>Ga0302324_100025747_pt1 | contig 11273 bp, 10 predicted proteins | sample Palsa_T0_1_FD_201949 | JGI IMG/M metagenome (GOLD analysis project Ga0302324, IMG submission 201949) | Peat permafrost microbial communities from Stordalen Mire near Abisko, Sweden - Palsa_T0_1 | ecosystem: Environmental > Terrestrial > Soil > Palsa > Peat permafrost | place: Sweden: Abisko... | reverse complement strand
CGCGGGCGCGGAAATCAGATTTAGGGTATTATGGGTCGCGATGGACAGCGGACAGGTGTACGTCCGGATTTTGGAACTGCCGACACAGGAGAAACTGATTGTCTCAGCCTTCGGCATTGATCGCGACCAAGCCGAGAACAAGGTGATCACGTATTTCAAATCTCTCGAAGTCCCGAGAATAAGACCCGAACTAGTCGCCCATTGGCTGAAGAGGATGGCACCGATGTCTCCAGAGGTCAAGAATGGTTTTTGGATTCTCGGCGCAAACGTAGGCCTAAGGCCAGTGCAATCCTATTTCTGAAGGGACACCTGCGCGAGCCGTGACCATACGTCTGCCTTTCAACCAAGTCACCCTCATGTGACGCCCCCAACGACGCAGTAAATTCTATAATCGTCCTTTTATACAGCACCCTTTCCAGTTCGATCATCAACGGCCACCACTTTGAGGAATACCTTCCGCGAAGCGCGATTCGCCGAGAAGGCTGCTACCTCAACGGTCAGCACGTCAAGCTGCGCGGACTCAATCGCCATCTTCCCTACACAGGCTCCGCCATGCCGGACCGCGTGCAGGCGCGCGGCGCGCTGGTGCTGCGTAAGGAGCTGAAGTGCAACATTCTGCGCATGTCACACTATCCGCAAGCGCCGGCGTTTCTGGATGCGTGCGACGAAGCGGGTTTGCTCGTGCTGGAAGAGATCCCCGGATGGCAGCATATTGGCGACAAAGCGTGGCAGGATCCGGCGCGCACCAATGCGCTGGCGCATTCGCTGGACGATTCGCGCCAGACCGGCGGCATTCGCAACCGCTACGATTCGGAGCCGATCGAAGACGTTTTCACCATGAACGATTTCGGCTTTCCACTGTGGCTGCCGAATCATCCGGTATATTTGAACACCGAATCCAATGGCCACATGTTCTCCACCAAACGCTTCCACAATGCGGAGCGCCTCGCGGTCTTCTACGCGTGGGGCGACCACGACGGCGGCTACGGCCCCGGCATTGTGCCCATCTGTTCGAACTGCGATCTCCTGAAGATTACTACGCCGGAAAGCTGCTGCTGGACGCCGACCCCGACCGCCAGACTTATCTGCATCTGAAGTACCCGCCACTTACGGTGAGCCTCACCCGGCTGTCGTTCGGCGCATGGGGCGATTTGAAGATCGAGGGACACGACCAAGGCAAACCGGCCGTCACTAAGACGCTATCCGGAAGCGGGACCGACGACGTTTTGGTGGTGAAGCCCGACGATTCCGAACTGATCGGCGACGGCCGGGATGTGACGCGCGTGGTGCTGGCGGTGACGGACGCCTTCGGCAATTTCCGGCCGTTCGCGACGGGCGCGATCGCGTTGAGCATCGCGGGTCCGGGCGAGATTGTGGGCGAGAATCCGTTCTCATTGAGCGGAGGCGCCGGCGCGGTGTGGGCGAAGGCCGCGGGGACTATCCGGCCGGAAGCCCGGCATCAGTATTTGGGCAAGCAGGCGGTTGAGATTCGCGTACGCGGCGCCAAGATGGAGTATGTATAGTGGCGCCGAACTCACGCCCTGCGCTGCCGTGGGCCGCTTTGACGGTTGAGGCTTGCAGGCTCTATTTCGCAGGCCATGGGCCCGCGCCGCTAGCGCTCGTCATTCCGATGTCCTTGAGCCAATCGCCCAGGCGCAGTTGCCAGGTGGTGGCTACGGGCGATTGGCTTTTGGTGTTCGGATTGATTCCGAAACCGTGGCCGCCGGACGCGTAGACGTGCACTTCCGTCTTGATGCCCGCGGCTTTCAGCATAGGATATAAGCCGGCGAGCGCGGTGGAGGGTCCGCGGTCGTTGTCCGCGCACAGCATGAAAGTCACCGGCATATCTTTCGGGATGGTGTAAGTCTCCGCACGGATGCCTGGGTAGATTAGCGCGTCGAAATCGGGGCGCGAGCTGAGGCGGTCAATGGGGTCGGCGGCATCGGACTTGCCGGCGTCGAAACGCGTCGATGCCAGCGCAGCCACCTCGCCGCCCGCGGAGAATCCCATGATGCCGACGCGCGCTGGATTCACGCGCCACTCTTCGGCGCGGCTGCGGATCAGGCGAATGGCGCGCTGCGCATCGGCTAAGGCATGTTCCTCGATCTTATATGTGGAGTCCGGTTCGCGCGCCAGACGGTACTTGAGAACGAAGCCCGCAACGCCAATGCTGTTGAGGTATGCGGCGACGTACGTGCCTTCCTGATCGAAGTTGAGGAACTGGTGGCCGCCGCCCGGCGCAATCACCATCGCGGCCCCGGTGGCGGTCTCGCGCGGCGGCAGAAACGCTGTGATGGATGGGTTGTGAACGCCAGTCACCTTGAGGTAGCCGTGATCTTTGTTGGGCGCCTCGTCGATTTCCTTGGCTGTCTTGCCTTCCGAGCCGGGGGCTCCGTTGGCCCAAAGCGGAATCTCAGGATGGTCGGCGGCCAGGGCCAAGCTTGAGAGTAAAAGCGAAAGGCAAATCGTCGTCGTGCGCATGAAGGAATTCTACACCCGTGCGATTGTACGGCAGGAAGTCCGGTTAATTGCCCTTGATGGCCATGGCCTGCAATCCGCTGAGCTCGATCATCATGCCTTGATTGGCGAAGAACTCGCGAAACGCCCGGGTGGCGCCAGGGATCGCGCCAAAGTCATGCGTGAGTATGATCCCCGTCGGCGCCATGCGAGGCCAGAAGAACTCGAGACATCCCAAGGTTGCATCGTAATAATCGACATCGAGATGGACAAACGAGAAAGTCTCCGCCGCGACCTCATGGCCGGTCTCCATGGGGAACAGGCCGCGGTGAAAATATATGTTCGCGTCGTTGCGAAAATACGCGCTCACTTTATCCAAGGGGCCGGCGAAATCGCCCTTGGCGAGCCCATCTTGCGCGTCGGGCATGCCGGCGAATGTGTCGCAGAGATGTAGCGGCTTTCCCGGCAATGCTTCGCGAATTAAACGCGCGGTGGCGCCCTCGAAGACGCCCACTTCAGCAGCGGCTCCAGGCAGATTTCGCGTCGCCCTGGCGGCCATGTAGAGCTGATATGCATCCACGGCGCCCATGGCCATTTTCTTCTGACTCTTGATGCGCAGGACCAAGTCGATAACCGCGCGCCGGTCTGAATAGCGATAGTTGGACAAACCAACGCCGAGCCTTGCAGCGGCGTCATGCACGGCAGTTTGCCAGTTATGGAACATAGGACTCCTGTGGCCGTCTGCGGCGGAAAAAGAGGGTCCTGGATGGGTTGTGAAATCCAGTGGCCTTGAGGCAACCGGGATTGGGCGGCGCATTGACTTCCCTGGCAGTTTTGCGTTCTAAACGAGACGCTGCGTGAGCCCGAAGCGGAATCTTCGGACGATCGGCGGCCAGTGCCAGCCCTGAGGGCAAACAAGCAGCGTCGGCTGCTATCGGGCACATGCAGCAATTGTACACGGGCGTGTTAACAGGCGGAACCGTGGCGGGATAATAGGTGTTATGTTCCGCCCGTTGATTTTAAGCGCTTTGGCAGTCTCGTCGCTTTCGGCCGCGGTCATGCTCACCCAGACGGACGGCCGCATCCACATCGAAATCGGCGGGAAGCCATTCTCGGATTTCTACTATGGTCCGGATGCGCCCAAGCCGTATCTACATCCGCTGCGGTCCGCCAGCGGCAAGATTGTGACGCGCCGGTTTCCCATGGAAAATGTGCCCGGCGAATCCACCACGGATAAGCACCATCGGGGCGTCTGGCTGGGATTCAAGAGCGTGAACGGCTTCAACTTTTGGGAGAACGAATTCTCGTATAACGACAAGAACGCCGGCAAGGTGGCGATGCGCCGCATCGAGGAAGTGAAGAGCGGCGAAAACGCCGGGAGCTTTAGGGGAATTTTCGCGTGGCTCTCGCCGGCCGGCGAAGCGATGCTGGAAGAAGATCGCAAAATGACGTTCCGCGACGGCGGCGAGCTGCGCATTGTGGATGTGGATCTGACGCTGAAGGCGTTAGCGGACACGACCTTCGCCGATAGCAAAGACGGCGCATTCTCGGTGCGTCTGGCGGAACCGCTCACGGAGAAGAACTCGGGCACGATCGTCAATTCCGAGGGCGGCCGCAGGATGGCGGAGACGTGGGGCAAGGCCGCGAATTGGGTGGATTACAGCGGCGAGCTGGACGGGGAAAAACTGGGCGTGGCGCTGTTCGATCACCCTTCGAGCTTCCATCACCCGGCGCGCTGGCATGTGCGCGATTACGGGCTGCTGGCGGTGAATCCGTTCGGCGCCAATGCATTCGATCCGCAGGTTGCAGCGGCGCCGGTCACGCTGATACGGGGCCAATCGGTTCGCTTGCGGTACCGCATTGTGGTTCATCCGGCGATGGACGCGGCGCAAATCGAGCGGCTTTATCGGGAGTTCGCGAGGGGGCGATAGGGGCTGCGATGTGGCTCAGTTAAACCCTTGAGTGGTTGGGATGGCTTCGGTCTTGGCTCAATTCGAAGCGCGTTCACACGACGGTGAACGCTGCACGCATGAGTGTGCGCCACGACGGCAAGCTAAAGCATACCCTACCAAATGTTTCATTCAGCACTGATCGGTTCTGCGGATTCTGTGGATGGCGTTAACATACAGGAACGGAGAGCGTGGCGCCGTCCGCAAACGCCCCCCAGCCGACTGAAGGTTCATGGCCACATCCGTAAGACTGCCACAGAACTCGCTGAATCCTCCTCGCACTGCCGGAGCTTTGCGGCTCGTTGCGGTATTGGCGGCGCTGCTGTTGGCGGCGATCTTATTTCAGATCCTGGGCAATGCCTATGGGAGTGAATTTGGCGGCTATCCGGACGAATCCGCTCACTTCATAACCGGGCTGATGATTCGCGACTACGTTGCGTCCGGCTTCCATCAGGGGCCGATGCGGTACGCCGAGAGTTACTACCTGCATTATCCGAAGGTGGCCTTCGGCATGTGGGGTCCGCTGCTGCATTTCACCGAGGCAGGATGGATGCTGATCTTTCCGCCAAGCCGGATAACCGCTCTGGTTTTGATGGCGCTGATTACGGCGCTCACCGCATTCTTCCTGTATCGCGCTTTGAGGGACGAGGTGGGAACGCCGCTGGCGTGGCTGGCCGCGATTATGTTCATCGCCATTCCAAACGTGCAGACTTATACGGCGATGATAATGGCCGATGGCATGGTGGCCCTGATGGATTTCCTGGCGGCCATGGCGTTCGCGCGCTATCTGGATACGGAGAACTGGAAATACTCGGCGCAATTCGGCGTGTTCGCCACGCTAAGCATCCTGACAAAGGGAAATGGCGTTGCGCTGGTATTCCTGCCGCTATTCGCCATGATTTTCGCGCGGAAGCTGGGGCTGTTGAAGCGCGGCTCATTGTGGGTATCGGCGATTCCGCTGGTGCTTGTGGCGGCGCCGTGGCAAATTTTTTCCGCGAGAATGCTGGCCGGGATCGCCGACCGGCAACCGGGTTGGCACTATCTTCCCGGGCTCACGGCCAATGTGTTGACCGTTCTGGGGATTGCGCTGATTCCCCTGATTGCAATCGGCGTCTATGACAAGCTGATCGCAAACCGGCGGACCGCCGACGGCAAATGGCCCGCGGCGGCCGCCCTGATTTGCGCATTCTGGTTATTCCACTGGGTAATCCCGTCGGTAGGACCGGAGCCGCGCTATCTGATCGCGGTCACGCCGCCGATGCTCATGTTCCTGATGGCGGGCGTCCAACGCCTGGCAGCCTCAATTCCGAAGCCGGTGAAGCATTCGCGGAGGGTGCTGGCGGTGGCGGCTGCCATGGTTATCGTGTTCGCGGCGACCGGGTTCTCAATCCCGCGCCAGCGGCACCACGGTTTCGATGAGATTTCGCAAGTAGTGGAGAGGCCCGAGTACCGGAACAGCGTGATCCTGGTGGCATCCGAGGGGGATGGAGAGGGCATGCTGATCGACGAAGTCGCGATGCGGGAAGCGAGGCCGTCGCACTTTATCTTGCGCGCGTCTAAGATGTTGGGGCAGGGCGACTGGCTGGGGAACCACTACGTTCTGACATACCACACGCCCGAAGAGGTGATGAAGTTTTTGGACAGTATACCCGTAGAGCTAGTGGTGATCGACCACGAGACTGGCTTGGCGAATCCTCCTTACTTTGCGCTGTTGACGCAAGCCATCGCGGCATATCCCGCCCTATGGGAACACGCCGGGACCTATCCGCAGGCGCCTGGAACCGGCCCCACGATTGACGTCTACCGGCTCAAATCCGCCGCCGGGCGCGCCCCGGGTAAAATTCGTATCGAAATGCCGTATACTCTCGGACGGTCGATCGAGCATTAGCCCGGCGCTAAAGGCTTGCGCGCTACCAGGAAGATGGAAGTGCCGAAGGGCAGACTTACGCCGCGGCGGATGAGGAAAGTCTCGGCGCGCCCGGCACGGTCCAGAGCAGCATTCAAGAGCGGGTTGATGGACAGATCGCCCGCGACGGTTTCCTCAAGGTTCTTGCCGGTTCTCTTGCGCATAAAGTCTTTCCACCGCCGCTGCGTCTTCATCAGCGGATAGAGAAAGCTCATGAACTCGGTGGCGTATTCAACTTCATAGCCGGCATCAAGGCATTTGCTGCGCAAGCCTTCAAGCTCATACCGGCGGCAATGGAGTGCGACTTCGTCGAAGTAGCTCCAGAGGCTTTGATGCGCCGGGACGCTCAGAAGCAGCCGGCCGCCTGGGGATAGTGCATTGTAGAGAGAGCGAAGAGCGCCGCAGTCGTCGGGGATATGCTCGAGAACGTCGAACATGCCGGCCAGGGCGAATCCGGAGCCGAAGGGAAACCGCGACATGTCAGCCTGCACCAACATTTTGACGCCGCGGCTGCGGGCGTTGACCAAACCTTCGAGATACAGGTCGGCGCCGATTACGTTCCCTGTGGCGCAAGTATCCTGGAGAACACGCGTCACAGATCCGTTGCCACAGCCCACTTCGAGAACGTAAAAGCCGGCGGGAAGTTGCCTGGTGTACTTGGCGGCCATCGCGGCCACGATCCGATTGCGGCTGCGGAACCAGAAGTGACGGTCTTCCACCGCGAAAAGGCTCTGGTTATGGCGGGGATCGTAGCCCCCCTCTCTCGCTGGGGGAGGGTCCGTTAAGGCTGGAGTCATACGTCTGGCAGGCGAATTCATGATAACAGCGGTCGATTTGCGGCGTCAAAGACCGGGCGGGGATGGGTGTGAGACCGCGTACGATGGAGTGACTGCTCGAGGTCTGGGAGGCGGCAACGAAAATCGAAAAGATGATGGCCGCAGATGAACGCAGATAACACCAAAAGCACTTTGCGTTATTCAGTCATCTGCATTCACCGGCGACCCAAAGCATTCTCGGACGCTCATTCCGTTTCAACTTACAGTAGAGGAAGATCTACTTCCGAGAATTGAATTTCGCGAAGCGCAGAGTTCTTCGCGATCCCAATCGCGGTATTTGTTCCCAGGCGATACCACTGCTCGATATCATCGGCGCGCCCAAGCTGCAACGAGAGGCGAGAGTGTGGTTTATCCCAAACTACTGTCACAGGAACAAGAACGCTGGCATATCCATTACTGTCATACTGCGTCAGGAATTCGACCGAGACACCGGTCAAGTCACGAGACGGTTCGGGTATGGCGGCCGGGACCCATTGCGCAGGATTGATGCGCAGCTGAAGAGACACGATCGCGCCATCGCGATCTAAATGGATCTCCAGCGGGCCCGCCGCGATCACATGTCCCCGATGCACAATACCGATCGATTTCTCGATTTGCTCGTGCAGTGGAATGTGGACCTCGGGACTTTCCGTGGCGCGTGAAGAAGCCGCGCTTAAGATATACGCTTGAGGGTCCCATCGCACAATTAAGGTACAGGGCCACTCTTTCGGAGTGACCCGGACAATCAACTCGCCGGTTTTCATTACGCAGACACCTGAATCGCGCGCGCCAACTGCGGCCGTATCGCGGGGTGACAAATACCCATACTATAAGGGTAATTTAGTGCCGTATTGGAAATGCAGGACCGTTGAATCGATTTCGCGGACGACCACTTCCAAAACATATTCGCCATCGTTTCTAAGCATTTTAATTGCATACCGAAAGGCGCCTTTGACGCCCTGGCTGTCCGCTGTGCGCTTCCCAAAACGTACGGCAAGCTGCAGGATCTGGAGTGGAACATGACGGTCCTTGGATGCCATGCGAGCTGCCGTGGTTGCCGTAAACTTCAGATTGCGGGCGACGAGAAGCCTTCGCAAAGCAATTCTCATGGTCTCGAGCGCGCCCGCGGCGAGCGCACGAAGCGTGATTTTCGTGCCGGCTCTGGCCGCCATCCGCACGCCTGCTTTTAGCAGTCCCTTGCCTACAATCGCTGCAAGGTCGGCAACGATCAGAATGACATCAATCGGATCGATAATGGGTTCTTGCAGGGCGAGCTCGTCGGTTGTAATAAATGTTCCGCAAACGTCGTAATACCTGTAGAATCCTTTTGACTGGTAGACATACCCAACCACGGCGTGGGTTGAGTCATCGAAAATCGGCCTGGTGTTCGGCGGAACATGGGAGGCCCGCACGTCAAAAAAAGCATCGGGGTCGACAGGACCGACTAAATCGAGCGGGACTGCAGGCTCGTTTCCGGTATAGTCAGACGGCGCGCTCACGGTAATGGGGCCGACGATCACTTGACCCTGCGGGGGCGGGTCCGGCATGTGTACGACTTGGCCTGCAAATATCTTGTTTTTGTCAGGAATCTGCGGGTTGAGGCGAAGCACCGCGTTAAAGTCCTTCTGGTAACGCTGAGATATGATCCACAGACTCTCACCCGGCTTCACAATGTGATCCCACATGAAAGAACTCCTACCGTAAGAAGTGCGGCTGCAACTTCGCCTCCTGGCAATTCTGCCACAGTTCAATTGAAAAATACGGACGGACGAAGGAAGTCAGTACTAGCTGGAAACCGTTACTGAGGGTGGAGTGGCGCCTGGCTGAGTCTGTTGGCGGATGGTATAGCAGGGGCGGTCCATCAAGCGGAAATGCATGCGCGCCAGATATTCACCGATGATTCCCAGGGCGAAGAGTTGGACGCCCGAGAAAATTGCGATCACCGATGCCAGGAAGGCAAAGCCGGGCACGCCTTGGCCGTGGATAAAATACGCGGCAATTACAAAAGCCAGTACACATAGTCCGAAGAGCGCGAACGCGAAGCCCAGGATGCTGGCAAGCTGCAGCGGCAGTGTGGTGAACCCGGTCATCATGTTCATCGCGTGGGCGATCAGCTTGGACACGGTGTAATTCGACGTACCCAAGGTTCGCGGCGGATTGTCTACGGGCGTCGCTCCGAATTTCATGGCGCCCCAACCCAGCAGCACGTCAATCGACACAAACGCGCCGTTATAGTCTCGGAACCCCTCGCGAACATCGGTTCGAAACGCCCGAAAACTGCTGACGCGAGATGCGGTTTTCATGCCCATGGCGCGCTGCAGACTTAATTTGGTCATTCTGGAAGCGATGTCCCGCAGCAGCCCGTGACTCTCCTCCTCCGGATACCCATACACGACGTCGTATCCTTCAGCCATAGTCCGCAGAAGTTTGGGGATCTCTTCGGGCGGGTTCTGAAGGTCGTCGTCCATAGTGATTACAAGGCCGTAACGCGCCTGCCGGATGCCGCAGAGCAGCGCGTTGTGCTGACCGTAGTTCCGCAGCAGGTAGACGCAGTGGAGCCACGGATATTGGGCCGCGAGCTCTTCCATCACCTGGGCGCTGCGGTCGCGGCTGCAGTCGTCAACCAGTATCGCCTCGTACTGCTGGGCGAGCGCCGGCAGCGCCGTGCTGAGCCGGTTCAGAAGAATCGGCAGGCTCTGCTGTGAGTTATAGACCGGAACGACCACCGAAATCGAGGGGACCATCATACAGTGCGGGCGCAGAACTCTGTTCAATTATATGTTACGGCGTCGGCCCGCGACCCGATTCCTTTGGGGGACGAACCGCGGCGAATCGCGCGCCGGTTTTATGCCGCACGATTTTACGCTACGCGATTTTACGCTACACTACGCATAGGCTGCTCATGCAGCCCTGCAGCCGGCAGGCCAACGGCCTTTCGAGACGCGGCGGACCGATGGTCCGAGGCGTCGAGTTTTGCCGGCATTAAGGAACTAGTGAATGGAACCAAAACTGAAGATCGCCGTGTTTATCGATTTCGATAACATCGAGATCGGCGTCAAGTCCACATTGCACCGCGAATTCGACGTGGCTGCGGTATTGGACGCGCTGAAGGAACGCGGCGAAATTGTCACCAAACTCGCGTATGCGAATTGGGGCAGACAGGAATCGGCGACGCGCGCGCTTTCCGAGCACGCGGTGCAGATGGTGCAGCGCGACCCTTCGCCGCGCGGCGATAAGAACGGCGCCGATATCAATTTGGCGCTGGATGCGCTGGAAATGGCGTTCACCCACGATCACATCAACGCCTTCGCTATCGTTAGCGGAGACAGCGATTTCATGGCCCTGGTGAACAAACTCAAACAATACGACAAGCGGATCTTCGTGGTGGGCGGCCGCGCCTTCACCAGCACGATCCTGCAGAAAAACTGTCACGAATTTATCGCTTACGAATCGGTGATCGACGATCCGCGGCCGCGGTCGAGCCATCATCCGCCGCAGCAGGAGCGGCAGCAATCCGCCGATAAACCGCAGGCGCAACAACAACCGCAACCGCAGCAACAACCCCCGCAGCAGCAGCAACGTCCGCCGCACAAACGGCAGGCGCTGGAGTTGACGCAGGCCATGCCGCTGGTGGAGCGCGCGTTGGGCGTGCTGGAAAGGCGCGAAGTCCGGCCGCAGCTGGGCTTGCTGAAATCCACCATGCTGCAGCTGGATTCCACCTTCAACGAGCGGGCGTACGGCGCCAGCACCTTCACCGATTTTGTGGAGAAGCTGCAAAAGGCCGATTACGTGGAGGTTACCGGCGGCGAGGGCCGCTACATGATCCGCATGAAGGGCGGCGCGGCTCCGGAAAAGCCGGGCGCCAAGCCGGAAGAGGCCATTCCGGTGTTGCGCGACGTGCTGGAGAACCATCGGATGGATGTGGACAACGGCGCCCTGGCCGAAGACTTGGCGGAGTGGGTGCGCCAGGATCGCCCCAATTTCAACTGGACCGATTATGGCTTCCAGGCGTTCGGCGAATTGCTGAACTACGCGCAGGATAAGAGTCTGGTGCGGATCCAGGCCGATGAGGAGAAGGGACTGATTGTGTTCCTGGGCGCCGAGTTCCATCCGCCCGCCGCACCGCCGGAGCCGGAAGAGCCGGCG
>Ga0302324_100025746_pt1 | contig 11273 bp, 8 predicted proteins | sample Palsa_T0_1_FD_201949 | JGI IMG/M metagenome (GOLD analysis project Ga0302324, IMG submission 201949) | Peat permafrost microbial communities from Stordalen Mire near Abisko, Sweden - Palsa_T0_1 | ecosystem: Environmental > Terrestrial > Soil > Palsa > Peat permafrost | place: Sweden: Abisko... | reverse complement strand
GCGGCCTAGACGAAGCGGCCGTGCTGCGCCATGTCCTGCTGATGGGCTTGGTGCTCATTGCCTGGCGGTCGCACGCCGAGGGCTTGAGCGCCGATCGTCTTGGTGTCATTTACAACCGCGACGATCGATTGAGCACCGACATTGCGCAATTCTACGCAGCGCAGCGGCATATTCCGGCCAGCAACCTGATCGGACTGTCGGTCCCCGCCCGAGCCACCATCGATCGCGATGAACTGAAGCGGCTGCGAAACGAGATGCTGAACAAACTGCCCACCGACGTGCAGTCGCTGCTACTGGTCTGGTCGCGGCCGTACGCGGTCGAATGCATGTCGGTGACCACCGCCTTCGCCGCCGGTTATCAGCCGGGCTTTTGTGAACCCGGTTGTGGGCGCACGACGTTGAATCCCTTGTTCGATTCGGACGGCTGGCTGCCGGCGGATACCACGGGATGGCTGCCTGCCATGCTGCTGCCGAGCGCGGACGAAGCGCTGGCCAGAGCGGTTATCGGCCGGGGAATCAAGGCCGACGGCTCCGAGCCGCTGGGGACGGCGTACTTGGTGAGGACCGGCGATACTTCGCGCAATGTCCGGGCCGCGGGCTATGCGGATGGAGTGGCGCTGTTGTCGAACCGGCTTCGCATCGTCGAAGCGAGGACGCCGGTGACGGCACCTGTGATCGATATCCTCGCTTACTTCACCGGAGTCGCGCATGTCGATGAGCTGTCGAGACTCAAGTTTCGGCCCGGGGCCGTCGCGGATCACTTGACCTCTTTCGGCGGTCAACTCGAGGGGTCGGCCCAAATGTCGGCATTGGAGTGGCTGCGCCAGGGGGCGACGGCATCCTATGGCTCGGTATCCGAACCCTGCAATTTGCCGGGGAAGTTCCCCAATCCGGCCGTGTTTCTCGACCATTATCGCCGCGGCGGCACGCTGCTCGAGGCGTACTGGAAGAGCGTGGCCATGCCGGGCCAGGGGCTGTTCATCGGGGAGCCGCTGGCACGCCCTTACGACTCTCCGCGCTGAAGGTTGCGACATGAGAAATGAAATGAATCGCAATGTGACCGGCAAGAGCCGCGCAGGCCGGATCGCCGCTGCTGCGACTGCGATTCTCCTGTGTTTCGCCGTTGGCAAATCGCCGATCGCCGAAAATCTTTTGCGCAATTCCTCGTTTGCATTGGCTACCAATCAGACCACACCAGACTACTGGGACCTACACCATGCCGCGGCGCTTCGCTTCCGGGATCTGTATGCACAGTACAACTTGGTGGATGACCCGTCGGCGCCTATCGCCGGGGTGCGGGTGTTGAGAATCACCAATAGCGAAAGCGGGTTCCCGTTTGTCTACCTGCTCTCGAAGAGATTGGATACTGCGCCCCCCGCGGGAAACTATATATTTTCCGTGTATGTCAAAGCCGACCGCCCAAGAAGCCTGTTGGAGTTGGCGCCGGCCTGGGAGCTGATGGATCAAAAGATCACTCGGACGGTGACGACGGAGTGGCAACGATATTCCGCCGAATTCAAGTATGACGGTTCTGACAAGGTATGGCTCGGGCCGATGCTGAATCTTCCCAGTCGGGGAACCTATTGGATCGCTGCGCCGCAGTTTGAGGCCGGCAGCCAAGCGACTCCCTATGCCCCGGCTGCCGAGGACGCTCATCTCGGGATGCGGACCGCGGTTCAACAAAGCGCTGCCGCTGCTGCCGTTGCAGCGCTCGCATCGGCAACGGGTTTCGCGCCGGCAGCGAGGCTCTCGGCAAAATTCGAATTCAGTGCCTATACCGACGAGTCGGAAGCGCGGCTGAAAATCAGCAATGCCTCGGACTTCGCATTCGAGGGCATCGCTGCCTGCGGCCGGCCTTCTTCGCCGAGTGGCAAGTCCGCTATCTTTTCCGCGCCGATCACGCTTAAGCAGGGGCAAACCGTTGTACTCGATGTCCCTCTCGGCGGCTTTCCTCCGGGCGCCCATCCCTGTTCGGTAATCGGATCGGGCCAGTCCGCATCGGCACAGCTAATCGTATTGCCGCCCAATCCGCTGATGGTGCGCATCAATCAATTCCGCAATACCTTGGAGTTGAACAGATCCGGATACTACATCCGAGGCATGATGGTTGGAGGCTACGTTCCGCCCGATTGGTACGTTTCCGATGTCGCCGACCACGGAGTCAACACCCTGCTCGTTTACCCGCGTTCAGAGGCGAACGGCGATTTGCATTTCGAGGAGCTGGATGCAGTGCTTAGAGTGGCTGCAAAGTACGGCCTCAAGGTCATCGTCGGGCCGCCTGTCGCGGGGCCAAAGAACGATTCCTGGAAGTCTGTGCTGGATCGCTTCTACGACCTGGTTCGCAGATATCGCAACAGCCCGGTCATCATCGGATGGTTTGTAGTCGACGAACCGTATGCACCGTCGTTGCATAAGAATGATCTGATCGACCTCTACGACAGGGTCAAGGCCATCGATCCCTATCGGCTGGCATTCATCAATTGGGTTTCCGATGATATTTCCAATAGTGTGGGCGTGGAACCCCACGGTTCGCTCGCGGCCTCGGATCTGTATTCGATCGACTATTATCCATTCGGCTACAGCAAGAACACTCTCGAAGGCTACACTCTGGAGACGATTCGAGCGCTGAGAACGGGTGCGCTGGCAGGACGGCCGGGGCACTCCTGGCTGCAGCTGTACGGTACCCAGGATGCTTATCGCGAGCCCACCGGCGATGAGTTGAACTATATGGCCTATGTCAATCTCATCTACGGCGGCAACTACAGTTATTGGCAAACGAAATCCAATGCCAAATCCACCTGGGATCGGCTCGGCAAGATCAATGAGGAAGTCACGATTCTCGCGAATCTGCTGATGTTGAACTCAAGCGCATCGGAACTAAAGGCGCCGACGCTCGTGGGGCACTATCTGTATTCGGCATGGAAAACCCAAACCGATTCCTATCTCATCGTCCTGCACGTAGGCAGTCAGAAGGAATCATTTGCGCTCGACCTGAAACCTATTTTCGGGCCCGAGGTCTCTCAGGTCCGGACTTACTTCGAGGATGTATCCGTCGACGTCCCGGGTTTCATGCTCAAAGACTCGTTCAACGCCTATGGGACCAGGGTGTACAAAATAAATGAGAAAAAGTGACCCCATGATCAGCATCATCACTCCCTCGTTCAATCAGGGAGCGTATATCGAGCAGACCATTCAATCCGTGCTACATCAGGACCACGACCACGTCGAACACCTCGTGGTGGATGGGGGGTCGACGGACGGTACCGTCGATATTCTGAAGCGCTACCCGCACCTCGTCTGGGTGTCCGAGAAGGATCGCGGCCAGGCGGACGCGCTGAACAAGGGTCTTGCGCTAGCAAAGGGCGATATCGTCGGCTGGGTCAATTCCGACGATTATTATGAGCACGATATTTTTGGTTCCGTCGCCGCCTGTTTTCAAAGAACGAGTGCGCAGTGGGTGGTCGGAAATCTGGCCGATGTGTTCGATGATGGCTCGCAGGTCGTCTTCCGGCGCAGTCCGACGATCACATTCGATGCGCTGGTGCGGGATCCCGATATTGTGAGGCAGCAAGCCACCTTCTTTCGGCGCGAGGCATTGACGTCGGCGGGCGGCTGGAACGCGGATCGATACATGGTCATGGACTACGACCTATGGGTCAAGCTCGCGAAAGTCTCGCCGCCCGCGATGGTGGACGAGAATTGGGCTTACTTTCGCAATCACGCCGCGCAAAAGAGCGGGGGCGTCAATATTCTGCGGCAGTCGAAGGAGATCGCCGCCATCCTGCGCCGCGAAAAAGTTGCGTGGCGGCTGATTGCACGTCATCGAACCAAGAAGACCTGGTATTGGATAAAGGGCCACACCAAGGAACGATTGGTCGGCCTCGGAATCGTTCCGCAACGATATCGGGGGCGCCCGATTCGCCTCGGGAAATAGATCTGCATGAAAATAGTTCATCTGACCTGGGGGCTCGGTGTGGGCGGAGCGGAAACCATGTTGAGCGACATTGCCATCGAGCAGGCCGTCGCGCATGAAACCTGGATCATCGTCGTCAACCGGGATATCGATGCGTCGATCGCTCGGGACATGGGTCCGCCCCTGCGATTGGTGACCCTGGGCCGGCCTCCCGGAAGTGCTAACCTGTGGTATCTCTTCAAGCTGCTTCTGTGGCTGTGGCGGATCGAACCCGATGTAGTGCACGCCCATCAGGACAGCTTCATCCGCCTCAGAAAGCTGATTCGGGCGCCGATGGTTCTTACTCTCCATGGTACGCGCTTGCCCTTGGGCGATGGGCTCGCCGCCTATGAGTCGGTGTGCTGCATCAGCGAGGCGGTCATGGACGATGTCCTATCCCGCTTCCCCGCGTGCCGGCCGCAAGTCATTCGCAACGGGATCGATTTCGAGACTGTGAAACTCAAGGCCCATTACGGGGCGAGTCCGTTCCGCATCGTTCAGGTCAGCCGGCTGGCTCATGACATCAAGGGACAGGACTTGCTGATTCGCGCGCTGCGGCTGGTCCTGGATAAGCTAGGCGAAGGCAGCGCCTCAGTGGACTTCATCGGAGGCGGAGATTCCCTGAATTATTTGCAACAACTGTCCGTCGATTGTGGAGTCGAGGGGCGGTGTCGATTCTTGGGCGCTGCCACGCGGCAGTTCATCTACGATGCGCTCCCTCAATACGACCTGCTGGTACAACCGTCACGCTACGAAGGGTTCGGTCTGACGGTCGTCGAAGGCATCGCGGCAGGGTTGCCGGTATTGGTCTCCGACATCGAGGGGCCGATGGAAATCATCGCGGGCGGCGAGCTTGGCTGGTCTTTTACGTGCGAGGATGCGCAGGATCTTTCGAGCAAGATAGTGGAATTGATCGCACTGTCGCGCGAGTCCGATTTCGCCGATCGGATGCGAGCTCGGGCCGCACTTGCGCACGGGCGCTTCGACATCAAGTTGACGGCACGACGGTATATCGATGAGTACGCGCGATGCCTGGCATGAGCGGGGACAAGGGTCCTACGGTGATGGTGATCGACGCCTGCGATTTCGTCGAGTATCCCGTCGGGGGTCAGTTGACCACCATCAAGCAGCTGATCTCCGTCTTCGGTAACCGTCTGGCGTTGGTCGGAATTTCCACCGCAGATGAGCCTGTGGGCCGATGGATGAAGAAGCACATCGACGGTGTGGAGTTCGATTTCTTCAGCTTCGGCAGGGTCGATCCGGCGATCAAAAAGCCGCGAATTCCGCGGCGTCTTTACACCTATCTTCGGCTCAAGCTGTACAGGAAAGGGATACTGTCGCTGGGTGTGAACGCCGCCTTCATCATCGCGCCCGAAGTGATGCTGACGATCGAGGCGTGGGGTCTGCGCATTGCCTACACTTTCCCGGGCGTCGAAAATCCACTGGCCATGCCGAGATATCCCATCGGCAAATGGCTGGCGGCTCCCTTTGAAAGGAGGTTCTTTTCGGCGCTGGAGCAGCGCAGTGAACTGATCATGGCCGCTGCCGATCGGAAGGCTATTGAGGGCATGAAGGAGCGAAGTGGCGGGGTGTTGTCGCACAGGCCGGTCCTATCGGCTCCAACCCTCGTGGACACGAAGATATTCTATGTAGACCGCAAGGAGGACCTGGTTCCGGGGCCTGTGCTGGTGAGCTGCGGACGTCTGAATTGGGTCAAAGGCTGGGATTTGGTATTCGACGCGTTTTTGCAGGTGATGAAGGAAGTTCCGGCCGCGCGCCTGTACTTCGTCGGCGACGGTGAGGATCGCGGCAAACTCGAGAAGCGGATCGATGCGGCAGGGGTGGGCAATTCGGTGTTCATCACGGGTTTTCTGAGGCCGGCGGAGGTGGCCCGGTATCTGAATTCCGCACGGTTATTCCTGCTGGGTTCACATAGGGAGGGATGGCCGACGGCGCTCGTAGAAGCGGAAGCGTGTGGTTTGCCTGCCGTGGTGACCGACGTCAGCGGTGCTTCCAGTCTCATCGAACAGGGACGAAATGGCTTCATCGTTCCCAATCGGGACGCGGAGGAATTTGCCGCGAAAGTCATCGCCGCATTGAAGCTGGAGTGCCCGAACCCGACTTCGCTGCGGATAGGGGGCCGGCATTCCCTCGACAGCTGGAAGGAAAGCCTCTCGGCACTATGGGAGCCTTTACGTGACTGATTGTCACATGAAATTAATGGCCGTGTGGCACTCTGCATTCCAATCAAAGAGCGCCGTCTCTGTTACAAACTGTCGCGGGAGCGATTCTTGAGCACGGATACTTCAGCCACTGTGCGTGTATTGCATCCGCGCGCCAAGCCGACGGACGCCGAACACTATGCCCGATACGGCTACGTCGTGGTCCGAGGGGTCGTGCCAAGGCCGCAAATCAAGGAACTGAGAGCGCTTTACGCGCTGCGGATAGTGCCCTCCAAGTATCCTTTCTTCCGGCAAAGCTCCAACGCGTACGAGCCGAACAAAATGAACGGCCACGGGTATGTGCGACAGTCCTTCCTCGATATCCACGACTATGCGCGATATCCGGAATTCAGCCGGGCTGCCCGCAATATATTCTGCTCACCCGGGTTGATCGGCGCTTTGCGGCGGGTTTCCGGTTTCGAGACTTTCGCGTTGATGCAGACGATGCTGTTCGATCTGAACACCGAAACGCCGGCGCACCAGGACTGGTACTACCTCGATTCCGTGCCCGGCGGAGAGCTGATTGCGGCGTGGATCGCTCTGGAGGACATCGACGAGCGCGCAGGAAGATTCTATGTCATGCCGGGCTCCCAGGAGAGGGACTTTGGCGCCAAGACTCCCGGCCGTACACACTCGGAGTGGCTGGGCGTGATCCGCGATCATGTGTCCGATCGCCGCAACGAGATCTCCGCGCCTGCGCTCAACGCCGGCGATGTGCTCTTTTGGAATTCAAGGACGGTTCATGGGTCATTGCCAACTCGAGATGACGCATTCTCGCGCAAGTCCCTGACCGCGCACTACCTGCCGAATGGATTCGCGTTCGGCAACTTGTTTTCCGAGAAATCCAATTTGCCGTACAAGGATCACGACGGCGTACGCTTCTATCGGAATCAGCCCGATTACTCATACTGGAATCGGCTGAAGTTCGCCGTCAAAACGAGAGCTTACGAGTATCCGGCGATTCGGGAAACGCTGCGCAAGGTACGCAAGGTCGTCGGTTCGAGATAGATGGGACGCGTGGCGGCCGCTATCCGCCAATTCGCTCACGCAGTACCAACCAAAGAAACAAAGGCGCGGATATCATGGTTCGACGCCACAATCGCTTCGGTTCTCGAGGCAGCCGATAGAGCCACTCCAGACCCAGGTCGCAAATCCATTGCGGGGCGCGCTGCGTCACCCCGGCGTAGTAGTCGAATACGGCGCCGATCGATCCGATGACCGGAACTTGCAGCCGCGCGGCATTGAGGGCTACCCACTTCTCTTGCTTAGGGGCCGTCATTCCTACCCAAAGCACGTCGGGCTCGAATTGACATATTCTCTGCATCATCTCCTCATTTTCCTCTCGCGACCATTGCCGAAACGGAGGAGACAGGGTCGCCACGCGAACGCGGGGAAAGGCGTGCGCCACACGCGCAACCAATTTCGCCAGCACTTCATCGCGAGAACCGAAGAAAAACGCCCTGCCGCCGGTTCGATTCAGCGCCGTCATGACTGATGTAAAGAAATCGGAGCCTGTTATCCGAGGGCCAACCGAAATCCCGGCCAGCGATGCCGCCCAAGTGCACCCGACGCCGTCGGCGACGACGGCGCTAGCCGTTTCGAGCGCATCGCGAAATTCGACGTCAGCGTGCGCGACAACCAGCGAGTGAGGATTCGCACATGCAAAAATAAAGGATTCGCGACCCTCCTGTATTGCCGCCTCTGCCGCCGATACCAGCTCTGACAAGGAGCGGGTCCCAATGCGAACACCCAACATTCGGCCCTCTGACACGGCTTCTACCCTTTGCAATGAATCTGCAATGACAATCTTGTATAAAAACGCCAGCCGGTAAATAGGCGACGCCGCTTCCCGCCGCATTATATCTGTCGAATTCGAGACGCGCTGTTGCGCGCTGCGGCTGTCTATTTATGAAAGTACTGATCGTACATAACAAATACCGTACCTCCGCGCCCAGCGGCGAAGATGTCGCCGTGGGCAATGAGCAGCGCATGCTGGAGGATCGCGGGGTGGAGGTGGTCGCCTTCGAACGCTGCAACGACGATCTCGACGATTCCTCGGTGACAGCCAAGACTTCCATGGCCATCAACACGATCTGGTCCCGGCGGTCACGGTCCGAGCTGCGGCAGGTTCTGCAGCGCACCCGCCCGGATGTCGTCCACGTCCACAACACGTTTTCGATGATCTCCCCCAGTATCTACGGCGCATGCAAGGCGGAAGGTTTACCGGTCGTACAGACATTGCACAACTTCCGATTTTTCTGTCCGTCCGCATTATTCATGCGAGACGGTAAGCCCTGCGAGGAATGCCTGGATAAAAGCCTGCTGCAATCCGTGCGGCATCGGTGCTATCGAGGCTCCGTGAAGGCCACCGCGACTTTGGCAGCGATGCTGACCCTGCATAGAGCCATCGGCACTTATTCGCGCGATATCGATCGCTATATCGTGCTCACGCAATTCGCACGACGAAAAGTGGCAAAGGCGGGGATAGCGGCAGACAAGCTGGTCGTGAAGCCGAATTTCGTACGTAATCCGCCGCCGCCGGGCGGCGGGGGCGGTGGGTACGTAGCGTATGTAGGCCGGTTGCTGGAAGGGAAGGGGACGAAGACGCTGGTCGAAGCGTGGCGTCACCTACCGTCGGTCAAGTTGAAGATCGTCGGTGACGGCGCCTTGCGTCCGCAGCTCGAAGCGCTCGCGCGGTCCCAGAATCTCAATATCGAGTTCATGGGTATGCAGACGCGTCCGGTGGTCTTGGACGCCATCTCGAGCGCCGACCTGATCATCGTCCCGTCCGAAGTGTACGAAGGCTTCCCGCTGGTCATCGCGGAGTCATTCGCGTGCGGTACGCCCGTGTTGGCCTCGCGCATCGGCAGCTTGGAGGAGTTGGTCGATGAGGGAGTGAACGGCAGAAAATTCGCCGCCACGGATCCCGAGGAACTGGCTGGTGCGGTGCGGGTCATGCTGGCTGACAAACCGGCCCTGCACAGGATGCGTGCCAATGCTCGCGCCTACTTCGATGCGCATCTGACGGAGCAGGCGAACTACGCACAACTGATGAACATCTACTCCACCGTCATCGCGGAGCCGTGCCGCCGAAGCCGGCAGGGCTCTTTACTCTAAGGACCATCGTTTCGTGGATCATCACAAGCTGTTTTCCGTTATCACGACCATCCAGCCGCCGACGCCCTGCGTACGGGACTTGGCCGTTCTGCTCGATGCCATACGGGCTCCATTGATCATAGTCGGAGATTCGGCAGGGCCTTTTGCATATCCGCTGGCGGGGACGGATTTTTGGAGTTTGGAGCGGCAGAAGTCGTTGCGATTTTCTCTGTCTTCACTGCTGCCTACGAAGCACTATAGCCGGAAAAATCTAGGCTACCTCGTAGCGATGTCGATGGGAGCGGAATGCATTTACGAAACCGATGATGACAATGCGCCGTTGCCGGAATGGACTGCTCGAACACTCGAGATCGACGCCGTTGGTTTGGGGAAATCCCGCTGGATCAATGTGTACCGTTGGTTCTCGGAGAATTTGATCTGGCCAAGAGGATTGCCTCTCGAGTTCATCCGTGACGCATCCACCATGCCCGTGCAAGCCGCACCGAAACGGCTGCATCGGGCGCCGATCCAGCAAGGGCTCGCGAACATATCCCCCGATGTCGATGCAGTGTGGCGTCTCGTGTTGGATACCGAATTTAGTTTCAATCGCAGGGAGAGCGTCGTGCTCCCGGCGGGCTCTTGGTGTCCCTTCAACAGCCAAACGACCTGGTGGTGGGACGACGCTTTTCCACTGCTGTACCTTCCGAGTCATTGCTCCTTTCGCATGACCGACATCTGGCGGAGCTTCGTGGCACAGAGATGTCTGTGGGAGCTGAATCTCGGATTGGCATTCCATGCTCCGGAAGTCTATCAAGATCGAAATCCCCATTCGTTGTTGCGGGACTTCGACTCCGAGATACCCGGCTATCTGAGAAATGACGCCTTGATTTCCTCTCTGGAGAAATTGCAGCTACGGCCGGGGCTCGAGTGCGTGACGGCAAACGTCGTTCGCTGCTACGAACGGCTCATTCAAGACGGCTTTATACCGAAAGAGGAAATGCCGCTGGTGCGAGGCTGGGCGCAGGATATCGAGCATATTCGCACGGGCACCTCCGTGAGGGTACCGAGTTTTGCATAAGGACCGGGTAACGCGGAATATCGAATAGCACCGGAGGGTACTTTGCAGGACATCGCTTTCGCGTCAATTGGGGATCCGAGAGATGCCAGGACTTGGTCCGGCACTCCTCGAAATCTAATCCTGGCCTTGGAGGAGGCGGGATGCTGCGTGACGGGGGTGGACCTGCAATTGCCACAGGTAATCCGCCGGCTGCTCAAAGGTTTGAGCTTGGGTATGGGCATGGGATCCGACTACATGCGAATGAGGGCGACTCGGAGAATAGTGACTGCACGGCATCGTCTAAAGTCCCATCAACCAAAGCCCACCATCCATATGGGCACGTTGACCATCCCCGTGGGATCGACCCGAACGGGCGGCGGACCGCACTACATATTCATCGACTCGACTTTTCACTTGCTGTCGAATAACGAGTTTACGGGATACGATGTACTGCAAAAATCGCGATTCGACGCTCTCGAGCGATGGTCCTTCCACAGTGCCAAACACCTCTTCGCGATTTCCGAGTATGTTCGAGAGGATCTCATCGGGCACTACGGCGTACCTCCCGAACGCATCACGGTGGTCGGTACGGGACGAGGGAAAATAACACCCTACTTCGGAACCAAAGAGTACAAAGATGGCACCGTATTATTCGTAGCGAAGGAGCGATTTGAGGAAAAAGGCGGCAGGTTGTTGCTGGATGCCTTCCAGAAACTAACGAGTGTGCACCCCAAGGTAAAACTGATCATGGTGTGCGAGCGCAAGTACCAAGCCTTGGTGGAGTCGGTTCCGAATGCCGTGTTCAAGACATCTCTGCCTTGGGAGGAACTCGAGTCGCTCTTCCACCAAGCGGCCCTATTTGCCATGCCTGCGCTGCACGAGCCTTGGGGGCTGGTGTATCTGGAAGCGCTGGCCTCGCGGTGCGCGGTCCTAGGGCTCGAGCGGA
>Ga0302324_100025742_pt1 | contig 11274 bp, 8 predicted proteins | sample Palsa_T0_1_FD_201949 | JGI IMG/M metagenome (GOLD analysis project Ga0302324, IMG submission 201949) | Peat permafrost microbial communities from Stordalen Mire near Abisko, Sweden - Palsa_T0_1 | ecosystem: Environmental > Terrestrial > Soil > Palsa > Peat permafrost | place: Sweden: Abisko... | reverse complement strand
AGCCCACCGCCCCCGCCGAAGAGGTCCTCAAAGGGCCCATCAAGTCCAAGACGGTCTTCCCCGTCCTGGTCCTTCATTTGCTTGCCGAACAGCCCGACCACGGATCCGGCCTGATGGCCCGAATCGACGTGCTTTGCGCCGGGCTGCTCGCGGTGAATACCAACACCATCTACCCGCTGTTGCGACGGTTGGAGGAGCGTGGGTTCATCGTCGGGGAGTGGGAACACCCCACCAAACGCTCGCGCCGCTTCTACCGGATTACCGATGACGGCCGGAAGCGACTCGATCGCATCAAGTTCGGCATGCTGCCTTACCTCGACACGCTCGCGGGCTCGATCGCTCGCCTGCGCAGCGAACTCTACAGCGTCAGCGCCGCCTAATCGGCGCAGGAGAACACGACGAGCATGAGCACCTATCAAGCCCCACTGCGCGACATGCAATTCGTTCTGCGCGAACTCGCAGGCGTCGACGAGGTGGCGAAACTTCCCGGATTTGAAGATACCGCCGACGTGTGGGAGTCGATTCTCGAAGAGGCCGGGTCGTTTGCGACCGGCGTGCTCGACCCGCTCAATCGTGTTGCGGATAAGGAAGGCTGCACCTGGAACAACGGCGTGGTCACGACGCCCAAAGGTTTTAAGGAAGCGTATAAAAAGTTTGCCGACGCCGGCTGGATCGGGCTTCCGGTTCCGGGCGAGTATGGCGGCCAAGGATTGCCGTCGCTTCTGCTCGGGCCGACGCTCGAGATGTGGAACGCGGCCAATATTGGCTTCGCCAACGGTCCGTTGCTCAATCAAGGCGCGATCGAAGCGATCGAGCTCGTCGGTTCGCACGAACAGAAACAGAAGTGGATTCCCAATCTCGTCTCGGGCAAGTGGACCGGCACGATGAACCTCACCGAGCCGCAAGCCGGTTCGGATCTGGCGCAAGTGCGCGCCAAAGCGGTGCCGAGCGGCGATCACTATCTGCTCACCGGCGAGAAGATTTTCATCACCTTCGGTGAGCACGACATGGCCGAGAATATCGTCCACCTCGTGCTCGCGCGTCTGCCGGGTGCGCCCGAAGGCGTGAAGGGCATCTCGCTTTTCATCGTTCCCAAAGTGCTGGTCAACGACAATGGCTCGCTCGGCGACGTCAACGACGTCGTCTGCGCCGGCATCGAGCACAAGCTCGGCATCAACGGCAACCCGACTTGCACGATGAAGTTCGGCGAGAAGGGCAAAGGCGCTGTCGCCTATCTGGTCGGCGAGGCCAACCGCGGCCTCGAGTACATGTTCATTATGATGAATGCCGCGCGGTTCTCGGTCGGCGTGCAGGGTTACGCGGTCGCCGATCGGGCGTACCAGCATTCGCTCGAGTACGCCAAGGATCGCGTCCAAATGGCCGATGCCGCAACGCGCGATAAGACGCCGGTGCGCATCATCCAGCATCCCGACGTGCGCCGCATGTTGATGTGGCAGAAGGCCAATCTCGAGGCGATGCGCGCGCTCTCCTACGTGACCGCGGCCTCGCTGGACTTTGCGAACAAGCATCCCGACGAGAAGGTGCGCAAGGAGCACAAGGTCTTCATCGAGTTCATGATCCCGATTGTTAAGGGCTGGTGCACCGAGACCGGTGTTGACCTGTGTTCGGTCGCGCTGCAGATCTTCGGAGGCATGGGTTACGTCGAAGAGACCGGGATCGCGCAACAGTATCGCGACGTCCGAATCACCACGATCTATGAAGGTACCACCGGCATCCAGGCGCTCGACCTCGTGGGCCGCAAGCTGATCCGTGACATGGGCGCCGCGGCGACGACCGTGCTCAAGCAGATGGAGAAGTTCGCTAAGGAAGCCGCCGCGCATGAGAATGCGGAGGTGAAATCCATCGGTGAGTCGCTGCTCAAGAGCATCGCATCGCTGGCGGAAGTCTCGCAGTGGATCGGCATGAGCGCGATGGGCGACCTGCACAAGGCGTTCGCGTGCTCGGTTCCCTACCTGAAATTCTGGGGTGTCGTCGCGGGCGGCTGGCAAATGGCGCGCGCCGCGAAGGTCGCGGCCGAGAAGATCGCCGCCGGCGATAAGGATCCGTTCTATCCGGCCAAGATCGCAACCGCGAAATTCTATGCCTCGCACGTGCTCACACAAGGCGCGTGGTACAAGCGACAGATCATCGACGGCTCGGGTGACGTGATGACGCTGCCGGAAGAATCCTTTGAACTCGATCGTAAGACGGTGGTGCCAGCATAGTTATGGGCTTTATTACCACGCAAAATCACGACGGCGTGCGCATTATCACGCTGGATCACCCACCCGTCAACTCGCTTTCGTATGCGCTCTCGGGCGAGCTCGTACCGATCGTCGAGGCCGCGTCCGCCGACGCAAGCGTCACGGCAGTCGTGTTCATCGGTGCGAACGGGCAATTCTCGGGCGGCGCCGACATCAACGATTTCGGCACCCAACCGACAAAAGAAACCAAGACGATTCGCGATGTGATCGCAGCGGTCGAGAAGAGCGACAAGACGTTCGTTGCTGCGATCGAAAAGATGGCGCTCGGCGGGGGTTTCGAACTCGCGCTCGCCTGCGATTATCGTGTTGCGCTGGCCGATGCGAAAGTCGGGCTGCCCGAGATCAAGATCGGACTCTTGCCCGGCGCGGGCGGCACGCAACGTCTGCCGCGTCTGATTGGCGCGCAAGACGCGCTCGACATGATGCTCAAAGGCCGCAACGTCAAGATGGACGAGGCCAAGGAAAAGGGCATCATCGACCAAGTGGTTCCTGCGAGCGGCTCAGGGCAGGCTGATCTCCTCAATGCGGCGATCGACCTGGCGCGAAAAGGCGGCAAGCGCCGCATCTCGCAGCTCAAGCCGTGGCTCGGCAAGGGGCTCGTCGATAAAGCGGCGCCGTTCATCGTCTCGCAAGCGCACAAGATGGTGCCGCCCGAAGACAACGGCGGGTTCGCCGCGCACAAACTGATCGACGCAGTTGAAGCCGCGATGGAATTGCCGTTCGAGTTCGGTCTCGCGCGCGAAGGGCGGCTGTTCGAACAGCTCGCACGTTCGGCCGCGTCGGCGGCGTTGCGCCACGTATTCTTCGCTGAGCGTGAGCTCGGGAAGATCCCGGGTCTTCCCGCGGCCAAACCGCTCGAGATCAAGAAGGCCGGCGTTATTGGCGCGGGCACGATGGGCACCGGCATCGCGATCACCTTCGCACAAGCCGGCATTCCGGTGCACGTGATCGATTCGAACGAGGGGGCGGTCGAGAAGGCTAAGCAAACCGTCATGGGCATGTTCATGTATCAGGTCCAAAAGGGCCGCATGACGCAAGAAGAAGCCTGGAAGCTCGGTCAGGCGGTGCAGTTCACCGATGATTACAGCGAGCTTGCCGATGCGGACGTCGTGGTTGAGGCGGTCTTCGAGAGCATGGACGTCAAGAAAGAGGTCTTCGCGAAACTCGACACGATCGTCAAGCCCGAAGGCATCTTGGCCTCGAACACGTCGACGCTCGACATCGACCAGATGGCCTCGGTGACCAAGCGCCCCGACAAGGTCATCGGCCTGCACTTCTTTGTGCCGGCCAACATCATGCCGCTGCTCGAAATCGTGCGCGGGAAAGAAACCTCCCCGGAAACCATTGCGACCGCATTCAAGCTCGCCAAGGCACTGCGCAAGACGGCGGCGCTCGCAACCAACGCGTTTGGCTTTATCGGCAACCGCATGATCTTCGACTACAGCTCGGCAGCCGGCGCGCTCGCGGAAGTGGGCGTTTCGCCCGCGCGCATCGACGCCGTCGCGAAGAAATTCGGATTCCCGATGGGACCGTTTGCGATGAGCGATCTTTCCGGCGTCGACGTCGGTTGGCGTATCATGAAGGAACGCCCCGATATGGCAAAGAGCCGCAGCAACGTCGTCAATCGATTGGTTGAACTGAATCGGCTCGGTCAAAAGACCGGCTCGGGCTACTTCAAGTACGACAAGAACGTCGGCAAGGGACGCGAGCCGATTCCGGATCCCGAAGTCGAAGCGCTCTTTGCCGAAGAAGCCAGGAAGGCCGGCATCAAGCCGCGCGAGGTCAGCGATAGCGAGATTCTCGAGCGCCTGGTGTATGCGCTGATCAATCGCGGTGCGTTTTTGCTTGAAGAGGGCGTGGCGATTCGCCCGGGCGACATCGACATCGTCTACATCTATGGCTACGGTTTCCCGCCGCATCATGGCGGCCCGATGTGGTACGCCGATGAAGTGGGCGTGAAGAACGTCTACGATAAGGTGGTCGCATTTGGTTGGGAACCGGCGCCGTTACTGAAAAAGCTGGCCGAGTCGAATGGTAAATTCGCCGACCTTGCTGCTACGAAGAGCCCCAAGGGGCAAGGAGAACTAACTCATGCGTGAGGCGGCAATCGTCTCAGCGGCGCGCACGCCGATCGGCAAAGCGTTCCGCGGTGCATTCAATCAAACGCCGGGTGCCACAATGGCCGGCTACGTTGTCGCCGAAGCGATGAAGCGCGCCGGCATCGATCCGGCCGAAGTCGAAGACGTCGTCATCGGCTCGGGCTTGCCCGAAGGCGCGACCGGCAACAACATCGGGCGTACCGCCGCTCTGCGTGCCGGCTGCCCCGTAAGCGTCTCCGGTGGAACGGTGAGCCGTTTTTGTGCGTCGGGTCTGGATGCAATCGCGGCCGCGTCAAAGCGCGTCATCGTTGATAATGCCGACGTGGTCGTCGGCGGCGGCGTCGAATCGATCTCGATGGTGCAGAACTATATCAACACCGAGTTCTACACCGAAGAGTGGCTTCTGCGTCATACGCCCGACGTCTATATGCCGATGCTCTACACCGCCGACAACGTCGCGAAGAAGTACAACGTCTCGCGCGAATCGCAGGACGAGTACGCGTTGCAAAGCCAGCAGCGTACGGCCGCAGGCCAAACGGCCGGCCGGTTCGATAAGGAAATCGTGCAGCTTCCGAGCTGGAAGTTCAACCAGGATAAAGACACCGGCAAGGTGACGGAAGAGCACGTCAACCTCAAGCACGATGAAGGCAATCGCGCGGACACGACCCTTGAAGGGCTCTCGTCGCTCAAGGGTGCGGTTCCCGGCATCAAAGATACGTCCATCACCGCCGGCAATTCGTCGCAGCTTTCGGATGGCGCGGCAGCGGTTGTAGTCATGGATGCCGCGCTCGCGTCGAAGCGCGGGATTCAGCCACTCGGGTTCTATCGCGGATTCGCGGTCGCCGGCTGCGAGCCGGGCGAGATGGGCATCGGTCCGGTGTTTGCGGTGCCGAAGCTGCTCAAGCAGCACGGGCTCAAGATCGACGACATCGGACTGTGGGAGCTCAACGAGGCGTTCGCGGTGCAAGCCGTGTACTGCCGCGACACGCTGGGCATTCCGAACGATCGCTTCAACGTCGACGGCGGCGCGATTTCGATCGGTCATCCGTACGGCATGAGCGGCGCGCGCATGACCATGCACGCGCTGATCGAAGGCAAACGCCGCGGACTCAAATACGTCGTCGTGACAATGTGTATTGGCGGCGGCATGGGCGCAGCCGGCCTCTTCGAAGTCGCTTAAGCGCCCCGGTGTCGTTAAAAGGAGCCTCGTGTGCCTCTCGCACACGTCGGCTCCTTTTGCCTAACCGGAAGGCTTAAGCGATCTTCGAATCCCAAAGCAACTCTCGAACAGCTTCTTTCAGTGTGAGAAGAGGGTGCTGGATCCCTTTGCGAGCGCGTCGACGTTTGCGGTGTCAATGAATGCGACGAATTCGCCGGGCTTTCCGTCGATCGCATAGATCGAGATCACACACGTCCACGGCGCTTTCTTATCCCCGACCCTTTGGAACGTTTGCGAAACGATCGCTGTCCCGGTGGATTTTGCACCCGCCTGCCATCCAGCGGCACTCATTTGCGCGGCGAAGCCGTCGAGCAGTCCGGAAGACGTGGATCCATTGTGAATGTAGGCGGCGGATTGTCCGTTCGGAAGATTGATCGGCGAGACCGACATGCGGACGCCATCGGGCGCGTGAAGCGGCGGTAATGGCGATTTCATAAACCTTGCTATCGCCGTCAGCGGATTTTTGCCGCACACAATGTCGGCCGCGCTGCCACGCTGGCTGATCGAAATGCGCAGGTCCTTTGGGTCCGTCCCAACTTGTGCGGTGATCAGCGGTGCGTCCGGTTTACAGTAAATGGCCGACTCCGGGCCGGTCGACGAGACAAAGCCGCCTCCGCCGTTGAGCGGCAGTGGTGAGTTCGTCCAGCCCGCAGCGACGAGCGCCGCTCCATAGGTTTTCAACGTGCCCGGCGCCGCATCGTAATAGAGATCGTACGAGTCGACGGTGATGGGCGACTCGACCGATTCGTGCACGCTACCCACCACGGTCGCGGCGGGCAACGGGATTTTCGGCATGTCGCTAGGCAGCTTCCCGACAAAGACCTCAGCCGTGCCGCCGTTCTTGGCGGCGAGCCTATTCAATAACAAAATGGCGTTATCGGTCGTCTGCGCAAAGGCTGGGATTGCGGACGTCAATACGAGCGTCGCTAGGAAAAGTGCGGTGAGTCTCATCGTTCCTCCCGGATAGTGCATTCGGACTACGGCCCAGGCGTCTACCAAGTGCACGTTCTATCTTATTTGTATGAACGCTTTCCTTCTAGCCGTGACCCTGCTCGCGTCCGCAATCGTGCCGCTTGACCGGCCGCTGTGGAATGTACCGATCGATTCGAGAACGACCGGCCAGTGGATCGCCGAGGCACCGGGAACGATCTTTACCTCGCGCCAGGGGCATCTGGTTGCTATCGACAGTTCCAACGGTGCATCGCGCTGGAATTCGACACTGCCTATTAATGGCGCGCCGGCCGTAGCGCCCGGTGTACTTGCAGTTTCTACCGATCAGGGGCTCGCGCTTATCGATCCGTCTACCGGGCATTTGCGCGTGCTCTTGCGCACCGCCCGCGCTGAAGCGGTTGCCGGTTCGCGGTCGTCCATCGTCGTGCTCAGTGATTCCGGGCGTCGTTTGTGCGGGTATTCCGCGCAAGGCCGCGCCATCTGGTGCCGCAGCCAGGCCGAACAAATGAACGGTGCATCCGTTCTTTCTTTAGGTGGAAACCTTGTCGCTGTCACATCCTGGAAGGGCTGGGTTTTCTACGACGCGGCCAGCGGTAAGGCGGTAGCGGCGGCGGCTGATGCCGATGAGCTCGTTGGGAGTGATGGGAGATACGTGTGGTTTACCGTTCGCGAGGGCGGTCTCAAGGGCGTCGATTTAAATACGAACCGTTCGGTGGCAATGCATAATCAAATAGAAAATAAGCAGGTAATCGCCGAACACAACCGCGCCGTCGCCGTGGTTGGCGGCCGGCTGAAGCTAATCGATCTAGAGACGCAAAGCATCAGCCCCTTGCCGATTGACGGCCGCTGGATTGGTGGCCCGGTGAACGGAAAGATCTTTATCGAGCGAGGTGACGGGCTTTACCTTCAGCCTATCGATCCGGTTAGGCGCGCCGCGCCGATCGTGAGCTACAAGAGTGAGTCGCGCTACGTGACAAGCGACCGCGCGGTCGGATATGTCGGGCTGCTTGATGGAACCGTGCTTGTCGTCGATCTGAAACACAATAGGCTGTTGCGTCGCATTGCAACTGGATGCAGCTTTTACGAAGGCGTCGCGGCGACTGGGGCCACCACCGTGATTCATTGTGATGCGGGCACGCAGTCGCGGCTCATCGCCTTTGCGCGACCGTTCGAATAAGAAAAGGCCCGGTGGTTTGCACCGGGCCTTTTCTTTGACGTCGACGCTGCTTCTACTGAATCGGCAGTGCCATGTCTAGGGTCATGATCAATTTGTTGCGGTTGATCACATCCGCGTTCGAGTACGGATACCCCTCATGGTGTTCGTAGAGGTTCGAGTCGGTAACCGTAAGCGTGAACATCGGCGGCCATTTCTTGACGAATCCGAAGTCGACTTGGTTGTAGAGATACGGAACCGGGGCGTTCAAGAAGTAGTCGAAGTTGTTCAGGTACTGCGCGTACAGCGCGAATGTCGAGTGCCGGGGATCACCGATGGGCTCGGTGATATTGGGCGTGAACATGGTATGCGTGATGCTTCCCGCTTCCGGCACGACTGCACCGGATGGGCTGGCTTTAAAGACGCTCGTGGTGTTGTGGGGGATCCACTGCTCTTGGATGGTCAAACCGACCAATCTCCCGAAGTACCGGCTGTTCGGACCGGCGCGGGCAGCCAATTGGAAGTAGAGATCGTGCCACATTACCTGGTTGGCTAGGGTCGGCGAAACCGGGTTGCCGCAGCACATGCGCGCACGTTGGTGCCATCCGCCTGCGATCGTCACCGCGCCGGCGATGTAGTTCACCGACGCATCGTCCACGCGATCGTCGTTGAGCTTTTGGTAGGTGTACGGGATGGTGAAGCTGTTCTTTGCCGGTCCTGCGGTGTTACAGGGCAGACTGCCGCAGACGCTGGTCGGAACCGCGACCCGGCCGATGTTCTGGTCGATGTAGTTATGGATGTAGTAAAGGTACAATTTCCGCCCGAGATTGATCTGCGCGCCGTAGTTGAAGTGGACTACCGGGTCGGCGAATTGGTATTGGCCGCTCGCGCCGCAGTCTTGCGTCGTTGCGCAGTAGACATTGGGGAGCGGGAGATCCGACGAACCGATGTTCCACGTCGACATGGCCTGGAGATGGAGAACGACAAGAGGTGGCATTGGCGCCCGGTACGGGAGCCTTGGCGCCGTCGTGGGCTGTGCATTCGATTGTGCAACGGTACTGGTGTCTGTGCTCGTCGTTGTCGTTGCGGCGGGTACCGTTTGCGCCGAAGCAATCCCGACACCGGCCGTGGTGCACAGCACGAGCGCTGCACCGAGCGTTATGAGTAGTTGTTTCAAGGTTCTGCTCCTTTAGAGTGGGTTCCGTTCCTCCTAGTGTGTCGTCGATGAGGGTGCGAATGACGCGTCGCGGTTCTCCGGAGAGACCGCGAAACCAATTGCCGTGAATACAATCACGGCTGCGAACACGATATACATGAAGATGCTCATGGCTGCGCCATAATTCGCCTTCCCATCCGGGAATGCGTAGGTCGTCGCAGCGAGGCCGGTGATGATCGGCAGGGTTCCCGAGGCGATCAGGTTGCCGAGTTGATACACGAAGCCGGGAAATGTGCCGCGCGCAAGGACCGGCGAGATCTCATTGAGATGCGCAGGGATAATGCCCCAGGCGCCCTGCACCGCGAACTGCATCAAAAAGCCGCCGATCGCGAGCGTTTCGAAGGTCGTGCCGCCGGTCCAGACCTTCACGAAGATCAGTCCGAGCACCGCGGCGGCAATGATCATCCAGCGGCGCCCGAAGCGCTGCGAAAGCCAACCGAAGACGATCCCACCCAGAATTGCCCCGACCGCAGCGATTTGATTGATCGCGCCGGCAAGCTGCGGCGTGAAGCCGTGCTGCACGCGCAAGAACGTAACGTAGACATCTTGCGACCCGTGCGACATGAAGTTGAAGCACGCCATAAAGAGCATGCCGAAGATAAAGAGCGGCCAACTACGCCGCAGCGCTTCGAGCAGCACGTCGCGACCGAGCGCGAGCCGCTGCGAGGCGCCCGCTTCCCATATCGGCGATTCGGGCACGCTGTAGCGGATGAAGAAGATCAAAAGCGCCGGAATCACGCCGATCACGAACATGCCGCGCCAAGCATTCTCTCCGAAGCTGCTCACAAGCGCGGGAAAGATAAATGTGAGCGTCGCCCCCGAAAGCAGATTGCCGACCGCATAGCCTTCTTGCAAGACGCCGCTGAAGATGCCACGCCGCTTTGGCGGCAGCGATTCCATGGCGAGCGCCGCACCAAGTCCCCATTCGCCACCCATCGCGATACCGAAGAGCGCGCGAACGATCAAGAAGAACGTGAGATTCGGCGAGAACGCCGTTAGCAGTTCGAGGAACGAGTAGAGCGCGATGTCGATCATCAGCGGACGACGCCGCCCGAACCGATCCGCGAGCCAGCCGAATATCAATGCACCGACCGGTCGCAGTGCAAGCGTCAGCGCCGTTGCGACGGCGATGCGCGGAATCGGCGCATCAAACGCTTTCGAAAGCTCCGGTAAGACGACGAGAACGAGAAAGAAATCAAACGCATCGAGCGTCCATCCAAGGAAGCATGCGATGAACGTTCGCCATTGGGTCGGTGTCATACGGTCGCCGGTTACGGCCATGCGGGGGCGCTCTCCATGCTAACGAGCATAAATATGCGTTAACCCATTATTAATAACCGACTACTTCACCTTGCAACAAAGCGGTTTGTCTGACAGCTTTTGCTACATATGCAATCGTTTCGCTAAATACGCCAAGCGTTAACGGCGCGCATCGAGCGCCGCATCTTCGGCGTGGATGCGCCACGCAACGAGCGTTGCGTTCGCAAGACTGAAGAATAACGCAATCGGCCATGCGCCAAAGGCAAGCGGCAAGACCGCGATCTCGATGCAGACGATCGCGTAGTTGGGATGCCGTATAAACCGGTACGGACCTCGGCGCACGAGCGGAACACCAGGCAGCGTGATCACGCGCGTGGTCCAAAAAGTGCCTAGGGTCGCTATTATCCAGACGCGCGCGAGCTGCGCGAGCGCGAACACCGCGAGGAGATAGAGATTGGGCACCGTGTTCGCCGGAACGAAGACGAGCAGCGAGAGCAGCCATGTGGCGTGCAGAGCAATGAACCAGGGGTACTGCTCACGCGCGATCTCAAGCCCGCCGCGCGCGAGCAAACGCCGCGTGTTGCGCCCGGCATAGAGCAACTCGGCAACGCGAAGCAGCGCCACGATCGCAACGATCCAGCGCAGCGGCGTCATCGTTCGAGGGTGACGAATGCGGCGGTAAAGCCGGGGCCCATCGCGGAGAGAAGCGCGCGCTGCCAGGCCGGCTGGGTCAGGGCTCCTTCACGCAGGGCACGCTCGAGCACGAAGAGCAGCGTCACCGCCGACATATTGCCGTACTCGGTGAGCACGGCGCGCGAATCGGCGAGCGATCCGGGCGGGATGCCGAACGCGGATTCGAGCGCGTCGAGCACTTTGGTTCCACCGGGATGACTGAGGAAGACGTCAACGTCGGCTCGGGTGAGTTGCGACTCCGCGAGATAGGCATCGAGAACCGGCTGCATTTGCGTCTGCACGAGGTGCGGAATGTCGCGCGAAAAGATCGCGCGCAACCCGTCTTGCGCAACGTCCCATCCCATCACGTCGAGCGACTTGGGAAACGTATACTCGCCGGACGCGCGGATGACGGGCCCCGTGCCTCCGCTTTGGAGCAC
>Ga0302324_100025739_pt1 | contig 11275 bp, 11 predicted proteins | sample Palsa_T0_1_FD_201949 | JGI IMG/M metagenome (GOLD analysis project Ga0302324, IMG submission 201949) | Peat permafrost microbial communities from Stordalen Mire near Abisko, Sweden - Palsa_T0_1 | ecosystem: Environmental > Terrestrial > Soil > Palsa > Peat permafrost | place: Sweden: Abisko... | reverse complement strand
GTATGAGGGGTTTGGGGTCGCGGTAATCAGGCAATTGAACATCGCGTTGGTGGGGGAGGTCGTGAAAAGCTCTTTCCCTTTGGCGTCAAACCAGCGGTTGGGATTTGTACCTACCACGCCGATGGCCGCGTTGTTTGTTCCGGTTTCAATTTGAATTTTTCTGTCCGCAATTGTGTCCTGTGCAACCATGGCGCAGAGTGAATCGTCAGCCGCATTCTTGGCCGAAGTCAGCCCTTGGGGAAACAGCCCTAGGATGGTGAGCATTCCCAGGGCTACGATGGAAAGGGCCAGGACGACTTCAATGAGGGAAAAAGCCGCACCGGTTCTGGCAGCCCGTTGAAAAAGCGCCCGCCGAGGGCAGTCAAAATCGAAGGATGTTGTAGGCCGCGTGCCCTCACGCGGCGTGTCGTCGATGTTCTCAAACGGACCGCCAAGCGCGTTGGGAGATAGCCGTTTCATGGTCATTGGATTGTCACCCTGCCAAGCACCGAGCTTACGAGGACTGTGGACATATTGCCGCTGGTGCCAACCAGCGCACCGTTTGTATATATGCCCGCACGCACAACGATGATCTGATCTGACACGGATACGAGATTGCCCGTCGGCTTGAAAAAAATGCTGCTGGGGGAGCTAAGTTGACTCAGAGTTGGATCGACGACAACACCGATGGGCAGGTTGCTCCATTTGTCCATCTGCCAGTTGTTGGTGAACACACTGAAGGCGGTATAGTTGGGCGTCTGGATTCTAAGCTCCGCCTGCATGCGATGGGTGATGGCAAATTGACGGGCCAATTCGGCGGCGTTGGAGATCTGGCGGACCCCGCCTTGCAAGCCTTGCGCGCGCGTGAGGCCGCTCATCGCGGGAATGCCCACCGCAACAATGATGGCGACGATGGCAATCACCGCAATCATTTCGATCAATGTAAATGCACCGGCCTTCCTCATTGTTGCCAACTCCGAATGTCGTCGGCCGTATTGGGCAGTCCATCTGGTCCAAGCGACCAGACAATGACTGTTCTGGGAATTACATTACCAACATAGGGCGGGTTGGGGGCGAGGGCTGCGCTGGCGTCTATCTGATTGTTGTAATTGATGTCGAAAAGAAACATGTATGGATGTTTCCAAGGATCGAGGAATTGGCCAGGTGTGGTGGAGGGATCGAGTTGCAAATTGAGAAACTGAATACCCTTCGGATTCTGACTTCCCGGTTGACCTGGTGGGATGTAGTTTCCAATGCCGGTTGTCGGACTTCCCAAAAGCAGTGCACTTATGTCCGGCGTTGTTTGCATGCCATTACCGTTTTCAGCCGCAGTTTGTCCCAAACATGTCGTGCCGTTGGCATCCATCGGCCACTGGCCGTACTCATTGAAATAGGCTTTCCAGGCGGTTTCGATGGCATGGACCTCGGTTTGCGCCTTGGCGATTTTGGCTTTTTTCATTGCGGCGCCAATCGCCGGGAAGAGCAGCGCGGCCAGGATCCCGATGATGGTGATCACGGTCAACAGTTCAATTAACGTAAAGCCGCGGTTGGATGATGAGGGTCTCTTCATAACGATTGGTCCTAGTTGTTGGACTGCCAGTTCGCGATATCGTCCGCCGTGGTGGTGTTGACAGTCGGGGGTTGCTCGGTAAGGCCGTCGGGCCCGGCACTCCAGAGATCGTAGGTGGCGGGGTTCATTACCCCGGGACATACATAGTAATATTCATGGCCGAAGGGGTCGAGGATCTCTGCTTTGGTCATTTCCAACGGAGTAAAAGCGGTGAAGTACTTCTTACTGAAGGTCACGCCGCCGAGGTTATTGTAGAGGGTCGTGGTGCGACCCGGGGACGCATTAAAGCTTTGCTTGGGGTAGTAGCCATTGTCCGCCTTGAAATCTTCCAGCACGGTTTCCAGTGCCGCGATCCTGCCTGCGGCAGCGGATCTTCTGGTCTTCGCCAACGCATATTTCGACGCCCCAACGATGAGCCCTGCTAGGACGCCGATAATGGTGATCACCGCCAGCAATTCGATGAGGGTAAAGCCGGTAGCGAAGCTTCGGCCCTCCGTCCTCCGTCTTCTGACTTCTGACTTCTGACTTCTGACTCCTGTCCTCACAATCATCTGTTGCCTCGCTCCCGCAATTCCGCCTCCATCCGTTCACTGATCCATTGCTTGATCATACTCTGGTAGTTAAGATACCGCGAGCGCGCAAGCCGTTTGATGCGCGCCAGCATCCGTGGGTCGATCCGCAACGTGATCGTCGTCGACTCGGATTGGTCCGCCCCGACGATGGATTGTTCCATCAACTTCGCGTCCACCCGATGCACGACCCAAAACTTCGCCTCATCGTGCTCGCACGTAAACTGCGGAATCTCTTCCCAAGTGTTTACGACATCCATTCAGTTCCTATAGTGGCACGGGCGTCCCGCCCGTACTCTGCATGTGTAGTGGCGTGGGCGTCCCGCCCGTGGTCCGCATCTGGGATAGGCGTCCCGCCCGTGGTCCGCATCTGGGATAGGCGTCCCGCCCGTACTCTGCATGTGTAGTGGCACGGGCGTCCCGCCCGTAGGTAGCCCGCCGAACCCGTCCCGCCTGTCCATCCGGTACGTGGGATAGGCGTCCCACCTGTCCGTCTGGACTTTGGCTGGATACCTCGATCAACAGGCGTCCCGCCTGTCCATCATTCCTCACGATGTCCATTCCGACACCTTCCTATCGTAAAAATAATCTTCTTCCTCCGTCATCTGCCGCGAACCAATCACCCGCACCCGCTTGCCATCCGAACGGTACACACTGAAAATGCCACGACCTGTCAACGTCCGGCCAAAGCAGAACGCCCGCGATTCCCCAGTAAACCGCGCGGAATCAGGAATCAGCCGAATACCGAGCGGATCTTCAAATGACTCCTCAATCTCCCGAATTGTCGGTGAATCTTTCGGGTTGAACGGCGGATCTGACCAGTCAAACTCCATTTACGTTGGTACCTACAGCGTATGTACAATGTGTTTACTTATATGTCAACTGAGAAATTGCGCTTTTGTACGTTACACCATGTAAACAAACCACTTAGGGGAATGGATGATTGTTTACCCCTCATATATGTCACTCATTCTCATTGAGGGCCGTGGCACAAGCACTGCTCAAATCAGTACCCACATGAAAGTACTAATCGCGGAAGACACGGACTCGGTACAATTCGCCTTGCGACTCGCGGTCGAATATCTTGGCCACGAAGTCGTCGGCTTCGCCTCCGACGGCCTCGAGGTCATCGAAAAATGCCGGAGCACCCAGCCCGAACTCATCCTCATGGACGTGCGGATGCCATTCAGGGACGGCCTCACCTGCACCGCCATGCTCGCCAAAAGCGATCCCACCAAGAAAGTCCTCATCGTCACCGGCAGCCGCACCACCGAAACCGAAGCACGCGAAGCCGGCGCCCGCGGCTTCCTCGAAAAACCCTTCGACGTTGCCGATCTAAGGCGCGCCATCCACGGCGCCCTCGCCGCCGCCTAATACCCTGTCAAAGCCCCAAAGAAAGAGCACGGCACTTACCATCATTCTTCCCTCTCCCCTTGAGGGAGAGGGTTGGGGTGAGGGGTGTTCCTGCCCGAGAAAATCTTTTCTTCTTGCAACACCACACACCTGTGTGGTACTGCTTTCTCATGCAGGAATCATTGACGCCCCGACAGCAAAAGCTGCTCACATACATTCTCGACAGCATCCGCGGCGGCGGCGGCCCGCCCACCATCCGCGAAATCTGCCACGCCTTCGGCTACCGTTCCACGGGGACCGCCCGCGATCACCTGCGCGCATTGGAAACGAAAGGCCACCTCAAAAAACTCCCCGGCAAATCCCGCGGCCTCGTCCCCTCCAATTGGCCGAAGATCCTCCGTGCCGAATTCCCACCCATGCCAATCCTTGGCCGCGTCGTCGCCGGCGCTCCACTGCTCGCGGAGGAAAACATCGAAGGCATGCTCGATCTGTCGGAGGAATTCGCGGGCCAAAAAGTCTTCGCCCTCAAAGTCCACGGCGACTCGATGATCGAAGCAGGAATTTGTGAAGACGACCTCGTCGTAGTGCGCAGTCAGGACCACGCCGAACCCGGCGAGATCGTCGTCGCCCTCGTGGACAGCGAGTCCACCGTCAAACGCCTCGCGCGCCGCAACGGAAAACTCTGGCTCCAACCCGCCAACCGCCACTACGACCCCATCCCCGTCGAAGGCGACACAAAAGTCCTGGGCAAAGTCATCGGCGTAATCCGGCACTACGAGCGCAAGTTCTAAACAGTGCAGTTTGCTGTTCCGCGCCGCTCTCCGACCGCGCTACACCGTTTCACCACTTGCGCAACGCCCACCCTCGCCGTACTATCTTCTCAACAAAACCAATCCGTTTATGCAAACCGAAATCATGACGCTCAAGGAGGTCGCCGAGTACCTCAAGTTGAGCGAAAAAACCATCAGCCGCATGGCCCAGGAGGGCCGCATCCCGGCGCAAAAGCTGGCGCGTCAGTGGCGCTTCCAGCGCAGTTCGATCGATTCCTGGATCACCCAGCGCAACAATACGCCCGTCGACCAACAGCAGTTGCCCCCCGAAGCCACCGGCCTGCCGCAACCCCTGACCGTCGCCAACGTCATCACCCCCGCCCGCATTAGCGTCAACCTCACCGCGCTCGACAAGGACGGCGTGCTGCGCGAATTGTGCGCGCTGGTGCTTGACCCGCAGGAAGAGCGGTTGTTCGCCACGCTGTTCCAGGCGCTCAAATCCCGCGAAGACCTCTGCCCCACCTGCGTCACCGAAGGCGTCGCCATCCCACACGCCCGCAACGCCATCGTCGGCCTCGTCGACAATCCGATCATCGCCTACGGCCGCCACAAGCATGGCATCGACTTCGGCGCGCTCGACGGCAAGCTCGTCCATCATTTTTTCCTCCTCTGCGCCCCCAACGTGCGCCAGCACCTCCAACTTCTCTCGCGCCTGTCCCGCCTCGTCAACAACCGGGACTTCCGCGCCCGACTCGACGCCGCGCAGCAGCCGGACGACGTCATCGCGCTCATTAGCGAGGTCGAACCGCTCATCCCCGGAAGCTGAGCCATGCGCTTCCCCATCTATCGCCCGCGCCGGCTCCGCCAAAACGCCAAACTCCGCGCGCTCGTCCGCGAAACCGAGTTGTCCGTCTCCGATCTGGTCATGCCACTATTCGTGCGCGAAGGTGCGCGCCTCCGCAGACCCATCAACTCCATGCCCGGACAATTTCAGCTTTCCGTGGACGAACTCGTGAAAGATGCCGCGCGGACGGCGAAGCTCGGCGTACCCGCCGTGATCCTGTTCGGCATTCCCGACAAGAAGGACGAGAAAGCGAGCGGCGCGTACGCGTCGAACGGCATCATCCCGAAAGCCGTTCGCGCCCTGAAAAAAGAGTTGCCCGACCTCATCGTCATCTGCGACGTCTGCCTCTGCGAATACATGAGCCACGGCCATTGCGGTGTCGTCCGCAAGTCCGGACGGGATTATCAAATCGACAACGACGCCTCGCTGAGCCTCCTTGCCAAATCCGCGCTGGCCTACACCCAGGCCGGCGCCGACATTATCGCCCCCAGCGACATGCTGGACGGACGCGTCGCCGCCATTCGCGCCGCGCTCGACGAAACCGGTTTTTCCAACACGCCGATCATGAGCTACGCCGCGAAATTCGCGTCGTCGTACTACGGTCCGTTCCGCGAAGCCGCCGAATCGCCACCGCAATTCGGCGACCGCCGCACCTACCAAATGGATTTCGCCAATGCCGACGAAGCCCTCCGCGAAGTCGCCCTTGACATCGAGGAAGGCGCCGACATCGTCATGGTCAAGCCCGCGCTCGGCTACCAGGACCTGATCTGGCGCGTGAAAGAAAAGTTCCGCTACCCCGTGGCCTGCTACAACGTCAGCGGCGAATACGCCATGGTCAAAGCCGCCGCGCAAAACGGCTGGCTCGACGAAAAACAGGTCGTCCTCGAAATGCTCACCGGCCTCCGCCGCTCCGGCGCCGACATCATCCTCACCTACTGGGCCCACCAAGCCGCCCAGTGGCTGAACGCCTAGCCATTACGTCTCCGCTTCCGTCCGAGCAAGCCGACCATACCCAGCGCCACCAGCAGCAGCGCCGACGGCTCGGGAACCGGCGACACGTTTTCGGCGGTCAGAATCACGTCCTGACCGTTTGCATTGCCATCGTAGTTGATCTGGAACGTGGTCCCACCCGCGAGAAATGTGGCGTTGTTGGTCAATACGCCGTTCTGCGGATCCACAAACACACCAAATACCGCGTTCGGACCTTGGTTGCTGACGATGGTGAAGGTATCGCCCGATTGCGGCGTATAGCCAAGAGTCAAACTCAGCACACTGTTGCTGACGCTCACCGTGCCGAAAGCCGCAATTTGGTCGTACTGACCTGCCCCGGTGCCGTTGAGCGTCACCGCAAACGTCGAGCCGGACGCCAGCGTCAGGTTGTTGCTGAAGGTGATGCTGCCGGGAGCATCGCCAGGCGAGAGCGTGCCGCCCGCGTTGACCGTGACCGCGCTGGTTATCGTGCCGTTGCCCTTCAATGTCGCGTTATTCGCAATGATTAGTCCGTTGGCAAAGAAGTGGAATCCCGAGCCGCCACCGGCCAGGTTCAAGGTCGCGGCGTGTGTGCCATCGCCGACGGTGAACGCCACGCCGTTGTTGACGGTCGTTCCCTTGGTGTTCAGGACACCGCCGTTGAAACTGACGGCCCCGTTGAAGTTCGTCACCGCCAGGCTGTCCACCGTCACCGTGCCGCTGTTGATCGTCAGTGTGCCACCGCGCACATCGAGCGAGCCCTTGACCAGTGCGTTGGTCACGTACAACGCGCCGCCGGATACGGTAATCTGGTTGCCCATGGATGACGACGATAGGCCGATATAGGTATTGCTGGCGAGAACCGAGCCGCCCGTGCCGATGGTGAGTTGGTTGCCCCCGCCAGACGAGCCGACGTAAAGAATGCCGCGGTTGCCCCAGACCGAGCCGGTGCCGCTGACCAGCACCGTGTTATTGCTGCCGCCGTCGTTCTCGCCCATCGAGCCGTTGATGTTGAACACCGCGCCGCCGTTTGTGATGATCAATAGGTTGTTCGCGTCCGAGTAGCCGACCGTGAGATCGCTGCGGTTGCTCCACACCGAGCCGGCACCGGTGACCAGCACCGTGTTATTGCTGCCGCCGGAGTCCAAGCCCACATTTCCGTTGTTGTTGAACACCGTGCCGCCGTTGGTGATGGTCAACTGGTTGTTCGCACCCGAGTTGCCGACCGTAAGATCGCTGCTATTGCTCCACACCGAGCCGGGGCCGGTGACCAACACGGTGTTGTTGCCGCTGCCGTCGTTGAAGCCCACATTTCCGTTGTTGTTAAACACCGCGCCCCCGTTGGTGATGATCAACTGGTTGGCCGAGCCGAAGTTACCGACAAACAAATTGCTGCTGTTGCTCCACACCGAGCCGGTGCCGCTGACCAGCACGGTGTTGCTTCTGCTGCTGTCGCCGATATAGCCGAGGGTGTTATATACCACGCCGCTGCTGGAGATGCTCAACTGGTTGGCGAAGCCATTGGAGCCCACGTAGAGAACGGCGCTGTTGTTCCAGACCGAGCCAGCGCCGTTGACCAGCACGGTGTTGTTGTAGCCGGAGAGGCCCACGATGCCGTTGCGACTTAACACTACGCCGCCGTTGGTAATGCTCAACTGGTTGCCTCCGCCAAGGTAGCCGACATAGAGGTTGTCGTTGCTCCAGATCGAGCCGGCACCGCTGACCAGTATCGTGTTGCCGTAGCTGTCCTGGCTATTGCCCACGATGCCGTAGTCGTTGTACACCGCGCCACCCTGGGTGATGTTCAACTGGTTGCTCGTACCCCAGTTGCCGACATAGAGAACGCCGTTGTTATTCCAGACCGAGCCCTTGCCGCTGACCACCACGATGTTGCCGCCGCTATTATTGGTATAGCCGCCCACGTAGCCGGTGACGCTGTACACTGCGCCACCATTGGTGATGATCAATTGGTTGTCCCCGCCATCGTAGCCGACGTTGAGGGCGCCCCTGAGTAACTGACCGCTACTGAGGTTGCTCCACACCGAACCACTGCCACTGACCAGTACTGTGTTGTTGCTACTGCTCGTGCTGAAGCCCACATAACCGGCATCGTCATACACCACGCCGCCATTGGTGATAATCAATTGATTGGCCGCGCCCGAGTAGCCAACGTACAGGTTGGCGTCAAATACGTTGATGTTGCTCCAGACCGAGCCGCTGCCCGCGACGATGGCCGCGTTGTTACTGGCGCCGACTTCGTATCCGATGTAGCCATAACTATCAGAGAACACGCCACCATTCTGGATGAGCAGCGCGTCGGACACCGTGTTGGAGCCGACGACGTAATTCGCATAGCTCAACGAGTTCATCCAGTTGCTGGAAACCCCGCTGATGGTGTTGGTCTGGTAGTTGCCCGTGTACTGGGAATGGGCAGGCGTGGCGCAGAAAAGACAGGACAGAGCAATGGCGAGCGGCCCGAGAGGCATGAGATGAACCTGACCGATGCTGTGGCCCCGGATCCACCTGTGGCGTTTTGTCGTTCCGATTGCCGCCCCCAGAAAACCAACCACGAATCGCGTCATCATCTCGCCCTAGCCTTTCTCGCTGGTGATTTGCCAGCGCTCCAAACGACCCGAAACTCGACGGGAAACCAATGTGTTGCGCGACGTGGGCAACCGCGTGTGGAAGAGATAGGCAGCCTGTGCTTCCAAGAAGTGGTGCAGCGCCAAACTCGTCAAACCATCTGCTGAAGGCCGCTGCCAGTGTATCTCTCTCGCCGGCGCGATAACACCAGAAGCGCGTCTCGGTGTCCAGAACATTCTGATAAACACGTGGACCGGACGCTGACGGTTGCCTCGTCCGAGTTCCGCGCCCATGCCGCATTCACCGTGTGGAGCTTTAGGATTCCCGCATCGCGTCGAGCGATGTACTGTGCGCCCAGCGAGCAGACGATGCGTGCCTCATAGGTTGCGGAAGAATCGCCATCATACCGCGCTTCCTCACAGGCCAAGAAAGGACTGGACTTTAGAGCGGATATTTGGTCTGCTATCGGAAAGATCACGAGGGAAATTCCTCCCTGGCGTGGGAAAGAGGCGAGCAGTGATGAAGCGATTTCTGGCAGGCATTCTGTGGGTGGTCATTCCATTCTCCCTCGCCGGTTCTGCACACGCCCAATTCAACGCCAACTTCCAGACTGTCACCATCAGCGGGACGGCCAGCAACTGGGCAGGCTTCGGCGGGTACGTCGTTGGCAGCAACACCTTCGGCGATGTCTTGCTCATCGAGAACGGCGGCGCGCTGTCGAATTTCGACGGGATCATCGGCGATCTCAATGCCGCCAGCAACAATACCGCCATCGTCACCGACAGCGGCTCGGTCTGGAGTAACTATGAGGGTCTGGCCGTGGGCGCTTCCGGCGCAGGCAACAATCTGGTCATCAGCAACGGCGGCATAGTGTTTGTCGGTCCCGCTGCGATCACCATGGGCGCTTCCGCCATCAGCAGCAGTAACAACACGGTGACGGTGACCGGAACCGGTTCGGCCTTGACTAACAATTCTGATCTCTACGTCGGGTATATCGGCAAGGCCAACCGGATGACCATCAGCGCAGGCGGCGCAGTGCACGACAGCACTGGCTACGTGGGTGGTAGCGCTTCGAGCAGCAACAATATCGTGATCGTCACCGACCCCGGCTCGGTCTGGACTCATGACGCCGTCGGTAGAACCGGTGGGGGCCTCATGGTCTTCGGGGAGGCAAGCACGGCCAACCAAATGACGACCACCAACGGCGGCGCCGTGTACTCCAGCAACATCATCATCGGCAACGCCACTGGCAGCAGCAGCAACATCGTGACGATCACCAGCACCGGCTCGGTCTGGAGCGTCTCCCCGGGCGAGGGCGCGGGCGATCTGGAGGTTGGCCTCGGCGGTCCCGCCAACCAATTAACGATCAGCGATGGCGCCGCCGTGCACGCCACGTTCGGCATCCTGGGCGGCACTAGCAAGAACAACATCGTGACCGTTACCGGCACCGGCTCGGTCTGGGACAGCATGACCGACCTGTACGTCGGTAGTAATGGCGACACGAACACCCTGACCATCGGCACGGGTGGCTCGGTCGTGGCCTCCTACGCCTATGTCAGCTACCTCGCCGGTGCCGTCGGCAACCGCATCAACATCGAAGGCGGCAGTTTGGTATCGTCCAATGTGACGATCGGTAATCTGAATTGCTCGGCCACGGGGCAGATTACGATCGACGACGGCAATCTCATCGTGACGAACGCCGCCCACAACGCCGTGCTGGAGATTCTCAGTGGCACGCTCACGCTCAACGGCGGCACCACCATCATCGACACCCTGGTCGTCACGAACAGTTGCGCTCGATTCGTTCATGCAGGGGGCACGCTGATCGTTGGGAGCTATGTGTTTAATACGAATGAATTCCGTTCTACCGCTGTCACTCCGTCAAGCAACGACGTCCTGCTCACCTGGATGATGGGCCCCGGCGCGACCAACGCCTTGCAGGCCGCCCTTGGCAACGTGAATGGCGGCTTCAGCACCAACGCCTTCACCGACATCTTTGTCGTCACCAACAACTCCACTGCGGGCACCGTAACCAACTATCTTGATGTCGGCGCGGGAACCAATATGCCGTCCCGCTACTACCGCGTGCGGCTTGTCCCGTAGGGGCTGACGCAGTAACGAGCCCCCGGCCAATCAGGATGTCGGGCGTCCGGCGGCGATGGGAACGGTGATGGCCTTGGCCTTCGGGCTCCAGCGGACACCAGTGAGGGCGCCGCTGACCGGGTCAGCCATAAACACCATCACACCGTGCCCTAGCCCACTCCGCCGGCCAGTGGAAGCCAACACTTGGGCGCGATGGTCTTCGGACCGTGAATCATCACTGTGCGGCGACGAAGTTGAGTCGTACACCTCAACCAACCACGACCCATCCGGCAGCGGCACCGGAGCGCCGTCAATGACCACCGCATGGCCGACTGCGCTCTCCGTCTTATGCTCCCACGCCACCACGTCGCCGGGGCGCAGGTCAGCGGCCTTGGTGACCGCCTCCCATCCCAGCTGCGGCTTTTCGGTCAGGCTGGCGAAGAACGCCCGATACTGCAGCGGGCTTGGGATGCGGCCCCTCGCGATGCCGGTGATGTTGACGGTCGTGGCCCAAGCCTGCGGTGCCGCCCGCTTGAGCGCATAGGAGATGAAGCCG
>Ga0302324_100025738_pt1 | contig 11275 bp, 8 predicted proteins | sample Palsa_T0_1_FD_201949 | JGI IMG/M metagenome (GOLD analysis project Ga0302324, IMG submission 201949) | Peat permafrost microbial communities from Stordalen Mire near Abisko, Sweden - Palsa_T0_1 | ecosystem: Environmental > Terrestrial > Soil > Palsa > Peat permafrost | place: Sweden: Abisko... | reverse complement strand
AGGATGGCCATCAGCCCCTCCGCGCGTTGCACGCAGCGCGCGTTGCGCTGAATGTGAGCGATCTCTTCCTCCAATTCCTGGCCTCCGGCGCGTTCGCCGGGCCGAATGCGCCGGCGCAAACGCGGAATGTCTGTTTGATATGCGCTCATCAAGCGCCCTAACATAAGCAAGCGCCCGGCGGGTTGCTATGGGGTGTACACCCCATAGACAAATTAATGCCATGCCACGATGGTTGAATTGTATTGGCGGCCCACTTTTAGGTAGATACAATCTCCCGGAGCCTGCCGCCCAGTTCCGCATGAGTACATGAAACAAAGAATAAAGAGGTTCTCACAACGATATGTGACGGCGTTGCGAAAGCACCTGCTCCGGGGGGCGCGGGACGGTTTGCACTCGGCGTTGAGATTGGGACGCCAGGCGGTGGTGTTCGGGCTGGATACGCTGGAGCTGGCCCGCCTGCACGAGCAAGCCGTGGCCACACTGGAACTATCTTTCAGCAAGGATGGGATACAAAAGCGGGCGGAGTTGTTTTTTAGCGAGGCCATGACCCCGATCGTAGAGACGCATCGCGCCGCGCGCCACAACAAAATTGAATTGCACCGGCTGAACTCGGCGCTGAACCGGCGCACGCTGGAGCTGGCCGCCACCAATCGTCAGTTGCAACGCGGCATCTCGCGGCGCAAGAGCGTGGAAGCCGCCCTCAAAAGCAGCGGGGAAAACTACGCCAGACTGCTAAGAGAATCCCTGCAACTGCAGGAAGGTCTGCGGCTCCTGACCCACCGGGTGCTGGCTTCGCAGGAAGAGGACCGAAAGAAGATTAGTCTCGAGCTCCAAAACGAGATCGCCCAAACTCTCCTGGGAATCAACGTCCGGCTACTGGGCTTGAAACATGAAGCCCGCAACAATACCAAAGGACTTAAAAAAGAGATCGCCAGCACGCAGCGCCTGGTGGTAAAGTCGGCCCGATCCGTGCGGCGGGTCGCTCGCGAATTCAGAAGAGAATGAGAAGCACGATCTTCCAATTGTCGCGACGCTATCAGACGGCGTTGCGAACGCACTTGCGCCAGGGGCAGTCAGCCAGCTTGGCCCCGGCGCGAGGGTTGGGCAGCCAGGCCCTGGCCGCCGGACTGCAAACGCTGGACTTGGCCAAGCTCCACGAGCAAACCCTGGTGACCGGTCTGTTGCCGGCCTGCCGGGCCGACAAACGCGCCGCCCTCATCAAACAGGCGGGAGCGTTCTTTGCGGCGGCCATCACTCCGATCGAGAAAAACCACAGCGGCGCCCTGGAGGTTACCGACCGTCTGCAAAAATTTGTGCAGAGCTTGAGCCAGCGCACGGTGGAACTGGCCGCCTCGAACCTGGAGTTGCAACAGGAAATTTCCCAGCGCAAGGCGGTCGAGGCCGCCCTCAAGAAAAGCGAGCACCATTACAGCCGGTTGTTGGCCCAATCGGATCGCCTCCAGGACCAGTTGCGGCAATTGTCCCGCCAGGTTATCTCGGCGCAGGAGGATGAGCGCAAAAAAATCAGCCGCGAACTGCATGATGTCATCGCCCAGACTCTGACCGGCATCAACATCCGTTTGGCGACCTTGAAAAAGGAGGCCTCGTTGAACAAGAGCGGCCTGGACCGCAGCATCGCCCGCACGCAACGCTTGGTGCAGGAATCAGTCAACATTGTACATCGCTTCGCCCTCGAGTTGCGCCCGGCGGTGTTGGACGACCTGGGCCTGATTCCCGCCCTCCATTCGTTCATGAAAAGCTTCGCCGCCCACTATGGCGTCCGCACTCATTTGACCGCCTTTGCCGGGGTGGAAGAAGTGGACACGGCCCGGCGCACCGTCCTCTATCGAGTCGCCCAGGAAGCGCTGACCAATGTCGGCCGGCATGCCCATGCCAGCCGGGTGGACATGAGCATCGAAAAGCTGCCCGGCGCCATTTGCATGAAAATCAAGGATGACGGCAAATCCTTTCAAGTGAATCACGTGCTGCACAGCAACGGCAGCAAACGCCTGGGTTTGCTCGGCATGAGAGAACGGCTGGAAATGGTCGGCGGAAGTTTCCGCGTCGAATCCGCCGTGGGCAAAGGCACCACCGTCACCGCCCAAATTCCGCTCCGCCAACTGGCGCCCGGAAGCCGGAAGGAGAATTGATCGTGGCCGCCCAAACCAAATTTAAGAATTTATGAAACGAATCACTGTTCTGCTCGCTGAAGACCATACCATTGTGCGCGAGGGATTTCGCAAAATGCTCGAACTCGAAGACGACCTGGTAGTGGCCGGTGAAGCCCAAGACGGACGCGCAGCGGTGGCCATGGTCCAAAAGCTTCGTCCCGCCGTGGTCTTGATGGACATTGCCATGCCCCTGCTCAATGGTTTGGAGGCCACCCGCCAGCTTCTCAAGACGGTCCCCGCCACCAAAGTGCTCATCCTCTCCGCGCACAGCGATGACGCGTATGTCAAGAGCGCGGCCGCCTCCGGCGCGGTGGGATACCTGCTCAAACAAACCTCCGCCCACGACGTCTGCCGGGCCATTCGGGAAGTGCAGAAGGGAAAAACATTTTTCAGTTCCTCCGTGGCCAGGCGCATTGATCGTCTCCATTCGCAACCGCTTAACCGCAACGGCATGCTGCGCAAGCAAGCTGTCCAGTTGACTTCGCGCGAGATGGAAGTGCTGCAGTTGATCGCCGAAGGCAAAGCCAACAAGGAAACCGCGGCCGAATTGGGCATCGGCCTCAAGACCGTCGAAAAGCATCGCGAGCATCTTATGCAGAAACTGGACATCCATGACACCGCCGGCCTGACCCGCTACGCCATCGGCTCGGGCATCATCGAGAGCAGCGTCCAATTGACCATCGTTTGAGGGCGGCAACCCCGTGGGTGTTCCGCCCTGTCCCGGTTTTTCCCCGGCAACAGGATGATGGACCATGAATAGAATCAATCTCTCCTTCTGGATGACCGTGACCGGGACCGTTTGCTGGGGCGTTTGTTTTTGGTGGATGCGCCGGCTTTCCATCAAACAGAATTTTCTCTTGGACCAACTGCGCGACCAGGGAAAACGCATCGAGAAATTATCCAAGATCGAGCATGATCTGATCAAGGAAGTGCATCCCCAAGTCAACGAGATTAAGGAGGGGATGGAAGAGATGATCGCCGTGGTCAAGGAGAAGGCAAAAATCGCTCCTCCTGCAACTTAGAAGCAGCTTTTGGCTAGGCGAAGAGACTCTCCTCCAACTCCGACTCGCCATTGAGGCTGGCCGCTCCGCCGTGGGCATGGACTTCGGCACAGGCGCTTGAGGCTGGACCCGTAATGGGAACAGCGCCGCCGCCCAGCTTTAGAGAGGCCGATGACGCCTCCAGGATTCTCACCAATTCCCATCCCCGGACGCCGCAGCTCATGGGGGTTTGGGACTGCTGGATGCACCCAAGGAAGTGTTGGCATTCTACTTTGAGCGGTTCTTCCTGTTTCAAACTCGGCGAATAAATGTCGCCATAGTGGTAGGAATATTGAAACTCCGCGAAAGTGTCATAGTGGGGCGGACGCTCGACGCGCGAATCGAAGATGCGGATCTTCTCCAGCGGCGCCAGATCGTCATAGACGATCATCCGCTTGCTGCCGACGATCGTCATTTCCCGGACCTTCCGGGGATCCAGCCAACTGCTGTGAATGATGGCCGAACGATCCTGGCCAAAGTTCAAAGACATGGCGGTCACATCCTCAACCCCCGGAGTGATATGCGCGCTGCCGCAGCAATTCACGCTCTCGGGAAGCTGTTCCAACAAGTAAAGAATGATTGAAATGTCATGCGGCGCCAGATCCCAGGCCACGTTGATGTCCTTCTGATAGAGCCCAAGATTGAGACGTCGCGCGCAAATATAGCGGATTTGCCCCAAATCCCCCCGCTCGATGATCTCTTTGATTCTCCTGACGGCCGGAGAATACAGGAAGGTGTGGCCCACCATAAGCACCAGGCCCTTTTGGCGGGCGATATCAATCAATTCCTCACAATGGGCGGCGGACCCAGCCATCGGTTTCTCGATCAAGACGTGTTTGCCGGCCAACAAGGCCGCCCGGGCCATGGGAAAATGCCATCGGACAGACGTCGCCACCACTACCGCATCCAATCCAACGCCGTTGAGCATATGCTCGAAGTTTCGTTCCGCCGCGACCTCGGGGTATAAGGCCTGAAGGCTGTCGAGCCGCGCGGGACTGAGATCACACATCATCTTCAAATTGCATTCGGGCAGAGATCGAAAATTGCGCACGAGATTTGGCCCCCAGTAGCCGCATCCGACGACTCCGACATTGATTCGCTTACTCATGTGATAGGCGAGTATTCTCTATTTTTCATGCGGCTAGAATAGTCGAGTAATGAAGCCTCGCCTATAAGGTGTTTACCTAACTCGGATATAAGGTGTTTGCCTGGCAGAAGCATTATGAACCCAGACTATTCACTTAGCTCAATTTCAACAAGTTGCCAGGCCTCCGTGGGGAAATCTTTGTTAGGGTTACACCCCATAGTCAAGAACCAGCAAACCATCTATTAATGGGACCGTAAATCGTAAATGCGGATAAAATTAATGCGGAGGCATTATTTTAATAGATCCGCGCTTGAATACTCAAAATCGAAAAACAAATGAAATGATCAAAGTATGAAACGTAAAATCAAAGCAATTCCAATCATCACGGGGGCGGCGGCATTTTGCGCCGTTGTCCTTGCCAGCCCCTGCGCCATGGCCAATCCTGTCACCGGCTCCATTGGCTTCGGCGCCTCGGGAGTTACCATTAACAGCGTCAATCTAGCGACCGCCAGCTCCTTCGCGGTGGCCAGCCCCATCACGGAGGTTGAGACGGGAACTTACGCTGCCGTCCCCACATTCACTTCTGTGACTTTTAACGGATTCGTGTTTAATCCACCTGCCCCGTCCGTCATTCCCTTGTGGACGTTTGACGTTGGTTCGGTGGTTTATAGCTTCGATGCTACCAGCGTCACCTCTTCCTTCAATGCCGCTGAGGATCAGTGGGATATCGGCGGCGCCGGCATGGCCATGGTGACGGGCTATAGCGACACCCGAGGGACCTGGAATGTCAACCTGAGCCAAAGCGGTGCGTCCTTTGTTTTTGACTCATCCGAAGCGGCGAGCCAAGCCGTGAAAGATGGGGGTTCGACAATGGCGATTTTGGGAAGTGTCTTCATTGGCTTGAGCGCGTTTGGTCGTAAGTTGAAATGCTAAGAACAGCCTTTCGACTTGGAACTCACAAGGCAGGGCGCCTTTGCCCTGCCTTTCATCACTCCCAAAGCATGACCCGACTTCATCCTGAATACTAGAAGAAAGCTATGAGAACAAATAAAGCAGTGCTGCTAGCCGGTTGCCTTTTGGCCGCCGGGCAGCTCGTTCCTTCCCTCCAGGCTCAAAATTTCACTTTCACCACCAGCGCCGGCGGAGCGGAAGGCTCGGTCAACGGCCTCGATTTCTATGCGCAGTTCGACAACCCCACCGGAGTGGCCGTGGACGGCTCCGGAAACCTTTATATTGCTGACCAATACAACAACCGCATCCGCCAAGTCAGCCCGCTGGGCGCGAACTGGATCGTGACCACCATCGCCGGCGGAACGCAAGGCGCCGCCAACGGCCTCAATGCCGAGGCGGAGTTTGACTACCCGACCGGCATTGCAGTTGACAGCATCGGTGATCTTTATGTGGCCGACCAATTCAACGACCTCATCCGCAAGATCACCCGGTCAGGCACGAACTGGCTGGTCTCCACCATCGCCGGGACAGCCGGCGCCTCCGGCACACAGGACGGCGCCAATGGCAGCGCCCGTTTTTCCAACCCGACCGGCGTCGCGCTGGATGGGCTGGGCAACATCTTCGTGGCCGATGAAGGGAATAATGCCATTCGGAAAATCACCCCAAGCGGGGCCAATTGGATCGTCACCACCATCGCCGGTGGTTCGCAAGGCGCCAGCGACGGTTCCGGCAGCGCGGCTCAATTTTTCTCGCCCTACGGTGTCGCAGTGGACACCGCCGGGCGGGTCTTCGTGGCGGATCAATTTAACAATACCATCCGTTTGATCACCCCTGAGGGTGCCAACTGGGTGGTGACAACCATCGCCGGCCAATCCTCCAGCTCCGGCCGCGCCGACGGGTTGGGCACCAATGCTCAGTTTGACACTCCGGTGGGCGTCGCGGTGGACACCAACGACAATGTCTATGTGGCCGATTCGTACAACGATGCCATTCGAAAACTCGCTCCGTCTGGGACACTTTGGGAAGTTTCCACCATCGGCGGAGGTTCGTTGGGAACCAATAATGGGACCGGCGCCAATGCCCAATTCGACATTCCATTCGGCGTGGCGGCGGACGCCTACGGTGATGTTTTTGTGGCGGATTCCCAAAACAATGCCATTCGCCTTGGCCTTTCCAGCGCCAGCCCGCCAGCCGCGGGCGAACTGGAAGTCACGATCCTCCCAGCCAACGCGGTTTCCGCGGGAGCGCAATGGAATGTGGATGGCGGAACTTTCCAGCAGAGCGGCGCGATTTTATCCGGCTTTGTTCCTGGCGCCCATGCCATCAGCTTCAGCACGGTGGCTGGATTCACCACGCCTGCCCAGCAAACCATTCCCGTGACCACTCGCCAAACGGCACTGGGAACAGCCAACTACGCCGTCGCCATCGCGAACGCCGGCTCGCTGCAAGTGGCCATTACTCCGGCCGCCTCCGTCAGTGCCGGAGCGCAATGGAAAATAGACAGCAGCGCTTGGCAGACCAACGGAGCTATTGTCGCAGGTTTGTCTGTGGGCGCTCATACTCTCTTTTTCGACCCCGTCTCTGGATGGACAACACCTTCGAGCCAGACAGTGGCCATTACCAACAGTCAAACCACCTTGGCCGCAGGAAGTTACGTGCTGCAAACGGGTTCGCTGCAAGTGACCATTCTTCCCTCCTCCGTTATCGGCGACGGGGCGAAATGGCAGGTCGATGGCGGAACGTTGCAATCCAGCGGCGCGGCTTTGTCCGGCCTCTTGCCCGGCAGCCATACGATTGGTTTCAACACGGTCCTGGGATGGTCAACTCCCGCGGATCAGCAGATCACTATCACCTTCGGCCAAACAACCACCAGTTCGGGCACTTATTTCCAACATATTGCGGGCTCAGGCGCATTGCAGGTTAGCCTTCTTCCATCGGGCGCGGCCGACGCGGGAGCGGAATGGCAGATTGATGCAGGCGCACCCCAAGCCACAGGTGTTATCGTTTCAAACCTGACCCCGGGACTCCACTCCCTGACCTTCAGTACTATCGCCGGCTGGACAGCGCCTGCCCACCAGTCCGTGAATGTTACCGACGGCCAGACCACGCTGGCCACTGGAACCTACGCCGCGCAAAGCGCGCCATCCGGTTCTTTGCAAGTGACAATCCTTCCCGCAGCCGCCGCCAATGCCGGAGCAGAGTGGCAGGTCGATGGCGGAGCTTTCCAGACCAGCGGCGCCACTTTGGCCAGTCTAGCGCCAGGGACCCACACGGTCGAATTCGATGTTGTTTCCGGTTGGATTCCGCCGGTCCAACAACTTGTAACCATTGTTGACAACGAAGTGGCCACCCTTTCCGTCACCTACCGCGCCGGCACGGACAAAGTTAAACCCCTCCTCTCCATTACCAACGGCCCGGCGTCCAATGCGCATTTGACGCAACCGCTGGTGGTCATCGAAGGCAAGGCCTCGGACAGTGTTGGAGTTGACCAGGTCCTTTTCCAATTGAACAATGCCGGTTTTCAACCGGCCGCCGGCACCGTCAAATGGTCGGCCAGCCTGCCCCTGGTTCCCGGCCCCAACATTTTCGACATCAAGGCCATCGACGCCGCGGGAAACGTCTCCGCCGTGCAGAGCCGCACCTTCTTTTTCATCGTGCCCAGTACTCTGACCGTGGCCGTCGAAGGCATCGGCGGCATCACGCCCGCGCTCAACGGCAAAACTCTGGATGTGGGCATGCCCTATCTTCTTACTGCCACGCCCAAGACAGGAAACTTGTTTTCCGGCTGGAGCGGCAGCCTCAGTTCCGCCAATCGCAAGCTCCAATTCATCATGCAATCGAACATGGTTCTGGAAGCCAATTTTGTTCCCAACCCCTTCGTTCCCCAGCAAGGCGTCTTCAACGGGCTTTTTTACGACGCCGCCGGCGCGGCGCCGCAGAGTTCCGGATTCTTCACCTTGACACTGGCGCAGAGCGGCGCTTTTTCGGCGAACATCAAGATGGGCGGCAAGAGTTTCAGCGCCACCGCTCAATTTGACTCGGCCGGCCAGGTCCAATTCCCGGTGCCGCGCGCCGACGAGGCCTCCCTGGTCTTGGACCTGCAGCTCGATTTCAGCAACCATCTATCCGGCGCCATCTCCGATGGGACCTGGACCGCCGCGGTGGCCGCCGACCATGCGGTCTTCAATACCGTCGATGGTAACGCGAAGGGCTTTGTCGGCCAATACACCATGGCCATGGCCGGCATCGGCGACGCGTCTCTCAGCCCGGGCGGTGATGGTTATGCTACAATCTCGGTTAACGCCGTCGGCCTCATCAACATGGTCGGGAGTCTGGCCGACGGGTCCGCCATCAAACAAGCAGTCACGATCAGCAGCGACGGAACGTGGCCGCTCTACGTTACCCTCGCCGGCGGCGGCTCGGCCCTGGGCTGGATCACCTTCAGCAACCAGCCCGCCTCGACCCTCGGCGGCGTCTTGAGTTGGATGCGTCCGTCCGGCCCCAGCCCAATAGTTTATACCTCCGGATTCACCAATCTGAGTTCCGTTCTCGGCAGCCGTTACCATGTGACCACCGGCGTCCCGGTGCTCGCCTTGAACAACGGCCACTCCGTCTTGGGCGGCCTGGCCGCGGGCGCAACCTTATCCGAGGCCGTTTCCATCAACGATGACAATGTCTTGCAAGTGGTGGCCGGGGCCGACGACCTGACCCTGACGTTGACCAAATCTACCGGTCTTATCACTGGATCCTTCCATTTTCCGGTGACGGGCATCGTCACGCCGATACACGGGGTCATCTTGCAGGCGCAAAGCCAGGCCCAAGGCTACTGGCTGGGTCCAAGTCAAAGCAGCACATTCCTGATCCAAAGCCAATAATGTGCCTTGGGCCGGCGACATCCGAGGGGATTCAGCCAATCCGCATATACGTAGAACACCCCATAGCGCAGGCAGGGTCTTGCGAGCTATTGTGGCGCGATGAAAAAGAACAAGACTTTGCCAGCGGTTGAGCAAGGCTCCGCGCTACTGCGAGGCCGAAAAATTTCCCCCTGCCGCATTCTCGCGGTGGACCAGAACAGCGATCTTCGCCTCCTCTACACCGATGCGTTGGCTGGGGCCGGTTGCCATGTGGACGTCGCCAAAGATGCCTCCAGCGCCTGGGACGTGCTGCAAGCACGCCGCTACCATCTGCTCTTGACAGAGAACGACCCGCCCCACTTGACGGGCGATAGACTGATTAAGAAGCTTCGTTCCGCGCGCATGGACCTGCCGGTCGTTATGACCACGGCCAGATTACCCCTGCACGAACCGGCCCAAATCCCGTGGGATCACTTTGTGACCACGCTGCGGAAGCCCTTTGCCCTGGAAGCGCTGATGGAAATGTTACAAAACGTCCTGCGTGAAAAGGTCCCAGTGTGGAAGCAACCATTGCCTAAGAGGCGTAGCCCAATCCTGGGTCGCACCCTATTCATCGCCCCAGCCTCTCTTTGTGAAAACCCATCCTAAGAAGAAGCCATTGACGTTTGGTGATTTCGTGGCTGGTGTTTATCACGTCTGGGGCAAACGCAGGGCCAAGGGTATTATCAAGCTCGCCATTAAGATGCACGTCATTGAGTTTCGTGGCACGGAACGGTTCGTGATCGCTTGAAGACTTCGACCCGGGAACAAGGGGATGACCGCTCCAGAATCCCTCCTCTGTGGAGACTTCGTTGTTCGACCCTGGCGATCCTTTTGTTGGGCCTCTCTGCCATGGCCCGCGGGCAGGGGCCAACCGCTGGCGTCACCGCGCCGGTGCAGACGGTGGTTCTCCCGCCCTCGGTGCCCGACCCCATCGAACCGGTCAATCGGGTGATGTGGGCCTTCAACCAGGATTTGCTGAGTGGGGTCATCAAGCCGACCAGCCGGGTTTATCGATTTGTGGTCGTGAAACCGGTGCGAACCGGCATCGGCAATATTGGCAAAAACCTCACCTATCCGGGACGATTGATCAACAATCTGCTCCAGGGAAAGTGGATCGGCGCACGCGATGAATCATGCCGCTTTTTTTGGAATTCCACCGTCGGCGTGGCCGGATTCTTCGATGTGGCCAGCGCCTGGCAGATTCCCAAATCGGACGCGGATTTTGGCCAGACGTTTGGCCAGTGGGGCTGGAAGCCGCAATGCTTTCTGATGCTGCCCATATTTGGACCGAGCAATGACCGGGATGCCCTCGGCCTGGCCGCCGACACCGCCGCCAACCCACTGATTTACATCGTTCCCTACAAATTCGTGGCCAATGACCCGCTGACCTATCTCGGCCCCTACACTTATTTCGCCTACGCAGTCATGTATAACGATTTCGCCGACACCGTGCGCGAAGACGTGCGCTTCAGCCAGGCCGAAATGGACCCTTATGCCGAGCTTCAATACGCCTGGACTTTCGGGCGCAAGAATCGGGTGGCCAATTTCCAGGTCAAGGGGAAGCGGGACGAAGCCACATTGGAAACCCTCGAATCGGTCTTCTTCACCTACAAAGACCCTGCTTTCCCGGACCAAGCCAGGACCCGTTCAGTTTTGATTCCGGCGACGGGCCGGAAATTGAAGTTCACATTTTGGTTGCAGCCGGGCGCCGCGCCTCTGGTCTATATTGTGCCCGGCCTTGGCGCTCATCGGCTGGCCGAAACGTCCCTGGCGTTGGCCGAGTTGGTTTTTAGGAGCGGATACTCCGTCGTCTCCCTCAGCAGCCCTTTCCACTCCGAGTTCATGGAACACGCTTCGACCGCCGCCATGCCGGCTTACTTGCCGGTCGATGGTCACGACTTGCACGTCGCTCTGACCGAGATCGATCACCGCTTGCAGGCGTCCTATCCGGGGCGGCTGGGCCAGCGGGCGTTGATGGGCTATTCCATGGGCGCGTTTGAATCCTTATACATTGCCGCCACCGAGCCGACCAATCGGTCGCCCTTGCTTAAATTTGACCGCTACGTTGCCGTCAACACCCCCATCCAATTGCTGCGTGGGATTTCCAAGCTGGACGCTTTTTACCGGGCG
>Ga0302324_100025733_pt1 | contig 11277 bp, 12 predicted proteins | sample Palsa_T0_1_FD_201949 | JGI IMG/M metagenome (GOLD analysis project Ga0302324, IMG submission 201949) | Peat permafrost microbial communities from Stordalen Mire near Abisko, Sweden - Palsa_T0_1 | ecosystem: Environmental > Terrestrial > Soil > Palsa > Peat permafrost | place: Sweden: Abisko... | reverse complement strand
CGCCACTTTCAAAATGCCCGCTTCCTGGCAGGCCAGCACGACTTTGCCGATGGCCTGGAAGCGCGCGTCCTTGTCGCCGCGGATATGCACTTCCAGTTTCGCCTGGTCCCTCGGCCCCAACCGCCGCAGCTCCTGAACGAACCTGTCCTTGAGCTGGCTTGCCTCGATCGGAGCGTTGTTCCAATAGATGTTCTCGTCCTTGTCGACGGCGATGACGATGTTGTCGGGTTTCGTCTGCGTGGCGATATTGCGCGCATTCGGAAGGTGAACGGGCACCACCTTGACGATCACGGGCACGGTGATCAGGAAGATGATGAGCATCACGAGCATCACGTCCACGAGCGGCGTCGTGTTGATGGTCGTGTTGAGTTCGGCCTCGTCCGAGTCGGCGGATTGTACGGATATCGACATCGACTTACGTTTCCTTCGCGAACGCGCGCAAAATCACTTCTTGTTTGTAATGAGGTAGGTCTGCAGATCGCTCGCGAAGCTGCGGAGCTTCTCGTTGATGACCTTGTTGCGACGGACGAGGAAGTTGTAGAGCAGCACCGCGGGAACGGCCACGAACAGACCGAGGGCCGTGGCAATCAGCGCCTGTCCGACCGGGCCTGCGACCTTGTCGATCGAGGGCTGGCCGGAAATGCCGATGGCGAGCAGGGCGCCCAGAATGCCCCACACCGTGCCGAACAATCCCACGAACGGCGCCGTGGAACCGACCGACGCCAGAAAGGCGATGCCGCCCTGCAGGCGCGAATTGGCTTCTTCGAGCTGGCGGTTCAGCGACATGCCGATCCAGTCGTTGACGTTGACGAGGCCGCTGGCGACGCCGGAGGAGGCACGCACGCCGCTTTCCGCGACGCTGCGGAAGACGCTGTTCTTCGGCAGCTTCTCGATGCCTTCGTTGAGGCTGTTCGAACTCCAGAACCGGCGGTCGACGAGCCGCGCCTGACCGATCACGCGGGACTGCTCGAAGAATTTCATGAAGAAAATGTACCAGGTGCCGGCGGACATGATGCCGAGCAGCACGAGAACGGATTTGAGGACGAGGTCGCCCGTCGTCCACATCGAGCCGAGGCCGTAGGGATTTTCCTTCGGCTTGTCGGGTAGGGCGGCCGGAGCAGGCGTCGCCGGTGCCGGAGCAGCCATGTTCGTGGCCGCCGGAGCAGACGTGGGTGCCGCACCGGGCGCGGTCGGAGCCGTCATCGCGGGTGCGGGCGGCGTCGTCTGTGCGAGGGCCGTGCCACCAGCGGCGCCGGCCAGGAAAACGAGAGCGGCTGCGACCGCCAGGTGTTTCGAGATCATGTCTTGTCTACTCCGTTTAAAAGGTCGAACTCAGGCCTGCGCGAACTCTTGGCCAAGCGTTACCGAATTTGCCATTTGATGACGGTCTGCCACGGCACCTCGATGGCTTGGCCTTCCCGCATCGCGGGTCTGTAGTGCCATGACGACGCGCACCGCATCGCTGCTTCGTCGAGCGAATCGTGCCCGCTCGATTCCGAAACGGCCACGTTGGATACCGATCCGTCGGCGCCGATGGTGAATTTGATGGTGGTGCTGCCTTCCTGATTGAGGCGCAGCGCAATCGGCGGATACCAACGATCCTGCGGACAATTGTGCGGCGAACCGATCGAGGCCGGCGCCGTGATGCCGGTCGCCTTCACCTCCGGCGGCGGCGGCTTCACGTTCGACACCGAAATCGTGTTCGTCGGCGGCGCTTCGGTCTGGATGCTGATTTCCGGCGGCGGCACGAAAGGCGGCGGCGGCTTCACCAGATCCGGCGGCGGCGGCGGCGGCGGCGGCTTCACCGGAATGACTTCCTTGACGACTTCCGCCTTGAACTCTTCCGGCAGCTTCGAAACCAGATGCTGCGCGAGGCCGCTCGCGAAGGCGTAGATCACGAAGATGTGGAATAGGATTACGAATCCGAGGCTGAAGAAGCGCCGGGGCGTATTTTGAACCGCCTGAAACGGTCTGACATGTTCGGGCTGCTGCATTGCTAATTGAACCACACAAAACTAAACCCGGCGCTATTGCACCGGGCGTTGTTGCGCCAATGAAGGTACACGCGTCCCCCCTCCCCGTACTCGCGGCAAAGGCCCGCGTTGGCCCCAATTGAAACTATCGTAATCATCGTTGGCCGTCCGGTCCAGCACTTCCATTGGTAAACGCCGTTTTGTTGCTCCAGCCTAACGTCGTGCGATTTAAGCGCAACAGGGGGGCGATCACACCAGCGTGGCCGCCGGCGCTAAGTGCCCGTCTTTGGGGCAAAACCTTGCGCGAGCATCGCACACGAACAGGCTTTCGATTAGCGATTGTGACGAACTGCGGCGGCGTCTGCCTAACTCCCTGTAATATGCGGCGAATCGTTCCACCTTGCTGCGTCGCCATGCATCCAGGATGTGCGATCACAATGGCGAAATTTCGTTCGCTGCGACTGCGAAGGGGAACGGGATTGCATTTTTGCGACATGATCTTTCGCGCACATGTCCGCATGTTGACGGGCCGGTCACGCCTCCGTTAGCGTTCAACTTAGCGCGAGGTTCCCGAAAGGGATTCAAGGGAACGCGGTTTGACACCGCGGCTGCCCCCGCAACTGTAACCGGCGAGCCGCCGTTCGAAATGCCACTGAGGCGAAAACCTTGGGAAGGCGAACGGCAAGCGGAGACCCGGGAGCCAGGAGACCTGCTTCGCGCGTCGTCCTGTTGCCGGTCGGGGTGTGCCGGGGACTGCGGGCGTTCCGCTGCGACGACACGATCGGAGTCGTCGGCGCGGGGGTTCGCTTGATATATCGTCATTCAAATTCGAACGGTCAGCCCGCCTCACGGCTCCTGGAACCCCAAACCAGGAGAACGCCATGCGCGCCTATACTTTACCCATCGCAATCGGACTGTTGCTTACGACGTCGGCGATTTCTGCTCAGGATCTGAGCAACCAGCCCGAAACCATCGTGGTGACGGCGACACGCATTCCGACGCCCGAATCGCACATTGCGAGCAGCATCACCGTCATCACCGCCGACGATATCGCGGCGGGGCAGTATCCCTCGCTGCCCAATGCGCTCCAGAACGTTCCCGGGCTGAATGTCGTCCAGACGGGCGGCCCCGGCGGACAAGCGTCGGTCTTCATGCGCGGAACGGATTCGAACCACGTCAAGGTGCTGGTGGACGGCATCGATGTCAGCGATCCGAGCAGCCCGAACGGCGCCTTCGATTTCGGCCAGTTTCTGACGCCCGACATTCAGACCGTGGAAGTTCTGCGCGGTCCGCAAAGCGGGCTCTACGGCTCCGACGCCATCGGCGGCGTCATCAATGTCATCACCAAGAGCGGTTCGGGCCCCGCACAATTCACGGCCGGCCTCGAAGGCGGGTCGTTCGATACGTTCAACCAGACGGCCGGCGTCAGCGGATCGACGGGCGGGTTTCACTACGCCGCAAACATCGAACATTTCTATTCGGGCGCCACGCCGGTGACGCCGCTCGATCTTCTGGCTCCCGGAGAAGCGCGCAACGACGATTCCTATTCCAACATCACCGCCTCGACGAAGCTCGGCTACGACATAGCCGACAATTTCGATCTGGGTCTTGTGGCGCGCTACACCGATACGCGACTGCTGTTTACCGGCGACAATTACAATATCCCTCCCTACACCGGCGTGCCGGACGCCACGCATGACGAGGGCGACACGCTGCAATACTACACGCGCGCCACGGGACACCTGATCCTGTTCGGCGGCTTCTTCGAGCAGACGGTGGGACTGGCCTACAGCAGCATCTCCTCGACCGAGTATAGTCCGGACGGACCCACGACGAGCTACGATTCGGGCGATCGCGTGAAGGTCGACTGGCAGGGCAATCTGAAATTTTCGAGCGACGAGATTCTCGTTCTTGGCGCCGAGTATCAACGCGATGCGTTGCGCCAGCCCGTCACGGCCGGCACGGCGATCTCTTCCGGCTACGCCGAATTGCAATCCACCATCACTGACAATTTCTTCAACACGATCAGCGTCCGCTATGACGACAACAGCCGCTTCGGCAACGCGGCCACCTGGCGCGTGGCCCCCGCCTATCTCATTGCGGCAACCGGAACCAAACTCAAGGCGAGCGTCGGAACGGGCTTCAAGGCCCCGACGCTCAGCCAGATGTTCGAGAATTTTCCGTCGTACGGTTTTTTCGGCAATCCCGACCTCAGGCCGGAAACGAGCTTCGGATACGACGCCGGTTTCGAACAATCCGTGCTCGACGACAAGGTGCAATTCGGCGCCACCTATTTTCGCAACAACATAAGAAATCTGATCAACGACAACGCGACCTTCACCTCCTACGCAAATGTCGGGCGCGCCGAGACCGACGGCGTCGAGAGTTTCGTGTCCTGGCAGCTGCTCGAAACGCTGTCATTGCGGGCGGACTATACTTTCACCGAAGCCAATGACGAGATCCTGGACCAGGAACTCCTGCGCCGGCCGAAACACAAGGCGAGTCTCGATGCCAAATGGCAGGTGACCAGCGCGCTTTCATTCGATGCCCAGTTCCTCTATGTCGGCCCCTGGCAAGATGCGACGCGCGATTCCTTCGTTTCCCAGGTGACCGCGCCCGGTTTCACGACGACGAACATTGCCGCCAGCTACGACATCACCGGGAATTTCACGCTCTACGGACGGATCGACAACCTGTTCGACGAGAACTACCAGGACCCGTTCGGCTTCCTTCATCCGGGTCGCGGTTTTTACGCGGGGATCAGGGCGCGGATTTGATGGCTTCCCCTCTCACCCATCGGGGGAGAGGGCTAGGGAGAGGGGGTCGTGGCGACAGGACAGATGTTGAGGTTTTTCTCGAGAATCGATGATCGCGATTCCGGACTCATGCGACGACGAATAAGGATGACGGGTGCAATTCGATCCGTTGAACCGGGCAGCGGCGGCACCCCCTCTCCCTGACCCTCTCCCCCTACGGGGGCGAGGGAAAAGTTTGGGCGAGTGACGACGCCTCCCCTACCCGAACATCGCAAGGCGCGCGGTGCGGGTGGGGTTGTGTTTGACGAAAACCCCGCGCGATGCGGCCGGCGCGAATTGTGCGTCGGCGCTTTCGTTGTCGCCCAGAAAAAGATAACCGTCCGGTGCCAGCGCGTCGGCCAGCTTGGCCTGGACGAGGGTTTTCGCGTGGCTCTCGAAATAGAAGAGCACATTGCGGCAGAGAATGAGGTCGACTTCGCCCAGCCAGCCGAAATGGTCGAGCAGATTGAAGACGCGGAACGTCACCATATGCCGCAGCCGGTCGGCAACGCGCCACTGACCCGTCTCGCTCGCGAAATAGCGGTCAAGACGTGCGGGCTCCAATCCGCGCTCGATCTCATAGGGCGCGTAGAGACCTTCCTCGGCGCGCGCGATCGCCGCTTCGCTCAAGTCCGTCGCAATCAGGTCGATCTTCCAGCCCTGCGCCGCCAATCCCGATTCGTCGACGATCATGGCGAGCGAATAGATTTCCTGGCCGGTGGAGGCGGCGGCGCACCAGATGCGAATCCGCCGTCGTTGCCCGCGCGCGCGCGCGATCGCGGGCAGCGCGGAGCACGCGAGGAACTCGAACGCGGCGGGATCGCGGAAAAACGATGTTTCGTTGGTCGCCATGGCTTCCGTGATGGCGCGCGCCAGTTTTTCCGATGGGTAGGGCAGTTCCGCCAGCAGCTCGGTCGTGTCGCGAAATCCGAAGCGCTGCACCACCGGCTTCAGGCGGCTCCTTGCGAGCGCCTTCTTCTCCGGCGGAAGCACAAGACCGCAGCGCCGCAGCAGAAGATCGGAGAGTTTCGCGAATTGTTCCGGTGTCACGGCGGCCGGGCTCAAATCAGACCGACCTGCGCGAACTTCTCCCGCAGGATGCCGCGATCGAACGGCTTCATGAGGTAATCGTTGGCGCCGGCGCCGATCGCCTCGGCGATGCGCGGAACATCGTTCTCGGTCGTGCAGATCACGATGACAGGATGCGAACCGTTCGCTTCGCGACGCAGATTGCGCAGGAATTCGACGCCGCCCGGCTGCGGCAATTGTCCGTCGAGAAGGATCGCATCGGGCATCCGGGCGCGGCAGGCATCGAGGGCGGCCGCGCCGTCTTCGGCCTCCTCCGTGGCGAAATGGAGCTGCTCCAGGATGCGGCAGGCGATCTTGCGGATCACCCGACTGTCGTCGATGACGAGACAATGCTTCAAGAGCGGCTCCCGGGCGCGGCGGTGAGAACGCAGATGCTAGGCGCGAAGGGTAAACTTCGTCTGAACCTCAGCCCGCGAGGAGTTCCACCACGCCATCGCCCCACGAGAGCGTCAGGCCCGCATTGAGCAACCGCGCCAGCTTGTGGGTCAGGAGCGGCTGGATCGAGCGTCCGTCGATGGGAGCCACGGGCTCGCCGCGCGCCGCCTTTTCCACTTCCTCGAGGATGCGCGCGTTCAACCCCGTCGCGCGCACCTTGAAGCTCGGCGTCGTCGGATCGGCGGAGGTTTCCACGACGATCTGGCCGCCGCGCGGCAGGCTGTCGGCGGCGAGAAGCGTGGCGTTCATCAACAGCTTCGCCCAATCCTTGGGCCAGTTGACGTGTGCCGCCTTCCACTCGACCGAAACCTTGCCGCCGTCCAGGAGCCCGCACACCATGCGACCCACTTCGGTCAGGTCCAGTTCCGCGCCTGCGGAGCCCGCGGCGCCGAACGCGATACGGGCAAATTGCAGCCGCGCGGTCGCCTGCTCGGCGCTCGAAACCACCAGCTTGAGCGCATCGGCCCGCATGGCGGCGTCGCGCTCGTCTTCGAGGACTTCGAGCCCGTTGACCACGGCGCCGACGGGGCTCACAAGGTCATGGCATACACGTGACACGAGCAGGGCCGCGAATTCGATCTCGTTCATGACGCTCCGGCAAAATTCATGGTTTGCAAAAGGTAAATAAGCAGAAGGCTTCTTAAGGAATGCTTAAGGCTGGAACAACCCGTGACGCGTCTGCACCCTCTGATTTCGCGCTCGAACTGGCACGCATCGCCTGGCAGGCGGGCGAGATCCTGCTTCGGCATTATGCGCAGGCCACGATCGATTCCCGGCGCAAGAGCGATCATTCGCCGGTGACCGCGGCGGACGAAGAGGCGGAACATTACATTTTGGGCGAACTGGCGAAGGCCGCGCCCGGCATCGCCGTCATCGCCGAAGAAGAAGTCGCGGCCGGGCGCACGCCCGCAATCGCCAGCCGTTTTTTCCTCGTCGATCCGCTCGACGGCACGAAGGAGTTCCTCAACCGCAACGGCGAGTTCACTGTCAATATCGCCGAAATCGAGGGTGGCCATCCCGTTCGCGGCGTCGTCTATGCACCGGCAAAATTTCGCCTGTTCATCGGCGACGGCGCACGCGGCGCCTTCGAAATCGAAACCCGTGACGGCGAACAGCCGGATTTTTCGGCCTTGCGCAAAATCGAAGCCCGTTTGCCCGCGGCCGGCGGCCTCGTCGCCGTCGCCAGCCGCTCGCACCGCGACACCAAGACGGACGAATATCTCGCGCATTATCCGGTCAGGGAATTCGTGACGGCCGGCTCGTCGCTGAAATTCTGTCTCGTCGCAGCCGGCGAAGCCGACATCTATCCGCGCCACGGCCAGACGATGGAATGGGATACGGCTGCCGGGCATGCCGTGCTGGATGCGGCCGGCGGCAGCGTCAAAACCCTGGACGGGCAGCCCTTCCTCTACGGCAAGACGGCCGCGCGCTTCGCCAATCCCTTTTTCGTGGCGCGGGGAAGGTTCTAGAAATCCCTGCCTTTGCGGCTGGAATAGAAGAGGAGCGCCATTAATCCGCCTCCGACGATGAGCGTGAAGACGGCGCCGAGCACCATGAAAACCCAACCCATGGCCGGAATCGACACGCCGGCCAGCTCATTCCAGGTGTGCACCGCATAGGCAATCGCGCCTGCGAGAAAACCGGCCAGAACGACAAGCGCGATCCAGCCCGCGACGCCCAGGGAACCTGACGTCTCGTCACCGCGTTTTTTCGGATCTTCCACTAAGGGGCTCCCGCCACGAAAATGCCGCCAAATGCCGTACTCTGCCGACGGCCCCTGCCGGGTACGCTCTCGTGCCAAGTAGGGTTCCTATCAGAGGATTTCGAGGAGAACGAGCATGATCCTTTCGCGTCTCATCACCGCCGCCGTCGCGGCCTTTGCCATCCTGGCATCCACATTGCCCGCCGGCGCCGACGTCGATGATAGAACGTTCAGCGATAACGAAATCGTCGTGGCCGGGGCGAATTTTTTCGGCGTCACCACCGAGGCTTTCGCAAAAGCCGTCGCGCGCGTCTTTCGCGAGCAGGGCCGACCCGACGCCTATATCAAGGGCGACGAAGGCTCGGGTGCTTTCATTGTGGGCCTGCGCTACGGCTCCGGCTGGCTCATCCGCAAGGATCGTGAACCGCTCAAGGTCTATTGGCAGGGACCCTCGGTCGGCTTCGATTTCGGCGGCAACGCCTCGAAATGCTTCACGCTCATCTACAATCTCCAGCATGAAGACAGGCTGTTCCAGAAATTCCCGGGCGTCGACGGCAGCTTCTATTTCGTCGCCGGCATCGGCGTGAATTACGAGCGCGCCAACAACATCACGCTCGCGCCCATGCGCACGGGCGTCGGCCTGCGCGCCGGCGTCAACGCGGGCTATCTGACTTTCACGCGCGAGAAATCGCTGAACCCGTTCTGAAGCGGTGCGTTTGAAACGAGGGCCTTTTTAACGCAGAGGCCGCGGAGGATGCGCGGTGGCCGCGGCCTCTGCGTTAGATCTTCCTATGCGCCGCCCATGATAGGTGGAGGTCAGGCCTTGCTTGCGACCGCAGCGTCTTCGCCGCGCGGTCCGCCGACATGGGGCAGATAGAGCAGCAGCGCGGCGGCCACATAAGTCGACGAGAACGTTCCGACCACGATACCGAACAGGATCGCGGCGCTGAAGCCGAACAGTTCCGGCCCGCCGAAGAACAGCAGCGGCAGCATGGTGAGGGCGGTCGCGAACGAAACGAGCGTCGTTCGCGTCATGATCTGGTTGGTGGAGAGATTGATCAATTCGGGCAGCGCCATGCGCTTGTACTTGCGGCGGTTCTCCCGGATGCGGTCGAAGACGACGACCGTGTCGTTGATCGAATAGCCCGCCAGCAGCAGCAGCGCCGCCACCGAGTTGATCGAAAACTCCATGTGGAAGACGGAAAAGAGCCCCGCCGTCACGAACACGTCGTGACCGGTTGCGATCAGAGCGCCGACACCGAACTGCCATTCGAAACGCACGGCGACGTAGAGCGAAATAAGCACGATAGCGAGAATCGTCGCCTTGACGCCGTCATAGAAGAGCTCGCGGCTGACGCTGGGACCGACCACTTCCGCGCGACGGAAGCTGTAGCTCGGTCCGAGCTTTGCCTTCACCGTGTTGACGATGTCCTGCCCGGAATGCGCGGCGGTCGGCTGCACGCGAATGAGCACGCAGGAATTGACGGGCTTGTCGCATTCGCCGCCGCCGAAATACTGCAGCTGCGATTGGCCGAAGCCGAGACCGTTGATGGTCGAACGCATCGTTCCGATGTCGAGCGTATGCGCGGCCTTGGTTTCCAGGAGCACGCCGCCCTGGAAATCGATTCCGAGGTTGAAGCCCTGGACGACGATGGAGACGAGCGCGATCAGGAGCAGCAACCCGTCGGCCGCGAAGGCGTAATAGCGCCAGCCGATGAAGTCGACATTGGTGTCGTCCGGCAGGAAGCGGATATGGCGCATGGGTCGTCCCGAAAAGCGGCCGAGAGACATAGCTTCAAAGGCTGGGCGCGACAAGCCGCGGCCGCGCGGCCGGGTCCTAACGCGAGCTCAGGCGGCGCGATATTCGAAATCGACCAGGTAGACGTGCTCGCCGGGTCCGTGTTTGGCCACGTTCAGGAGGTCGACGACGCCCTGGAAGCCGGAGCGACGCGCCAGTTCGGGCGTGACATCGCCGAGTCGGATTTCGCGGATTGCCGTCACTTCGATATGGCCCGGACCGAGCGCATAACGCCCGCCGACCTTGACGTGCGGCCGCTGCCAGATACGGACGCTGCAGGTGATTTCACCCCGCATGACCGGCTCGCGCAGGCGCTTGGTGAACGTCATGGCGCCTTTCGAACCGGCGCGGGGACGAGGCAAAGATCGAGAATCTGTGGCGGCTTGCGGTGATAGAATTCCGGCGCCGGATTGAGCTTTGCCGCTTTTTTGGCGGCGAAGGCCGCACTCTCCGTGCGCATCACCTGATAATGCGGCCGTCCCGCCGGCGGCATGTCGGCCGCGAGGCGCACGCGCACAATCGCATCGCGAAGCTTCGGATCGGCGATCACGCCGCTGGCTATGTCGGGATTGCCGCGTGCGAGCTTCTGCACGAATTGCATCCCGTCGATCACCCGCCCGAAGGCGGTCAGGTTGCGATCGAGCCGGCGCGGGGCTTCGCCGATCACGATGTAGAATTCGGTCGACGCCGTGTCGTTGCCGTTGTCGCGGGCAAAGGCAAACGTGCCCGGGCAATGGACGATCCACATCCGGGCATCCTTCATGTCGCGAGCGGCCGGAAAGCCGTTCACGTGTCCCACTTCCGGCGCATAAAGATCGGGCGAACCGAGCGGCGTGAAGGCGACCTCCTTGCGGATCGGCGCGTCGAACTCGGCCTTGAGCTTGGGCCAGGTCGAATTCGCCCGCAGATCTTTCGGATAGCCCTTCGTCGAGGCCGTGCCTTCGCCTTCGCCGCCCTGCGCCACGAACCCGTCGATCACGCGATAGAAGGATTTGCCGTCGTAGAAATGCGCCCGCACCAGCGCCCGCATCCGCGCGACATGATGGGGCGCGAAGTCCGGCGCAAGTTCGACGGCCACTTCGCCGTAGCGCGTATCGATCAGGATGAGATTGTCGGGGTCGACATCGCGCCAGTCGCCGGATGGCGTTTGAGGCGGTGTCTGAATCGGGGGCACGGCCGCGGCCGTCCCCGCGAACAGCACCGCGAGCAATGCAAACCGTATTGCCGTTCTCAAGGTAGCCCCCTTTGGCGCGCGCCCCGCGTCGTCAGGGCGCGATCCTGCTCCAGTCCTCGTCCGTTTCCTCGACGACGATCGTGACGTAGCAATAGCCCAGCACATAGTTGAACAGCCGACTTTTCACTTTGCCGCGAACGGGGATATTGCGGATATCGACGTCGCCTTCGATGGCCACATAGTCTCCGACGACCGGGATCAGCGCGAACTGAGTTTCATCGACCTCGACATCGACGGGTCGCGCCATCGTC
>Ga0302324_100025732_pt1 | contig 11277 bp, 10 predicted proteins | sample Palsa_T0_1_FD_201949 | JGI IMG/M metagenome (GOLD analysis project Ga0302324, IMG submission 201949) | Peat permafrost microbial communities from Stordalen Mire near Abisko, Sweden - Palsa_T0_1 | ecosystem: Environmental > Terrestrial > Soil > Palsa > Peat permafrost | place: Sweden: Abisko... | reverse complement strand
GGAGGATCGCGGCCAGGTCATGGCCTGGGCGCGGCCGGTCGGCAATCTCGACCGGCGCGAATGACGATCCTGGCGCGAGCAGCGGCCCGGCGGCGGCCGGGCCGAACGTGCTCACTGTCAGGCCCCGCCCGGCGCAGCCCGCCGCCAGCATGGCCACATGACGGCCAGTGCCGCCGGCCGTGGCGCCGAGCACGTAGGCGATGCGCTCGGCGGTCATGACGCCGCGCGCCGCCGGAGCCGGGCCACGGCGGTACGCAGATCACCGCCATCCAGCGCATAGCCGACCGCCACGAACACCGCGGCGGCGCAGGCGCAGGCGGCAACCGCCAGCAACCCGTTCGGGATGGCCCCGGAGGCTGGCACGGCCGCCGACAGGGCCGCCGCCGCCGAGCCCCCGGCAAGCGCCGCGGCCAGCCCTGCGGCTGCGGCGCGCACCATGCCGCGCAGGGCGGCCGCGCCCCTGGCCCGCCGGACGGCGGCCAGCAGAGCGGCTCCCGATGCCGTCAGACCCACGGTATTGCCCAGGCCGAGCACGGGCACGACCCAGCGCGCGGTTACCAGGTGCACGGCTGCCACGTCCGCGGCGATCACTAGCAGCCAGCCCGCGGACATCGCCATCGCGGCCATCCGGTTCCTGCCGTCGGCGAGCAGGACCCTGGACAGGCAGGCGGCCACGCCGTAGCCGATCAGCCCGGGAGCGAACGCGGCGAACGTCAGGGCCAGCTGGTTGACCTGCGCCGGGTCCGACGCGAAGACGCGGGACACCGGCACGGCGGCGCCGGCCAGCAGGGCGGCGCCCAGGCAGGACATCATCACCGCCGCGCGGCCCGAGCTCGCCGCGGTGCCATCGAACGCGTCCCCCCGGCTGGCGGAAAGTACGGGGAAGGCGCTGATGGCGATCGGGATGGCCAGCACGGCGTAGGCCGCCGTGAACAGCTGCCAGCCGTAGCCATACAGCACGACGGCGCCGCTGTCGCCATGGCCGTTGGCAAGCCAGGTCACCATCAGGACCGAGGCATCCTGCGCCACCAGGGCGGCGATCCCGACCGCGGCAAGGGCGCGGGCACGGCGTGCGACGCCGCCGGGGAACCGCAGCGCCGGGCGCAGCCGCAGCCGGAGCCGCCAGGCTGGCACCAGCGCGGTCACCACCAGGGCCGCGACGCCCGCTGTCGTGCCCGCCGAGAGGATCAGCTCAGCAGGCCGGGAAAGCCCGGTCACCGCGGTGGCGCGGGAGTGGCGGAGCGAGAAATAGGCCAGGTACGCGACGATGACCACCGCGCTGGACAGCACCGGAGCGAGCGCCGGTGCGGTGAACCTGCGGTGCGCCTGCAGGATTCCGTACATCACCACCGCTAGGCCGTAGAGCAGGATCTGCGGCGCGAACACCACCAGCATGCGGGAGCCGACGGCCACCAGGTCCGCATGCGGGCAGCCCGACCTGCCCAGCGGGATCAGCAGCGAGACGAGCGGCTCCGCGGCCAGCGCGAGCGCCGCGCTGACCGGGACGAGAATGAGAACCGTCCAAGTGAGCAGCGCCGAGCTGATCTGGCTGACCTCCCGGGCGGCGGCGGGGTCGCGATCGGCCCGCTCCGCCGGGCGGGCCAGCACCGGCACCATGATGGACGTCAGCGCGCCGCCGAGGACGATGTCATAGATGATGTTCGGTAGCTGGTTGGCGGTCGCGTAGGCCGTGCCGAGGCATGCGTTGCCGACGGTGTGCGCGAACACGATCTGGCGGCCGAGTCCCACCACCCTGGCCAGCACCGTGAGCCCACCGATCAGCACCGCGGCCCGCCCGATGCCCCGCACCGCCCGCGGCGCGCCTTCCGGCTCGGCGACCTGGGCGGCCGGGCCGGTCACTGGCCGGCGGCGGGGCGGCGGCCGAGCATGTCCAGCCAGCGCAGCGCCGGGGTCCGCTCGATGACCCTGGTGAAGCTCACGACCTCGCTCGCCGCGGTGAGCGCGAGGATGGCGGCGAGCGCCGCCAGCCGGGCGGGCCGCGGCAGGGTGGCCGCCGTGGCCATGCCGAGCAGCGCGCCGAGGGCGTTCGCCCCGGTGTCGCCCAGCATGGCGCGCTCACCGAGATCGGCCGGGAGCAGGCCGAGGGCCGCGCCGGCGGGCGCGGCAGCTGCGCACGCCGGCACCGCGCGAGCAGGCACCGCGCGAGCCGGCACCGCGCGAGCCGGTGCCGCGGAAGTTCCCGGCCGGATCGTCAGGCCGCCGGCCGCGAGCATGGCGGCTGCCGCCAGCGTGACCTTGATGGCCCGGCCGGGGCGCAGGTCGAACAGGTTGAGCAGGTTGGCGCCGCCGGCCGCCAGGCAGGCGTTGACCACGATGTCGGCCGGCGGGCCGCCGAGCACCAGGCTCGCCGCCGCCCCGCTGGCCCCGATGCCGCCGAGCTTCACCGCGCCACTGGTCAGCTCGCCGTGGGCGAGCGCGCCGAGATGGCCGCGGAAGCCGCGCCGGGCGCCGCTGCCGGCCAGGTCGTCGTAGCAGCCGAAGGCCGCCGCGCCGGTCCCGGCGATGGCCAGCGCCGTCCGGCCGCGCGCCGTCAGCCCCGGCGCCAGCGCAGCCGCCCCCACCGCGGCCGCGGCGACCGCCGGCCCTTCGAGCAGGGTGACCGGCTCGCCGCGGTGGTTCTTCCGCGCCCAGCTAGCCGGCCCGCCCGGCGGGCGCCTGGTCAGGCCGGCGTAGCCGGCCCGGGCGACCGCGCCCGCCAGGGCTCCGGTGATCGCCGCAGCCGCCAGGCCGCTGCGTGAGCGCCGCGGCATCAGCGCGTTCCCCGGGCGGCCAGGCTGTGTTGTGCCTTGGCGACCGTGCTGTGATTTGCCTTGGCGGCCGGGCTCTGGGTGGTCCCGGGACTGCTCGTGGCGGCCCCGCGATGCCCGGCTGCCAGGCTGTGCTGGCCGGGTGAGGCGCTGCTGGACGGCACTGGCGATACGGTAGGCGACGGCGTGGGCGCCGGGCTCGGGACGGTACCGGGGGCGATGCCGTAGCTGGCCGGCTTGCCGCCGGCGAGTAGCTGGCCGAGTGCCTGCACGACCATGATCTGGCCGGTCTCGAAGTTGGCATTGTCCACGCTGGACAGCGCGATTCCGGTGTTTCCGCTAGCCAGCTCGTCGATCGCGCTGCCAGCCCCGGAGCCAGGATAAGACCCTGCCAGCACAGCGCCCTGGCAGGCCGCGTTCAGCGTCGCAGTGACGGAGATCAGCGCGACATTGGCAGGATCGGAGTCACCGGCCGCCGGCGGGGTGATCGGGATGATCACCACGGCGAGCGTGGCGGGCGCGAGAGCGGGCTTGCTGAGCTGCAGGAAGCCCTGCTGCGCGAAGCCGGCGAGGATGGCCTTGCCCTGCGCGGCCGGCAGCGCGGGGCCGTCGCTCGTGACGATGGCGGCGGCGAGCACCCGGGCGGCCTCGGCCTGGCCGGTGAGCTGCGGATCAGCCTGCGGAGGGCTCTGGCCTGCCACGATGGTCCCGGGCGGGGCCAGGCTCTGCGCGAGGCTGGCCAGGCTGCCCTCGGTGGTCGCGCTGGTGTCGAAGAACTGCTGCTGCAAGGAGACCTGGCCGGTCACGGTGCCGCCCGCCTGCAGCACCGCGGTCGTGACGCCGCTGATCACCTTCGGGTCGGCGTTGGGGGCGGTGACCAGCACGACGCTCTGCCCCTCGAGCAGGTGCGCCAGCAGCAGCGGTGCAGCGGCCGTGGCGAAGCTCTGATCCTCGCTGACCTGCTGGCCAAGGCCACGGTTCGTCGAGTTCGTCGCGTTGAGCTCGTTGTGCAGGGACTTGGCCTCGTGCTGCAGTGCGCGCAGCGTCACGCCGCGCAGCTCGGTGGAGCCGAAGACGATCCCGATGGCCAGGGCAAGGAAAATGGCCACGATGGAGACGATGTGATAACGGAAATCGATCACTATAACAATCCGGTCAGCCGGTAGATGAAATCGTCCCACTTCGTGGCAAGGAAGCCGGACAGGATCGGGCCGGCCGTCGAGAAGGCCAGCGCGACCACCAGCGCCACGGAGGCGGCCAGGACCAGCACGATGAGCGCCCAGCCGGAGATCCTGCTGCGGTAGAGCCTGCTCACGCCCTTGGCGTCGACGATCTTGTCGCCGACCCGCATCCGGGTCAGCACCGCGCTCGCCATCCCGGCCCTGCCCTTATCGAGGAACTCCGCCATCGAGAACCGCATGCCGACCGCCACGATCAGGGTGGCGCCCATCTCGTCGGCGAGCAGCACGGCGAGATCCTCGCTGGTGCCCGTGGCGGGGCAGAGCACCGAGGCGAGGCCGAGGTCCTGCACGCGCGCGAGACCGGGCGCGACCCCGTTCGGATATGCGTGCACGACAAGCTCGGCGCCGCATTTGAGCGCCTTGTCGGACACCGAGTCCATGTCACCGACGATCAGATCCGGCTTGTACCCCGCGTCCATTAGCGCGTTCGCCCCGCCGTCCACGGCGACCATGACGGGCTTGAACTCGCGGATGTAGGCCCGCAGCGCCTGCAGGTCGTCGCGGTGCCGGTAGCCGCGGGCCACCACGAGCGCATGCCTGCCCTCCAGGCTGAGCCGCAGTTCGGGCACCGCGATCCCGTGAATGAGCAGCTCTGAATCGCGGCTGATGTACTCCAGCGTGTTGGCCGCGAACGCCTTCAGCTGGTCGGCCAGGCCCGCCCTCGCTTCCTCCATCGCCGCGGCCACCGACTCGCCGTCCTGCAGCGTGCCCTTGGCGACGATCTCGGCGCCCAGGTAGACCGTCTCGCCGTCTAGGCGGACCTGCTGGCCCTCAGACACCCGGTCGAAGACATCGGGACCGACGTCGTCGACGAGCGGCACGCCTGCCTCGACCAGCAGCTGCGGGCCGAGGTTGGGGTAGCGGCCGCTGATGCTGGGCGCGGCGTTCACCACGGCGGCCGCCTGCCGCCTGATCAGGGCCTCCGCGCTCACCCGGTCCAGGTCGGCATGATCGATGATCGCGATGTCGCCGGGCTGGAGCCGCTTGGTGAGGTTCTTCGTCCGGTGGTCCAGCCGGGCGGTCGCCGATATGCCGGGCAGGTCATGAGACCTGCTCCGACGTATTCCGGGTAGTTTGCGAGACCATGCCTTCATCGCACAGTAATCTTGCCAGATCCCAGCAGCCACGGACGCCAGATGAAACCGTCGCGCGGCGTTATCGTCCCTGGTGAGCCATTACCGCTGGGTCGCCGGGCGGCTCGCGGGCCCGGGCTGGTGACTCGCGGGCCCGGGCTGGCGGCTCGCGGGCCCGGCCGGCGCCGCCGGGTCGTAGCGCTCTGCCGCCGCGGCGGCGAGCAGCTCCTCCGCGTGCGCCCGGCCGAACTCCGAGTCCTCCAGGCCCGCCAGCATCCGCGACAGCTCCCTGACCCGGCCCGGATCGTCGAGCCTGGTGACCCCGCTGCTGGTGACGGAGCCGTCGTCGGACTTCGCCACCGCGAGATGGTTGTCAGCGAACGCGGCCACCTGCGGCAGGTGGGTGACCACGATGACCTGGGCGAGCCGGGCTAGCCGGGCTAGCCTGCGGCCGACCTCGACGGCGGCCTTCCCCCCCACGCCGGCGTCCACCTCGTCGAAGACGAACGTCGGCACGGGATCAGCGCCGGCGAAGACGACCTCGATGGCCAGCATGACCCGGGACAGCTCGCCGCCGGAGGCTCCCCGGCCCAGCGGCAGCGCGGGCGCGCCCGGGTGCGCCGCGAGCCTGATCTCCACCTCGTCGGCCCCGCGCGGGCCGCGCTCCTCCAGCGGCAGCACGGCGACGGTGAGCGCGGCATGCGGCATGGCCAGCGCGGAAAGCTCGGCGGTGACATCGGCCGCGAACCTCGCGGCCGCCTCCCGCCGGCCCGCGCTGAGTCGGCCGGCCAGCTCCCCGACCTCGGCGGCGAGTGCCGCCTCCTGCTGCGCCAGGCCGGTGATCCTGTCGTCATCGCCGTCGAGCTCGGCCAGCCTGGCGGCCGCCCGCCTGGCCCAGTCGAGGACCGCCGCCACGCCGCTGCTTTCGCCGCTGCCGCCGCTGTCCGGGCTGCTTCCGCTGTCCGTGCTGCTTCCGCTGGCCGTGGCAGGGCTGGCGCTGTCCGGGCCGCTGCCGCTGTCCGTGGCGGGGCTGCCGCTGTCCGGGCTGCCGACGCTGCCCGTGCCCCCGACGCTGCCCGTGTCCCCGACGCTGCCCGTGGCGGGGCTGGCGCTGTCCGGGCCGGGGCTGGCGTCCGGCCGATGCTGTCCGGCTGAGCCATAGGCGCGGACCAGCCGCGCCAGCTCGGCCCGGCGGTCCTGTACCACCGCCAGCCGGCCGGGGTCAGCCTCGACCCCCTGCGCGTAGGAGGCAAGCTCGGCGGCGACATCCGACACGAGGTAGGCGGCCTCGGCCAGCCGGACGGCCAGTGCGGCGAGCACGGCGTCGTGCCGGGCAGCTGCCTCCAGCGCCTGGCGCGCGCCGCCGAGCAGCGTCAGCGCGTCGGCGCTCTCGTACTGCCCGCTGGACGGGTCGGCCAGCAGCGCCTCGTGCGCCGTGGTGGCCGCCGAGTGCAGCGCGTCCGCGTTCGATAGCCGTTCCTCCTCGGCCAGCAGCCTGACGTCCTCGCCGCTGACGGGCTCGGCCCGCTCGATCTCGTCCAGGCCCCTGCGCAGGTCCTCCGCCTCCCGCGCCCGGTCGCGGGCGAGCGAGGTCAGCCCGGCTAGTTCCGCCCGGATCTCCTCGTGCCGCTGGTAAGCCCGCCGGTAGTCGGCGAGCACCCCGGCATGCGCGGGCCCGGCGAACCGGTCAAGTGCGTCGCGCTGCCGCGCGGGCCTGAGCAGCTGCTGCTGGTCGGCCTGGCCGTGCACCGCCACCAGGTCATCGGCCAGGTAGGCCAGCAGCGACAACGGCACCGCCCGGCCGCCCGCGTAGGCTCGCGACCGTCCCTCGGCGGACACCGAGCGGCTGATGATCAGCACGCCGCCATCGTCATCGAGATCGCCGCCCGCATCGATGACCTGCCGCGCGACGGCGCCGTCCGGCTCGACGCGCAGGCGGCCCTCCACGCTCGCGCGCTCGGCGCCCGGCCGGACCCTGGCCGGCTCGGCCCGGCCGCCGAACAGCAGGCCGAGCCCAGACACGACCATCGTCTTGCCCGCGCCAGTCTCGCCGGTCACGACGTTGAAACCGGGGGACAGCTCGAGGACGGCGTCGTCGATCACTCCGAGCCCGGTAATACGGACTTCCTCAAGCATCGCCGCCCGGACCCTCCTCTCGCTGGCTGGCCGCCGCCGCGTGCCGGGCGTCAGCCTGACCCCGCCAGCCGGCCACCGGCAGGCCGAACTTGGCGACCAGCCGGTCAGTGAACAGCGCGCCCAGTTCGGCACTGTCTGCCGTGGTGCGGTCCGGACTGGTGCCGCCCGCCATCGCGACCTCCGCCCCGGCATCTCGCCTGCCCGCGCCACGGAGCCTGGCTAGCAGGACCGGCCTGGTCCCGCGCCGAACCTCGACCCGGGCACCGGGCGGCAGGATGACCCTACGACGCCCATCGCACCACAGAACGGCGCCGGATGCCTCCCTTTGGCCGTCCCCGGCGGACCCGTGGCCGTCCCCGGCGGACCCGTGGCCGTCCCCGGCGGACCCGTGCAGCCGCATGCCGGTGCCGCCGATCACCTCGACGGCGAGAACCGACCGCGGCGAGACGACCATCGGCCGTGCGAACAGGGCATGGGCGCTGATCGGCACCAGCAGCAGCGCCTCGACCTCAGGCCAGACCACCGGCCCGCCGGCGGAGAACGCGTAAGCCGTTGATCCGGTCGGGGTCGCGAACACCACGCCGTCGCATCCCCAGCGGGACAGCGGGCGGCCGTCGACCTCGGTGACCACGTCGAGCATCCGCTCCCTGGCGGCCTTCTCCACGGTGGCCTCATTCAGCGCCCAGGTGGAGGCGGTGACGTCGCCGTTCGCCCGGACGGTGACATCGATAGTCATCCGCCGCTCTACCGAGTAGCGGCGGGCTAGCACGCGGTCAACCGTATCGGACAGATCCTCCGGATCCGCCTCGGCGAGGAATCCGACGTGGCCGAGGTTCACGCCGAGGAGCGGCACGCCGGCCGGCCTGGCCAGCTCGGCGGCCCGCAGCAGCGTGCCGTCACCGCCGATCACCATGACCATCTCCGCGCCCGCCGCCGCGTCTGCCGAGCCGGCCACCTCGCTGGCGCCCGGGCAGCGCAGGTCCGGCGCCTCCGCGGCGAGCACGCGCACCGTCAGGCCCGCGGCGGTCAGCCGGTCCACGACCAAGCGCGCGCTGCGCACGGCTGCCGGGCGGCCCGTGTGCGCAACCAGCAGCACCGCCCGCTGCGCGTTCACTGGGGCCCTTCCTCGACGGCGCGGCGAAGGGCCCGGGGGTCAAGCGGCGCCCCGCCCCGGTGCAGCCACAGGAAGTACTCCACGTTCCCGGCCGGGCCGGGCAGCGGGCTGGCGGTCACCCCGCGAACGCCCAGGCCAATAGCCGCCGCGGCAGCCGCCACCGACGCAACGGCGGCCGCGCGCCGGTCCGGGTCACGTACCACCCCGCCGGCTCCCACCTTGGCTTTGCCGACCTCGAACTGCGGCTTGACCAGCAGCACGAAGTCGGCGTCCGGCGCGGCCGCGGCCACCAGCGCGGGCAGCACCAGGGTTAGCGAGATGAACGACAGGTCCGCGGTCACCAGCGCGGGCGCCGGGGCGACCTGCGCGGGCATGAGCTGGCGCACGTTGACACGGTCTAGCACGGTGACTCTGCTGTCGGTGCGTAGCGACCAGGCCAGCTGGCCGTATCCGACATCGACGGCTACCACGTGCGCGGCCCCCGCCCGCAGCAGCACGTCGGTGAACCCGCCGGTGGACGCGCCGGCGTCCAGGCAGCGTCGGCCCGCGATCGCGAGGTCAGCGAAGACCATCAGCGCGCCGGCCAGCTTACGGCCGCCGCGGGATGCGTAGTCCGGCTGCCCGGCCAGGTCGCGGACGGTGATCGCGGCGTCCAGGTCAACCTGGGTGGCCGGCTTGGCCGCCGTGTGCCCCGATACCGCCACGCGGCCCGCCGTGATCAGGTCGGCGGCCTGCTCGCGGGACCGGGCCAGTCCCCTGCGGACAAGCTCGGTGTCCAGCCGCATCCTCCTCGCCATCAGCCGCTCGCGGCCGCTCAGCGGCCCGGCCGCGAGCCGGCGCCGCCGCCCGGCCCGGTGCCCAGCCCGCCGCCCGGCCCGGTGCTCAGCTCAGCCTCCGGCCCGGTGTCCAGCTCGCCGAGCACCTCCCGCAGCCGACCGTGCACCCGCTCGAAGACCGGCGGGTGCTCGGTGACCGGCAGCCCTGCCAGCTCATCGAGGTCTGCCAGCGCTTCGTCAACCCGCAGGTCGCCAGTCGCAGGCCGCTGCTCGCTCGCCTGCTCGTCGTCCATCAGCCATCACGCTCCCCGCGCGGCGTGCGCCGCTTCCTGCAGGAACGCTACCGTCCGGAAACGACGAAATGGCGCACCTCGCGGCCCTGACCTGCCCCGCGCGGCGGCCGGACAGCCCGCCGAGGGACAATGACCATGAAAGCGAGGCCATGATGGCGACGGGGGAAGAATGCCGCGAGGCCCTGGCGGGCCTGGTGGACCGCATCTCGCAGATGAAGCCGGAGGATCGCGCCGCGCACCTCGCGGACCGCACGCTGAGCTGCAAGGTTACTGACCTGGGCGTGACGTTCCGCACCCGGCTCGGGCCGGATGGCGCCGACCCGGTCAGGCCGGAGACCGCGGCGGACGGCGCCGCCCAGATCCGGTTCACGGCGAAGAGCGATGACGTCGTGGCGGTCGCCGCTGATCCGGGCAGCTTCGCCCGGGCATGGCTCACCGGCCGCCTGAGGGTCGAGGGCAACCTGCTTGACCTGCTGCGCCTGCGCAAGCTGATGTCCTAGCCCGCCGGCCGGCATGTTCTATCGCAGGCCGGGGGCCAGCAGTCGATCACCGGGCCGGGCGGGCCTGGATCCTGAGTGCCGGGCGGCCGCGGCCGGCCTGGAGCGCCGAGCGGATCTCTTCCGCCACAGCGCGGGGCCCCAGCCGTACCTGGCGGGGCGTGAAGTGCAGGACGATGATCCCTCGGGCGCTCATCCGCGTCTGCCTGGCGAGAGTCCGCTCCCAGTCCTGCGGGGAGAGGTGCCATTCGCGGGAATCGGCCTCTCCCGCCACTCCGGCGTCCGGCCACCAGGCATCGGGCGACCCGAGGAACGCGTTGCCCGCGAAGAGGCGCGGATTGAAGATCGGCTCCGGCAGCCGGGCACGCTTGATCAGCGTTCGCAGATCAGCCTCGGCGGATGATCTGACGCCTTCGGCGACCTCGGACAACGCAAGCCGGAAAAGGGCCGAGCCGTGGACAGGCCCACGCTCAAGTTCCGCGGCCAGATGCCAGACGACGGCCTTGCCTCGCTGCACCGCGGCGGCGACGACGGCCCGGACGTCTTCGATGCTCGCCAGCCCACGGACCGTGTCGGCCACCGCCCGTGCGGGGGGCGCGAAACGCAGCTGACCGACCGGAAATATCAGCCCCGGCATGTCGGAAGTGCGGTGCAGCCGGAGAAACGCGACGTTCTGCCGCCTGAGCGTCAGGGGCACGAGCACATCAACCATCTCGTCATCTGAGGGCCGGATGCCGTGCAGCGCCAGGGCCGCCGGACCAGTGATCACGCTGAGCGGCCCGCCGAACAGCACCCCGGCCATCTGCCGCTGGGCGGCGGTTGGCGTGCCAGTCGAACTCAGGTAGATGCCAGGAAGCAGCACCTGCCAGGGGCCGCCCGGCCTGATCCGGTGCCGCATCGCCCCCTCACTCATGGCGCAGCGGGCAATCTGCTGTCGCGCGACGACGCCGTCCTGCTTCGCCAGCAGGTGGGCTAAGGCGGCGCGATCGAATGTGGCTATCCGTCCCATGCGCCAAGGCTGGCAGGACCCTCCGACATTGCGACCACCGCGATTTCCGTCTCAGCGCGGATAGCTCCTGATGCAGATGAGCTTCAAGTGGCTGCTGGGACGCCGAAAGCGCTCAAGCTCCTGACTTTCAATAGCGTCGTTGTCCCTCCACTGCTGCTGTATCAGCAGTGCAGTCCCAACCACGCCATTGAGGATGGGCCGCGAACGAACGACGGTGACGCGGCACGGGGAGGGCGCGGCGGTGCGATGCTGGGATGGTGCCCGAGGGTGACGTGGTGTGGCGGACGGCGCGCCAGCTGGACCAGGCGCTGGCGGGCCGGGTACTCACCCGCAGCGATTTCCGCGTCCCCCGGTTCGCCGCTACCGACCT
>Ga0302324_100025731_pt1 | contig 11277 bp, 9 predicted proteins | sample Palsa_T0_1_FD_201949 | JGI IMG/M metagenome (GOLD analysis project Ga0302324, IMG submission 201949) | Peat permafrost microbial communities from Stordalen Mire near Abisko, Sweden - Palsa_T0_1 | ecosystem: Environmental > Terrestrial > Soil > Palsa > Peat permafrost | place: Sweden: Abisko... | reverse complement strand
TTGTGAACCTACGGTACGTCGCTATCTTTTTATTAAACTGAAAACAAATGGGTTATCTGGGCAAGAAAGGTGCTTTGGTTCTTGTGCGGGCCTACTATCGGCGGTTCGGGAATGCCGGTCCGCTGCGGGTTTTCATTGGATTCTTATCATAAGAACGGGAGTCAAGGGGCGGAGCTTTATCTTGAGCCGTCTTTTTCCCTTCAGACCAGTTCGGGCGATACTCTTTCGGGGCGCGCAGGGCGCATCCCTTCATCCTCAGAGAAATTGACAGTCCAAACTACAAGGCCAGACGCAAAGACTGCGGGTCCAATGACGCTTCGAGCGAGTGCACGGGTGTCAGTGATTATCTGCACCTATGGCCGCAGCACCGCCCTGGAGGACTTGCTGCGTTGCCTGGAGGTCCAGACCTTCCGGAACTTTGAAGTTCTGATTATCGACGGCAACGGGGAAATCTCACCGGCTCGCGAGACGGTTGGAAAGTTCCTTAGCCGCCCCAACGCGACGCTGGAGGTCACACTACTGGGTTCCCCAAAGGGTTTGACGCGCCAGCGCAACGTAGGTCTCGTGGCGGCGACGGGAAGCCTGATTTGCTTTCTGGACGACGACGTCACGTTCGATGAGGATTTTCTTGCCAAGGTAGCAGACCTTTTCGGCCGGCCGGAGATGAAAAACGTCGGGGGAATCACGCCGTACGACTCCTTGAATTACGCGGCTCCGATCACGTGGCGATGGCGCCTGCGAAATCTTCTGGGTACGATACCGAGCCTCGATCCCGGGCAGGTGGATCATCTCGGACGGGCCGTGCCGCTCAGCTTCCTCAAGCCCTGGCAAGGGCAAAAGGAAATCGGATGGCTCGGCGGCTTTTGCATGATCTATCGCAGAGAGGCTACCGAGGGACTGCGGTTCGACGAACTACTGCCCACATACGCCGGCGAAGACCGCGATTTTTCAATGCGCGTTGGCAAGAACTGGCGGCTCTTGATCTGCGGAGATTTGAGCATCGAGCACCATTACTCGGCACACGGCCGGGACATTGACCTGGAACGCCTGCGGCAAAGCAGCTATGGCGTGGGGCGCCGCTTCGCGCAAAGTGCGCGAAGTTTTGTGGATTATCTGACCGTGGCGCGCACGTTTCTGGGCGATCTGGCGATCGATGCGATCGCAATCGCGCGCCGGCCCAACCGAGATAACCTGATGACCTTGATTGTGAGAGCCCGAGCGTTTTTCACCGGTTTGCGTTTCAACCGGAATGAAACGCAACCTCCGCCGGCGCCTTATTTGCGTCCCAGCCCGCCAGGACATTCGGATTCGATTTCCCAGACTCGATGAGCGCCACAGCCGATTTGTCGCCGAGGGTCGTGACCGCTGTACGGGTGCGCGCCAGCAAGCTTAAGTGGCTCCTGATCGCGCAGATTTGCGTGTGCGTGCTCCCGGCGATGGCGTCGATCGATTTTGCAAGTGCAGATCTCGGCGCGCGTTATCTTGTGGGCAGCCTGCTGCTATTGCTCAGCTACCACATTGTGAGGCGAGACCGTTATCAATTCCTGGGCCTGGTGATCGGCGTGGCGCCAGCGCTGGGCTTGATGCGGGCGACATTCTTCTATGACAGCGTCACTTTCTTCCTGATCGCAGGCACGCTGTTGTGGGCGGCTACCGCGAGGAACGAACTTGAATTCGTTTGGAGGGATCCGATCTGGAAGGGACTGGCCTTCTGGTGTTTTTTCTATTGGTTTTTCTCTTTTTGCGAGACGCAAGACTGGCATTCGAATTCCAGGGCCATCGAATTATTCCTGGCCGGGGCAGCCGTTTGCCTAGTTTCCAAGCGGCGCTCGTTTCTGGCCACAGCCCTCGTGGGGATGGCCATCTCGGTCTCAGCGTACGCGATTGCGATGCTGCCCTATGGCGTGCGTCTTGGAGAAGGCGAGTTAGACGATGGCGTGACGATCGGCAATCCGGCGTTGCTTGGCATTCCCGCAGCGTTCATCGTGCTGGTTGCGGTAACCGACAGAGGCCGGCTGTTCCTGATGGAGAATAATGTTTTCGGAAGACTGATCATCTGCCTGTCCGCCGGGGAATGGCTGATTCTTTCCGGATCCCGCGGAAGCTGGACGATTACGCTCTTTTGCATGATCCTGGTTTTTGCCTTCAGCAAGTCAAGCAGAAAGTCCATATTGATCGGCATCTGCGTTGTTGCCGTGGCGACGGTTGTCGTGATGTCGACCGACAGAGGAGACAAGGTATCGAACGTCTTCGATAAAACCGTCGATACGAACCGCAGCCTGGCGAACAGAACCAGCGGACGCTCGAACATGTGGGCCGCGTTGCCCCAAATTTTTGAGACATCGCCGATTTGGGGGTGGGGCGCGGGTTCCGGCAGGGACATCGATTACGTTTACACCCACAGGCACCTTGAGCTGCATTCTCTTTACTTGCAGGTGATCGCAGAAACAGGATTGCTGGGCGCGATCCCTCTCTTTGTGATCCTGATCGCGCTTCTACGGCGGGCTGTGATTCACATGCGCCGTTACGGGGAAGTGATACCGCTAGTGGGAATCGTCGGATTCATGTTTATTGGCGTGTCCGTGACTGCGCTAGACATCGTTTCCGGCATCTATCTAGGGCTGGCATTCATGGCGCGCGAGGCCAGTCCGCGGTTTACCGGCTTAGAGGTATGGCAGGCTCCCGCTATCGAAAACGAAATTGTATTGAATTGAATTTTCCTCGTGTCCATCCAATAGTTCTTTTCGAAAAAGAGAAGACCTCCTTATGAACGGAACGCTGCTACGTCTCTATCATGCGCTGCCACCGGGCACGCGCTCTCTAGTCGCCACGGGGCGAGGTGCGTATCTCCGGTTTTGGAGGTACGACAGCCGAACGGAAAAGCTCGTCGCGGAAGCGCTGGAACGGGAAGCCTGGAGCGCCGAACGCTGGAAACAGTGGCAGGAAAACCGGCTTTCCTACGTGCTGCACCGCGCGGCAACTCAAGTGCCTTACTACCGCCAAGTGTGGGAAAAGCGGCGCCGTAGCGGAGACCGCGCCTCGTGGGATTATCTGGAAAATTGGGAAGTTCTGGAGAAGGGTGTCGTCCGGGAGAATCCACAAGCTTTTGTCTCGGATGACTGCCGAACCTGGCGCATGTTTGCCGAGCACACCAGCGGTACGACCGCCAAACCGATCACTTTGTGGAGGACGCGGCAGGTGCAGCGCGAATGGTATGCCCTGCTGGAGGCGCGCACGCGGCAGTGGTATGGAATTACGCGGCACGATCGCTGGGCGATTTTTGGAGGCCAGTTGATTGTGCCGGTGAACCACCGCAAGCCCCCGTTCTGGACCTGGAATGCCGCGCTCAACCAGCTTTACCTGTCCTCGTATCATCTGGCACCCGACCTGATGCCGGCGTATCTGGATGCGCTGAAAAGCTACGAAGTCGAGTCTCTGCTGGGATACTCGTCAGCCCTCTACTTTGTGGCGCGCCAGGCGCTGCGGCTTGGCCGCCGCGATTTGAAGATGAAAGTCGTGGTTACGAATGCGGAGCCGGTAACTGCACTTCAACGCAGGGTCATTTCGGAGGCTTTTCAGTGTCCCGTGCGGGAGACATACGGATCAGCCGAGATCGTAGGCGCCGGAAGCGATTGCGAACACGGGAAGATGCATTTGTGGCCCGAGGTGGGTTTTCTGGAAACTCTCGACGCAGAGTGCGGCGTGGCGGATGCGGTTCCTGGCGAACTGATTTGCACCGGCCTACTGAACTCCGAAATGCCCCTTATTCGCTATCGGATGGGCGATTGCGCAAGTCTAGATCCCGGACGGACGGCGCAATGCAAATGCGGCCGCTCGTTGCCAACGATTCAATCGATTGAAGGCCGGGTGGACGACGTTCTATTCACACGCGACGGGAGACAGGTGGGGCGCCTCGATCCCGCTTTCAAAGGAAGCATGCCGATTCACGAAGCGCAGATCATCCAGGAAAGCCTGGAACAAGTTCGGGTCCGGTACGTGCCCGCCGAAGGGTTTGCCTCGAGTTCCAGCGAGGCAATCGCCCGCGCGATTCGCGAGCACCTCGGGCCGGTGGAGGTGATCCTCGAGGCCGTTACGCGAATCCCGCGAGAAAAGAATGGAAAGTTCCGTGCAGTGATTACCCGAGTGAAGGCTCCCATACTTCACAAGGAGCCGAGTTCGATTCCGGGACACCCCGCGAACTCGCTGAATGCCTGCCGGTGACAGGCGCCAAATCAATGAAGCCTATCGGAGCGATGCATATCATTGACACTCTCGCCGCGGCGGGAGCCGAGCGAGTAGCTGTCAATATCGTCAATGCGCTGCCTCGCGAGAAATATGCGCCCTATTTGTGCACCACGCGCGCCGATGGCCCGCTGGACGCGCTGGTCGATCGCGATGTGGTGCGGCTGCGCCTGAACCGAACTTCGCGATTTGATTGCGGCGCGGTAGTTCGGCTGCGACGTTTCATTCAGCTGCACGGCATTCGTATCATCCACGCGCACAGCTCGGCGTTGTTTCTGGCGAGGCTTGCGGCGTGGGGGACCGGTGCGAAGATTCTGTGGCACGCACACTACGGACGCTACGCTGTGGAGGACCATGCCGCTTATCACTATCGCATAGGCACAGCGGGAATCGACGGCGCACTGACGGTCAATAAGGAAATGGCGGAATGGTGCTCTCGAAGGCTGAAGGTTCCGGCCGAGAAAGTGTGGTATTTGCCGAACCCGGTGGCCCTGGAGGAGAAGGCGGCGCCCCTCGCATCCCCGCTTCCCGGGACAAGGGGATCCCGAATTATTTGCCTGGCGAACTTCCGGCCCGAGAAAGACCACTTTACATTGATGCGCGCGATGGCACGCGCCGTGCGTGAAGTGCCGAGCGCGCATTTGATTCTCGCGGGAAAGACGAACGACGAGAACTACAAGCGAGACGTTCAAAAAGAGATCGCCGCCCTCGGGATAGAAGGGAACGTATCGGTGCTGGGCGAACGTCACGATGTTTCCGCGATTCTGGGCTCTTGCGATATCGGCGTGCTGAGCTCAAGTTCCGAAGGGTTGCCGATGTCGCTGCTTGAATATGGCGCTGCAGGACTCCCGGCAATTGCGACCGACGTCGGCCAATGCGGGGACGTGCTGGACTACGGGCGAACTGGCATGCTGGTGCCGTCCGGAAATCCCGGCGAGCTGGCCGCGGCGATGATCCAACTGCTGCAATCCTGCGCAGAACGCAACAGGCTGGCCGCGCTGTTCCGCGAACGAGTCATCAAGACGTACAGCTCAAAGACGGTGATTCGGGAAATCTGCGGCGTGTACCGGACGGTCCTGGGTGAAAAGGCCGGGCCGCCGGAGCAGGCGGCCGCCGAGCGCGATGTTGTGACCAGCGGATCGCTGTCCTAGTCCTAACCGCTGCGGCGGGTAGCGCAACTTCTTAATTCCCCATTTCAAAACCACAATCTGCAAGTCGCTCCAAGAGGAAAAGCCATGAGCAATGGTAACGGCAACGGCAACGGCAACGGCAACGGACTCTCGCATCACCATGCCCCGAAAAATATGACAGCCGTGATTCTGGCTGGAGGGAAAGGGACGCGGCTCAAGCCCTTCACGATGACGATTCCCAAGCCGCTTTTGCCGCTGGGAGACATGCCCATTCTTGAAATCGTGATCGAGCAACTCGTGGCGGCGGGCATATCGCGGATTGTGCTCACGCTGGGCCATATGGCGCCGGTGCTGATGGCATGCATTGGCAGCGGAGAGCGCTGGGGCGTGAAGATCGAGTCAATTCTCGAGGACGAGCCGCTCGGCACCGCGGGCTCGCTGCGAGCCATCGAAAACCTCAGCGACAATTTTCTGGTAATGAATGCCGACCTGCTGACGACGCTTGATTATGAGGACATGTTCGATTATCACATCCGGAACAATGCGTTTGGAACCATCGGACTTTCTAAGAGGGAAGTGCTGATCGACTATGGCGTCGTGCGAACCACTTCGGAGGGGATGCTCGATAACTACATCGAAAAGCCGACGATTCCTTACTCTGTTAGCATGGGCATCAACATCCTTTCGAAAAAATGCCTGAAATACATACCTCCCAAGGGAAAATTCGATATGCCCGACCTGATGCTGGCGATGCACGGCGCGGGGCATCCGGTGCGCTGCTACGAAACCGATTGTTACTGGAAGGATATCGGGCGGTTCGATGACTACCAACAGGCCAGCGAGGATTTCGTGAAGAATCCTTCGCGTTTTATTACCAAAAAGGTGGCGTCGCACTCGTGAAGGCACTCGTCACTGGAGTCGGCGGCTTCTGCGGAGCGCACTTGGTTTCGCGCTTGCGACGGGAACCCTTTATGGAGATAGCAGGCTTCGACCGCAAGGCTGCCGCTGCGCCGGAGCTGGGGCTGGACGGTTACTATCAGGGCGACGTTACCGACGCGGCTGGGGTCGACTCCGCAGTGAGATCGTTCGCGCCCGACTGGCTTTTTCATCTGGCGGGTGTCTCGGGGAGCGTGGTTCCCGCGCCCTGCATGTATACGGTGAATGTGACGGGAACCGTTCACGTGCTGGAGGCGGTGCGCCGGAACCATCCCGCGTGCCGCGTGGGGCTGATTGGTTCTTTTGCGGAGTATGGTCCGGCCGATCCGTCGTCCATGCCGGTGACCGAGGAGACGCCGTGCCGGCCGGTGGGGCCCTACGGCATTACCAAGTACGCTGCGACTCTTACTGGAATTGATTACGCGAAAAGATACGGGCTTCGAGTCGTGGTTGCGCGCCCGTCGAACATTGTAGGTCCCGGGTTGCCAGAAAGCCTTGTGGTAGGCGCCATGCTGGGGCGGGCGAAGAAGGCGTTTTCATCTCTCAGGCCCGTGATGAAGGTGGGAGATTTCGAGAGCGAGCGGGATTTCGTCGACGTGAGCGACGTGGCTGATGCTTATGTGCGGCTTGCCCGGTCGAATGTTTCCGGCGAAGTGTTCAATATCTGTTCAGGCCGCGCGCACTCGATCCGGCGGGTTGCCGAAATGCTGATTGCCAATTCTTCGCGCACGATCACCGCGGATTTCGATCCGAATCTCGTGCCGCCCTCGGTTATCCGGTGTCTCTATGGAAGCCATGAAAAAGCGACGAAGGCGATCGGATTCCGCCCGATGACTCCGCTCGAGGAATCTTTGAAAGCGGCATGGTGCGCCGAAATTGAGACGGGTGTCACGTGCGAATAGCGATGCTGCTCAGCCTGGGCGTTTCGTGGTCGCGGGAGGCCGCTTTGCGGCTCAGCGAACTGGGCCATGAAGTGCACGCCGTCGATTTCGCGTCAGAAGTCACCGACAACTACCTTCGAGGGCGCGACGAACTTTATTCGGGAGCGGTCGCGAAGCTGCGAAATGGAGTGGCCGGCATTCACATCATTCCCGGCGAGGATGTCTCGCAGTTCCGCTATTTGCGCTATGCGCCGCGGCTGCGGAAGATCTGCAAAGACCTCCATAGCGACGTGCTCGTTAGCCTCTGGGGGGGCGGCTGTGCGCTGATTTCGTGCGCCAGCGGGGTACGGCCCTATGCTGTCTTTCTGGGAGGCGGGGACATTCTGCGGGTTTCGGGCGTTCAGAAAATGGTGAGCCGGTTCACGCTGAACCAGTCGCTGGTTTCGTTCGCCAACGGAAAATATTTCGCGGAGAAGGCGAGAAACTTCGCGCCGAACGCTCCCATTCGTCCCATTTATCTCGGAGTCGATACGCAGCGATTTGTGCCCGGGAAACCCGATGCCTCGCCGGTCGTGATTATTTGCACCAGGGGCTTTGAGCGGGCTTACAACAATGCGTATCTGATCGAGGCGCTGGCGCACTTCCCGGATTCCGTGTCTGACTTCAAAGTTGTCTTCACATCGGCAGGCAAGTTTTTGGATGGAATCAGGGCGCTGGCCGACCGGATTCTGAGTCCAGCCATGCGGGCACGAGTTCAATTCCTCAACGGCGTCACCGACGACGAGATGCTGGAGAACCTGCGAAACGCGCACATTTACACGTCGGTCTCCAGATACGATGGAACGTCGATCTCCCTGCTGGAAGCGCTCTCCTGCAGTTTGTTTCCGGTGCTTTCCGATATTCCTCCGAACCAAGAATGGTTCGACCCGCAAGTGCAGAACGGAATCCTCGTGCCACTCGACCAACCGGCGGTGTACGCGGAACACCTGCAGCGGGCGATTCGTGATTCGGCTTTTCGCGACAGGGTCGGTTCGTTCAATCGCCGTCTCGTGCTCGATCGCGCTGACGGAAGGAAAACGATGGCGGAAATGGCCGCGGTGCTGGAAGCGGCGATCGGCGGGCGGAATGGCGATTAACGCAGTGCCGGCGATGGACGAACTGGCGGAGCTCGCTACCGGGCGGTCATTCGATTTCTTCTCGGAAGATCTGCGGCAGCGTTCGGGGGCGATTCGCGAGCGGTTTGCGGGCAGCCGGGTCCTGGTTCTCGGCGGGGCTGGAAGCATCGGTTCCTCCACGGTTGGCCTGCTGTCGCAGTTTCGTCCGGAGTCCCTACACGTCGTCGACCAGAATGAAAACGCTCTTGCGGAACTCGTCCGGGACCTGCGCAGCCGAAAAGAAGGTCTTGACGTTTCGGACTTTCGAGCGATCCCTCTTGATTTCGGGTCGCCGTTGATGCTGCGTTTCCTGAAATCGGAGCGGCCGTACGATTGGGTTCTGAATTTCGCGGCGCTCAAGCATGTTCGATCGGAAAAAGATGTGTGCTCGCTGCTGCAGATGTTCGAAACCAATCTGCTGAAGCCCTTGCGAGCATGGAAATGGCTGCACCAGACGGGATCCGATCCCTCTTACTTCAGCGTTTCAACCGATAAGGCAGCCGAACCGGTGAACCTGATGGGCGCCAGCAAGAGAATCATGGAGCACCTGATGTTCTGCGAAGGCAGCCCGCTGGCAAGCGCCAAGCGCTCGACTTCCTCGCGATTCGCGAATGTCGCTTTTTCCAACGGAAGCCTGCTCGAAAGCTTCACCCGGCGATTTGAGAAATCCCAGCCGCTGGCGTGCCCTCGCGATACGAATCGGTTCTTCATTTCGCTGCGGGAGGCGGGGCAGATTTGCCTTCTGGCCGCGGCATGCGGGCCCGACCGGCACATAGCAATACCCCGGCTTGACCCTCAGCGCGACGCTCGCAATCTCGACGAGATCGCGACCGCTTTCCTGCACCGGAAGGGTCTTGAGCCCCAGATCTACAGGGACGAACCAGGCGCCCGCGCCAATGTGTCCCAGGATTTATTGCGAAACCGCTACCCTCTGCTCCTGACCGATCTGGATACGGAAGGAGAGAAGTCGTGCGAGACCTTTGCCGGTCCCGACGAACAAGTAGTGGAATGCGGAATGTCGAGCATTCTCGCGGTACGCTATCAATCGATTCCGCATGCAACCTTGAGCGAATTTGTCGGTCGGCTGGAGGGGTTCATTTCCTCTGCAGATACGGCGATGGATAAGGACATGATCCTTGAAGCCGTTGCGCAGGTCGTGCCGGAATTTCATCATGTGCAGGGTGCCCGCAAGCTCGACCAGCGCATGTGAGCCCCCCAGGTACTCCCCAGGGTCGAGGGCAATTCTGAGCCTCGGGCTGCCCCAAATTAGGAAATTCATTTCCCATGACCTGCGCATTCCTGCTGTAAATAAAGGATTTAGTTAGGGCAGGCATGTGCAAATCCCATGTGTGAAAGAGAATCGCCCAGGGAGCTTCCGCGGCGAGTAACATACTGGCCTCCGGGACTGGTAGGGCGTGAGCCTGCGCGCGACGGTAAGTCCGGCATTGAGAACCGATATCAAACTCGCGGAATTCCCGACGCACGCGGTCGAAGAGAACGCCTTGTCCGTTCGCAGCCTCTCCATTGCGGCGCCGGCCTACAACGAAGGCCAAGGGATCGTTCCGGTTGTGCAGCATTGGCTGAAATATCTCCGGGGGCGCACGGATTTAGACAGTTTTGAGATTGTGATTTGTAACGACGGAAGCCGGGACGACACGGCGAAAAAGCTCGAGTCGATCGCCTGTAGTGACGACCGGCTCATCGTGATCGAACACGGGGTGAACCAGGGAGCGGGAGCCGCGGTTGCCACGGCGATCGCAGGCACGACTTCGGAGTGGGTGCTCCTCATCGACTCCGATGGCCAGTTCGCCATCGAGAACTTCGACGTTCTTCTCCAAGGGGTCCGCGCAAGCGGCGCGCCCGCGGCGATCGGCGTCCGGACGAAGAAACTGGATAGCGCGTTTGCGCGCTTCGGCTCCTGGTCGAGCGGGTTGCTCTGCAATTATTTTCATCGCACAAACTACCGGGATTTCAACTCGGCCTGCAAGCTGGTGAAGGGCGATTTGCTGCGGTCGCTGCGCCTGGAATGCAAGGGATTGAATTACTCAACCGACGTGACCTCGAAGCTGGCCGAACGCGGAGTCAAAATCGCGGAAGTTGAAATCGTGCACCTCCCCCGGGTTGCGGGGACAAGCAGCCTGCGGAAGTTCCGGGGGGCGAGGGACCGCTTTCTTTTTGTGTTGTACCTGGGGTTCCGGCAGTTTCTGATTCGCATGCGAATCCTGCGAGCGTGGAAGTATGAAAACAACTAACGGGAATCTTCGCGTATCGATGTTCTGCGGCGGCCGCGGGAGCACCACGATCACCCGCGAATTGTTGCGCTGGCCGAACATCCAATTGAACCTGCTGGTGAACGCCTATGACGACGGGCTTTCGACGGGCGAACTGCGCGATTTCATTCCCGGAATGCTCGGACCGTCCGACTTTCGCAAGAACCTTTCGCACCTGCTGGATTTGTATTCGAACCAGCAGCACGCGCTGCAGCTGGTGCTCGAATACCGGCTTCCGCTTGAATTCTCGGACGAGGACCTGGCCCGTCTGGAATCCTATATCAGCGATCCACGCTCGCCGGGGGGGCTGACGCCGGAGTTGCGTGGATTGTTCTCGCAGCTTGACCGCGATCTGCACGAGAAGCTGCTCGGTTACCTGAGGCGCTTTTTTATGTATTACCGCAGGAGCGGCAAGCAGTTTCGATTCGCGGACTGCTCGCTGGGAAATCTGCTGTTTGCCGGCGCGTATTTGCACCGCCAGGGAAATTTCAACGCCGCCACCAGCGACCTGGCCGAACTGTTCGGTTCGCAGGCGCGTTTGATCAATGTGAGCAAGGGTGAAAATCGCATCCTCGCCGCGCTGAAATCGGACGGCGAGATTCTCTGCAGGGAAGCGGAGATCGTCGGCCCGCAGAGCAGCAGCCCGATGGATTCAGTGTATTTT
>Ga0302324_100025730_pt1 | contig 11277 bp, 6 predicted proteins | sample Palsa_T0_1_FD_201949 | JGI IMG/M metagenome (GOLD analysis project Ga0302324, IMG submission 201949) | Peat permafrost microbial communities from Stordalen Mire near Abisko, Sweden - Palsa_T0_1 | ecosystem: Environmental > Terrestrial > Soil > Palsa > Peat permafrost | place: Sweden: Abisko... | reverse complement strand
ATTTATGACACAGTAGTACTAGAAGGCTTGCCCTTGGCCGCGCGGGGCAATGCCCGCGCGAAGATTCGCCGCCGCGCATCTCCGTCCGCCCCAATCCGGGTCACCCGTTTGCTGCCACGCTTTTACATTGGCATGCCTTTTCTGTCCACATAAAAATTGCCGCGAATTGGTACTACGTTGAGAAGAAAGGAAGGCGCTTGTTTTCCAAAATCAAGTTGAATCGCCCCCGATCGGATCGGGGGGCAAACGAGCGTCTAAGAAGCTCTTTCAATTCGTAGGGGCTCGAACGCATCGGCCGGGCGGCAAAAAAATGGGGCCGGTCCAAATTGCTGGACCGGCCCCTTCGAAGCCGCGAATCGTGGATTAGTGTCGGCCGATGAAAAGTTCCGACCCATTCGGGAGGATCGGGTTCGCTGGCGTGAATCCCCCGAAGCCGGTGGTAGCTCCAATTTGCATGAACACGAACTTTGTCGGAGTGACAGCATAAACGAGGATGTTACCCCCGCCGAAGATGCCTTGCCCCGTGGCAGAGGGCGTGAATGCAAACGAAGAATTCGAAACCGCTTCGAAGGTGTAGGACACCGACGTCGAGCCGCCGCCGTTGCCGAGAGGGCTGTTCGCTTGCAATCCGTTGCCATTGCAGTTTTGCCCGCAGTTGGCGCCGGATGGCGCGGAGCTATCGTCGGTCCCCGATATGGTAAGGGCAGTGGAATTGAAGGCAACTGCCCCGACGTCGAACGACGATCCAACGTTCGCTGCTCCGCCGCCGAAGAAGGCTGTCGCGGGAACGGTCGTGTTGCTGAACGGACCGCCCGTCTGCCTTTGGATGTAGCCGGAGAAACCGTTGCTGTCCGTGCCAACGGCGAATCCTTGGGTCGAATCGACCAGGTAGAAGATTGGATTTTTTCCTCCGCCACCTGAAAGGGTCGTCCGCCCGGTTGTTCCAACGGAAAAGGTCTGTGAACCGACCTGTTCCCCACTTTCCGTTCCGTTGTCGTTTTGGTCCAAGGTTAACGTCGCGGCGCCACCAGTAGTGACCGTGGCCTGGCCTAGCCCGACGTTGTCGCCGCCGTTCCCGTTATCGAGTCCGGATACGTAGATGACGTAGCCATTGTCGTCGAGCGAAGTGGTCGTGAAGGGGCCCGTTTGCAGCATCGCCTCACCGCTGGTGATTGGGTGATTATCATCGGCTGGGTCGGTTGACATCGACAGGAGCAGCGACGGCGAAACCACATAGGTGACAAAGTTGCTCGTGATCGAGCCGCCGGTTCCTGTAATTGTGGTTTGCGACGTACCGCGGCCGCCTGGCGCGCTGGCGGCGAGGGTGAACGCGCCGGAACCCGCCGTCGATTGATTCACTGCACCCGTGAAAGCGTCATCGTAATCGTCGGTGATGTTGCTCAGGGTGCTCACCCCATTGGCAGTGGACAGCCCTGCGATCGCGAAGCGTCCGCCGACGGCGTCCACTCCTTCGCGTTCGAACACGTAGGTCCCATCGATCGAAGACGGGTTGAAGGCCGAGGTCGTCTGTTGCATAAGGACGCCTTGGGCTCGGATTTGTTCCCCAGTATCGTCGACGAAAGCGATCATGCTGCCCTGCGTCGCGGTCGGCCCGGAGAGAGTTCCCAGGGCAATTCGATAGGTGGCCGTGCCACCATTCGAGTTTGTCAGCGTCAGGCACCCTCGGTCATCCGATCCGACCGAATAAGTTCCACCGGTTATGGTCAAGCCGGTTACAGGCCCGGTGGTGGTGCGATTGGTATCCAGGAAGCCGCTGGTGATGGTTCCGGAACCGTTGGCCACAAAACTGCCAACGGCTGTGTAATAACCAACATTCGCTCCGCCACCTCGCAACAGGAACGCGTAATTCCCATTGAGAACCGCTTCGCTGCCGGTTCCGCACGCTCCATTGACGATGTTGAAGTTGAAGCTGTCCGTCCCGGACGGATTGTCGGTAAAGGTCGCGACGATGGTGGGAGTGCTCTGGCCTGAGCCGGTCGGAACCGACGTGGGAGGCGTGTAAGTCACCTCGGAAAGCACATTGGTTCCATTGGTGGTCACCGTGGGAGTTCCGAGCGTGCCGCAGGTGGGCGGCGCGCAGGCAACGCTGTTTGCCACGAGCGTCCAGGTGACGGTGCGGGTGTTGCCCGGATCGTTCCCGTTGGCGGAGATGGTTATCGCAGCCCCGCCAGTCAATGCGGAGTCGAGTTTTTCATTGAACGGAATCGATAGGGGCGTGGCTTGCGCCGTGGAACTGATCAAGATCTCGGTGGTGACGTATTGAGCGCTTTCTGCCACCGAAGACGCGAGAATTAGAGGCCGATCATACGGCTCTGCCGGAACCGCTGAAGGAGGCGTGTACGTCACAGTGGTTGTAGTGGTCGTTCCGCTGGTGGACACTACCGGTGTTCCGAGAGTCCCGCAGGAATTGGAAGAGAGAGCCGAGCACGTATAGCCGCTCGCCGTTAGCGTTATTTTTACGCCGTCGCCGACGCCACTTACCACGGTGTCGTTGTAGACCGTATAGGTGAATGTCTGCGCACTGGAGCCCGTCTGAACCAATTTGCCTCCGCCGCCTGTTACGACGAGGCCCGCCGGGTAAACTGTGAACGCCGTGGTGCCCGCAAAAAACTGACCACTGAGGCTCGGCGTAACCGTAACGGTCGGCGAGATGGTTGCGGCAAGGCTGTCCGGCGGAGTGTACAACATCGAGTAACTCCCCGAGCCGGCCGCGCCCTGCACCGCCGAAAACGATCCGCATGTGGCCTCGGTGCAGGCAACTCCATTCAATGTAAAGCTAGTCACCGAAGGCGTGTCGCCCGTCTGGTCGTTGGACACCGTAATCGTGAATATTCCTTTACCCCCGCCCGCTTGCAGCGGTGGCGGGCCGGGCACGACTATATCCACAGAGGGCAGACCTGTGGTGACCGTCAGCGTGAACGATTGCGTCGAATTAGGCGTCACGCCGTTATTCGCCGTGATGGTGATCGGGTAACTCCCTGCGGTCCCCACGGCTGGAGTCCCGCTAATCGTGACGGTGCCATTGCCGTTGTCGACAAAGGTCACGCCACTGGGCAAGGCGCCAGTTTCGCTCATCGCCGGTGCCGGGGATCCCGTCGTGGTCACGGTGAAGCTGCCATCCGATCCCAGCAAGAATGAGGTGCTGTTGATGCTGGTAATGATTGGAGCCGAACTCACCGTGATGGTCACCGAGGACGTGGTCGTGCTTCCGGCCGTATTGGTCACCGTCAGAGTGTAAGTAGTAGTGTTCGTTGGAGACACGGTCACAGTGTTCCCGCTGGTCACCGCGCCGACGCCGTTGATGCTACCGGTCCCATTGCTGAAGACGGGCGTAAGCGTCGTTGAATTACCGGAAACGATGGTCGTCGAGCCTGCGGTAAAGCTGGTAATGAGCGGGAGGGGAGCGACGGTCACTGTGGCTGTGGCCGTAACCGTGGCGGGGGGAGTCGCCGTGTTGGTAACGGTCAGAGTGTAGGTCGTCGTGCTGGAAGGAGAGACGGTGACAGCCGTTCCGCTGGTCACTACTCCCACGCCGTTGTTGACGCTGCCCGTGCCGCCGCTGAAGACGGCCGTCAGAGTGGTTGAACCGCCGGCGCTGATCGTCGGCGCCGCCGCCGTGAAGCTGGTGATCGCCGGAGTCGCAACCACGTTCAACGTGAACGTTTGCTGCGCGTTGGGATTGACTCCATTATTCGCCGTGATCGTGATGGGGTAACTTCCCGCGGTTCCCGCTGCGGGAGTTCCGGAAATTGCGGCTGTGCCGTTGCCGTTGTCCGTGAAATTCACGCTGCTCGGGAGCGACCCGGTCTTGGTCAGGGCCGGGGCTGGCCCGCCCGTCGTGGTGACCGTAAACGTGCCGCTGGCGCCCACGGTGAAGGTTGCGCTATTGGCGCTGGTGATTGCCGGCGCCTGGGTCAGCGTGACGGTCAAGGTGAAGCTCTGAACGGCGTTGGGAGCGACTCCATTGTTTGCCGTGATCGTGATGGGGTAACTTCCGGCGGTCCCTGTTGTAGGGATTCCGCTAACCGTGGCTGTGCCGTTGCCGTTGTCGACGAAGGTCACATTGGCCGGCAGAGCGCCTGTCTTGGTCAAAGCCGCGGCCGGATTTCCGGTTGTGGTCACGGTGAAGGTGCCATTGCTACCCACGGCAAACCCGGCGCTATTGGCGCTAGTGATTTGCGGGGGCACATGCACCGTTACCGTAGCTGTGGAGGTGACCGTGGCAGGTGTAGTCGCTGCGTCGGTCACCGTCAGTGTGTAGGTTGTGGTCACAGTCGGTGAGATCGTTACCGGCGTGCCGCTGGTCACCGCGCCGACGCCGTTATTGATGGTTCCGGTTCCGTTGCTGAAGACTGCTGTCAAAGTGGTTGACGTGCCTGCGGTGATCGTCGCCGAACCGGAAACAAAGCTGGTAATCGTGGGCGCAGGAACCACCGTGATGGTGGCCTGCTGGGTGACATTCGCTCCGGCGGTATTCGTCACCGTCAATGTGTAGGTCGTAGTTGAGGAAGGAGACACGGTCACGGGAGTCCCGCTGGTCACCGCGCCCACGCCGTTGTTGACGCTACCCGTTCCGTTGCTGAAGGCCGCCGTCAAGGTGGTCGAGGTTCCCGCAGTGATCGTCGCGGCAGCCGCGGCAAAACTGGTGATCGTGGGGGCGGGAACGACGGTCACGGTGGCCTGGTGGGTTACCGCAGTCCCGGCGGCGTTGGTCACGGTCAGAGTGTAAGTAGTTGTCGCCGTGGGAGAAACCGTTACTGCCGTCCCGCTGGTGACGGCGCCCACGCCATTGTTGACGCTGCTCGTCGTCGCGTTGCTGAATACTGCCGTCAAGGTGGTCGAGCTGCCGGAAGTGATGGTAGCGGAAGCCGCAGTAAAGCTGGCGATCGCGGGGGCGGGCACAACCGTCAGCGCCGCCGTCTGCGACGAACTGTTGAAGCTTGCCTGGATATTTCCATTCGTCGTGGTTACCACCGTTGCGGTAGGAATGTTGAATTGCGCGGTCGCCGCACCAGCCGCTACGGTCACCGTTGCCGCTGGCGTGGCTGCGGCGTTGGTGCTGGAAATCGTCACGGCGTCGCCGCCGGTGGCAGCGGGCCCGGACAGCGTAACGGTTCCTGTCGTAGTCGTGCCACCGGTTACGGTAGTTGGTGCCAAAACCAAGGAGGATACGGTCGGGGCGTTGACAGTCAGCACCGCGGTCTTGGCAACTCCATAGGTGGCCGTGATGGTCGCCGCTGTCGAGGCAGAAACCGCGCTCGTTGTTACCGGGAAAGTGCCCGTGGTTTGGCCAGCCGCCACTGTCGCCGTCGCTGGAACTGTGGCCGCACCGCTGCTGCTGGACAATGTCACCGTGGCGGCGGACACAGCCGCGCCACTCAACGTAATGGTCCCGGTCGAAGAGGTCCCACCGGCCACCGCTGCAGGATTCAGCGTCACCGAGGTGACCGCTGGATTGATCAAAACGCTCAGGCTCGCCGTGGCCGTATGAGGAGGGGTGGCCGAATCCGTCACTGTGACAGTGAAATTAAAAGTTCCGAATGCCGTGGGCGTGCCGCTAAGCACCCCGCCGGGACTTAGTGTTAGTCCCGTAGGAAGCGCGCCCGCTGTGATGGACCAGGTGTAGGGCGCCGTGCCATTCGATGCCGTCAGTGTCGTCGAAGGATATGCGGCGTTGATGACGACAGCCGCCAGTTGGCCGGAGGTCGTCGTCACTCCAAACTGTGCGGGGGTGCTGCTGCCGCCGTTGTTCGTCGTGCATCCCGCCACAAAGAGCAGGGAGATAAGGGCTGAAATTCCGAGAAGGCGGGACACACGTCCGGAACAGAATCGAAAATTGCTCAACATCGCAATTATCCTTTTCGGGCAGAAAGGGACTCAGTGTTGGAAACTGAAGTGGAGCTGACCCCAGGCCCGCACGCTAGAGATGACACACCCAATGATCGTCTTCAGTTGTACGTGGTTTGCGCACGCGTAAAAAGTGCCTGTTTGCGCAACTCTTAGTTGCTGTGCCTTATGACCAAAGTACTTTAGTACTATCCCGAAATTCTTTCGGATGGAATTAAAAAGCCCTTCCGGCAACACATGGCTTTGAAGAGACCGATGGGAATGGCGATGGAAGAGCGGACTGTCCTTCTCTAAGCTGGAGTATCGGGGTTCGCCGCGCTAAGGGAAACAGAACTCGTGGCTCGTGACGCGTGGCCAGCGAAAAATTCCATGACGCAGGCTTCGGCCCAGTTGCGCGCGTCTCCCGCGTAACGCGAGAGGAAGCCGCAGTGGCCTCCGTGTTCGGGCGCGATCATGCGGATATTCGCGTTGTCCGTCAGCCGGGGATCGGAAAAGCTGGAGTACGGGACGACGGGGTCATCCTGCGCGGTCAGGATCAAGGCGGGGACGCGGATTTCGCCGGCGACGCGCAACGCGCTGGCCCGAGCGTAGTAATCGGCGGCGTCGAGGAAGCCGCAATATTTCGCCGTGATCGCGCCGTCAAATTCGCGCATCGTGCGCACGCGCGCCAGCGGGCTGAGATCGAATTTTCCAGGAAATAGCGCCGCCTTGCGCCGCATCCTTCTATTCAAGCTGCGCACAAAATGCCTCTGGTAGATGAAATTCCGGGGCTGCGCGACGGCGTCCGAGCTCACGCCCAGGTCCACGCAGGGGCACACGCCAGCCACCGCGCGCAACTGGCGCGGCGCCGCATCTGCGTATTCGCCCGCCATCTTTAGCACCAGATTGCCGCCCATGGAATATCCGGCGAAGAAAATTTCAGGCAGCGAATCTCTTTCGATCAGCTCCGTGAGCACGGCTCGGTAATCCCCGGAAAGACCCGAGTTGTAAAGCGTGGGAGTGAGAGACTCGGTCCCGCCGCAATTTCGCTGATTCAGGCGCACCGCGTTCCACCCGGCTGAAAAAGCGCGTTCGGCGAGGCCGAGCACGTTTCCGGAATCGCACGAACCCTCTAGGCCATGCACGAGTACGAGCGTTGGCCCTTCCCGCGGCACGGCCTGCCAGTGGCATTCGCCGCGAATTCGTGTGCCCAGCTCGGTTTCGAATTCTCGCGCTACGCTTCGGGGCAGGCGGGAAAATCGCCGCGGGAAAAAGGCCGAGACGATCGTCTGTGCGTGCGGATTGCGCAACAGCGGATGCGGTTCGAAGGGCTTCATTCGAACATCATCTTACGACAGAATGCCGGTTTGCCGGGCACGGCAGGTCCGCTTGATTTCGCGCGAGGGCGCGCATAGAATCAATCTTCACTCATGAAACTCAGGTGTCGCGACTACTCCCGTATTGACCGCCCAGCGGCCCGCCGCTGGGCTGTGTTGTATTTGGGGGCCGTTTTTTTATCGAGCTTTTTACCGATTAAGGAGAAGTGAATGGATGGACCGATCCTCGAAGGATTGACGTTTGACGATGTGCTGCTGGTGCCGGGGAAATCCTCGGTCCTGCCCACCGAAGTGAACACACAGACGCAGCTGACCCGCAAAATTTCCCTCAACATTCCGCTGGTATCCGCCGCGATGGACACGGTCACCGAATCGCGCTTGGCCATTGCCATGGCGCGGCAGGGAGGACTCGGCTTCGTGCACCGCAGCATGAGCATCGACCGCCAGGCCGAGGAAGTGGACCGCGTGAAACGCTCGGAAAGCGGAATGATTGTCGATCCCGTGACGATTTCGCCGGAGCTGACCGTGCGCGAAGCCATGGACATCATGGGCAAGTATCGCGTGTCGGGATTGCCGGTAACGCGTGGGCCGCGCCTTGTGGGCATTTTGACCAATCGCGATCTGCGCTTTGAAAAAAATCTCGACCAACAAGTCAGCGTCGCCATGACCAAGGACAATCTGGTGACCGTGCCGGTGGGCACCACGCTCGAAGAGGCCGAGCGCATCCTGCAAAAACACCGCATCGAGAAGCTGCTCGTGGTCGATGCCGACTTCAATCTCAAAGGATTGATCACCGTTAAAGACATTCAGAAAAAGCTGGAATTTCCAAGCGCCGCCAAGGACGGTCAGGGGCGCCTGATGGTGGGCGCGGCCATCGGCGCGACGGGAGATTTTCTAGAGCGCGCCGTGGAACTCGCTCGTATGAAATCGGATGTGCTGGCGATCGATACCGCGCACGGACATTCGGCACGCGTGATGGAAGCGATCCGCGCGGTGAAGCACCGCCTTCCTGAGATGGAATTGATCGCCGGAAACGTGGGGACGTACGAAGGCGCGCGCGACCTGATCGCGCTGGGCATCGACGGGATCAAGGTCGGCATCGGTCCCGGTTCGATTTGCACGACGCGCGTGGTGACCGGCGCGGGCGTTCCTCAGATCACCGCCATCCTGGAGGCCGCGCGAGCGGCCAAGGGAACCGGCGCGCCGGTGATCGCCGACGGCGGCATCAAATACTCCGGCGACATCAGCAAGGCCATCGCGGCGGGCGCCGCGGTCACGATGCTTGGAGGACTATTCGCGGGGACGGAGGAATCTCCCGGCGAAACGATTCTCTATCAAGGGCGCACATTCAAATCGTATCGCGGCATGGGTTCTTTGGGCGCGATGCAGGCGGGAACCGCGGCGGCGGACCGGTACGCGCAGGATGGCGCGGCGCGCGGAAAATCCGTGCCCGAGGGCGTCGAAGGCCGCGTGCCTTATAAGGGATCTCTCGGCGCGCTCGTCGATCAGTTGGTCGGCGGGCTGAAAAGCGGAATGGGTTATTGCGGCGTGGCCACGCTCGCGGAATTGCAGGAGCGCGCCCGCTTCGTGCGCATCACGGTCGCGGGCCTGCGTGAAAGCCACGTTCACGACGTGATCATCACGCGCGAAGCCCCGAACTACCAGGTCGAGTAGTGCGCTTCTGGCCCCGATTGAAAATTTGGCTGCCGGCAATCGCCTGGGCTTGCCTGATTTCCGGCCTTTCGACGGATACTTTCTCGAGCGAGAACACTTCCGGATTCCTACTTCCCGTGCTCCACGCGCTGTTTCCGCATGCGAGTGCCGAAACCATCGAGTTGATGCACGCCATCCTTCGGAAGGCAGCGCACCTCGCCGAATATTTCATCTTCAGTATATTTGTGGAGCGCGGGCTGCGGTGCGGGGCGGACGGAGAAGATCGCGGATGGAGGCTGCGCTGGGCGATTTGGGCGGTGGCCATCGCGGCGGCCTACGGATCGCTCGACGAGTTTCATCAATCCTTCGTCCCCAGCCGCACAGCGTCCCCGTGGGATGCGTTGCTCGATACGGCGGGCGCATCGGTCGCGCAGGTTGTCCGGTGGCTTTGGTATTTGCGGACGACGAAGGGGAAGGTACCTCGCAACCGGTGACCCTTGCAAGAACAACCTGACGAAGCGGCGCTGAAAGCGCCGGTGGAAGCTAGCCCAGGGCAACGCCCTGGGTTGCGGGATCCACCAATTGTGGTGCGCCCTGAAAGGGCGCAGGAGCCCTCCGCCCCTTCAGGGGCGGACGATGATGAGCGCGCACGATACCCGGAGCGTTGCCCCGGGCTGTCATCCTCCGCGCCGTTGGCGCGGTAACTCCGTCTCATCTTTTGGGCGAAGAACACCGGAAAAGACTGCAAGAATCAAGAGTCACAAATCAAGAATCAGCGGTCACTCGTCACCAGCCACTTCTACTTCAGAGCTTTCCCCTGCACTTCTTCTTTAATTTCCTCGGCCGTCTCGGGAGCGGGAGACTTTTCTTTCTTTTCTTTTTTCTTAAGCTTGGAGCCGAGCAGCTCGAGGATGGCCAGCTGCGCGCCGTCGCCGATGCGGAATCCGGCGTGGATGATGCGCGTGTAGCCGCCCGCGCGATCGGAAAAGCGCGGGGCGAGATCGGCGAAGAGTTTCTTGGTGGCGCCGGGCGTCATGAGATACGCAGCGGCCTGGCGGCGCGATTGCAGCGTGTCGCGCTTGCCGAGCGTGATCATGTTCTCGACAAGCGGCTTCGCGGCTTTCGCGCGCGTCACCGTGGTGGTGATGCGTTCTTTCTCGATGACGTTGGTCACCAGGTTGCGGAGCGTGGCGCGGCGATGCGCCGGCTGGCGTCCGAGTTTCGATCCGTAATTGCGGTGTCGCATACGTGGTTCCCGCGGGCTCTTCTTACAGGCCCGCGGTTTCCTCCGGCGTCAGGGGCGCGGTCTGGCTGGGGAGCGGCGGCCAGATGATGCGGCCGTGCTCGTCGAATTTCATGCCCAGGCTCAGGCCCATCTTGTTCAGGATTTCCTTGATCTCGTTGAGCGATTTCCGGCCGAAGTTTTTGGTCTTCAGCATTTCGTTTTCGCTCTTCTGCACGAGCTCGCGGATGGTCTGGATGTTGGCGTTCTTCAGGCAATTGTAGGAGCGCACGGAAAGCTCGAGTTCCTCGACGGAGCGGTCCAGGTGCTCGACGCGCGGATCGTTGTAGGACTCGACCGACTCCTCGACCACTTCGGGCTGTTCCTCGAAATTGATGAAGATGCTCATGTGGTCTTTAATGAGTTTCGAGGCCAAGCCGATGGCGTCCTGCGGCGTGATCGCGCCGTTGGTCCACACTTCCAGCGAAAGCTTTTCGTAATCGGTCATCTGGCCGAGGCGCGCGGCTTCCACCGAATAGTTCACCTTGCGCACGGGCGAGTGGACCGAATCCACCGGAATGTAGCCGATCGGCAGGTCCTCGTCGAAGTTGCGGTCGGCGGAAACGTAGCCGCGGCCGTTCTTCACGCGCATTTCGAGCTGCAGCTTGCCGCCTTCGTTCACCGTGGCGATATACACGGTCTTGTCCAGCACGGCGAAGTCGGCGTCTTCCTCGATCATGGCGCTGGTCACCACGCCCGGATTTTCGACGTTCACGAAAATCGTCTTGGGCTGGTCGTTGTTGAGCTTTAGCGGCACCTGCTTCAGGTTCAGGATGATGTCCGTCGCGTCTTCCACCACTCCGGGAATCGAGGAAAATTCATGCAGCACGCCCTCGATCTTGACGGCGGTGATGGCCGCGCCCTCAATCGAGCTGAGAAGCGCCCGGCGAAGCGAGTTGCCCACCGTGGTGCCCCATCCGCGCTCGAACGGCTGCGCGGAAAATTTTCCGAACTTGTCGGTCAGCGACTCGAGTTCGGTCGCCAATCGCTTTGGTTTCTGAAAGCCTTTCCACATCGGTTACGTCCTTCCTCCCCGCGAGTGCGGGGCTAACGAATCTCATTAGACAAACTGCGGGAGAAGCCGCCCTCACCTTGTCTGTCATTCCGAGGCGCCTTTCGCCGAGGAATCTCTCTTTCTTTTCTGCGAGCTGAGCCGGG
>Ga0302324_100025729_pt1 | contig 11277 bp, 12 predicted proteins | sample Palsa_T0_1_FD_201949 | JGI IMG/M metagenome (GOLD analysis project Ga0302324, IMG submission 201949) | Peat permafrost microbial communities from Stordalen Mire near Abisko, Sweden - Palsa_T0_1 | ecosystem: Environmental > Terrestrial > Soil > Palsa > Peat permafrost | place: Sweden: Abisko... | reverse complement strand
GGCGTGGAAATCAATCTCGCCGGCCAACAGCGCGGCGCTTCCGAAATTCCCATCCGCACCGGCTGGGTCGTCTATTCCCCGCTCACCACGCAGATCATCGAATTTCCCACCTACGTGCAAACCGTCAAGTGGACCAAAGACGTCAACGAAGGCCACCCCATCAACGAGGAAATGGGCTTCAACTCCAAGGAAGGCATGGAAATTTTTGTGGACGTCTCGCTCTCTTACGCCATCGAGCCGTCCAAGGTCCCCGATTTTTACGTGAAGTATCGCGTCGACGATCTCGACCGCTTTACCCACGGCATCCTTCGCGATATCGTGCGCAATTCGCTCAACGAAGTGGCTTCGACCTATACCGTCGAAGATATTTATGGTGAGCAAAAAACCAGGTTTTTGAACGAAGTCCAGGCCATGATTCAAGCCAAACTCACGCCCGTCGGCGTCGGCGTGCAGCAGTTCGGCTTCATCGGCGCGCCGCGTGTCCCGGCAGTCATCGCCCAAGCCATCACTGCCAAGGCTCAAGCCATTCAAAAATCGGAGCAAGCCCGCAACGAATTGGCTACCACGCAGGCGGAAGCCGCCAAGAAAATCGCGGAAGCGGAAGGCGACGCTAAATCCCAGGTCACCCGCGCCCAGGGGGAAGCCGACGCCAACCGCATCCGTCAAAGCTCGTTGACGCCGCAACTGCTCGAGTTGCGCCGCCTCGAAAACAATAAAGCGCTGATCGACAAGTGGGATGGCCGCCTGCCCAGTGTGCAAGCCGGCCAGAGCGGCATGATCCTGCAACTGCCGAAACCGGAGTAAGCGGCGAAAAAATGAACGAGCGAAGAAAAATGTCCGTGAGAACACCAAAACTCAGAACATTGCCACTCGGACCACGGGCGCTAAGAACGTCGGCGCTTGGAACGTCAGCGCTCAGAACGCCAACGCTCACAAACGGGGGCGCGCGCCCATGACGCAGCAGGTCGTCTTCATCACTGGCGCAACCGACGGCCTTGGTCGCGCCACCGCCTTGTTGCTCGCGCAGCGCGGCTACCGCGTCTTCGCCGCTGGCCGCTCCGCGGAGAAACGCGCGCAGCTCGACGCCGTAGCTCGCGAGAAAAAGCTGCCCCTCGAAACGCTCACCATGGACGTCTGCGATGACCAGTCGGTGAAAGAAGGCATTACGTACGTTCTTGCCAAAGCCGGCGCCATCGATGTGCTCATCAACAATGCCGGCGTCGTGTACGTCGCCACCGTGGAAGAGTTGCGCATGGAAGATTGGCGCCGCCAGTTTGAAACGAATTTTTTCGGCGTGATTCGCGTCACGCAAGCCGTCTTGCCGCACATGCGCGAACGCCGCAAGGGCCGCATCGTGATGATGAGCAGCGTCGCCGGGTTCGTCACCCCGCCCACCTACGGTCCGTACAGCGCCACAAAACACGCCATGGAAGCCATCAGCAACGCGCTGCGCCTGGAGCTGTATCCCTTCGGAATCTCCACCGTCTTGATCGAACCCGGATACATCGTCACCGGAATTCAGCAAGCCTCCGCCGATCTGTCCAAGGATTATCTCGGGCGCTCCACCGGGCCCTATGTAAAGGTTTACGGCAGCTCCCGCGGTTCGGCAAACAAATCACGCGCCGCGTCTGGCACCACGGCTGAGGATTGCGCAGCGGTAATTCTTCGTGCCGTGGAAGCCAGGAATCCCCGGCCGCGTTACACCGTAACGCGCCTGGCCTTCCTGGCGAAATGGGCCAAGCGCCTGCTACCGGACAGCCTGCAGGATGCCCTGCTCCGCAAAAACTCCGGCATCACGCGAGACGCCGCGAAGAATTAACGACGCGTCGGAGGCGGGCAACCCAGGAGGTTCTCGCGAGGAAGTCGCGAGACAGCGCTTATGGATTGGAGATCTGGAAGGACAGGCTGTTCTCGCGTTCGGCCTGCCACTGCTTGGACCACGCGTCGTGTACCGGACTCTCCGCGTAATCCGCCGCGGCATCCGGGCTGGTGAATTCGATGGCGTAGACGCCGCTGAAATCCTTGATCTGGTTGCGTTCCGTCTTGAGCCAGATATTCTTGATGCCGGGAATTTTGGCGGCCATGTCCTTGATGCCGTTGATGGCAATCTCGCGGTCATTGTTGGAGACGTTGTCGCGGAATTTGTAGATCACCACGTGCAGCACGGTCTTCGGCTGGCCGAAACGGTTCACCACCGCGGCGGACTTGGCGTGCAGCTGCCCGGCGGTGACGCCGGCAAGAAAAATAGCCGCGCCAATGGCGATCTGCCAGATGCGTTGCTTGCGGTTGCTCATGATTGTTCTCCGGTGCGGCCTTAGCGCGTGAATGCTGGGCGCAGCTTGATGCTGGTTATTTTGACGCTGCGCGAACAATTCTAGCGCCTTCGCCGGATTTTTTCTGGCGAATCTCGCGGCGCGAAGCACGCAACGCAGGCAGCCGTCGAAACGCGCGTGCAAAACAAAATGGGAGGAAGAATGCGATCTGTTCTGAAAATGTTTTGCCTCGGCTTGCTGTTGGCGCCCTTCGCGGCAATGCCACTGTGCGCACAGGAGTCCTCCCCGCGAGATTCGCTGGCGCACGATATTTTTAAGCAGTTGATTGAGATCAATACGACAGACTCTGTTGGTAACGTCACGACGGCGGCGGAAGCGATGGCCCAGCGACTGCGCGACGGCGGCTTCGCGGCGGAAGACGTGGTGGTGGCCGGCCCCAACGAACGCAAGAAGAATCTGGTGGTGCGTTTGCGCGGCAGCGGAAAACGCCAACCGATTCTGTTCATCGGGCATCTGGACGTGGTGGAGGCGCGCCGCGAAGATTGGACCACCGACCCATTTAAATTGGTGGAGAAGGACGGGTTCTTTTACGGGCGCGGCAGCGGCGATATGAAAGAGGGCGACGCCATGCTGGTCGCTAATTTCATTCGCCTGCGCCAGGAACATTATGTTCCGGACCGGGATTTGATTCTGGCGCTGACCGCGGATGAGGAAGGAGGCGACTTCAACGGCGTCGACTGGCTGGTGAAGGAGCATCGCGACTGGATCGGCGCGGAGTACTGTATCAACCTGGATGGCGGAGAGTTCGACAAGAAAGATGGGAAAAAACTGCGCGCGGCGATTCAGACCAGCGAAAAGGTGTACGCGGATTTTACGTTTGAGTCGCTGAATCCCGGTGGCCACAGTTCGCTGCCGAGCCCGGACAACGCCATCTATCATCTGGCCGAGGCGTTGACGCGGCTGCAGAATTTCGCATTTCCCGCCAAGACCGACGAGACCACGCGAAAATATTTTCAAGAGTCCGCAAAGCAAGCCAGCGGACCATTGGCAACGGATCTAAACGCTTTGGGCACGGACACGGGCGGACGGCCGCCCAACGCCCGCGCGGTAGAACGCCTGTCTCGCGATCCCTACTACAACTCGCTGCTGCGCACCACTTGCGTAGCGACCATGCTCAGCGGCGGGCATGCTCCGAACGCTTTGCCGCAAACCGCGCGCGCCAACGTAAATTGCCGCATATTCCCCGGCGAAGATCCCGAGCAGGTGCACCAGACGCTGATCCGCGTGGCCGCGGATGCGAAGGTGACGGTGAATTTTGTGGAGCAAAAGGCCGCCGACGGTAGCGTGGTTCCCGTGGTGAACGTGCCCGCTTCGCCGCTGCTGCCGGAAGTGACCCGGGCCATGGACGAGACGCTGGCCGCGACGTGGCCGGGCGTGCCCTGGGTGCCGCAAATGTCCACCGGCGCGAGCGACGGCAAGATTTTGCGCATCGCGGGCATTCCCACCTACGGCATTTCCTGCATGTTCTACGAAGTGGGAGAGAATCGCGCGCACGGCAAGGACGAACGCATCGGCGTGCAAGATTTTTATGATGGCGTGGAATTCAATTATCGCCTGCTCCGCGCCCTCTCGAGCAGTAAATAAGCCCTGCGCAGCCGGGGCAGACGGCTATAAGCAGGAGGGTGGCAAATTTCGGAGGACAAAGTCCCGAGCCTGGTGAGAGAGCCAGCTTCTTCGTCCTGTCCCCCGAGGCTATAAACGCCGCAGCTGCAATCGGTTACGGCCGTCGGAAGGGATTGTCGAATTGCAGGGATGCGGCCGACTAACCGGTAGCAGCGAGCATGCGCTGCGACTCTAAGACCCAGGAGAACGTTATGAAATATTTGTGCGCAGTTTATCTTGTACCTGCAGAGATGCAGAAGCTAGCCGCCACGGAGAAGGCCACTTTGGACCGCGCGTCGGTGCAGTTCGACGAGGGTTTGCGCAAGAAGGGCCACCTCATCGCGGTCTCGGCGCTGCAACCCACAAAGACGGCGAAGACCGTGCGCAGCCGAGGCGGGCGCATCGCGGTGACCGACGGTCCCTTCGCAGAAACCAAAGAAGTGCTGGGCGGATTCATCTTCATCGAGGCGCAAAACATGGAGGAAGCAGTGCAGATCGCGTCAGAAATTCCGATGGCGAAGTACGGAAGCATCGAGGTGCGTCCGGAGATGAAGATCGGGTAGGAAGTCAACCGCGTCTATCTTGCTTCTTTTCGCGCATATAGATATTATCTAGATATGCTGCGGTTCGATTGGGACGAAGCTAAGAATAAAAGCAATCGAACCAAACACGGTATTTGGTTTGAAGAAGCACTAGGAGTGTTTGACGATCCGAATGGCCGCATGTTTGCCGACCCGAAGCATTCGGACGAAGAGGAGCGGTTTATCCTTCTGGGAACGAGCTCCGCGGGACGAACACTGGTGGTCGTGCACTGCTATCGCGATGGCGAGTCGCTGGTACGGATTATTTCTGCACGGAAAGCAACCAAGAAGGAGCGGCGATTCTATGAAGAGGGAATATAACTTCTCCAAGTTGAAGGAGTTGAAGAACCCCTATCCGGGCAAGAAAAAGGCAATCGGTATCAACTTGAGTCCGGAGGTCGTGGATTATTTCAAAGGCTTGGCAGAAGAAACTGGCGTTGCCTATCAAAAATTGATCGACCTTTATCTCTTGGACTGTGCGAAGAAGGGCAAAAAGCTACGAATGAAATGGGTAGCGTAGGGCCTTCAAGATTGTGGCGAAGTGGCGCGGGAGGCGGATTCGGTGGGGAGGTTGGCGGAGAGCCAGCCCGAGATGCCCGCGGACATGACCTGGACGTTGGTATAGCCCATTTTTTTGGCTTGGCGGGCGGCGTTGGGAGCTTTGGTACACAAGGGATTCGAGCAATAGAAGACCAGACGGGCGTTTTTATCTGGCGGAAGATCGCTGGCTTGGTAGGCGGCGGGATCGAGGTTTACGGCGCCGGGGACGTGGGCCTGATTCCAGCTTTGTGGGGAATTGACGTCGATGACGGTGGCTTGATGCTGCTGGATGGCCTGGTGCAGCTCCTTGGGGGAGACGGTTTTCAGGCCCATAAGGAAAGCGATCATTTGAATGCCTCGCTACAAAATTCCAACGCGAATGTTGGCGGTGAGTCCATACGATGTTAGCACGGCGCTTGGGCCCCGCACGCGGGAGCAGGCTTAGACGCTACTTTAAGCGGGCGAGCACAACTACGAATTGGGGCGCGAATCGATGGCGGGCCAGTCGATTTGCATGGCGGGCGGGTGCAGGAGGGTCTGCAGGACTACGCAGTATTGTTCGGTCTTTTCGCGGAGGGAGCGGAGTTGCTCGGCGGTGGCGGTGGGCGCGACGACGTCCACGCGCAGACGGAGGCGCTCGAAACCTACGGGGACATCTTTGGCGAGGCCCAGCGTGCCGCGAAGATCGAGGTCGCCCTCGACGGTGACGGCGAGACGCTCGGTAACCAGGCCCATGGAGGCGGCGACCATCTGGCAGGTGAGCTGGGCGCAGGCGGAGAGGGCACCGAGAAGGAGATCACCGGAGCAAGCCGCAGTGCCGGCGCCGCCAACGCCCTGATGAGCTTCGGCGTTGTAGATAGCTTGCCCGACGGCGACGGTGCAGGCGATGGGGGTTTCGGTTTCGCCTCCGCGGGCCTTCAGGGTAATTTGCGAGGCGCGGGGATCTTCGCGGTAGCGATCCCGAAGCGGTTTCTGAATGGATTTTAGATCCATGGCGACCCTCCCGAGCGAGTGCGAAAACGGCGGTGAAGACGCGCGATGTGCTTCCGGCCAGAAAGACGGCATTCTGGCGGCGCGTACGACCAACACCACAACAAAAACAGCGAACGATCAGTCTAGCGACAAATGAACGAAGAAAGTAGCCCGGTACCCGGAGAGGCTTGCGGCGACGGCGGAGATTGTAGCGTCTGGCGGTGCTTGTTACCATGCGGTAGGCGGAGGTGGTCATGCCGAAGTTTGTAATTGAGCGAGAGATTCCGGGCGCGGGAAATTTGACGGACGCACAATTGAGGGAGATCTCGCAGACCTCCGTGACGGTGCTGAAGGAAATGGGTCCGGGAATTCAGTGGCTGCAGAGCTACGTTACGGGCGACAAGGTGTACTGCGTGTATCTGGCGCCGGACGAAGCAACGATCCGAGAGCATGCCAAGCGCGGAAAGTTTCCGGCGAATCGGATTTCGGCGGTGCGCGCACTGATCGATCCGACGACGGCGGAGTGAAGTCTAGGCCGATGGGCGTGCGGAGCCGGAAGCGGAGGCGAGCACATCCTGGATGGCAAGCTCGACGGGCATAACCCAGCCCTCGAGCCAGGCAGTACGTCCGGCGGTGACCGACAAATCCTTGCGAGCTGGTTCCAACCCACGTTCAAATTTAGCCTGCTCGATGGGAGTGAGCGGCGCGCCAATGCTTTCACGGAGGGCGACGGCTGCGCCGGCAAGCCGCAAGGCGCGCTGGGCTTGGGACTGGACGGCAAAGGAACAAGCAAACGCTTCCAGCAGACGGGCCACGCCGCGCTTGTGTTCGAGCGAACGAAAGATTTCGAGGCTCTCGCGATAGAGAGCGTCGGAAGTGACGAACTGCCGTTGTTCGCGGGCGAGATTGCCTAAGTCGGCGAGCGTGCCGGCGATGCCCCAACGATCCTGGAGTTCGCGAAATTTCTGCAGGCTCTGCTGATAAAGCGCACGGGCGGCGGCGAAATCGCCCTGCTGAAGCGCCGCATCGCCCTGATGATTGAGCGCCCAGGCGATGCCAGTGTTGTCGCGGAGGCCGGCAAAGATGGCCAGACATTCTTCGTAGAGGGCGCGGGCGCGGGGATAGTCTTCTTGTAATTTTACGATGCTAGCCAAATTGCTGAGGGCGAGCGCGATGGCATGGGTATCGTGGAGTTGCCGCCAAATGGCGAGGCTCTCTTCGAAGAGCAAGCGGGCGGAGGGCAAATCCCCGCCATTGCGCGCCATGATGGCACGAGCGTTGATGCAGATGGTGGCACTGCGATCATCGCCGGCGGCGCGAGCGAGCTGCAAACTTTCGGCGATGAGGGTATCGCCAATCGCGTAGTCGCCCTGCTCGCCCGCAAGCACGCCAGCGGCAAACAGAACGCGCTGGAGCGGTTTGGCGAGTTCGCCGGAGGCGGGCAATTTCAGGAGGCGGGCGAACCACTCGCGGCCTTCGGCCAAATGCTCGCGCATTTCCCAGAAGCGAAAGAGCGCCGCGCCGAGGCGCAGGCCCCAATCGGCGTTGCCTTTCTGTAGGAGCCACTCGAGCGCGGAACGAAGATTGTCATTTTCAATTTCGAAGCGGTCCAGCCAGGCGGTGCGGTTTGCGCCGTCATCCTCAGCGGCGCCCTCTTCGGCGAGAACGAGGCAGTAGGCGGCGTGGGCGCGCCGCACGGCTGCTTCTTCGCCGGCGGCGATCATTTTTTCGAGGGCGTATTCGCGAATGGTTTCGAGCATTACGAAGCGCGGCTCGCCATCGGCTTGCTCGACCTGGCGGACGAGGCTTTTGTCCACCATGGAGGACATGCCGTCGAAGATGTCGAGGCCGAGATCCTGCCTGGTGTCGCAGACGGATTCAACGGCTTCGAGGGTGCAGCCGCCCTGGAACGCGGAGAGCCTGCGGAACAGGCGCTGCTCGGGTTCGGTGAGGAGGTCGTAGCTCCAGTCGATGGCTTGACGCAAGGTTTGTTGGCGGGCGGGAAGATCGCGCGCGCCGCCGGTTAAAAGCTGCAGGCGGCTGGCGAGCCGGGTGCGCATGGCGGACGGGGAAAGAAATTTTGCGCGAGCTGCGGCCAACTCTATGGCCAAAGGAAGGCCATCGAGGCGCGCGCAAATATCGGCGACCGAAGGAGCGTTTTCCTCAGTGAGGACGAAGTCCGGCTTGACGGCGGCAGCGCGCGCGACGAAGAGAGCGATGGCGGGAATTTGCGCGAGTTCTTCGAGGGAAGGCAAGGCGCGTGCGTCTGGGAGGGCCAACGGGGGAACGGGAAATTCGTGTTCGCGGGAGACGTGCAGCGGGGCGCGGCTGGTGACTAGGATTTTTAGGTTGGAGGAACACGACAAGAGTGCGGCAAGGACTGGGGCGGCGTCGATCAAGTGTTCGAAATTGTCGATGAGGAGGAGCATGGGGGCGTGGACGGAGTGGCGGAGAAAGTCCTGCAGAACGTCCAGGGGAGCTTGGCTGGGCGTCTGCTTGATGCCGAGGGCTTGGGCGATGACGAGAGGAATGAGCTGGGGATCTTTGACGGTGGCCAGGGGGACAAAGTAAACGCCTGCGGGGAAGCTGGGGATTAGTGCGCGGGCGGCGTCAAGCGCGAGGCGAGATTTGCCGATGCCGCCGGGACCGGTGACGGTGACGAGGCGAACATCTTCACGCGACAACAAGGCTTGGGCGGCAGCCAATTCCTTATCGCGCCCCACGCAGTCGGAGCCGGGGACCGGGAGATTGCTCGGACGCGCTTCGGGACGACTGCTCTGCAGGGCGGAAAGACGATCGCGGATGGCAATGAGATCGCGGGCGAGATCGCGCGTGGAGAAGTAACGCTTCTCGGGTTCTTTGGCGAGGCAACGCTCGACCGTCCAGCAAAATGGTGCGGGGACTTCCGGGTTGAGTGCGGCGATGGCGGCGGGCTCTTCCTGCGCGAGGGCGAGAATGGTCTGAGCGGGCGTGGGTCTCAAGAATGGGCGCTGGCCGGTGACCATTTCATAGAGGACCAAGCCGAAGGAAAATTGATCGGAGCGAAAGTCCAGCGGGCGGCCATTGCATTGCTCCGGGGACATGTAGGCGAAGGTGCCGAGGATGGCGCCGGGTTGTGTTTCGTTAGCGGCGGTGGTGCAGGCGTCTCCGTCGGAATTTTCGTTTGCGGAGCTGAGGCGGGCGATGCCGAAATCGAGAATTTTCACGGCCTCCGCGGAGACCATGATGTTTTCGGGCTTCAGATCGCGATGGACGACGCCGCCTTCGTGGGCTTTGGCGAGGCCTTCGGCAATTTGCACGGCGATGGGGATGACCCTGCGCATGGGGAGGCGGCCTGCGGAGAGAAGTTGACGAAGCGTTTGGCCCTCTACGAATTCCAGGACTAGATACTGGATGCCCTGTTCGTAGCCGATGTCGAGAAGGGTGCAGATATTGGGGTGAGAGAGTTTGGAAATGGTGCGGGCTTCGTTTTCGAGACGGCGGCGCAGGTCTGGCTGTTGCGAGAGGCGCTCCGGCAGGACTTTGATGGCGACCGTGCGGCCGAGGCGCGTATCGGTGGCGCGATAGACTTCTCCCATGCCACCGGCGCCCAAGGGGGCGTGGATCTCGAAGGGACCGAGCTTTGTGCCGGGGGAGATGGGCATGCCGGGAGCAAGTATAACCTCCGGGCCAAGAGAGGGGGTGCGGAAAGCCTTGCGCAACAGTTGCTTCTGAATCGGTGAAGGCTCGATGTAAGAATTTAATAACAGTAGCCTCGAAACGGCTTCCGGATATACACTCGCTATGTATATCCGAGAGGGAGGAAGTGATGCAGGTATCGAAATGGGGAAACAGCCTCGCGGTGCGGCTGCCGGCTACGGTGGTGGAGGCGCTGAAACTAAGGGCGGGGGACGAAATTGAGATCCGGATCGCGCGGGAGCGAGAATTTGAAGTGAGACGCGATCAGAGCAAGAGCAAGGCGCTGGCAAGGCTGCGCAAACTGCGGCGGCCATTGCCTGCAGGATTTGTATTTGACCGGGAAGAGGCAAATGCCCGGTAAAGTGTGCTTTGATACGAATGTACTAGTCTATGCTATCGCTGATAATGAACCCCGAAGGGAGCAGGCGGAAGAGTTGCTGGCGTCCGGGGGCATGCTTAGCGTGCAAGTGTTGAACGAGTTCACGGCGGTGGCACGGCGAAAATTGCTGATGCCGTGGGCGGAGGTGGCGGAAGCGGTGGAGGCTTTTTTGACGTTATGCCCCGACCCGTTGCCTAGCGCTCTTGAAACGCACACCGCGGCACGTGGGATCGCGGAGAAACATAGATACAACATTTACGATGCCCTGGTGATTGCGGCAGCTCTTGAGAGCGGATGCGGCACATTGTATTCGGAAGACTTGCGGGATGGGCAGGTGATCGAGGGACGGCTTACGGTGCGGAATCCCTTCGCGAAAGGGTCGCGCTGATCACGCTTCAGTCGTAAGCGTGCGATTCTACAGCTTCGGACGCTTACGGAGAATGGCGTTCCCAAGAAAACGGTATAAAAGCAAAAAAGGCCGGACTCGGAGTTGTCCGAGCCGGCCCTTGCGTTTGAATTTAATCCCGGCGGCGACCTACGTTCCCACACAGTTGCCCGTGCAGTATCATCGGCTCAGTGAGGCTTAACTTCCGTGTTCGGGATGGGAACGGGTGTGACCCTCACGATATGACCACCAGGAAGATTGGACTCTCGCGGGCGACGCGCCGGTTTAAGGGCGCGGTCGCGAGAGCGACAACAGATGCCAGGCCGCATAGGCGGGTGGCAGAGTTTCGCCGGTTCTCCAGATACCGACTTTCCAGGAAACAATATTTTCAATTTTCCAGGAAATTTGGCGAAACGATTAAAGCGCTGGCAGTACAAGTCTGGCTCAAAGCGGAGCACTTCTGAGTTACAAACTGTGGCAACAAAGGCGTGCAGTCCGTTTTTTAAGTGGCTGCAAGTAATTGTTACAAGCTTTCTCAAAGACGGGTTGAGAAAGTTTTATGATTAAGCCGAACGGGCGATTAGTACTGGTCAGCTTCATCCGTTGCCGGACTTCCACCCCCAGCCTATCAAAGTCGTAGTCTTCGACTGCCCTTCTTAGACTTTATTGTCTTGGGAAAACTTATCTTAGGGCGAGCTTCTTGCTTAGATGCATTCAGCAATTATCTCTTCCAGACTTCGCTACCCAGCAGTGCCCCTGGCGGGACAGCTGGTACACAAGAGGTCTGTTCATCCCGGTCCTCTCGTA
>Ga0302324_100025720_pt1 | contig 11280 bp, 10 predicted proteins | sample Palsa_T0_1_FD_201949 | JGI IMG/M metagenome (GOLD analysis project Ga0302324, IMG submission 201949) | Peat permafrost microbial communities from Stordalen Mire near Abisko, Sweden - Palsa_T0_1 | ecosystem: Environmental > Terrestrial > Soil > Palsa > Peat permafrost | place: Sweden: Abisko... | reverse complement strand
TTCCGGCGATGAAGCACTCGCCGTACGACAGCGAACCCGGCGCCAGCGAACTGTCGATCTGCACCTGGTAGCGGCCCGGACGCATGGCCTGCAACGCCGCATCGCGCATGCAGAAACCCCAGTGGCGCCGATAGTAGCTGGTGCGATAGGGAATCCAGTCCGGGTGCGCCGGCAGGCTGTGCAGATGCGGGCGCAGCTCCTCCAGCGTCAGCGTGCGCCGCATCGGTTCCGAATAGCTGACGATATGCAGGTTGTGGGCGCGAAAGTCCACCGCGCGTTCGCCATCGGGGCCGAGCACGCAGGCGTCGTCGATGTTCCACTCCAGCGGCACTTCCCAGTCGAAGACACGGGTACCGCTCGCCACCTCATGGCGCTTGAGCTCGATGCGCCGGCCGATCAGATCGAGGGTCTGGCGCACGCCGTTGCCGGTGATACTGCGGCAGATCGGGTAGAGCTGCGAGGCAAAGGCGTGCAGCGCCTGGCCGGCGTTCGCGCCGTCCGCAGCTCCCCCGCTCGCGCGCTTCGGCTGCGCGGGCTTCGGCTGCGCCGCCGGCCTGCCGATCATGGCGGCTGCGGTGCTCACGAGGCCCTTTCCAGCTTACGGCTGCCCGAGCGGCGGCTCAACTCGGCCTCAAATGCCTGCCGGTCGAAATCCGGGTAGCCGGCATCGCGCTCAGAGATCGTCAGGCCTGGCATACGCTCCCAGGAAATCGCAAACGCCGGGTCGTTCCAGCGCACGCCGGCGGCCAGTTCCGGGGCAAAGCGGTCGGTCATCTGATACAGCACTTCGGTTCCGGGCAGCAGCGTCTGGAAGCCATGCGCGATCCCAGGCGGAATGTACACCGCGTCGCGATTGTCCTCATCCAGCGTAACCGCGACGTGCTGCAGATAGCTGGGCGATGCCGGGCGCAGATCGAGCAGCACGTCGCGCAGCCGGCCGCGCAGGCAACGCACCAGTTTTCCCTCGCGCGAAGGTGGCCACTGGAAATGCATGCCGCGCACCGTTCCGGGATGCTCGTTGTAGGACACACTCGACTGCAGCGCCTGCGTCGGCAGCCCGGCGGCGGCAAATTCATCGACACAGAACGTGCGTGCAAAAAAGCCCCTGGAATCCGGATGCCGTTCGATGATTACCAGCGCGGCTCCAGCAATCGCCAATGGCTCGAAGCGCATATCACCGCCAGTAGAAGTCGTCGTCGATCTGTCCGGTGCGCGACAGGTAGCGGATCTGCTTCAGGCGCGTGAACGCCCGATATTCGTAGGTTTCCTTGTTGAACTCAATCTGCTCGAAGCGCGCGCGCAACTCTTCGGCGCCACGGCGCGCATTCCAGGCGCAGCTGAAGCCGGGCAGGCGGGTCGCTATCTTGTCGAACGAGACGCGGTAGCTGCGATTATCGGCGCTCGCCTTGCCGGTGGTCAGCTCGCAGCCCGGGAACACATCGGCGACGATCTGCGCGATCTCGCGCACCCGATAGTTCTCCGAGTTCTGGCCGACATTGAAGATCTCGCCACTGACCGCGTCCACCGGTGCGTCGAGCACGCAGCGGATGGCGGTGGAAATATCCTCGATGTGGACGATCGGCCGCCACGGGCTGCCGTCGCTGGTCATCGCGATGCGCTTGTTGGTCCAGGCCAGGGCACACAGGTCGTTGAGCACGATATCGAAGCGCATGCGCGGCGATGCACCGTAGGCGGTGGCATTGCGCAGGAACGTGGGGCAGAAGTCTGCGTCCGCCAGCGGCTTGACGTCGCGCTCGACCATGACCTTGCACTTGGCGTAGGCGGTCTGCGGATTGACCGGGCTGGTCTCGTCGAGGAATTCGCCGCTGCCGACGCCGTAGACGCTGCAGGATGAAGCATAGACGAAGCGCCGCACACCGGCGGCTTTCGCCTTGCGCGCCAGCTCGAGCGAGCCCTGGTGATTGATCTGGTAGGTGATCTCCGGCCGATTCTCCCCCAGCGGGTCGTTCGACAGCTCCGCCAGGTGCACGACCGCATCGAAGCCCTCGAAATCCTTCTGCTCGACGCGGCGCAGATCCTTGATGATAGTGCGCGGTACCAGCCCGAGCTGGCGCGGATCGCTGTACAGCCAGCCGTCGCGATAAAACCCTGCATCCAGGCCCACGATCTCGTGCCCGCGCGCCATCAACAGCGGCGCGAGACGCGAACCGATATAGCCTTCCGTTCCCGTGACCAGTACCTTCATGCGGAAATACACCTGTTCATAGATCTGATGGCGCCGCGACTGCCGCTGCGCTGTGATGCAGGTCTGCCCGTGTGCAGCCCGTAGATGTTGCAGGATCGTAGTGTATGGGCATTTGCAGGCTGAAAGTAGGGAACAGCTCACATCCGCCGCCGCCATCGCAACCGGCAGCGCGGACGTGTGCCGAACGCGCGGCGCGCTGCTCAATTCTGCGAAGTGGTTCCCGCTGGCACGCGCGAAGAAGTTGATTTCGCGGTACTTTGCACTAAGATTGCTGGCCTTGATCGAGCGCTGCAGGCGCCGCATCCTCACGGTTGATGCCCTTCACCATGTCCGAATTTCAGAATTCATGTTCGTAGACGCCAGGCAGCTGCCGCAGGACATGGAGGTTGACGCGGATATCTGCATAATCGGAGCGGGCGCCGCCGGTATAACGATGGCACGGGCACTCAGCGGCGGCAAACGCAAGATCGCGGTGTTCGAGAGCGGTGGATTCGAATTCGATGTCGACACCCAGAAACTGTACGCCGGCGACGTCATCGGCTACAGCTACACCCCGATAGATCGCGACCGCCTGCGCTTCCTCGGCGGCAGCACCAACCACTGGCAGGGCTCGTGCCGCCCGTTCGACGCCTTCGACCTGGAAGAATGGCCGATCGGTCTGGATGTGCTGGAGCCGTACTACCGCCAGGCGCAGCAGATCTGCCAGCTCGGCCCTTACAGCTACGATCCGCAGGATTGGATCGACGCCGAGGCACGGCCGATCAGCGCCAGCAGCAGCGACAGCCTCAAGAGCACCCTGTTCCAGTACAGTCCGCCGACCCGGTTTGGTACCGTCTATCGCGACGAGCTGGAGGCGGCGGGCAACCTGACGGTGTACCTGCACGCCAACCTGGTGGCCATCAACACCAACGAGGCGGCCAGCAGCGTCACCGGCGTCGAGATCGCGTGCCTCACCGGCAAGCGCTTCCGGGCGCGCGCCCGGCACTACGTGCTGGCGACCGGCGGCATAGAGAATGTCCGCCTGCTGCTGAACTGCACCCGAGTGCAGAAATCCGGCCTGGGCAACGGCAACGACCTGGTGGGTCGCTACTTCATGGATCACGTCTACGTGCCCAAGGCGGCGACCGTGCTGGCCGATGTGTCGAGCCCGGAGGTGCGCTTCTACGATCACCACCTGGTGCGCGGCCAGCCGATCGAGGGCATCTTCACGGCTTCCGATGAATTGCGCCGCGCCAGGCAGATGCCACCGTTCTACATCGGCTTTCGCGTGCCGACGACCGAGATCGCCGAGCTCGGCGTGGAACGGCTGCCGGCGTCGATCCGCGGCCTGCTCGGGGAAGGCGTCGCGCACAGCATCGAATATTACTATTCGCGCACCACCAGCAGCATGCAGGTGCCGGCGAAGTGGCTGTACGAGAAAATGTGGCGTACGCCGCCCGGTACCTTCGTCACCTGCTACTCCAGCGGACCGTACCCGGATCCGGACAGCCGCGTGACGCTGTCGGATACCGTGGATGCGCTCGGCCTGCGCCAGACCCGGCTCGACTGGCGGCTGCCGGCCGATTTCGTACAGGACATGCACCGCGCCCACGAACAGCTGGCGCAGCTGCTGGGCCGCAGCGGCGTCGGCCGGCTGCGCATCGAATCGAGCGAAACCGGCTATGACCCGATGCAGGACGTCGTCAACGCCCACCATCACATGGGCACAACCCGGATGCACGACGACCCGCGCCAAGGGGTGGTGGATCGCGACTGCCGCATCCATGGCATCGGCAACCTGTTCGTCGCCGGCAGCTCGGTGTTTCCAAGCTATGCCTGCGACGATCCGACCATGACGGTTGTGGCGCTGGCGCTGCGGCTGGCGGATCACCTGAAGTCCCTGGCCAGCTGAGCGGGCCTGCACTCCATGAGCTACACCCGGCGCTACCTGCTGACTTGCCTGGGATATGCCTGCGGCCTGGGCGTCGGGCTGCGTTCGGCAGCGCTGGCGGCTGCGGCGAGCGTTCCGGACGATGCCGCCGCGGCACTGCGCCTGCTGCTGGACGATCGCACGCGCGCGCGCGCGCTCGGTGGCAGCTACCGCGCGCATTGTCCGGTGGAAAGCGACCCTGCGCTGCTGACGCGACTGATTCTGGACGCGCTGGCGCCGCACCACGGCGGCCAGCAGCCGCTGCGGCGCGAGTTGCTGCTGCCGGTATTCGACCGCTGTGTGCGAGCCGAATTTGGCGCCGGGGACACGGTCGAGTTGAGCGGCTGGATCCTTGCGCGCACGGAGGCCCGGCTATGCGCCCTGTGCGAATGATCGGCGAGGCGGTCGTGGATCTGGTGGTCTCCGGAGTCGGCTGCCTGCTGCTCTACGTCGCACTCGAGGAGTTGCTGCGCAAGCCGGGCCACGACACCGCGTTGCTCGACAGCATGGTGCCGGTGACCGAGCGCAAGCTGCCGTGGCTGATGGTAATTGCGGGGCTGCTGCTGCTGCTGTGGCTCGGAGCGCGCGCGATCGGCGGGTCGCGCGGCGCGCTCTGGGGCGCTTGGGCGTGGCTGGTGCGGATCGGGTGGTGGTGGAGCGTGGCGGCATTGCTGCTGTTCATCGGGGTCGCAGCGTACGGCGGATCCACCCGCGGCCTGGCGGATATGAATTGGGGATTTGCGCTCGACTACCTGGCGGTGGTGGTGCCGCTGCTGCTGGTCTGCGGGTACGCGCGCCGGCGCGCCGCGTAGGACTGGCGCGCCGCGTAGGACTAATGTGCAGCCAGGCGGCCCGGATTCGCGCCGCAGCGGAGGATGGCGTGAAGCCGTCCACAGTCGTGCAACCCGGATTCTCTTGCCACCGGCGAGCTGAAGTAAGATAACCGCGTGTTCTGGCCCTATACGCCCGGCCACGAAACGAGGTCAACCGTGTTCGCAAGACCAAATTCCGGCGTTCTGTCCATCCTGCTGTTATTGACGCTGCGGGTCACGACAGCCTTGGGGGCGCAGCAGGCGCCCGCCGCCGTGCTGCCGGTGCCGGCGCCGCCGGGCGTTCCGGCGGCTGCCAATGCGGTCGGCCCGTTGACGCCGCTCGGGCCGGGCGACTCGGTCACGATGCACGTGTTCGGCCAGCCGGACATGGATAGCGTGCTCGGCGTTGCCGACGATGGCACCATTCGCGTGCCGCTGGCCGGCGCCATACCGGTGGGCGGCCTGTCCCCGGAGAGCGCCGCCCGCAAGGTCGAGAAGGCGTTCAAGGACGGCGGCTTCTTCATCGATCCGCATGTCACGCTCACCGTCACCCAGTCGCTGAGCCAGCGCGTCTCGGTGCTGGGCGAGGTCAAGACGCCGGGGCGCTACCCGGTCGATGCCAAGACCACGATCATCGATCTGCTGGCCCAGGCCGGTGGTGAAACCGAGTTCGCATCCGACACCGTCTACGTGCTGCGCGCCGATGCGACCGGCACCATCAAGCGCTACCCGGTGAACGTGAAGGGACTGGTCGGTGCCGGTCCCTCGACTCCGACCCAGCTGCTGCGTGCCGGCGATTCGGTCTACGTGCCACGCGCCGAGCAGTTCTTCATCCTGGGCGAAGTGCAGAAGCCGGCGATGTACAAGCTCGAACCCAATCTGACGGTGATACAGGCGATTTCGGTTGCCGGGGGCGTCACCCCCAAGGGCAGCGACCGGCGGGTGGAGATCAAGCGCGTCGGCAAGAACGGCGAGCAGGTGGTCGTCAAGGCCAAGTCCAACGACCTGGTGCAGCCGGACGACGTGATCCGCGTGAAGGAGAGCATCTTTTGAGAATGTCCAGAAATCTTCCGGTGCTGGCAGGCAACTCGCCGCCGCCACCGCAACCGCTACCCATGGTGCCGGCGCAGTACGCCCAGGGCACGCTCTCGATCACGCAGATGCTGGCCATCCTGCGCGCCCACAGGAACCACGCGATCATCATCGCACTGGCATTGCTGGCGGTGACCGTGGTTATCGTCAAGCTGCTGCCCAAGAGCTACACCGCGCAGGCCACGGTGCTGGTCAATTTCGAATCCAACGACGGCACGCGCCAGGCGCCGCCGGATCTGTTCACCAGCTACCTGCTGACCCAGGTGGAACTGCTGCAGAACCGGGAAGTCCTGCTGGCCGTGATCGATCGGCTGAACCTTACCCAGGACCAGGAATTCACCGCCGGGTTCAGGAACGACGGCGTCAACACGCTGCGCGACTGGGTGGAGAAGCAGTTGCGCGCCAACTTGGTGGTAGAGCAGGGCAAGGGCATCCAGCTGCTGTACGTGTCCGCGACCTCCAGGGACCGCAACATGGCGGCGCAGATTGCCAATACCATCGTTGACGTCTACCAGGCGCGCGAGTCGAACCACGGCAATGATTCGACCAGCGGCCGCTCGCAGGAGTACACCGCACAGCTGGCGGACCTGAAGGGCAAGGTCACCGCTGCCGAACAGCAGATGGCGGATTTCCGCCAGCGCACCGGCATCACCGACATCATGGCGGCCAATGACGGCGAGACCCAGGTGCTGGCGCAGCTCGAGGCGCAGTTGCTGGCGACGCAGAACATCCGGCGCACTGCGGAATCCAAGAGCGGCGAGAACCAGGGTTCGAGCGACCCGGTGATGGCCTCGCAGCTGGTGCAGAACCTCAAGAACCAGCTGTCGACCCTGCAGGGCGAGCTGGCCGAGTCCACCGCCACCCTCGGGCCCAGGCATCCCAAGGTGCTGGAGCTGCAATCGCAGATTGCGGCGACGCGCCACTCGCTGGACCACGAGATCCAGAGCTTCTCGCAGAACAGCACCGGCACTGTCGCCAGTTCCTCGCAGCTGGAGGCGAAGTTGCAGCGTGCGGTGAGCGACCAGCACGCCAAACTGGTGAAGATTCGCGCGCTGCAGGATGAGGGCCAGAAGCTGCAGCTGGAACTCGAGTCGGCGCAGACCGTGTACAAGCGCGCGCTCGACAGCACCGATCAGGTGAAGTTCGCATTCTCCAGCTTCGTGAGCCGGGCGGCGGTGCCGCTCGAGCCGAGCAAGCCGAACAAGATCCTGCTGCTGGCGATCGGCGCCCTGCTGGCGCTGCTGGCCGGAGTGGCCGGACCGCTGCTGTACGAGCTGATGTTCAATCGGCGACTGCATTGCCGCGACGACATCGAGCGCGAGCTCGGGCTGCCGGTGCTCGCTGAATTCGACACCATTCCTGCCCTACCGAGATTCACATGAGTGCAGAACGCGCTGAAGGTATCGTGCGGCCGCTCGACGCTGAGCTCAGCGACGCCCTGATTGCGCATTGCAATCTGTCGGGCCAGGACATCGACCGCATCACCGAGACCATGCGTACCCGGCGCCAGAGCTTCTCCGAGGCCGCCTTGCAGCTGCAGCTGGCGACGCGCGCGGACATCGAGGATGTATCGCACTTCGTGCGCGAACACTCGCGCGGCATCCAGGGCGGCGTGATCGAGAACGCCATCCGCAGCGCCCAGGGCGTCGGCCAGAGCGGCAGTCCGCAGGGTCTGAGCACTGCCCTGACCGTGCGCCAGGGCGTCGCCCGGCTCAGCAGCGAGCTGCTGCACGCGCGCGATGGCGATCACGTGCGCGCCGAGAAGATCCGGGCGCTGCGCACCGATTTGATGCTGCTGAACGACTCTGCACAGCGCGGCAACGTGATTGCCCTGGTCGGCCCCGGGCGCGGCGAAGGGCGCTCGCAGTTGTGCGCCGAGCTGGCGATGGCGTTCGCACAGCTCGGACGCCGCACCTTGCTGGTGGACGCGGACTTGCGCCATCCACGCCAGCACGTGCTGTTCACGGCCGATAACCAATGGGGCCTGGCACAGACGCTGGCGCTGGGCGAGTCGCCGTATCTGCACGCAGTGGAAGGGCTGCCGGAGCTGGCAGTGCTGACCTCCGGCGCGATACCGCCCAACCCACTCGAGCTGGTATCGCACCAGCGCTTTGAGCGGCTGATCGGCGAATTGCGGCGCCAGTACGATTTCATCGTCATCGACACGCCGGCCGTATCGCTGTATGCCGACGCGCTGCAGATTGCCACCGTCGCCCAGCGCGTGCTGATGGTGACCCGGACCGAAGCCACGTCTTTCCAGGCGATGAAAGACACACTGCGCCGGCTGGCGGTGACCGATTCGAAAGTCCTGGGTGCTGTCATCAACAGGTTTTGACTGCTCAAGGCGCGGCCGATTTCAGCCGCGGCTCGATATGAAGGTCAGCGTCTGCATCGCCACCTATCGCCGCACCGACAGGCTGCGGGCCGTACTCGGGGATCTGGTGCTGCAGAGCCGCCAGCCTGACCAGGTGGTGGTAGTCGACAATGATGTCGCCGGCAGCGCCCGTGCGCTGGTCGAACAGCTGCGCGCCGGCGGCGCACCCTGGCCGATCGCCTACGATATCCAGCCCGAACGTAACATCGCGGCGACCCGCAACCTGACGGTGCGACTGGCCGACGGCGACTGGCTGGCGTTCATCGACGACGACGAACGCGCGCCAGGCGGCTGGCTGCAGCAGCTGCTCGAGGCGGCCGCAGCGCACCGCGCCGACGGCATCCTCGCGCCGGTCGAGCCGCAACTGCCGGACGACGCACCGCCATGGATTCGACGCGGCCGCTTCTACGATTTTCCGCGGCTGCGCAGCGGCGAGCAGGTGCCGCTGAATCGCATGCGCTTTGGCAATGTGCTGCTGCGTGGCGACGCACTGCGCACCGAGCCCGGCCCGTTCGATACCAGCTACGGCCTTAGCACCGGGGAGGATGGCGACCTGCTGGTACGCCTGGCGCACAAGGGCTACCGGATCCTGTGGTGCGATGAGGCGATCGTCCGCGAGCCGATCGAATCCCGGCGCCTGTCGTTGCGCTGGCTGCTGATGCGGGCGCTGAGTGGCGGCCAGGAATTCGCGCGCCAGACCGTCAACGGCAAATATGGGCCGATCAGCTGGCTCGGGCGTGCGACGTTTTTCTGCCGCGCGCTGCTGCAGCTGTTGGTGGCGGCCGGCCTGGCGCTGCTGTCATGGCCCGGCGGCCGGCACCGGGCGGCGCACTGGCTGATCACCGCCTACGCCAACCTCGGCAAGCTGTCGGTGTTCTGGGGCTGGCGCTATCGGGCTTACGCCTGAGCGGCATCCGATGAGCCTCCTCAATGTACCGATCCTGCTGCTGCTGCTGGCGCTGGGCCTGCCCTCGGTGGTCGCCTGTCTCTATCTATTAGTGCAGACGCTGATGTCGGCGTCGCTGCCGGCTGCGGCACGCTCGGCACGGCAACTGCGATTCGACATCATCGTACCGGCTCACAATGAGGCGGCCGTGATCGCCCACACCGTCGCCAACCTGCGCCGCATCGACTGGCCGGCGGATCGCTATCGCATCCTGGTCATCGCCGACAACTGTGGCGATGCGACCGCATCGCTGGCCGCGGCCGCCGGCGCCACCGTGCTCGAGCGTTTCGATGCCACACTGCGCGGCAAGGGCTATGCGCTGCTGGCCGGTTTTCAGCGCAGCCGCGATGATGCGCGCGCGGATGCGGTCGCGGTGGTCGACGCCGATGCCGAGGTGTCGCCAAATCTGCTGGAAGCCTTTGCCGCGCGGCTGGAACAGGGCGCGCACGCCGTGCAGGTGCACTATGGTGTACTCAATCCCTGGGGATCCTGGCGCACCCGGCTGCTGACGGTGGCGATGGCCGCCTATCACGTGGTGCGCTCGCGCGCACGCGAGCGCCAGCAGGTATCCTGCGGCGTGCGCGGCAACGGCTGGTGCGTCACGCATCAGCTGCTGAACGACGTCAGCTATGGCGCCTTCTCGCTGGCAGAAGACATCGAATACGGCATCGCGCTCGGCCTGGCTGGCTACCGTGTGTATTACGCCGGGGAAGCGGACGCGAGCCAGGACATGAGCGCGAGTGTGCAGGCCGCAGGCAAGCAGCGGCAGCGCTGGGAGCGCGGCCGCTTCCAGCTGATCCGCTCGCGCACCTGGCCGCTGCTGCAGGCGGCATGGCGCCGGCGCAGCGCCGTGTGCCTGGATCTGGCGCTCGATCTGCTGGTGCTGCCGATCAGCTACGTGGCACTGGGTGTCGGCGCCCTGCTGCTCACGGCGTTGCTGGCCAGCTGGTGGAGCGCCGCGTTCAGCCCCTGGGTCTGGCTGGCACTGGGCTGCGTGCTGGTGCTGGCAGCTTATGTCTTACGCGGCTGGCAACTGAGCGGCACCGGTGCGCGCGGGCTGCTGGATCTGCTTGGCGCGCCCATATTTGTGATCTGGAAATTGCTGCTGATGCTCAGTCGCCAGCGATCCACCGAGTGGGTGCGCACCGAACGCAAGCGTTCCTGAGCCTATAAAAACAGGTGTTCCCCGCACATGCGCGCGAGCATCGTGGTTAGCTGCGCGCACCTCATGTCGGAGTCCGCTGTCACGAATTGGCGACACGTCGCGGTGCGCAGACAGATTGCCGCTTATGGATGACGCTATGAAACTGCGTTCCGAGCAGTCTGGTTTCGACGGGGACTTGATGATAAGGCAGGTGTTACGGGGAGGCGCGTTGTGCGCATTGCTAGGCATGCTGTCGGCATGCGGTGGCTCGAACGACGCCAGCAACGCGAGTTCATCGGAGAGCAGCACCTCGGGCACGCCACTGGGCGCGGCGGTCACCCCGGCTGGCAGCGGATCGGGTGGGTCCGGCAGTGCCGCGATGATCCCGTCGGCCAAGCAGATCGTCGACAGCGCGCTGAACGTCTGGACGGTTGTCGGCGGCGTGGTCTACGAGAACGGTGCCGCGGCCGCCTACTCGGCCAACGTTGAACTGCTGTTGAATTACGGTGGCACCATCTATCAGGAAAGCAAATCCTGCCTGTGGTGGTCATGGAGTGGCAGCGCGTGGGTCGCCAGCAGCAATCCGGACCCGAGCATCACGCCGGCCTGCGGCGCCGCGGCCGCTTCCACGACGGTGCCCACCGGCAACTTCGGTATCCAGGTGCAGGGTGACAGGTTCGTCAGCGCCGCGGACGGCAGCACGGTGCAGATCGTAGGCACCAACATCTCCGGTCTTGAGACCGGCTCGGACTCGCGCTGGGCTTCCTTCGCCAATGCCGGTGTTGCGTTCTGGTCAA
>Ga0302324_100025718_pt1 | contig 11280 bp, 2 predicted proteins | sample Palsa_T0_1_FD_201949 | JGI IMG/M metagenome (GOLD analysis project Ga0302324, IMG submission 201949) | Peat permafrost microbial communities from Stordalen Mire near Abisko, Sweden - Palsa_T0_1 | ecosystem: Environmental > Terrestrial > Soil > Palsa > Peat permafrost | place: Sweden: Abisko... | reverse complement strand
CGTCACCGAAGCCACACCCGTCGCACAGTAAGGAGTGCCCGCATACGAAATGCTGGCCACAGGCAAGGCATTGATGGTAATACTCGTCGTCGTCGTATTGCTGCAAGTGCCGTTCGAGAAACTATAAGTCACCGTATACACCCCCGCCGTGCTGGCTGCCAAATTGATTGCGCCGGTGCCGCTATTGATGCTCAGCCCCGCCGTCGAACTATAGGTCCCGCCCGCGACACCTGTTTGTGTCACCGAAGCCGTGCCCGTCGCGCAGAACGGACCACCCGCATACGAAATGCTGGCCACAGGCAAGGCATTGATGGTAACACTCGTCGTCGTCGTATTGCTACAAGTGCCGTTGGAGAAACTATACGTCACCGTATAGGTGCCCGCCGTGCTGGTCGCTAAATTGATTGCGCCTGTGCCGCTATTGATGCTCAGGCCCGCCGTCGAACTATAGGTCCCGCCAGCCACACCGGTGCGTGTCACGCTCGCAGTGCCCGTCGCACAGTAAGGCGTGCCCGCATACGAAATGCTGGCCACAGGCAAGGCATTGATGGTAATACTCGTCGTCGTCGTATTGCTGCAAGTGCCGTTGCTAAAGCTATAGGTCACCGTATACACCCCCGCCGTGCTGGTCGCTAAATTGATCACCCCGGTGCTGCTATTGATCGACAGCCCTGCCGTTGAACTATATGTTCCACCGCCCTGGCCTGTTTGCGTCACCGTTGCCGTCCCCGTCGCACAATAGGGCGATCCGGCATAGGAGACGCTGGCGGTAGGATAAGCCACCACCGTAACCAGAATGGACGGCGAGGCATTCGAACAAGGTCCTGAGTTGACAATGCGTGCGTAGTAGGTGGAACTGGTCAGCGCACCAGGACTGTAGTTGACCCCTGTCGCCCCCGATATCGCCGACCAGGTGGCATTATCCGGGCTGCTTTGCCATTGGTAAGTGTAAGTCCCATTGCCGCCGCCCGGATTGCTGCCCGTCAACCCGACAGGCGTTGTACCGGTACAAATGGATTGGGCCGCGCTGATCGTATTACCGGTGATCACTGCATTGATAGTCGCTACCACGGGGTCAACAGCGTAACAGACCGGTGAGGTCGCAACCCTGATATAATAAGTTCCGGAAGCAGCTATCGCCGTTGGATTGGCCAGCAACATGGTAGTAGCTGCATCCTGCCAGTAGCTCAATATCCCACCCGCCAGATTGCTGCCCGAGGTGACGGCGGCAGCTTCCAGATTGACCGTGCCGGGTGCGCATACTACCGCGGGATTCGTAATGACAAGTGTCGGTTCGGCATTCACCGTCAACGAAGCCACGGAAGAGTTGATCGGACAGGTCCCTTCAGTGATCGCAACCATGTATTGGTTGTTATTCATCGAGGTCGAAATACCGCTAAGCGCTAAAGTTGGAGTGGTAGCTCCGCTATAAATACCTCCATTCGCAACGGCAATGAATGGTCCGCCGCCTACTTTTTGATACCATTGATAAGTCATTCCGCTGCCGGTTGCCGTTACCGAAAAACTTACGCTACTTCCCTGACAGGAGTTCACGTTGACCGGTTGCGAACTGATAAGGGCAACCGGGTTGACGGTCAGCGTAGCCGGGCTGGAAGTAACCGAAGTCGGAGTGCAATTCCCGCTTACGATGCACTGGTATTGGTAGCCGTTAAGGGAATAGGCGGGGGCGACCACTGTGAGGGTAGCAGAAGTCGCTCCCGTATATTGACTGCCGTTCGTAATATTGCCGTAAGTCCCGGATCCCGGGTTGACCTGCCACTGATAAGACAAGTTGGTCCCGACCGCCGCTACCGAGAAACTCGCGTTGGTGCCGGCACAGACCGTCGTGTTCGATGGGTTGCCCGTGCTCGTGGGCGGAGTGATGGTCATGGTGATCGCTGCGCTGTTGTTGGCGCAAACGCCATCCGTAGTATACCGCAGATAGGAGGTCGTCTGCGTCAATACACCAGGAGTGTAGTCGACAGCCGTAGCACCCGCAATATTCGTCCACCCGGAACCGGTATTTTGTTCCCATTGATACGTATAACTCCCGTTGCCGCCGGTAGGTGTGCTGGCAGTAAATGGCTGGGGCGTTCCGGCACAAAGTGTTTGGCTCTGGCTGATAGAATTGGCCGTAAGCGGTCCGTCAACCGCCAGAGTCGACGCCGCAGTGGCGGCGCCGGGCGAACACGATCCGGTGACAAGGCATCGGTATTGATACCCGCTCATGCTGTTCGTTGCCCCCGTGATGCCCAATACGTTCCCGTTGACATTGCCATAAGTAACACTATTGGAAAGGTTGTTCCACCCCGAACCCGTATTTAGCTGCCATTGATAGGTCAGGCCGATGCCGGACGCATTAATGGTGATGTTGACCGCATTGCCCTGACAAACGTTAACGGTGGCGGGGCCGTTCCCGGTGATGACCGGACTATTATTGGTCGTAAGGGACACCCCATTGGAATTGAGGGAGCTGGAACTGCACCCCGAAGAAAATATCTTTACATAATAATCGTAGCCGTTCATGGAGGAAGGTACTCCGGTAAGTGTCAGCGAACTTGTGGCGCTTCCGCTGTAGACGCCCCCGTCTGTCAGCGCATTCCAGCCGCTGCCTCTGTTCTCATACCATTGGTAGGTCAGCGTACCCGGACCGCTGGCAGTGACCGTGAAATTAGCCGTACCGCCGGCGCAGATGGGCTGACTCACCGGCTGTGCGGAAATGGCAAGGGCGGTTGGATTGACGGTCACGCTGACCACGGCACTCGTACTGCTGCAACCTGTATTGGATACCACACGCTGATACCAGGTCGAGGTGGACCCCGGGTTTGGACTGTAATTCGCGCCGTTGCTGGTGCCGCTGGCCGTGACAAACCCTGAGGTTGCCGAGACGGTGCTGCTTTGCCACAGATAGGTGTAACCACCACCGGCACTCCCTGTCAACGTGGCCGGCACCATGCCGTTGCAAATCGTCTGGCTGGCGGCGATGGTATTGGTGATGGCGGCGACCACGGTCAAAGAGGCGACCACACTTGTTGCAGTCCCACCGCAGGAAGAGGTGATGACGCATTGATAGGTATAGCCCGACATGGCTGCCGTCACACCCGTCAATACCAGGTTATTGGTAAGACTCCCGCTATAGATGCCGCCATCCGTAAGATTGGTATAGGGACCGGCGCCGATCTTTTGTTGCCATTGGTAAGTGAGGCCCGACCCTGAGGCTGTCACCGAAAAGTTCGCTGTCGATCCCACGCATGCTGTCGTACTACCAGGCTGACCGCTGATGGTGGGCGTGATGCCGGTCGTCAGGGTAACGGTATTGGAGGTGACTGCGGGCGTACAGGCGCCGCTCACGACCACCCTGTAGGTATAGCCATTCATGAGCACAGTGACACCGGTAATCGACAGCGTGGCGGTCGTAGCCCCGCCATAAACGGCTCCATTGGTGGCATTGACCCATCCGCTTCCGGGATTGACCTGCCATTGATAGCTAACCGCAGTACCCGTGGCCGTAACGGAAATACTCGTGTTACCGCCTGCACAGGCCTCAGCATTGGCAGGTTGAAGGGTGATAACAGGAAGTTGATTGACGGTAATAGTCACTATCCCGGAAGTCGCGGACAAGGTTCCTGCACAGCAGGTCACATTCCTTCTGTAATAGGTGGTGGCGGACAGCGCACCGGGGGCATACCCCATTCCGGTCGCACCGGCAATATTGGTCCATACGATGTTGTCCGGGGAAGACTGCCACTGGTAAACATCGATGCCGTCCCCGCCGGATGGCAGGGCGGTGCTGGTCAGTCCGGCAGGAACGGACCCGCTGCAAATGGTCTGGCTGGCGGCAATCGTGCCCGGGGTCAGGGTGGTCGAGTATAGATTGACTGTAATCGTATCCGAATAGGCTGTATCACTGCAGGCATCGAATGCCATCCGCCGGTAGCTGGTATTGGCGATCAGTGGCGAAGCAACGGCATAAACGTTGCTGGTGGCGCCGCTGATACTCGTCCAGGGGCCGGCCACTGCTGGCGCCGATTGCCATTGGTAATAGGTGAAGCAGGTGCTCACCGCGGGAGTACTGCTGGTAAAGGCTGCCGGCGTAGAATTATAGCAGATGGTTTGGCTGGTTCCGATGATTCCCGCCGTCATCGAAGTCGCCGGAGTGACCGGCACAAAGGTCAATTCACCGATCGACCCCCCGTAATATTGTCTCCACCGGTATTCTATAGAATCGCCGGCGCCCAGGTTCCCGGTCCAGACATTATTAGTGGCGACGCAGCAGCCGGTTTGCGAAAACACCATAAACGTCATCGTCATGGTCGGGTATATTCAGCTGGTAGGTACCCGCTGGAAATCCTTTTTGCCGGTAGCTGACCCAATCATTGTCATGATCCACCTGACATCCCTGGTAGCCGGAGGCATCCGAAGGCGAACCGGTATTGGTATTCCACCGGTTGGCCGAACTGAAAGATAGCAGTGGTTCCACATAATAGCCCATGTAAAGGGCAGTAGAAAAAGCCGCTGTGTTGGCATTATAACAATATACATTCCATTGCCCGGCGCCAAAGACTGCCGGATTACCTATCGCTCCGCCACCATAAACAAAGCTTACCGGCGCAGTGATCGCGGTATCCCCGCAAATATCGACGGCTACCCGCTCGTATTCAATATTACCTGTCGGGGCGATGGTCGCCGTATAGGAAGTACCGGTCGCTCCGCTGTCAATCTGCCAGGTATTGCCGCCATCTATAGAAGATTGCCAGAAATAACTGGTGTAACAGCCTCCGGAAGCAGCGGTGACATTGTTCACCACCGGCAGATTACCCGGACAAAGATTCGGATTATTGGCCGTTATCGACCCAGCGATCAGCGGGGTCGGCGTCACCAGCGTAAAGCGCAACCCCGTATTGCCCGGGCCGCCATAGTTGCCCCATCTCACTTCTATCTGGTCGGTTGGCCCAAGCGTCCCGGTCCAGATATTATTCTGCACAGTGGGATATGTGAGGCTGGACACCAGGTTTCCATCGATATACACCTGGGTGAAATCGTCATCCAGGGTGACATCGATCTGGTAAGTACCCGCGGTAAAGCCGGTCCGCTTCATGCTCGTGGAGTAATAGGTATTGATCAGCTGGCATCCCTGGTAGCCGGACGCATCGGAAGGCGGCGATGTGGCAGGATAGCGACTCGTGGTCTGGAAGGTCAGGTTCGGTTCAGTATAATAGCCGGCATAAATGGAAAAGTTGATATCCTGGAAGCAGTACACGTTCCAGACATTGTTGCCAAATACGGCAGGATTACCGGGCGAACTATTGTTCATGTAGATCGTATCCGGCAGGGAGGCCGCAGAATCTCCGCATACATCATAGGCGACCTGCCGGTACAGCGTCTGGGCATAAATGCTATTGGTGATGGTATAGCTGGCTGCCGTGGCCCCGCTGACGGGTACCCAGCTGCTGCCGTTGTTGGTGGACAATTCCCATTGGTAACCGCTGATATAACAACCGCCCGAAGGAACCGTAGACTGCGTCAAAGGCGTCGGCGGTACGTTGCCGGCACAAATGGTCTGGTTGGGTATGATGACTGATGGCTGGAGCGGCGACGGGGTTACCGGCGTAAAATTCATGCCCAGGTCCGAACCGCCTGCAAACTGCACCCATCTTATCTCCACCTGGTCGTTCGGACCCAATGGTCCCGTCCAAATATTATACACCGGGCTGGCTGGGACGGTACAACAGCCCTTTGTATAGACTTGTATGCCGTTGATGAGCAGGAATACTTCGTCGTCGTCTGCCGTCAGATCGAGCTGATAGATGGCTTGCGTAAAATTCGTGCGCTTCATGCTCACAGAAAAGTAGGTGGGGTTCACCAGACAGCCCTGATAACCTGATGCGGACGAAGGACTCTGCGCAGTCGTATAACGATTGGTAGTCAGGAAGGAAAGCAAAGGCTCCGCGTAATAGCCCGCATAAGTCGTAAAGGCATCGTCGGAATAGGTATAGGCATTCCATACATTGTTACCGAATACGGTTGGATTGCCCGGCGGCGTGACATTTACCGTCACCTTTACAGGAGCGCTGGCAGCAGCATTATCACAGGCATCGGTGGTTACCCTCCGGTACCAGGTGGTCTGTGTCAATGCCGAAGGCACGGCATAGGTGAGCGCAGTCGCGCCGGAAATATTGGTCCAGGTGACGCTGTCCACGGAACTTTGCCATTGATAGCCATTGATGATGCTGCATCCGCTGGTAGGTGTCGTAATATTTGTAAAGGCATTGGCCGGTTGCTGGCCGTAACAGACAGATTGGCTTCCGCCTATGGCGCCCGGATTCACCGGTGCCGGAGTGACAAGCGTGAAATTCATGCCTGCTATGGAAGGTCCTGCATTCTGAGACCACCTGATCTCGACCTGGTCCGAAGGGCCCAGGTAGCCTGTCCAGATATCGCTGACTATCGTAGGCGGATCTACGCAACACCCGTGCGTGTATACCTGCACGCCATCGATAATGAGGGTGATATTATCATCCACACCGCTCAGATCGATCTGGTAATCGCCCGGCGTGAAATTGGTGCGTTTGAAGCTGACTGAAAAATAAGTGGGCTGGATCAAACAACCCTGGTAACCGGCAGCCGAAGAAGGACTCTGCACGGTCGTATAACTCTGTGTGGAAATAAAGGACAGCTGCGGAAAGGTATAATAGCCCGCATAGGTGGTAAAGGCATTGTCGGAATAGGCATAGGCGTTCCAGACGTTGTTGCCGAAAACCGTCGGATTACCCGGCGCGGAGGTCACGACCGTGATTGGCACGGCCAGCGTAGTATCGGAGCATCCGCCTGAAGTCACGACACGACGAAACCAGGTCGTCTGCGTCAAAGCGCCCGGCGCATATCCCGAACCATTGGTCGTCCCCGAGGCCGTAGCAAACCCGGTGCTGGCGGAGACGGTACTGCTCTGCCATAAGTAGATAAAGCTACCACTGCCGCCGAGCGGCGTCGTACCGGTAAGCGCCAGCGGGGCCTGCCCCGAACAAATGGATTGCGCCGTCCCAACGTTATCGTTGGTGATCACAGGGTTGACCGTGACCTTGATCGAAGGGGTGATATCGGTACAATTGCCCGAACCAGCTACCCGCCTGAAATAGGTGGTGGCCGTCAGCACAGGCACCGTATCGTTGATGCCGACTGCGCCGGAGATAGTCGTCCAGGTTGCATTGTCGGGTGCGGATTGCCAGGTGTACGCGAACGTGCCATTCCCGCCCGTGGGCGTAGTGCCCACAAGGATGGCGGGAGCCGTATTGTAACAAATCGTTTGAGCGGAAGCAATGGTGTTGCTGGCGTGATTGATCACCGGCGTAACCGTGATTGGCAGCGGACTTGTCGTATCGGTGAAAATGCCGGAAAGCGTAACCCGCCGGTACCAGTGTGTGACCGTTAGCGTGGCAGGCGCATAACCCTGCGCAGTGGCGCCGCCGATGACCGAATAACCCGTAGTAGCAGATGTGGTACTGGAAAGCCACATATAAGTATAGCTTCCAAGACCGCCGGTCGGCGTCGTGCCCGTCAACGCGACAGGGATCGTATTGAAACAGATCGTCTGCGCACTGTAGATCGTATCGTTGCCAAGACCTCCGGAGGCGACTGAATGATCATCGTCGAACCGCATGATCTCCCCCGCCCTCGTTAAAAAGGGCAACAGGAGCACACACAGCAATACCACAGTCGCTTTTGGTAGGGTTCGGGGGTTTCTCACTATTGGATTTTATTAAAACAATTATACATACAATTCCGTACCACATCGGAAAAGCATTAATAATCAATCTACTACATACTGTTAGGAGATGCATATATTTCCCAGCATGGGAAGATATTCTAGCATAAGGACTTCAATGGACGGTGAATTAGGTGTTTATACGTAATATCGGATTAGAATATTGTATAATACAAAACAAAAATGGGCCGTCAGGCCCATTTATTAACTAAAGACAACAATTGGCTATTCAGATCGCAACACTTTTACCGGATTCATAGCCGCAGCCCTTATCGCCTGGAAACTGATCGTGGCCAGCGTGATCACCAGGCACGCAAACCAGGCCAGCACAAACACCCACCAACTCAGCCCGATCCGATAGGCAAATCCTTGCAGCCAGCTATGCATCGCAATCCAGGCCGCCGGAAAGGCAATAAATGCCGAGAGACTCACAAGCCGGACAAAATCCTTGGATAAAAGCGTGACGATAGTGCCCTTGCCCGCCCCCAGCACCTTGCGAATACTCATCTCCCGCATCCTTTGCTGCGTGGCATAGGCTGCCAGCCCCAACAGACCGATACACGCTATAAAGATCGCCAGTGCACTGAACACCGTAAAGATGCGTTGCAACGTCTGCTCGGCCTTGTATTGCGCGGCCAGGTTCTCGTCCAGAAAAGCATAGTGCAGGGGGTGGTCTGGAACGAACTGCCGCCAGACATTTTCTATCGACCCTATCGCCTGGTGAAGATCGGCCCCACTGATCCGGACCGCCGTCAGGTTCGTCACTCCGCCAAATTTTGAGGCATTGGTGATCACCAGCGGCTCGATGGCCTGATGAAGCGTCTGGTAGTGAAAATCACGCACGACACCCACCACCGTATAGGTATAAAAGGAATCGGGTTTGGGATTGTAGAATTCGGCCGTCGTCGTCAGCCTGGTGCCGACAACCGGTTCTTTAAGTCCCAGGGCTGCCACCGCTTTTTCATTGAGGACCACCGAAAGCGAGTCGGTGCTGAACGCATTGGAAAAGAACCGGCCTTCCTTTAACGTCAGACCCAGCGTGCCGGCAAATGCATCGTCGACGATGATCCCCCTGCCCGTCATCGATTCTTTTGAGCCCAGTACCTGCCAGGCAATTCCAAAAAATCCTTGTTCACCGGGTAAAGAACTGGCGCCCCCTACCCGCTCGACACCCGCGATTGTCCCCAGTTCCTCCCGGAAAGCCCTGTTCTTACCATCCACAAGATCGGTTCGCTGTATCTCGATGACATGATCCTGCCGGAAGCCCAACGCATCACCCAGCATAAAACGCATTTGCTGATTGACGGCGATGGTACAGATGATCAGCAGGATCGAAATGGCGAACTGAAAAACGACTAACGCATTCCGCAGGGCCACGCCATATTTGTTGGAATGAAATTTTCCTTTCAGCACCTTGATCGGCTGAAAACTGGATAATACGAATGCCGGATAAAGACCCGCTACGACCCCTACGCCCAGCCCAAAAACAAGCAGCCCCAAAACCGACAATGGATTCAACAGACTCCCCACCGCGAATTCCTCGCCGGCAAGGCGGCTGAACATCGGCAGACAAACCCATACAAGCCCCAAAGCCAGCAACATACTGGCGATACTCACCAACACCGACTCCAACAGGAATTGCAGCACCAACGATCGTTGCCCGCTGCCAAAGGTCTTCCGGACCCCGACCTCCCGCGCCCTTTCCACCGAACGGGCAGTAGAGAGATTGACAAAATTTATACAGGCAATGCCCAGGATAAAAGCAGCGATGATCGCAAATATATAGACTGCCCTTTCGCTTCCATTTGGACGCAACTCCGCTTGGAGGTCCGAGACCAGGTGGATCCTGGACAACGGTTGCAGGTAATAGTGATAGCCGTTGCCCGCCGCCTGGAACTGCTGAAAACTCATTCCGAAGCTACGTCCGACCTCGCCGCCGGCATATTTTTCGATCAGCTTCGGAAGCCTGGCTTCCACCGAAGCGGCAGACGCCCCGGTGTGAAGCAACAGATAGGTATACGTGCTAAACCCCGTATAGTTCGCCGGCTGCGGGAATGTAACAGCAGAAAGCAGCATGTCGAAGCCCATGTGGGAATTACCCGGCCAGTCCTTGCAAACCCCACTGACCATGAACCGGTGTTTCGTCTCCGTATCAAAAGTCTGTCCGATAGCAGCAGCCACGGAGCCAAAGAGTCGCGTAGCCGTACTTGCCGTAAGTACAGCCATATCCGGTTTCTGCAGCGCTGTGGCCGCATCGCCGGCCAGCAGCCGCATTGGAAAGACCCGGAAGAAATTACTGTCGGCCGTCAGCACCCGCTTCTCCTCGAAACGCCGGTCCCCTATCCTAACCAGCATCGGATCGGTGCCGGTGAAGTCCTGGAAACCCGTCGAAGCTTCCACTTCCGGCGATTCGCGGCTCACGGCTTCCCCGACGCTAAAGGGAATGATGGCATAGGAACTGGAACGTCCCGGATACTTGCGCTCCAGCACCAGCCGGTATACGCGATCACCGTTCTCCTCGAAACGATCGTAACTCAACTCCTTGCGGATAAACACCACGATAAGCATACATACCGCCATGCCCGTGGCCAAACCCAAAATATTGATCAGCGTAAAACCCTTCCGCTTCAACAGACTCCGGAAAGCCACCTTCCAGTAATTCCTGAACATAGACTATAGTTTAAATGATAAAAGACTCAATCCGTCCCCAGCCCCCAGTCGACTCCCTTCATGGTAGCCGGCACGCCTTCCGTCATCCAGCGGGGAGCACGCGCCCCCTTCAGATAATAATCAAAGAACTGTGACAGCCGCATCGACCAGTCCTTCCTGTCGCGCCGCTCCGTCAGCCCATGTCCTTCTCCGTTATATTCCATCATCCACACCTTCTTCCCCAGCCGGCGGAGCGCCGAAAAGTATTCGATACCCTGGTACCAGGGCACGGCCCCATCCGCATCATTGGCCATCATCAACAGCGGCGTCGCCACCTTGTCGGCATTAAAGAGCGGAGAATTCCTGATGTACAGCTCCGGCTTTTCCCAAAGACTCGCCCCCAGACGACTTTGTGAGTGCTCGTACTGGAACTGCCTGCTGATGCCTGACTCCCACCTGATACCACCGTAGGCACTGGTCATATTCGCCACCGGCGCACCCGCCTCCGCCGCCGCAAACAAATGGGTACGGGTCACCAGGTAAGCGACCTGGTAGCCGCCCCAGCTATGCCCCTGCAAACCCATCTTCGTCGTATCTACCCATTTGAATCGCGACAAATATTGCGCCGCGGCCATCACCGAATTATAAGCGTCCTCTCCGGGCTGCCCGGTCTTGTAAAAAATGTCCGGGTCGAAGACCAGGTAGCCATTGCTGACGAAATAAGCGACATTGATCGAAGCCCTGACAGGCTGCGGATTGATATAGCTATACCTCGTCCGCGCATCGCGCTCATAGAAATAAAAGAGGATGGGATACTTCTTCGTGCTGTCAAAATCCTCCGGCTTGTACAACAGCCCCTCACTCGGCTT
>Ga0302324_100025717_pt1 | contig 11280 bp, 13 predicted proteins | sample Palsa_T0_1_FD_201949 | JGI IMG/M metagenome (GOLD analysis project Ga0302324, IMG submission 201949) | Peat permafrost microbial communities from Stordalen Mire near Abisko, Sweden - Palsa_T0_1 | ecosystem: Environmental > Terrestrial > Soil > Palsa > Peat permafrost | place: Sweden: Abisko... | reverse complement strand
TTGACGCGGCCATTTGTAACTTCAAGGTATGGAAATCTCTGCCCAGCAGAGGTGCGTCGCGGCCCGGTCGGCAAACGCGCCGGCAGCTGCGACGTCCGCTCCAGTACGCTCTCGAAATTCCAATGCCCGTCAGCGTTCCGCGCTAGATTCACGCTCGCTTCGTTCAGCGAAATTGTCGCCACCTCCATCCGCCCCCGCCACAGCGGCAGCAGTCGCAGCCCTACCACCACGCTCGAAGCGCGTATCACCGGCTCGGCGCCGAAACCCGGCTCTTCCGCAACTTCGAGATTTTCAAACGCCAGACCTGGCCGCGGCAGCAGCCGCAGGCTGACATTATCCAGCCGCACCGGGCGACCCAGAGCACTGCTCAGACTACTGACCAGCCTTCCGCGCAAACGATTCGCATTTACCAGCGGCGGCACTACTGCTGCTCCCAGCACCAGCAGCCCGAGCAGGAGCAGCACCAGCGCCCACCGGGACGAGTGCGAAGTTTTCTGGCTGGCTTCGGTTGCAGCGCTGTCTGTCATAGGCGTCGTGGACTTCCTGTTCGCCGGGTTTGCTTCTTGCGGGAATCGATATTGCGGCGGGCTACCGCACCAAGTGTAGCGTCCGCTTCCAGCGCGTTTCGTCAAAAAAGTGGATCACTTGGTGCAGCAGGAATCCCAGCCGCTCGCTCATCGCGCGCTTGTCCACCTGGTCCTCTGGAGTTTCGAAGGACCAGTAGACGAACAGCGGCCGGCCAACAATATTTGCTTGCGGCACAAATCCCCAGTAGCGGCTGTCGAGCGAGACGGGCCGATTGTCGCCCATCGCGAAAAATTCTCCCGGCGGGACAACGAGATCGCCATTCACAACGTGGGTCGGCAGCGCTACCTGCCACTCCGCCGTGACATTGCCGTCGGACTCCGGCGCGATGGACGGAAACTGATCACGATACGGGTTGTACTGCTGACCGAAGCCAGCCTCTTCGTTCGACATTTTGTAGGGCTCAGCCTGCGGCACGCCGTTGAGCGACACCACGCCGTCGTTGAGGTGGATGCGGTCGCCCGGCATCCCAATCACTCGTTTCACCAGAAATAAATCCGGTTCGCCCGGCTTCAGAAAGACGATAATATCGCCCCGCTGCACCGGCCGCGTGTGGATCAGCGGAAACCATTTCGACGGCGGCGCCAGCGTGATGCGGTCGACGAAGACATGGTCGCCGACCAGCAGCGTCTTCACCATGGATGAGGACGGAATTTCGAATGCCTGCAGGACGAAGGTGATGACAAACAATCCGACCACCAGCACCGATGCGATGGAGGCCAGAAACTGCAGCGTAGTCTCTTCGCTTCCAGATTTCTTGCTGTGCACCTTGGCGTCCACGGGTGTTGCCGGGGATTTTTCCACGCTCACAGTGCGATCCAGTTCGACGGCCAAACAAATCTCCTAGCGGACCACGTGCAACGTGCGGTCCCAGCGCGCAAAATCCAGCCAACTCGCGCTCGCTTGTCTGCTCATCCTATCATCCGGAAGCTGCGGCAGCAGCCCGTCGTCAGGCGATGGCGAGCGGACGGAAAAGTAAACCAGCACGGGCTCCCCGACAATTTCTTCGTGGTCGACGAAGCCCCAGTAGCGGCTGTCCTGCGAGCGATTGCGGTTGTCTCCCAAAGCAAAATAATTTCCTTCGGGCACAATCAACGCGCCGTTACGGACGAGCTGATGCATCTGCACCCACCACCGCGCGTCCACGCCTACATCTGTATATAAGGATGCGGGGAAATCATCGCGAAACGCATCCGGTCCCGACGCCAGATAGACCGCGTAGCTCTCCTTCTGGGGCTGGCCGTTGAGCACGACTTGTCCGCGATCCAGACGGACATGGTCCCCCGGCAGAGCGATGGCACGCTTCACTAAATATTCGTCCTCGTCCTGGACGCGCTTGCGGAAGACAATCACATCGCCGCGCCGCACCGTGCGATATGGAAGCAGCCAATTCCACGCCCCACCCGGCGCAGTCATGACTTTATTGACCAGGACAAAGTCACCGATCAACAGCGTTGGCTCCATGCTCTCCGAAGGAATTCGAAACGGCTGCGCGACAAATGTAATGACGAAGACTGCCAGCACGACCACCGTCATCAATCCCTGCACGACCCCCAGGAGATTCAGGTGATGATGCGTCGAATGCTGATGGGCAGGAGGTTCGTGAGGGGCGGGACCGTCGGGCAGAAGCGGCGGCGAGCTCACAACAAAACTCCCTCGGCCTCAGTTGACCGCAGCTTTTCCAGGGCTGTTCGCGCGCACTCCTGTTCGGCTTCCTTCTTGCTGCTGGCAGTAGATTGCGCGAGTACCTCGCTGGCGAGACGCAGTTCGACGGTAAAAATCTTCTCGTGGTCCGGCCCCTTTTCGGCCACGGGCACATACGAGGCGCGGCCCTTATGGTTGCGCTGCAGCCACTCTTGGAGTGATGATTTCCAGTCTTCGATCTCGGTAGGCTTGGCGCCCGCGATGATTTCGCGCTCCACCAGACTGGTCGCCGCGCTCAGGCCGCCGTCTAGATAGACCGCCGCGATCACGGCTTCCAACGCATCTGCCAGGACTGCAGCCTTGTTACGGCCGCCGCTTCGCTCCTCGCCCCGCCCCAGCCGCAGATAATTGCTGAGGCCCATCCGCGCCGCCACGCGCGACAGATTCCGGCGGCTCACCAATCCCGCGCGCAGCCGCGTCAGGCGGCCTTCGTCATCACCGCCATATTTGCGATAGAGCCACTCCGCGACGATCATGCCCAGCACTGCGTCGCCGAGAAATTCCATCTGCTCGTTGCCGCGATCAGCTTTCTCCGGCTGAACTTCTTCCTCGGCAAAGTGCTCCTGCGCTCGCTCATATGCGAGCGAGCTGTGCGTCACTGCGCACTCGAGCAGCCCCACATCTGAGAATTTATGTTCGAGCAACTGCTGCAGCTTCGCTATCTGTTGCTCTTCGCTCAGCTGTTCATGTGGAATGCGACGCATGGCTCTTTGCATAGTACGACGAGCGACTGCCCGCCTGACCGCGGCGTGATCTGACTCAGTTGTCTTTACTCGGAGAGGAGGCGTCGCCGCCGCCGCTGTCCGGAGCGGGCTGTCGCTTCGGCACAGCGTACGGCTCGGTCAGCCCGCGCTGTGCCGCTGCGATTGCATCCGGCAAGCCGCTCTTTACGTCCAGCGCGGCTTTATATTGCGACAGCGCTGCCGATCGCTCCTGCTTGATGTCGTTGATGCGACCCAGATAAATGTGCGACCACGCCAGGGTGTGCGGGTCCTTGGTAAGGGTGAGGGCCTGCGCAAAACTTTGCTCGGCGTCGGCCATGTCGCCCTGCATCGCGTGAGCTTGCGCCATCAGGAAGACTGCCTGGCCGGCGTCGCCCTGCTTCTTATCCAGCGCCGATTGCGCTTGCAGCAGAGCGCCGGCGGTGTCGCCATTCCCCAGGCTCTCCGCAGCTTTGGCCAGTGGATCGGCCGCCGTTCCCGTCTCCTTCGCCAGGCTCGCCGGCCGTTGCCGCAATCCGCCGTTCGGAGCGCTGGTGTCGGGTGTTGCTCCCGGCGCGCTGACAAACTGGATGTGCCGCGCCTGCTTCTGCATCATGTCCACATCCATGCCGTAGACCATTTGCCCGATTGCGTCGCGCAGGCTGTCTGTGCTTTTCTCGTAAGTCATCAGCTGCTCATAAAAATATTTTGTCAGGATGAAACCGGACTCCATGTCGCGTTGCACGCGGGCCACACGGATGGCTTCCGCCTGCTGCTGTCGCGCCACTTCCGCGCGTCCCTGCTCTCCGGTGAAGCGCTCCCCCTCGCTTTTTTTCGGCGCGGGCAACCCGGTGTCCATCGTCCGCGCTTCGATGGCGCGAATCAGGCACTCACTGACCAGCGCCTCTACATCCTCGCGATAGACCTCATCGAGCGGCGCCTCGACCACGGCCCGCAGCAGAGGTTGCAAGCGCGTCATCGCGTTTGGATAGCCGAAAATCAGCGGCTCGACAGAAAAATCCAGGTAGAAATGGCGGACGTCGTCGTGGAAGCGCTTCAACTCAGCCGCGTCCTGCGGCGGCGCCAACACCATCAGATAATCCAGCCCGTACACGCGCGCCGTCACCAGGCCATTCGCCAACATCGGCTCGAGGATGACCATGAAGCGGCGGTCCGGACTGCCGACCGCGCTCTCGCGCAAATAGATCGACTGCTGCAGCAGCTCTTTGGTCAGCGGGTCGCGCAGGGGCGCCATCGCATCTTCGTACCCCGCGCGCTCCTCCACCCACAGCACGTGCAGCCGTGCCGAACTCGCAAATGCCTTCATAGCGGGAATGCCGCCTGCGACCTGGGTCGCATCGGGCGGCAGCTGCGGGATTGGCACTGTCAGTTCGAGGTCCGCTGTCGGCTGCATCATCAATGCCAGCGAGAGATACTGACCCACTGTTTTTGCCGGATCACCCAGGTCATGGGCGTGGACGAACGCGCACAATTTATCCCGCGCCGCCTTGGCTTCGGTAGACGCGGCAACTTCGTCCGCCATCTCGCTGCGCACGCGCAAACGAATCGCGCTGGCATGATTCAGGCCGGCGTCATAACCGCAGGAATTCAGCGACGCGACCACCGTGAAGATCGCTTCGTTGGACTCGAGCGTCGTACCCGTGGTGTTCATCGCCGAGCCGGCGCGCAGCCGCTGTCCATTTGGGTCGGTGCGCTTGGCGTTCGGGTCGTTGGACCAGACTTTTTCCTGATGGACGGCTTGATCGAGAGTGCGTGCCGCTCCGTCAGGACTCGACTGCTCCGGCGAACTGGAACTTTGCGAGGGCGCGGCATCCTGCGCGAACAGTTGTACCGGGGCGCCCATGCAAGCGGTCGCAATGAGAGCGGATATCAGGAAGGAGGGGAAGACACTCCGGATAAAGCGGCGAACCAGCGGCAACAGCGGCATCACGAAGTTCAGTTTATCTCTTTTTTTCGGGCGCAGGCCCGGGGTCCTAGCCTTTGACCGAAACCCCGGCGTAACTGAGCACGGCGTGGCCCCGGACGGGACGGCCGAAAACTCTCGCCGGAGCAAAGACGCTGAAGTAGAGAAGATTGTTCAATTGCGCGTGGGTGCGCGGACTGTCTTCCCCGGCCAGAATCTTGTAGTCGTAAATGCGGCCATCGGCGCCGATGAAAGCTTCGACGACAACCGCGGAATTTACTCCGTCGGTTGCCAGTTCATTGCTGGGAAATGTGGAGTAGAGAAAGTGCGGCGCCGTCGCCATGCCCAGCGGCTCGTCGTATGAGGACGCGGCTTGCACCTCCGGCGGCGCGGCAAAGACGCCGACCAGAAGTCCCAGGGCGGCCAGCACCAACATGGCCGACGCAAGTCCTGCCGACCACTGCAAGGCCAGCGGCCGCACGGTGTTTTCCCAGCGCATCTGCCAGCGCTGCCAGCGACGCTCGATCGTTTTGGCGCGGGCCTGCGAAATTGCGACGCGCAAGCGCAGTGAGAGATCTGCCGGCGCCCGCTTCGGACCCAGCGTCGCCAGCGCCTGCTGCATCGCGCCCCATCCCGAAAACTCGTTGGCGCATTCGCGACAGCGCTGGGCATGCTGCTCCATGCGCTGCATCTCGCGGCCGGTCAATGTTCCGTCCAGCGACGAAGAGAGCCGCGACCGCATCTGTCCACAGGTATAAGCAGTCATCCTCGCGCTCCTTCCCCAAGAACATCGCCGTGCAATCCGAACTTTGATTCGCGTGAGTTGGACGCGCTCGACTGCGTCTCCGTGAGCGCAGCTTTCAGCGCGGTACGCCCGCGCACCAGCCGGCTCTTCACTGTGCCGAGTGAGACCTGCAAAACTTCCGCCATCTCCTCATAGGAGAAGCCTTCGATATCGCGCAGCACAACCGCCGTGCGAAAGGGCTCGGTTACTTGGGCCAGCGCAAACTCAACACGCACCTTAATCTCAGCCGCCTGCGCCGCTTCAAAGGGACTGCCGTGCGCATCGGCCAGCATTTCGCCGAGCGTCGCGGGCTCTTCGCCGCTGTCGTATCTGCAGGCTTCGGTCTCCAGCGTGATTTCGCATTTCTTGTGACGCGTCCACCAGCGCCGTCCGTTGGACGCCTCGTGCAGCGCAATGCGATAGATCCAGGTCTTGAGACTGGACTCGCCGTGGAAGCTCTGGATGCCGCGAAAGACCTTCAGGAAAACTTCCTGCGTGATGTCGGCTGCGTCTGTCCTGTCCTGCACGCTGCGCGCCAGCAATGAATAAATCGGCTGGCCATATTGCTCGATGAGCCAAGCGAAGGCCTCTTCTGACCCGGCCCGCAACTCCGCCACGATCGCCGATTCATCTTGCCGGGCGGCCGTCTGTGGCAAATCGAGAATGTTGGTCAGGTTGCCCAAGAGCATATTTCTCGCCCCTCAAAAATAGCACCAGAAGATGGCTTGCGATAGTTACCGCAATTCAGTCGCAAAGGTTTCCGGAAATCTGGCGGCTCTTGGCGCCTTCGGTGCCGCCGGACGACCGGTCTCTAGCTCGCATTGCAGATCCCTCTGCACTGCTACATCTATAGACACGGCTCCGGAACGATATGTTCCCGCTCGTAGCGATTCAGCGCGAATATCTGGCGAAAGTTACTGCGCCTGCGATTGCCCTGTAGCCGGAACCGGTTTTTTCGCAGCTGCCGGAGGTGTCGCCGTCGCGGGCTTGGCAGTTTTTGAGGCCACGTGCCTGGTGCCCTTCGCTGGTACCTTCTTCTTATTCGCAGCGTCCTCTGCCGCCGACGCTGCGCGCGCTGCTTTGGCAGCCGCAAGTGCTGCGGCTTCCTTCGTCTTCTCCTGCTGGAGAGCTTCGCGGGTCTGGGCCAGTGCTCTCACCTGGTCGGCTTCAACCGCCGCCAAGGCATCCTGCAGTTGCCGCCGAACAACTTCAACTCCAGCAAGCGCCTGCTGCAGAATCGTCGCATCTTCATGGCCGCCGGTCAGCTGCGCGGTCTGCTGCAGCCTCACCAGCACATTATTGAGCGCGACCACGTTGTGATAAACCGCCATTCCCTTATCCAGCGACTGCGGAGAGCGCTGCGCATCTGCCAGCAATCCAGGCAGTGTCTCATCCAGATCGCTCTTGACCGTCAGGAAGTTGTGCTCGACGTCGCTGCGCTCTTCGTTCTTCACCTTCCACTTGGCGGGATGCGTGCGTTCGAGCGTCGAGATGATGACCGGGGACTGCGTCTGCACCGCGGACAGCGCGGGAGCCAAGGTTGCCGGAGGCGGAGGAGGAGCCGCCGGGGCGGCTTGTCCAATCGGTGTCGCAGCACCGACCGGAGATATTACCGGGCCGGCCGAGGCCAGCGTCGGAAACTGTCCGTCAACTGGCGCCTGGTCTTTCGGTGCGGGCGTGCCGACGACAGTTTGGAATTGTTCAGCAGCCGGAGCATCCACTTTCGGCGGCTCAGGCGCACCAACCAGACCCTGAAATTGTCCAGTCTGCGTTTCGCGGGCAGGCGCCGTCTGAGCCGCAGGGGCTGGCTGTTCCGGCATCGCCGCTTGAACAGCAGGAAGCGCTGCTGGCGGAGGCGGGGGCTGCTCAGGCATTGCCGCCTGAACCGGAGGAAGCGCTGCAGGCGGAGGCGCAGACTGCTCGGGCATGGCGACTTGGACCGGAGGCAGTGCCGCTGGGGCCGGAGTTGGCCGTTCGGGCATCGCGACTTGAACCGGAGGAAGCGGTGGCGGCGCCGGCGCCGGCTGCACGGGCAGCGCGACCTGGACTGGCGCGGGGCCCGGTCCGGCCGTGGCTGCCGGGGTGAGGACCGGCGTCGTCGTCAAAACTGGTGGTGGCGGTGGCGGAGCTTCCGCTTCAATGGGCGCCGGTGCGACCGTTGGCGCTGGCTCTGGCGGAGGAGCTTGCGCCTGAATCGGAGCCGGCTTGGGCGCGGGTGTCTGCACGGGCGGAGGCGGAGGAGCTTGTACTACCACCGCCGGAGCGGGCGCGGGAGCGGTTACAGGAGGCGGAGGATGCGACTGGCCTTCTTCCATCGGCTGCGCTGGTATCGGTGCTGCAGTCGGAGGCGATACCGGGGCAGGTGCCGCAACTTGAACAGGCGGCGCAGTGGGAGCGGGCTCAGGAGCAGCGGTTGAAACCGGCGCTGCAGCCGGAACCGCAACAGTAGTTGGAGCGGGAGCAGGCGCGGCCTTCGGAACCTGTGGCGCGCTCTGCACGGGGAGCGGCGCATCGTCCTGCGATTGCGCGCGCGCCGTCGCTGCCCCGAGTACAACCCAGGCAGCTACGAGCAAATACATTGCATGTGGCCGCGGCATGCACTCATGCTACGACAGATAGCACTGAAAACGCACCAACTTGTAGACTGTCGCATATGGAACGGAAGATGTACGCCGCGCGTCTGATAAATAGGCAACTTCTCAGCGAGCGCGCCCAGACTTACCACTTCACCTTCGCGATGGAGGACGAGCCGGCGTTCGATTTTCTGCCCGGCCAATTCGTCTCACTGGTCGAGCCGGACGCGCGCGGCAAGCAGCAAACACGGGCCTATTCCATCGCTTCCGCCCCTCGCGGCAACCAGTTTGACCTCTGCGTCAACCGCGTCGAAGGCGGCTTTTTTTCCAACCGCCTGGCTGACATGCCGGTCGGCGAAGCGGTCCCCATGCACGGTCCGCATGGCCTGTTCACTTTGCGCCAACCGCTGACCCACTGTGTCCTGATTGCTACTGGAACCGGCATTGCGCCGATGCGCGGCTTTGTTGAATGGCTCTTCCCCGACGCCGCTCCTTCCCGCATGCCGCCGCATAAAACGATCACGCTGATTTACGGCACGCGCCATGAGTCGGAGATTTACTACCGCGACTTGTTCGAGAAGACGGCGGCCGTGCATTCCAACTTCCGCTACCTGCCAACGCTCTCGCGTGCGTCCGACGAGTGGCAAGGATTTCGCGGCTACGTTCAGCATCACGTTTTCAACTTGCTGGCTGGGGATGCCGATCGAGCGCTGGCCTCCGAGTTCGCGCGACCGCTTGCCCCTGCGCCCGCGGGAGCGACGCTTGCAACCGCTCCGCCGCAGCGCGCCGGCAACGTCTCGGTTCATCCGGAGAGCGATACGGCCGACAATCCGCGCATGCCGAATTCCGACGGCTTTCCGATCCACGCCTATATTTGCGGACTCAACGAAATGGTCTCCGCCAACCGCGAGCAACTGAAGCAACTGGGCTGGGACCGCAAGCAGATCGTCTTCGAGCGATACGACTGACTACTCCTGATGCGAGCGGAGATAGGCTTCCAGCTCAGCGCGTCCGGCGTGGCCGGCCCAGTCTGCGGGCGTGCCTTGCCAGAACTTGTCCTTGATGTTCAACCTGGCGCCGCGTTCGAGTAAGAGACTGACGACGTTCTCATGGCCTGCCCAGGCGGCTTGATGCAATGGAGTGGAGTGCGCATCGCTCCCGGCCGGGTTGTACCGGTTGGGATCCTCTCCTGCATCCAGTAGCGACTTGACCATTTCGTTGTGGCCAAATTTTGACGCCATCGCCAGCGCGAGTTGGCGGTCATTCGCATCAGCAGTTGGCAGGAGGCGGCGGAAGTCTTCGATGTGACCAAGTGCCGCTGCGACTGGCAGATTCAGTTGCGCGCCACGCCGGAGCAGCGCCTTCACCGCATCATATTCGCCGTGCGATGCGGCCGCCAGCAGAGCGCCTTGCAGATCCGCCCCGTGATCGCAAAGTAAATCAATCAGCGGAATCTGCGCACCGCATTCCTGCGCGACCCTTCCGGTCGCGACGAGTCCAAGCGTCTCGGTCACCGCAGACTGGTCGGCGCCTGCATCGAGAATCACTCGGGCCATCGCGGCAATATTGTCGGGTAGCGTGCCGTGGCGGATGGGATTCTCCGCGATGAACTCGAGCAACGTCGGGCTTTTGAAGTAATTGCCGAATGCGAAGTTGACATGCTGAAGTGCGAGCTTCGGATGCTCTTGCAGGTGACGATGCAGCCCTTCATGGTCGCCCGCATCCAGTAGGTCGACGGCGCGGCGGAACAGCGGATCGTCGATGTGCTCGTGATGCGGCTTGTTCAATTGGGGCCTCCGCGCAGCCCGAGAATATCAAATCGTGGCGCCGGAATCGCAAGCCGTGTCTGGGTTGTTTTCTATTTCCACAAAAATGTATTCTTTCCGTTTGACATATTCCTATATGGATATATATCGTTTCCAACATGGCAAGGGCGGCAACGACCACCGATGTCTTCAACGCGATCGCCGAGCCTCGCCGGCGCCAGCTGATTGGCATTCTGGGAGACGGCGAGGAGCACGCGGCCGGCGAGGTGGTCCTTCGTTTGCGGATGTCGCAGCCTGCGGTTTCCAAGCATCTCGGCGTGTTGCGCAAGGTGGGCGTGGTGTCCGTAGTCAAGCGGGGACAGCATCGCATGTACCGGTTGAATGCCGCGAAACTCAAGCCGGTGCATGATTGGGCGAAGCTGTTCGAGCACTTCTGGACGCATCAACTGAGCCAGATCAAGCAGCGCGCGGAGGGCAAAGTCCTGCACCGGCTTGCCGCGAATGACGGCGGGAAAAAGGAGAAGAAATGACGACGAATATTCAGGAGCAATTGATTCAAACGTTCGAGATCGTGAAGCAGGAAGAAATAGCCGCACCCATCGGCATTGTTTTCGAAACAATTCTGGAGCAGATGGGCCCTTTCAACTCGACACCGGAGAAGCCGATGCCGATGATATTGGAGGCTTGGCCCGGCGGCCGTTGGTATCGCGATCTCAGCGACAACTCCGGCCATTTCTGGGGCGTCGTCCAGGCCATCAAGCCGCCGACGCTGCTTGAAATAGCCGGACCGCTCTTTATGTCCACACCAGCAATTTCGAACCTGCAATACCGGCTGACTGAAGAGAACGGCGTGACGCGGCTACGTTTTGTCCACCGCGCCATGGGCTGGATCGGCGAAACGGACGCTGATCGTGGAGTGAACTCCGGCTGGACGGATCTGATGAACCGGATCCGCGCGGCCGCCGACAAGCGGGCAAGCAAGCGTTGAATGACGAGGAGCACGTATGTGTCCAGCATGCATCGCAACCTTAGCCTGGCTGGCTGCCGGTACGACTTCGACGGGCGGCATCGCAACAGTCATCTCAGGTAGACTGCGCGGCAGGCAAGCGTCACCACCTAACGACGGCACGGGAGAGGAAAACGATATGGCCAACAGTCAGCAGTCCGCAGTCACTGAGTCGCAGAGCAACGGCTCGCAGAAGAAAATGAATACTCCGCCGATCGTCTCCGCTGACGAGTGGGA
>Ga0302324_100025713_pt1 | contig 11281 bp, 10 predicted proteins | sample Palsa_T0_1_FD_201949 | JGI IMG/M metagenome (GOLD analysis project Ga0302324, IMG submission 201949) | Peat permafrost microbial communities from Stordalen Mire near Abisko, Sweden - Palsa_T0_1 | ecosystem: Environmental > Terrestrial > Soil > Palsa > Peat permafrost | place: Sweden: Abisko... | reverse complement strand
CATCGGTCAGGATGGTATGTTTGCGGAGGCTGGTTTTCAGATCCGGAGTTACCCAGATGTGATCCAGCCGCCGGCCGCGGTTTGATGCGCGCCAGTCTTTGTTGCGATACGACCACCAAGTGTAGAGTTTCTCGCTTTCCGGCACGAAATGCCGCACGGCGTCGATGAAGCCCGTGTTCAGCCACGCGTTCAGACCCTCGGTCTCCGGCGGGGTATGGCTGACGACATCGAGCAACTGCTTATGGCTCCAGACGTCGTGTTCCAGCGGTGCGATATTGAGGTCGCCCACGATAACGGCGCGCCGCAGGGTGTCGCGCGCGGCGAACCACGCCTGAGTCTCGGCGATGAAATCGAGCTTGTGGCCATATTTCGGGTTTACCTCCCGGTCCGGCACGTCTCCGCCGGCGGGAACATAAAAATCATGCAATTCGATCGGTCCGGATTTCAGATCCAGTTCGACCGCGATGTGCCGGCAGTCGCCCTTGCCACACCAGTCGGGAGCGGAATCGATGCGTTTGAACGGAAATCGAGACAAGATCGCGACGCCGTTATAGCCTTTCATTCCCTGATAGACGACATGTTGAAAGCCCAGGGCGGCCGGCGCATCGCCGGGAAACAGCTCGTCGGGAACCTTGGTCTCCTGCAGGCAAAGGACATGCGGATCCAACGCGGAAACCAAATCGGTCAGCAGGCCATACCGCAACCGGAGCGAATTGATGTTCCAGGTCGCGATGCGAATTGTTTGTGGCTGGACCTTGCGAGCCGAGGGCCGCGCGGGCATCAGACGATGCGGGTTCGCACCGAGCCGACACCTTCGACCACGCCCTCGAGCAGATCGCCGCGCTGCACAGCGGCGACATTCTCCGGCGTGCCGGTATAGATCAGATCGCCCGGCGCCAGTCGCACGAGGCGCGAAAGATACGCGATGGTCTCCGGAATGTTCCAGATCATCTTCGACAGGTCGGAGGTCTGCCGGACTTTGCCGTTGACCTTTAACTCGATCAGTCCGGTGGCCGGATAGCCAATCTTCGCCGCCGGCACCATGAGGCCGATGGGCGCCGAATAATCGAAGCCTTTGCCCATGTCCCAGGGCTTGCCCTCCTTCTTCGCCGCGTTCTGTAAATCGCGGCGGGTCATGTCGAGCCCGGCGGCGTATCCCCAGACGTGGCGCAGCGCGTCGGCTTCCTGGATGTCGCTGCCGCCTTCGCTGAGCGCGACGACCAATTCCATCTCGTGATGAAGCTGGGTGCTTTGCGGCGGATATGGCATGTCGGCGTCGTTCATCAGCAAGGCGTCTGCCGGTTTCATGAAGAAGAACGGTGGTTCGCGATCTGGATCGCTGCCCATTTCACGCGCGTGCTCGGCGTAGTTGCGGCCGACGCAGAACACGCGGCGGACGGGGAAGGCTCCGCCGCCGGCGACGGGGACAGCGGTGACGGCGGGCGCGGGGATCACGAAATCGGGCATGGGGTCGGCACCTGTCGAAAAGAGAACGAGAGAGGCCGCAGGTGGCCACCGCGGTTGATGCCAGTCAAGGGTTGAGTTCAGGACTCGGACGGGGACCTACGGCTCCTCACCAAGCAGCCAGTCCAGCGTGAACGGGCAAACCGGCGCCAGGGGAGGCGCTGCCAAGCCATCGACCGATCTGGGTATGGCCCCCGCAGCGCCCGACGATAGATACGGTCCAGATCGATCCGTTGCCGCATGGATGAGACGAACCTGGATGCAGCATCGCCACGGAACCGCATCGAGTCAGCGAGCCAGGTCTCCATATCCCGGCAGGCAGGCCAAGCCTCGGCCTTCAGTCTGTGGACGATCGCCTGGACCAGCAAAGATTCCACCGCGAAGCGCTGCTCATTGCCCAGGGACTCGATTTCCTCCGCGATATTGGGCCAGTCCAGTTCCGCTTCGTTCACGAGTTCGCCGGCGGCGCGGCGGCGGAGCAACTCACTCTGGCGCTCCGACCAAAGCACGATATCTTCCTCGTACAGGTCACTCATGATACCGATAGCTCCGACCATTCGTGGATCGCCTGGTCGATTTATGACCCCTCAGCCGGAAATTCAGCAAGTACCGCTTCCTCGAAGGTCCATGGACAGGCCGGCGGGAATGTCTCCTCTGGAAGTTCAGTCTCCCGCGCCGCGATCAGGATGGCGTCGCCATGCGCCTCAGTGACGATGTCATCGAGGCATGATCGCAGGCTCGGGTTGCGGGCAACGATCCGCCCGGAGCGCCGGCGCGGTTCAAGAATGGTGAGGCGCAAACTGTTGCCGCGGCGGTCCGGTTGAAAGCGCCACTTCAACGGGTGTGCCAGCAGGATCGCGAGCCGACTGATCAACTGATCCCGTTCGGCCCGGCCCACACTCTCGATTTCCTCGGCGATATTCAGCCAGTCCAGTTCCGCCTCATTGATGAGGGCACCGGCGGCGCGGCGGCGCAACAATTCGCCCTGACGCTCCGACCACCGCACGATGTCTTCTTCGTACAGGTCACTCATCTGGCCACTCGCTCCCCGAGGCTCGGCCTCAGGTATTCATCGCGTCGAAGAACTCGTTGTTGGTTTTGCTGTATTTCAGCTTGTCCAGCAGGAACTCCATCGCATCCACGGTGCCCATCGGATTGAGGATACGGCGCAGCACCCACATCTTGGACAGCACGCCCTTCTCGACCAGCAGCTCCTCCTTGCGTGTGCCCGACTTGGTGATGTCGATCGCCGGGAAGGTGCGCTTATCGGACAACTTACGGTCAAGAATGATTTCCGAGTTACCTGTGCCTTTGAACTCCTCGAAGATGACTTCGTCCATGCGGCTGCCGGTGTCGATCAACGCGGTGGCGATGATGGTCAGCGAGCCGCCTTCCTCGATGTTACGTGCCGCGCCGAAAAACCGTTTCGGCCGCTGCAATGCATTGGCGTCCACACCGCCGGTCAGCACCTTGCCGGATGACGGCACCACGGTGTTGTAGGCACGGGCGAGACGCGTGATGCTGTCGAGCAAGATGACCACATCGCGCTTGTGCTCGACCAGACGCTTGGCCTTTTCCAGCACCATTTCCGTGACCTGCACGTGACGCGTCGCAGGCTCGTCAAACGTCGAGGCCACGACTTCGCCTTTCACCGAGCGCGCCATGTCGGTGACTTCTTCCGGCCGTTCGTCGATCAGCAGGACCAGAAGAAAGACCTCGGGGTGATTGGCGGCGATCGCGGCGGCGATGTTTTGCAGCATCACCGTTTTGCCGGTGCGCGGCGGTGCCACGATCAAGGCGCGCTGTCCCATGCCGATCGGCGAGATCAGGTCGATCACGCGTGGCGTATTGTCTTTGGTCGGCCCTTTGGCCACTGACTGAAAATTCTCCATTTCCATTTTCAGCCGGCGATCGGGATAGAGCGGCGTCAAATTGTCAAAGTTGATGCGGTGGCGCACCGCGTCCGGCGGCTCAAAATTGACTTGTTCGACTTTCGCAAGTGCGAAGTAACGCTCACCGTCTTTTGGGGCCCGGATCTGGCCTTCGACGGTGTCGCCGGTGCGCAACGCGTATCGGCGAACCAGGTTGGGACTGACGTAGATGTCGTCGGGTCCGGGAAGGTAATTGGCTTCAGGGCTGCGCAAATAGCCGAAACCATCGGGCAGAATCTCGAGCGTCCCTTCACCCAGAATGATCTGATCGGATTCAGCGAGGGATTTGAGAATTGAGAACATGATGTCCTGCTTGCGCAAGGACGACACATTTTCAATTTGCAAGGATTCCGCGAAATTCAGCAGCTCGGCGGGAGTTTTGGTTTTTAGTTCGGCGAGATGCATTGTCGTCTCTCGAAGTGTGTCATTGGTGCTCTCTCACTGGGAGTTTAGGCGTTGGAAGTTTAGGGCCGGGGAAATTTCGTTATCTGGGAGTGACTTCGTTGCCGAAATGGCGATGCCCCGGGAATGGCGATGCCCCAAATGTCCGCGTCGGAATGGCGGCGTCCCGGATGGCGGTCACGCACCGGGTCGACCTTGTGACGGGCCAGTTATGTTCGCCTCTTTTATGTTTGGCGGGGGAAACCACGCAGCCAGGATGTTACGTTGGATCATCGACGGCCGCGCTTCGGCGGGTTGTTCATTTCGCGGCGACCGATTCCAGCCTGGTTGGCGCATCACTCTTCAGGAGGTGTGGTTGTGATGGGGATTTCTCGGGCCTCGGGCTGGTCGCCCATTCCCGGCGCCCGAATTTCGGTTTCCTCGGTCTCGGGAGTGGCGATCTGGGGCATTTCTTCCCCATTCTGGTAGCCGGGACGGTAGCGTTGCTGCCCGCCGCCTTGCTGGCTGCCCCCTTGATGGCCGTTTACCTGCCCGGATCCCTGACCCTGTTGCGCGGCGGCCTGGTTCATCAGGTTCAGGACACGGAAATAGTGCTCGGCGTATTGGAGGTAGCCCTCGGCCATGACACGGTCGCCGCCGCTCGTCGCGTCACGCCCCAGTTGCAAGTATTTCTCGAACAACTGCTGCGCCGTGCCGCGGACTCTGATGTCCGGGCCGTTGCTGTCGAAAACATGGTTCCGATTGAGTGGGACACCGCCGCCCGCGTTGTGGCGCATTCCGCCGCCACCACCGCCGCCGCCGCTACCCCCGCCGCCACCGCCGCCAGAGCGATGGTTGCGGCCACGCATGCGTTTCATGTTCATACTGTTGCCGTCGTGCTTTCTCGTTGTGGCGCGGCATGAGGGGCGCGGGACCGCGATGGTAGGGTCCCAAGGGTAAGTCCCCCGGCCAACCGCAATTCTTCGGCGTTGGTAAGCGCATTGCCTCGGCCAACTTAGTTGACCCCAGGCGTTCAGACACCGCCGCTTATGGCGACTCGGTCTCCGATCACACTATCCCGGTTACATGGTGGTGCCAATGGGTATTTTCAGGGGTGAGGATGAAGAATAATCGCCCTTGTGGTGCCCGAGAGGTCAGGGCGGGCCTCGGTTCGGAACCCGGCCGAGCCGGCAAGCGTCGCAACAGCGTCAAATTGGCCAAATCCAAGCTCCAGGACCGCCGTGCCGGATGGTGCGAGAAGCCGCGCGAGTGTGGCGATAATAGCACGATACTCGGTCAATCCGCATTCCCCGCCGTCGAGAGCGACGCGCGGTTCGTGGTGAGCGACCTCCGGCATCAGAACGGCAAGCTCGGCCGTCCCGACATAGGGCGGGTTGCTCAGCACCAGGTCGAACGGTCCGCTGACAGAGCCAGCCCAATCGCCGCACACGAAGGCGGACCGATCGGCGAGCCCCAGCTCGTGCGCGTTACGGCGGGCGAGACGAGCGGCCATCTCGGACCGGTCGATGCCCACCCCAAACGCGAGCGGCCGCTCGCACAGGAATGCGAGCAATAAACAACCGGTACCGGTGCCCAGATCGAGCACGCGGAGTGGCGCCTGGGCATCGGGTTTAAGAGCTAAGGCGGCCTCCACAACCGTTTCCGAATCGGGGCGGGGGATCAGCGTCGCGGGCGACACGCGGAACGGCAGGCTCCAGAATTCTCGCGAGCCCAGAATATATGCCAGCGGCTCGCGCGCAGCCCGGCGGCCGATCAGGGTTTCGAAATTCGATGGGATGGCCCTGGCCGCCAAATCTCGGATCAGCTCCTCGACGGATCGTCCTAAAGCATGGGCGAGCAACAGCCGGGATTCAAGGCGGGGATTTTCGATGCCGGCCGCGGTAAGGCGACACGCGCCCGCGTTGATCATCTCGGCGACCGTTTCGCCCCGCTTTTCAGCGGTCAAACCGCCAGCCCGGCGTGCACCGCGCAGCCTCGCAGAAACCCGGAGAGCGCCCGGTGGAAATCCGGTTCGTCCAGCAGAAACGCGTCATGGCCCTTGTCGGTTGGAAAATCGACAAAGGACACGTTCGCGCCGGCTCGGTTCAGCGCACGCGCGATCGCCCGGCTCTCGGCTGTCGGATACAGCCAGTCGGACGTGAAGGAAGCCAGCAGGAACCTGGTCTTGGTGCCGCGGAACGCGTTGGCCAGGTCGCCGCCATAGTCCGCCGTCAAATCGAAATAGTCCGCCGCCCTTGTGATCGTCAGATATGAGTTGGCGTCGAAACGCTGCACGAACGTGCTGCCCTGGTGGCGAAGGTAACTCTCCACCTCGAACATCTCACCGAACAGAGCGATGGCCTCGGAGGGGCTCTTGGGTGCGTTTTGCAGCCGCCGGCCGAATTTTCGGGTCAGCGCCTCCTCCGACACATAAGTGATATGGGCACACATCCGCGCGACCGCCAGTCCCTGGGCCGGAATCCGTCCGGTTCTCCAGTACTGGCCGTCGGCCCAGTTTGGGTCGGCGAAAATGGCCTGGCGGCCGACTTCGTGGAAGGCGATGTTTTGCGCGGAGTGATACGCGGCGGTGGCGATCGGAAGCGCCGCGAATACCGCGTCCGGATAGGACGCGACCCATTGCAGCACCTGCATCCCGCCCACCGAGCCGCCGAGAACGGCGAACAGGCGCTCGATGCCAAGATAGTCGGTCAGTTGTTTCTGCGCTCGGACCATGTCGCGAATCGTGACGGCGGGAAAGTCGGTACCCCAGCGCTCACCCGAGCCATCCGGTTTGGTTTCAAGCGGGCCGGTCGAACCCATGCAACCGCCCAGGATGTTGGCGCAGATGACGAAGAACCGGTTCGTGTCGATCGGCCGGTCTGGTCCGACGACGTCGGCCCACCAACCACGCCGCCCGGTGATTGGATGCGTCCCCGCGGCATATTGGTCGAGGGTCAGTGCATGGCACAGCAGCACGGCGTTGGTTTTCGCGGCGTTCAGGGTGCCATAGGTTTGGTAGGCGACCGTGTGGCCGTCCAGAGTCACCCCGCAATCCAGCGCGAACCCCCCGTCGAAACGGACGTGGGTGTGGTCGATGTGAGGCAGGGTCGCGAGTTCATCCATGGCGACGTTGAAATAGGACGGAGGGTGCGGTGCCGCAATGGTGGCGACGGGGGCGAGATCTTCCTACCGGCTTTCGGAAACCTCGTTTCTCGCCAGGTTGATCGCTGGGTACCTGGACAGACGATGTCGGTCAGGTGTGGGCCACGCGCGGCGATGTCGACCTGTGCGGCTGATAAAACCGGCCAAGCAGGTCGGCGAGAAGTTCCACGAACCGCTGCACCTCCGGCGCCCGGTCATTAGGCCGCCCGATGATCAGCCGGAATATGCTGAGATTGGATTCCCCGGGTGCATCCGCTTCTTCAGTCCCTTCATGCGATGCCGCCCGCTGCAGGAGCTTGAATCCGAACCATTTTAAGAGACGCATGCTTTGACGATTGGTGGCGACGACCAAAATGGAGGTGTCAGGCGGCAGCGTGCCGCTCAGATCGCCATCGTGGGCAAGCTTCTCCAAAGTCAACGCCACATGCAGCAATCCAGTGAGAATAAGGCCGAGTTGCAATTCCAATTCGCTTATGCGCGGCGCCTTGGCGGGCCGTCCGCTCACCAAAAGCCGTAGGACCAGGAGACACGGTGCTGCGCCTCGCCCGGCGCTACCAAACAATGACCCAGGCTGCTTTGTGAGCGCCCGCACAACGTGTTCGTCAAGTTCCAGTCGCCGTAAATCAACCCGGACCAGTCGACCCGCCTGCGCCTGGATGGGAAGCAGTACGCTGAAGAATGTGCGACCGGCGCATTTGTCGAAAGTTGCCCCCATGAGTCCGTCAGGGAACATCTTCAGCCACTGGCTCAGTTCCTTCATCTCCCATTCTTGCCAGGTTCGGTCCACGATCCCCCAGACCCGATCGGAATAGATCTGCGCGGAGTAGCTGGCGATACGCCGTTGAATGCGCATACGCTCGTCGGCAGGCATATCGGCGCGGATCATCGGACCAAACGCAGTGCGCTGTTCCAGCCTCGTGGCCAGTTCATGCCTAAGCCAATCGGCCGCCGCTTCGACATCTCCGGCGCTTCCGCTGTCCAGTTTCCGCAGTCGCTTGCTCAGACTATTGAAATGGTAGCCAAGCCGGGAACGACGCATCCGCACGATACCGCGCGTGACGATATAAAGTGACAAGAAACCAAGAATGGACCTCTCGACGTCGTGGTGCCAGGCCTCGTAGCCTGGAATGCCAATCGTGCTGGCCAACCAATCCAGCCACGCTGCCACGACGATGCCGAGGCTGCCGACGACAAATTCCACGTAGGAAACGGCGATGTGGTACCGTTCCAGTTGATGGTATAGTCGGTAGGCGATGCGGTAAATCGCGTTTCCCATGCGCGGGGGCAACCACAATCGCCTCTCGCGCGCTGTCGGCATCGGCGGCGACGTCTTCGTTTCGTCTTCTTGCCGGCGAGCGTCGGCCACCGCGCTGGCGCGCCATTTCGCCTCTCGCTGGATGTCGACAATATCCGGGTCCTGGAGGGGGATCAGGGGGATTTGACTAAATTGCCTGAGCTGCATCGACATCGCGGAGAATTCTGGATTTCTATCGGCGTCTCGGCCTTTCAGCACTGAAATTGAGACAAAACTGTACAGGTGTCGTCGAAGCATCGCCGCTGAAACGGCGTCTCCTTTCCCCATATAAAACAAGTCCAGGAAAAGTACCGGTTTCTTGGTGTGGTCCAGCGCCGGTTGAACGTAATCAAACTGGAGCGGCCTGGCGAACCGCAGCCATGCGCTGTAGCGACGGTAGGTATCCAGGCCGGCGTTGTCGTAATCCTCCGCGATTTCCTCGAAGGTCATGTTTTTTGCCGGATTGTTAGCCTCGAAAAAGACGGCGATCCCGTCCTCGAGAGCCGGCGACGACTGGGGAAAGGCTTCCATTGCCCGCCGCTTTATTTCTGCTTTCACGGCTGCCTGAGTCACGTATTTCCGAAATGGTTTGTAAACAAAAAAATAAATAGCCTGAACTGAAGAGGCGAACCCGGCCTGCAGGTGTTCCGGACCCGAGGTCACGCCAATGACCAGCCCGCCGACGATCTCGCGGGTGCTCTGCCGGGTAAGCGCCAGAACAAATTCGATATACGGGCCAAATCGCTCCTGTATCTCTCGGTCGCCGTTGAGATCCAATATCCTAAGAAAAGCTTCGAACGGCTCCTGCTCGTCCGGATGCGGAAAGGATGTCTTGTAAACCTCATAAATTGCCTCGAGGCGAGGTAGATCGTCACGGTTCAGCTTCTCAAATATCAAGGTTTCCCGCGTGACGATGTCCATTTCGCAGCGCTCCCGGGGCATTCAGGCGACTGTTAATCGCTCTCTCGACGCGATTAGATCAGGCCGCGCCCCCAACTGTCTGGCGCGACAGTAGAGGGAACGTCCCCATTCCTACAAGGTGCCAGGAAGTCAATAAGCAATCTGTTCAATTATGCAAGTCCATGACGCTTCGCGATGACAACCCTAGACGGTGAACTGTTCAACTATAATTCGCTCTGACAGCCCCTGGTCCGGATCGAACAGAACCGTCACACTGACGCTCCGGTCCTCGGCGACGGCGACGGAAATGACATCCCGCACTTCGGTGAAATCCGCCACCGCCGCGGTGGGGCGCTTGTCGGTTTCCAGCACTTCGAACAGAACCTCCGCCGTACTGGGCAGCAGCGCGCCGCGCCAGCGGCGGGGCCGGAATGAACTGATGGGCGTGAGGGGCAGCAGGTTCGCCGACAGCGGCACGATTGGACCGTGCGCGGACAGGTTATACGCGGTCGATCCGGCCGGTGTGGATATCAGCACACCGTCGCACGACAACTCCGCCAGCCGCACGCGGCCGTCGATCGTGATGCGGATTTTCGCCGCCTGGCGTTGTTGCCGCAGCAAACTGACTTCGTTGAATGCCAGCGCCTCATGCACCGTGCCCTCCGACGTTACCGCCGTCATCCGCAGCGGATGCAGTTCCGCCGCCTGGGCCCGGTCCAGCCGGCCCGGCAGATCATCGGCGCTGTAGGTGTTCATCAGGAACCCGACCGAGCCGCGGTTCATCCCGTAAACCGGAATTTTCCGGTCCAGCACCCGGTGGACCGTCTCCAGCATCGCGCCATCGCCGCCCAGAGCGACCACGACCTGCGCCAAATCCAGCGAACAGTTCCCGTATCGCCCGACGAGTTGCTGCAACGCCTCCTGAGCGACCGGAGAGGTCGCCGCCTCGAAAGCAATCCGGTCGGGGGAAACGGCGATCAAACGCGTTTCCGATGTTCCAGCACCGGCATGTCGCGCCGCACGCGAGCCGTGACTTTCGGATCAAGCCGAGCCGTGGCCCAACCCGTGCCGTCAGACACTTTGGCGACGGTGTGACCCCACGGGTCGGCGATCATCGAATGCCCGTAGGTGAACCGCGCCTCGCCCTTGCCCTCAAGGTGCTTGCCCCAGGTAGCGGGTGCGGCGAACCAGCATTGCGTTTCGATGGCTCGAGCGCGGATCAGCGCTTCCCAGTGATCCTTGCCGGTGGCCAGCGTGAATGCCGAGGGCAGGAAGATCAGGTCGGCGCCTTGTTCCCGCAACTTCCAGAACAGATCCGGAAAGCGGATATCATAACAAATGGCACAACCGACGGTGATATCGCCGGCCTGATAGGTGACGACCTCATCGCCGGCGCCATAGGTGTTGCTCTCTTTGTATCCGGTGCCGTCGGGAGCGACGATATCGAACAGGTGCATCTTGCGGTAGCGCGCCAGCTCGGTTCCGTCGGGATTGAACACGACGGTGGTATTGAAAAGTTTCTCCGGCCCTTTCTCGATGATCGAGCCGCCGTGCACGTGAACGTTGTGCCGCCGCGCGGTCTCCCGCATGAACTCGTACGCCTCGCCGCCCGGTTCGTTGGACCCCTTCGCGGGCAATGTTTCGGCATTGGCGTTGCGCTGCGTCCGGTCGCCGCCGAGACTGTCCCATACCTCCGGCAGCGAAACGATGTCCGGTTTATCCTCGGCCACCGCCGCCTCGATCAGGTGGTTCGCCTGGGCGATATTGCCGGCCTTATCGGCGCCGGGGTTCATTTGCACGACCGTGACACGCATTCGGACCTCTCCCGCGACGGGGCATGGGCGGGAGAGAAGCGGATCGGTGGGCCGCTGGCAAGGCGGGCCATTCTACCTACTGCGGTCAACTCGTGACTAGGGATCATAGGGCGCCATGGTCGGGCTTGGGCGGTCAAGGCGGTGCCCGAAATCTGGGGATGGTAATCAGATTGCTGCGAAGAACTCGTCGTCCAGGCTGACCTCCTCGACCTGAATCACTTTCACGTGGACACCAAGCCCCAGATCCTTCATCGATCCGCAAGGCGTCTCCCCGTCGATGAGGTCTAATCGCAGGTGCACCGTCGCGGGTGGCTTCCTTTCGAGCCTCGGCAGTG
>Ga0302324_100025710_pt1 | contig 11282 bp, 9 predicted proteins | sample Palsa_T0_1_FD_201949 | JGI IMG/M metagenome (GOLD analysis project Ga0302324, IMG submission 201949) | Peat permafrost microbial communities from Stordalen Mire near Abisko, Sweden - Palsa_T0_1 | ecosystem: Environmental > Terrestrial > Soil > Palsa > Peat permafrost | place: Sweden: Abisko... | reverse complement strand
AAATTCGCGGTGACCGATGATGTAGGCGATCGGCTCGCGACGCTCGCGCCGCGTGACCATCGCGTCGAAGCGTTCGAGAGCCTTCGCTGACGGGTGGGTCTGGCTACCGATAACCTCTACCCGCGAGATACCGGCTGCCGCCGCCATCATCACTTCCGCGTCGAGCGCCGCCGTATCGATTTCGACGGCTGCCAAACGGCGTGACGCGTCGGCTAGCAGTTCGCGCAGGCCGCCGGCTACCACGACGGTTTCCATCGACCGTTACGCGGCTCCCAGGGCGATTTCACGTTCGTGGCTTGCCAGCGCGTCGATAAGTGCGTCGAGGCCACCGTCGAGTACCTGGTCGAGCTGATGGAGCGTCAGATTGATTCGATGGTCGGTCACGCGCGACTGCGGAAAATTATAGGTGCGGATGCGCTCGGACCGATCGCCGGTACCAACCATCGAGCGGCGCGATTGCGCGATTTTGGCGTCCTGCTCCTCGTGCGCCTTTTCGAGCAGCCGCGCGCGCAGAATTTTGAGTGCCCGGGACTTGTTCTTGTGCTGTGACTTCTCGTCGCGACATACGATCACCATGCCGGTCGGCAGGTGAGTGATCCGCACGGCGGAGTCGGTCGTGTTGACACTCTGGCCGCCGGGTCCCGACGCACGCATCACGTCGATACGCAGGTCCTTTTCCTCGTTGATATTGATCTCGACCTCATCGGCTTCCGGCAGCACCGCGATCGTCACGGCCGAGGTATGGATACGCCCGGCAGCTTCGGTCGCAGGCACCCGCTGCACGCGATGGACCCCGCCTTCGAACTTGAGCCGGCTCCACGCGCCGCGGCCGCTGATCGATGCGATCACTTCCTTGATTCCGCCGAGACCGGTCGAACTCATGCTGAGCGTCTCGAGCTTAAACCCGTGATGTTCGGCGTACCGGTTGTACATGCGGAACAAATCGCCGGCGAACAGCGAGGCTTCCTCGCCGCCGGTGCCAGCACGGATTTCGAGGATAACGTTGCGCTCGTCGTTGGGGTCGCGCGGCGCCATCAGGTCGCGCAACTGGGCATCGAGTTCCCCTTGACGTTCCTCGAGCGCGGGAATTTCCGCGCGGGCGAGATCGCGCAGTTCGGGATCGCTTTCCATCAGGGCGCGGTTGTTCTCAATCTCTTCGCTGATCCGCAGATACTCGCGTACGCAGCCGATTACGTCGTTCAACTGCGAACGTTCGCGGGCAAGCTGGGCATACTCGCGATTGTTGGCGATCACGGCGGGATCGCTCAGCCGCCGTTCGATTTCGGCGTAACGATCCTCGATACCTTTTAGTTTGTCGAGCATAAGGGTTCGCGCCGATAGTCCCGTCAATCAAAAAACCAAAAAAAACGCGGCAGCGTTAAGCACGTTGCCGCATCAGGACCAATGTCCCGCACACCCGGACGCTAAAAAAACGCCCCGGGCGGCGGGATCTACTATGCTACTTCATGCCGTACTTGCGCTTGAAGCGCTCGACACGGCCGGCCGAGTCGACCAGGCGCTGCGTGCCGGTGTAGAAAGGATGGCACTTCGAGCAGACCTCGACGTGCATCTCTTTGACCGTAGAGCGCGTCTCGAAAATGTTGCCGCAAGCGCAGGTAACCGCGCAGCGACGATATATTGGATGGATTTCCGCTTTCATGTCCGTTTCGACCTTAGTTGAATTGTACCATCGCCATTATAATCATTCAATTCGCGTTTTGCCTCGATTACCGGCGATTCGCCTGAATTTCGTCTTTCTGATCTTTTATTCCGGCCTGATTTTATTCTTCGGTATCGATTCGATCACCCTCGCCGCTCCGGCAATCGAGCCGGTTCCTCAAGGCTTTCTGCCGCCGACGCTGACCCTGTTCGCACCATCGATCTACCTGGCGCCCCCCGGCTCTGACCGCGCCTCCCGCTCGATCGCCATGTTCGACAGCCAAATCGGATTTTACCGCGCCGTCCTGTTCCATCCCGATTTGTCGACAGATCTGCAAAATCTCGTCGATGCGATGCCGCCGCATGAGTCCACCCTGGTCCGCGCGGCCGAGTTCTACGCGAACCCCGATATCCCGTGGACCCGCATGCCCGATGGCGTCCACGTGGTCACCGTGGCGGGGGTGCGGAGCGACGACGATTATACTTACCGATCCGCACCCGTGGACACCAAGATTACGCCAGGCGGATTCATCGGCCGGTTCGCCCTACGGCCCACTGGGACGCCATCCACTGATCAGAATCCGGGCAGCGTCGTCGGGACGCTAGGCGGAGAATTTCTGCTCGATTCCTACGGCGTCGACGGGCTGATCGACGTAGCGGCAGCTGCGCTGCGGCAATGCTACGGCGATCTGCACGGACCGTGGGATGTCGAGCCCGGCAGCTTCAATCAGCACGATCGGGCGGCTCTCGATCGCATCCGCCGCGATATGCCCGATTTATCAGCGCAACTCCATCGTTATTTCCGCGTCTCCAACGTCGTCGACGAGTTCGCGGGCGGCCCGGCTGGTCCCGACGTGCTCTTCAATCTGGAGTTTCAGGTGCGTGACGGCGCACTGGCGAAGTTTCCCCATCTCGAAGGGTTTTACACGCGAATCGGACCGCGGGCGCACGTCCTCGTCACGGTGGAAGACGACGCGTCGGCACGATGGGCCATCATCGAATTCGACCGCGGCTTGATCCGTATCGTCTTCCTCGATTCCGCCGGGATGTTGCGGCCGTTCAACGCGCAGTACGCCGCGGCTGGCGATCCGCTCGCAATCGCCGCGATCGATCGCGGCCGCTATCATGTGGATATGTCGTTTGATTACACGCGCTTCGGCCTGTCGTTCGGGCTGGAGCATGTCTCCTTCGTGACCGACTACCATCGCAACGCCGATGGAGTCCGCTTCGTAACCCATATGACCGGCCCGCCGACGATCGTCGCGCCGCCGGTCTTGCGGTCGGTCGTGGATTACCTCGCCGACCAATTCCTCGACTCACTCGCCGGCGGCATGAGCGCCGGTCTGACGTCGCGCAACCTGGGCGACGGCCGGGTGGCGGTGTCGGCAGACTGGAGCGCCGAACTTCAATATTCGCCGGGGCTCGAGGTGCTCGCGCGAGTCGGTGACTCGATTGCCGACGCTTATAACGCCGAGGTGCGGGCCGACGAGCGGCGGCTCGCCGAGGAGCTTTTCGACGCGGTGATCGCGGACTATCGGCGCGCTGGTCCGACGCTCCGGGCACTGGATAACCGTTCGGAACAATCTGGCGATTCGCGCTGATTCGGGCTAAAACTCAACCATCAGCAAGTTTGGAGTCAGTCTGGCCAGCCGGGTTGGCAGGGGTTCGGCGGAATATCAATCATGAACAAACTCGACAGCTACATTCCCCGATCGGGGTTATCGATTCCAATCGTTACCGTGGTCGACCGCGCCGGCAACGTGCCCGAAGACGAACAGCTCGCGGTAATCCGTTATGCGGTGCAGAACGGCCACGGCGCCGACATTATCTTTGCGGTCGGCACCAACGGCGAATGGAACCGGCTCGACAATCAGCAGCGGCAGCGGGTGTTTCGTATCGCGACCGATGAATGCCGCCGGCTGACGGCCGCAGGCAAGCCGGTCGAGGCGTGGTTGGGAGTGACGGCACATACGCGGGCTGAGACGCTGGAGAATCTCGCCTGCTCGATCGAGCTCGCGGCGGACGCCGTGGTGATCGCGCCGCTGTCGATTCGCGACGTTGATGACTGCGCCGGATTTATCGAGCGCGACGTGGCCGGAGTCTTCGAGCGTCACGGCCACGCCGTACCGGTTTTTCTTTACGAGAACGAGGGCATTGCGGCGCCGGGCAAGCCGCGTCATCTCGATGTCGGCGACGTCGCAACGCTGAGCCGGCTCGATTTCGTCCGCGGGATCAAAGTCACCGCCGATCGCGACATTCTCGATCTCTTCGTTGGCGCGGCGACGTCCTTCGACAAAACGCATGAATTTCCGATCTACGCCGGCAACGCCTACCTGATTTTCGATCTGATGGCGCCTTCGAAAAACATCGACCACCACCATCGCAAACCTCCGCTGCGCGGAATCGTATGCGGTCCCGCCAACATGACCCCGCGCGAATGGAAGCGCGCGTGGGAAGTCACCGTCGCGGGCGATCTGCCGCTGATGGAGACTTACGACGCGCTGCTCGACGAGTTCCGGCAGGCGACTTTTTTCAAACGCGGCGGCGGCGAAATCGAACTCGGAATTGCGGCGCTCAAGACGTCCCTGATGGACGCGGGCGTGATCACGTCCGACCTCGTCGCGCCAGGGACCGAGCCTTTTCACGGCACCGAGCGTGAGGAATTTATCCGCCGGCTGCGCGAACTGCGCGAGCGGGCCGAGGCGGTCGTCGAGCCGGGGTGGCTCAGTTCATGGGGGAAGTGAGGTTGGGGCGGCGGATGGCAAAATCCAGCATTTCCGATACGCGGCTTGATATCGTCGGCTGCGGCAGCATGGTTGTCGATCTCTTCTACCGCACGCCGCGAATTGTGCGGCCGGACGAAAAGATCGTGCTCGACACGGTGCGGCCGGGCGCTGGCATGGAGCGCGCGGAAGTCGGCGGCGTGGTGCTCAATCACTTGGGCTGGTCGCGCATCCTGGGGCTCGAAGTCGGCATCTTCGGCAAGATGGGCGACGATCGCCACGGCGAGTTCCTGCGCAACGGCATGGATCGCCTCGGCATCCGCCATTCGCTGACGCTCGACGGCAGTGCCAGTTCATTTTCGACGGTGTTCGTCGACGGCGAGGGCAACCGCGCGATCTACATGATTCGCGGCGCGACGGCCGAGCTGCGCGCGATCGAAATTGCCCGCCGCCACGGCGCGTTCATCCGGCGCGCCCGCTTTATCTCCACTGAAATCTCGCAGTTGCCTTTGCGCACCGTAATCGCGCTACTGAAGTATGCGAAAGAGCATTCGATTCCCACGGTGCTCGACCTTGACGTGCCGCCGTCGGACGCCATCTCGTCGCTCGGGACGCGATCAGAGCTCGAGCGCGCGCTCAAGCTCGCAACCTATCTGAAACCCGCCAAGGCGGCGGCGCGCGAGCTGGCAGGCGAGGAGCGCGACGCGCTCGCGATGGCCGGCGTGATTCGCGCGCGCTACGGAAATCGCGCGGTCGTGATAACCGACGGCGATCGCGGATGCGCAATTTCGGCGCGCGATACCGCCCTGCGCATCCCCGCCTATCGCGTACGGCAGGTCGATACCACCGGCGCTGGCGACGCGTTTCTGGGCGCGATGATGGCGGGCATCCGATGGGGCCTCAAATGGGAGCAGATCGGCCGGCTCGCCAATGCGGCGGGCGCGGTATGCGTCGGCAGGTTCGGAGCGTTTCCGTCGGGATTCGAGTTGCGCGATCGGATCGTCTCGCTTTACGGAGAAAAGCTGCCGGTCGGCGGTGTACCTCGGGACGCCAGCCGGCGCGCCAGCTCACGCCCGCGCCTCGAACCAATGACCGAGGTCAAGCGTTTTCTCGACGGGTCATTTACCGAGCTCGGCCGCCTGCGGCGCAAACTCGATTCGCGAGAAATCGCCCGCGCCGTCGAAGCTATCGCGATGGCCGAGGCGCGCGGCGGCCGCGTCCACGTGACCGGAGTCGGCAAGCCGGAGCACGTCGCCCGCTACGCCGCGAGCCTGTTTTCCTCGGTCGGCACGCCGGCAACTTTCCTGCACGCGACGGAAACGCTGCACGGCAGTCTAGGCCAGGTCGATCGTGACGATGTGGTGATCGCGATCTCCAACAGCGGTAACACCGGCGAGATGCTGGCGACGGCTAGCGCGATCAAGGAGCACGGCGCCCGGCTGATAGCGCTGACCCGCAATCGCACTTCCGAGCTGGCGCATATCGCCGACGTAGTGATCCAGGTGCCGATCAAAGAGGACGGCGGGCTGCTGGGCCTGGCGCCACGAATCAGCGTGCTCGGGCAGATTTACGTGCTCGCCGCCATCTCGGTCGCCCTCGAAGTCAACCGGGGGCTGACGCTCGAGGAATACAGCCGATGGCATCGTGCCGGCGCGCTTGGCGAGACCGCGCGCCAACTCGCCGCCCGAGCCGACGGGCGGCGCAAGCTCAAGGTTGTCCGCGGCGCCGGCGACCGCCGGAGATAAAGCGGCCGCCAGTTCAGCTCATCTCAGGCGCCCAACTCGCGCCGGACGATCGCCGTTCCTTCAACCATTGCTTTAAGTTTGCCGTAGGCCACGTCGCGGCTCAGATATTTCATGCCGCAGTCGGGCGCGATCACCATCCGCTCGGGCGGCACGAACTCGAGCGCCGCGCGAATCCGGGTAGCCACGATCGCCGGGGTCTCGACGGTCTGATCCTTCAGGTCGAGGACTCCGAGCATCACCTTCTTCGTACGCAGAAGTTTCAACTGCGACAGATCGACCTTGGGCTGCGCGGCTTCGATCGATACCTGCCCGATCGACGAGTCCTCCAGTTCCTCAAGGAACGAATAACTGCCCGGCTTGGGCCGCGTGACGACGTGCGCGTAACCCATGCACAGGTGGATAGCCGTCGTTCCGGAAATTCCTTCGAGCGCCCGGTTGAGCGACTTGATTCCGTATTGGCGAGCCTCGTCGGGACGCGCCTGCATATATGGATCGTCAATCTGGACGATGTCGGCGCCGGCCGCGAAAAGATCCTTGATTTCCTCGTTAACCGCCTCGGCGTAAGCCATCGCGAGGTCTTCATCGTTCTTGTAGTAAGAGTTTTGGGCCTGCTGGGTCATCGTGAACGGTCCGGGCAGCGTGATGCGGATTTTTCGATCGGTATGCGCACGCAGAAAGGCCAGATCGCGCACCTCGACCGGCGAGACGCGGCGGATCGCTCCGTTGACCAGTGGCACCTCGGTCGGCCGTCCGACGCGATCCATGTTGGTGCCGATCTTTTCCTGATCGACGCCGCCGAGCGCGTTGGCCAGGCGGTTCGAGTAGCTCTCGCGCCGCATTTCGCCGTCCGAAATGATATCGAGTCCGACCCGCTCCATATCGTGAATCGCGACGATCGTGGCGTCGTCCTGCGCCTGCTCGAGGAACGGCTCCGGGATCCGCCAGAAGTCGCGCGCGCGAATTCGCTTGGGCAGGGTGCCGAGGAGCTTCTCACGATCGATTAGCCAGTCGGGCTGCGGGTAGCTCCCCACTACGGTGGTCGGCAGAATTTTTGGATCGCTCATAATGTTTCCCCCAGGGCCGGAAAGTTGGCGTCACGGCCGGTTCAGATTATCTGTTCTTGCGCGAGTGCATCTAACTCGCGTTCATCGATGCCAAGCAGTTCACGGTAGACTCTCTCATTGTCGTATCCGATTGGCGGCGCGCCGCGCACAATCCGTCCCGGCGTGCGCGAGAACTTCGGCACGATACCGATTCCCTTCACCGGCCCGGCCGCGATGTCCTCCCATTCGACGTGCATTTCGCGCGCCTGGTAGTGCGGATGGGCGGCCATTTCGGCAGCGCTTAAAATCGTTGAACTGGGAATCTTGCGCGCGGCGAATACAGCGATCGCTTCCGACGTGGTGCGGGCGGCGGTCCAGTTGCGCAGCCGCCGATCGAGTTCTAGGCCGTCGGGCGAATTCACCGCGGTGCGCGCGCGCTGCCATCGCTGGTCGGCCGGATCGAGATCGATCAGGCGTAGCAAAGCGTCGTAAGGCGGGCCCGCCAGCACCGCGATCACGATCCAGCCGTCTTTGCATTTGAAGGTGTCGCCGGGCTGGAACTCGGCCGCCTTATTGCCCGATCGTTCGACTACAGCGCCACGGCGGAAATAGTCGATCATCGTACTGCCGAGCATTCGATGGAGGGATTCGTATTGCGCGACGTCGATCGATTGGCCGCGACCGGTGGCGCGCGCGCTGATCACACCCGCCAGGGACGACCACAGCGCGAACAGCGCCGTAATGTAGTCGCCAAGCCACGGCGCGGCGCGCGTCGGCGGCATCGGATCGGGAAAGCCGGTCATATGCATCAGGCCGCCGAAGGCCTGGCCGATCGAATCATACGAAGGCAGGCCGCTATAGGCCGGATCGCCGGTCTGACCGAAGCCCGAAATGTGCGTGATCACGAGGCGCGGATTCATCGCCAGCACGGTCTGATCGTCGAGTCCCCATTTTTCGTAGGTGCCCGCCTTGGAATTCTCCATCCATAGTTCGGCGCGCGCAGCGAGTTTCAGAAACAGATCGCGCCCGCGCGGCTTGCTCATGTCGAGCGTGATCGCAAAGACGTTGCGCCGCTCCTGCGCCCAGACGGCGCTGACCGGCGGATGGCCGTCGCGTCCTTCCAGCATCGGACCGAAATGACGCCATCCTCGATCGCCGATTCCGGGCCGCTCGACCTGGATAACCTCGGCGCCCATCTCGGCCGCCAAAGACGCGGCGAACGGCTCGGCGATAAGCGTGCCGGTCGAAAGGATGCGGACACCGTTCAGCGGACCGAACGGTTCAGCAATAAGTTCGTCTTCGTCGGCAGCCATCGGACCCCCTGTCAGGAACGAAATAATGCGCCGCACAGTGGCCGTTGAGCAACAACTTGGACCAACAATTGGACCAAGAACCCGGACCAACGGCTCGCACCCGCCGGGCGTCGTTATTATGTTAAAATCGGGTTGTTATGATCACGCGAATCAGTTCGGCGCGCCAATTCAGCCATTTTGGGCAATTTGGCCATTTGGGCGATTTTGAGAGGTTCAAATGAATCCCACGGTCGACAGGCGCGATCTGATGTACAAGGCCGGGGCCGGCCTGCTCGGCGGCGCGATCGGATGGGTGCCGGTCGAACTGTCATCGCGCGGCCATTCGCTGACGCAGGCGATGACGGCGACCGATATGTCATTCGAGTATGCCTCGATGGCAATCCTGTCGGGCATGGTCGGCGGGCTGATTCTGGCCGTCGACGACAAAACGCTCGAGCTAACGCCCAGGGTCAAGCGCAACTTCATCCGCGGATTCGTCGCCTGTTTCGCACTTTCGCTTCCTGCCAACTATTTCTCCAATGTCGCCTTCAGCACGATTCTCCAGGCCGGCGGATGGAGCACCGTTAGCCAGGGTTCAATCGGCTATCTGTTCGCGGGACGAGTAATTTCATGGGCGCTGATGGGGCTGATGCTCGGCGCCGGCGTGGGGATCGCCAGCCTTTCCGCACGGAACATCATCAAGGGTGCGCTCGGCGGATGGGTCGGCGGCTTCGTCGGTGGCATGCTCTTCGATCCGCTCAGTTACATTACCGGCGGCGGTCTGCTTTCGCGGCTGTTCGGCACCTGCGCAACAGGACTTGCGATCGGGCTCTTTATCGGGCTCGTGCAGGAGATGACGAAGAACGCGTGGCTGGTGGTCGAATCGGGACGGCTGCGCGGACGCCAGTTCAGGCTCGATCGGCCGACGCTGACCGTCGGGCGAGCCGAGGAAAACGTCATCGGACTGTTCGGCGATCCGGACGTGCAGCCGCGCCACGCGGTAATCAGCCGGACCGGTTCGACCTGGCAGATTCGCAACCTGGCGGTGGCCAGCGGCACGCGGATAAACGGGCGGATTATCGAAACCGCGCCGCTCAACGAAAACGACGCGATCACGATCGGCAACTACATGCTCCGCTTCCATGCGCGCGGCGGATCGCCGGCAATTTCGTCGGCGCGGCCGAATTCATCCGCCCAGCCAATTCGGCGGGATAGTTCACCGCCCGAGCCGATTCTCAGCGTCGGCCCAACGTCCATTTCGGGGCAGCCATGTCTCGTCGACGCCGAGGGCCAGCGCCATCAGCTCAAATATGGCGCGCCGACTACGCTCGGCCGCGCGCTCGACAACGACATCGTTGTGGCCGATCCGTCGGTCTCACGCCATCACGCACAACTGACCGTCGCGAACGGCGGGGCGGAATTGCGTGACCTCGGCAGCCAGAACGGCACCTTCATCGGCGATCAGCGGATAAGCGAAGGACACATCGCCGACGGCGACCCGATCGGCCTGGGCGATGCGCGGTTCACCTTCCGTGGCTGACCGACCGCTGGACGGGGCGCACTATTGCTCGCAATGCGGAGAGCCGGTGGTGGTCGCCCGCGCGCACTTCTGCAAGCAATGTGGCGCGCGTCTGATCGGTCCCGCGGTTCTCGCCCGCGATCTGTCGTGGCGCCCGCTGATCGCGGCGGCTCTCAGCGTGATTCCGGGGCTCGGCCACGTCTACAAAGGACGGCCATGGGCGGGCGCGCTGTGGTTTATCGGCGTCCTGGTCGCCTATCATCTGAACCAGTTTCTTGGCTTCCCGCTGCATTTTGTATGCGCCGGCAACGCCGCGCTGTCGGGTGCCCTGCGTGAAGATGCAGTCTTTGTCAGGCTCGGCCGGCGCAATCGCGTGGCTCCGCGCCGCGCGCCCAGATAACCGCGGAAAGAGTCCAATTTCAGTCGTAGATAGGCGTATGCTGATCCGGCCCCGATGATAGACCCGAACACCATAGTTGGTGGCCGCTATAAGGTCGTCAAACCGCTGGGCGGCGGCGGCATGAAGCTCGTTTATCTCGCCGAAGATCAGCGCCTCGCGTCGCGTCTATGCGCGCTGGCCGAAATGATCGACACGTTCACCAACGCCGATACGCAGGTTCAGGCAGCGGCCGCCTTCAGGCGCGAGGCCGAGATGCTCGCGCAGCTCAGCAACGAGCACATTCCCCGCGTTTACGATTACTTCAGCTACCAGAACCGCCATTACCTCGTGATGGAGTTCATCGACGGCCTTACCCTCGAGCAGGAACTCAAGGCCGCCGGCGGTCGGCTCGATCCGGCGCGGGTCGTCGATATCGCGCTGCAGGTGCTCGAGACGCTGATCTATCTGCACGGGCTGGAGCCGCCCGTTATCTATCGCGATCTGAAGCCGTCGAACGTCATGCTTGCCGCCGACGGTCGCGCCAAGCTCATCGACTTCGGCATCGCGCGCCATTTTCAGCCACTGAGCAACGCGACGATGATTGGCACGCAAGGTTACGCTCCGCCCGAGCAGTATCGCGGCAAAGTCGAACAGCGATCCGACCTCTACGCGCTCGGCGCCACGATGCATCACTGCCTGTCGGGACGCGATCCATCGTCCGAGCCGCCGTTCAGCTTTCCGCCGCTGAGAAAACTGTGCCCCGACCTCGACGCTCCGCTGGCGGAGCTGGTCGATCACGCGCTTGCCTATGATACGGAACGGCGAATCCCGAGCGCCGGCGAGTTTTACAATCAGCTTGCGGAGATCAAGACCGCGCTCGGTTCCGGAGCAGTCACCCCGCCTAAGCCGGCGCCGCCGCCAC
>Ga0302324_100025709_pt1 | contig 11282 bp, 12 predicted proteins | sample Palsa_T0_1_FD_201949 | JGI IMG/M metagenome (GOLD analysis project Ga0302324, IMG submission 201949) | Peat permafrost microbial communities from Stordalen Mire near Abisko, Sweden - Palsa_T0_1 | ecosystem: Environmental > Terrestrial > Soil > Palsa > Peat permafrost | place: Sweden: Abisko... | reverse complement strand
TGGTCCTGGGCAGCTCTGGGTGGGCCGTACACGTCCTTGCAGCCAAGTCTGGTACGGGGACATGGGTCACCTATGCACGCCCGTCAGCGTCGCTTACAGCGCTGTGGGAAACCGTCGCCCGGACACACGCCGCGAGCGCGGCCAACTGGAAGGCGCTCGTGCCCGTCACCCGGACCTGGCCTGCGGGCTGGAACACCGTGGGGCGCACCTTCGCCGCCCGCTTGGCACAATGGAACGCCTGCGCCCGCAAGGTCACTGGTATCAGCTCCCTGGGCTGGGCCGCCCGTAGGCTCGTGCAGCCGACCGGGGCCTGTGGCTGGAACACCACAGCGCGCACCAGTAAGACCGGCGGCGCCAACTGGAACTTCACAACGCACGTCACAACAACGCCTAAGAACTGCACATGGAATATGAACCAGCGCACGACGTCCAATGGTAGCTGCGCGTGGAAGACGGTAGGCCGCAAGACATATGCCAGCGGTACCGCGAAGTGGAGTACACTCCAGTCAGTTTACACGTGGGCCCCGCCAGCAGATGTCCCGCCGTTCTTCATGCCCGAACCTGCGCGGGTGCGGGCGGGGCTTACCGACGATATTACCGACAGCGATTCGGGAAGCTTTGCGGAATCGCCGGGGCCGAACATTCTGGTAGCATGGAATGTAGCAGGCTTCGGCGGACAGACCGAAGTCCAATTGGTAGGTATGGCCGAGATGAAGTCGATGATGTAGATGCAACTGACAGAACTGATACGAAGGGTGCGCATAGAACTCGGTGATCAAAGCAAGCCTTTCCGGGCCATGCAACAGGGGGATGGTGTCACCGTATGGTTCAACTTACCAGTACCGACCATCAATCAGACGGGGTTTGAAGTTTCGATTGACGGGACTACGGTTGATCCTAGTCAGTACACCGTTGATGATGTCAATGGACAAGTCATCATGAACACGCCACCACCTGATAACTCAGTGTTATTAATCCAAGGCACCACCTACGGGATGTTTAGCGATAATGATTTGCTCGATCCCATGAGGGATAGTGTCAACTGGCACTGTTTCAACCGCACCGTGCAGGAGCGCCGCAGGAATGTCAATGGCTTCTACACCTACCGGGACATGCCAATCACGCTGACCAACCTCCCGCCCGAGGAGGAGCTGCCGGTTGTCATCCTCTGCACGACCAACGCGCAGTGGACCCTGCTGAATGATGCCAGCCTGGACGTCAACGTGCAGACGGCCGAGTCAACGAACATCGATAGGGTGGCCCGTTACCACCAGTTGATGTCACAGATTCAGGCCAACACCGACAGGTACAAGGATCTCTGCGCGATGATCAACGTCGGTCCCTGGCGGATGGAGACACTCAACCTGCGCCGTGTCAGCCAGACCAATGGCAGGCTCATCCCCGTGTTCAAGCCTCGTGAGTATGACGACAGGCGCTACCCAACTAGACTCCTCCCCCCGATTGACCATAGGTATGACGATAATAGTGGACTCCCATCGCAGCTTTTCTACGGTGCCGGCTTATAGTAGGATGGGGCTATGACCTTCCGTGACAAGGAGTGCGTGGTGTGCGGGGAGATGTATACCCCAACGTCTGGCAGGCAAACAACGTGCTCACCTGAATGTCGCCTGAAGAGGGACACCGCCAGCCAAGGCCGCTGGCATAAGCTTAACCCAGAGAAGACAAGGGCGGCAGCCGAGAAGCATCGTAAGAGTCCAACCAGAAAACGCTGGGCCAAGGTTAACAGGGAACGTGTCAACGAGAAGACACGCCTTTGGCGCGAAGCCAACAAGGCTGGATGGTCGGCCTACATGGAGGCGTGGCGGAAGACTCATCGGGAGAACACCAGAGCCCATGACTCCGCTCGTCGTGCGCAGAGCAAACTGTCCCCCGAAGACAGGACTATCTCCATCGAGTACCGCAAGGCAATCGCCAATGACCCGTGCTATTACTGCGGTAGACTAGAAGACATGATGGAAGTAGACCATTATATCCCATTGGCTAAGGGTGGCACAGACCATTGGTGGAACCTGGTGCATGCCTGTGCTGACTGCAACCGACGGAAGCACGCCATGCACGGTGATGACTTCCTCCTGTTAGGAGCTGGTCTCTAAATGATGACTCAATCAGAAGGCCTGATGGCACGCAACGCAAACCAGCAGCAGTTCGGTGCCTACCAGCCAGCGGCCGAGAAGCATGCGGGCATCCGGCACGCGCTGCACAAGTTAATGGGCCCGGCATTGGCGTCACCGGAAAACCTTGCCGCGATGCGGCACCAGACCGGGGACGACACTCTCTAATGAGCGTATTAAACCCCGCGCAGTTCATGAGCATGGATGAGCTGAAAGGATTAAAGAGCGGACCCCACCCGGGAAAGACGGTGGGCGATACCCTCAACAGCAAGCGGCGGGACACCCTGGAGTACCCGGAGTACAACACCTTACGGAAGAGCATGAAGACAAAGGGCCAGACTGAACCGCTCGCGGTCAGCAACGGCACCATGTCTGATGGGCACCACCGGGTGGCTATCGCGGAGGACCTCGGCTGGTCCGGGATGAACGTCTCGGCCGACACACTGCGGGGTGGTGACCTTGGCTAGGATTGACTGGCACAAGGGAAAGTTCAATGCTGACAGCGAGACCCAGAGGGAGTTCGCTGGTATGGAAGGCTGGGCTAACAGCTACGGCGACTGGATAAACTACTGGCACCTTAACCAGGCTGCAACGACCTACGATGATGTCTACGATGAGGTTACCGGCGAAGGCCGTGTCTACGATGACATGCGCCGTGTCCCGGTACTGCATGCCACTCACGTGCGTGGTGCCAACACGTGGAACGATAAGGGCTTTTACACCACCGACAATCTGTCCGCCATTCTTAGTTTCCAGCAGTATGAGCAATGTGGCCTGGTGATGGCCGACATCGATACGAACAACTACGAGTTCGACCGTATCGTCTACGATGAAAAGGTATTCCGCATCCAGGAGATAGCCATTCGCGGGAAGATCGTGAACCGCCCGATCATCATCACCATCAACGCCACGCAACTGAAGCCTGATGAGCTGGTGGAGGACCAGGTGTTCGCTACGATGGTAGAGAGCTGGCAATGAGCGGTATTGTATGTGTCCGTATGAACTGGGACCGGACGGCTATCCCGCTGCCCATCCAGCGCTACCACATGCTGCACTTCGGCCCGGAGCCTGGGCACCCATTCGGCCGACGCGGGCTGGCGATGGCGGGGGCGTGGCAGCAGCTTGGCGGCGACTCGGCGGGCATGCTAGTGCTGGATGGGGACGTAGTTATCGACCCGGTTGACCATGACGCCATGTTCGCCGCGATTGACAAGGAGCCGGATGCGGTACACGTCGCGCCGGTCAAGCTGTGGCCAGTCAGTACTCACCTGGACGGCTGGGTGTGGGGACACGGCCTGGAGTTCTTCAGCGCAAAGGACCCGTCCCGCCCGGATCGTTTCTCGTTCTGCTATACCTACTTGCCGAAGCGATTGTTAGAGGCGTGCATCAAAAGTGGCATGGATGAATGGCATTACCCGGGTGTTGACCAGAAGGTGTCGAAGGTGTGCCGGGAGCTGGGAATACCCATCCGGGTGGCGCGGAGCTGTCAGCCAAAGCATCTGAATTATGCGTAGTACAATGTAACTAGAGCCTATCTCACGCGCAGACGGTTCTTCGCCACAAGACATCGCCTAAAGGAATGCCATGCCCTTCCTGCTGAATGAAGATGCTGCAATGAAGTATCTTCTCCAGGGGTTAGTTGTTCACGACGTGACAGATCAGTGTCCCGTCGTTTCTGGCGTTAAAGAGCATGCGTACGCCACCGGCCGCCAGGTATCGGTGCGGTACCGGTCGCCCGAAGATGAAATCGCAAAGTACAAGCCGCCGGCCATCATCATGGAGTTTCCCGATATCTCGATGGCGTTCGACCGGATGCACCAGGGCGCCCGGACCCAGCTACCGTATGCCCCCGAAGACTATCCTGCATGGTGGGACACCAGCAACGACCCAGCAGGATACAACCCAAGCGGCTCGCCTTATTTCGTCAGTGATTACCCGGTGCCCTATAACATCGATTACCAGATCACCGTGTACACCCGCATTAAGCGCGACCATCTGATGCCCATCCTTGCCGCTCTCGAAGGCTGGGACAAGCTCGGCCGGATGGCCACCCTGAAGATTCCGCAGGACGGTACCTTCCGCCGCATCACCCGGATGTCCGGCCCGCACATCGACTGGGTACCCAGCGACGACAATGAAAAGAAACTGTTCACCGCGACATACATGATACGGATACCGACTGAACTGTTCGGTGAGGTCACCGACATGACTCCCGGTCAGGGTTATCCGCGTGTCAATGAAATCCTGGTGAATGGTAATTACGGGGTAAGCCCCCAATTCAACCCTAGTTCATATTACAATGAAGAAGGACTTAGCCTTGCTGAGGTACAGGAATCCTTTGGTCTGCTATCGGTAGGCAACCAGACGGCCTGGAACGCCGCGCAGCTTAACCCGTAAAGAGGAGTAAAGATGGCAACAACTGGCCGCCCCGGCGTCTACATCTCAGAGAACTTCACCCCGCTCGTCACTAACACCGTACTTTCTGGCGGGGCGCTTCCGTGCATCGTTGCCGCGCACCCGCGCGGGCCCATTCAGCCAACGCTGATTCAGTCGTGGAACCAGTTCGTTCAGCTATACGGAAACTTCACCCAGGCCCCGAACAGCATCCTGCCGTTCGCGGTCTATGAGTTCTTCAACAATGGCGGCTCACAGCTTTTCGTCCTGCGCCTGCCTAACTCTGATGCAACCCCCGCAGCATTGACACTGACGGACATCGCTACATCACCTACGAACGCGTTAACCGTTACCTCACTATCCCCGGGTGTCTGGGGCGAGCAGATCTTCATCAGTATCGTTGTCAAGCAGTCCGGTTACTTCGACTTCAACGTGTACCTTGGCAGCGGCACCAATTCGTCCCTGGTTGAGACATTCCCCAGCATGGCGATGGACCCCGCCAACCCAAGGTACTGCGCGACCATGCTGAATTCTCCCACCAACGGCTCCCAGTACGTGAACGTCACGGACTTGATATCAGGCGCTGGCGTGCCAGTCGGCACGGGACCATTCCCCGATGCGTACGTCCTCGGTTCGTCTGACCTGGCTCCCACTGGCCCGCTGCCATTAACTGGTGGTTCCGATGGCTCGGTTGCCCCGGTCCTGGGTACCGTCATCCCGCAATGGCTTGACACCTTAGTCAACCAGGTACTGATTGTCAATGTGCCCGGCCTTAGTGATGTGACCACCCTGAATCAGCTTATCGCTTGGGCTGGACTTCGCACCGACAAGTTCATTGTCATCGACGGCCCGGCACCAATTCCGGCCGCGCTGAATGCTACCGGGTACAGCACCGTCTGCGCGAACGAGTACATTTCGATGGTCAATTCAGGTTCTCCTAACCTGACTGCCTCCAGCTACGCTGCAATCTACGCTCCCTGGGTGCTGGCACAGGACCCAAGTTCTAGCGTGCCGGGTGCATGCCGCTGGCTGCCGCCGGGGCCATTCATGCTCGGCCAATACAATTCGACAGACGTTGCCCGTGGTGCATTCGTCACCCCGGCGGGTACGAAGAACACGCTCAAGCTGATTAGCCTGGAGACGCAGTTCACCCAGGCTGACCTGGACAACCTGAACAATGTTCAGGTGAACGCGATAAAGCTGGTGCCGGGTGCGGGCTTCTGCCCCTTCGGCGGCCGGACACTCAGTCTGGGCTATCCCTCCCGGTATATCTCCGTGCGCCGGATGATCATGCAGCTTGAGCATGACTTCAAGACGCTTCTGCTGCCTCTCATGTTCGAGCCCAATGATTATCTGCTGTGGCGCCAGATCACTTCGATTCTGACCAACTACCTGACTCAGCAGATGCAGATTGGTGCGCTCGGCGGAAGCACCCCCACCGATACTTTCCAGATCACCTGTGATGCTACCAACAACACGGATGCAATGGCGGCGGCCGGTATCGTTACGACGGACGTCGCGGTGGCACTGCTTTCGCCTGCGGAATACATCAACATCAACGTTACGCAGTTCCAGGGTTCCGGCACCACGACCGTCACCACCACCGCCTCATAAGGGGATAGCAAAATGCCCGTGACCCAGAAGTCATCGCTTAGTGCGATCAAAACAGATCCATTACGTAATTTCAAGTTCCAGGTAGTCATTCAGCCCCAGTCCGGTAACGCCCTGGGCGCCGCCGCTGTCACTCTCGGCTTCATGACCGTCAGCGGTTTAGGGATGAACCTGGATGTGATTCCTTACCGCGAGGGAAACATGAACCCAACCACCCAGAAGATGGTCGGGCAGGCGGACTTCAATCCCATTACGCTGACCAGGGGCGTCACGATCGATGCCACTCAGCCGCAGATTCTGTGGTTGCAGCAATTGTTCACCGTCCAGCAGGGTACCGGAACGACAGCGGCCGGGAACGATTACCGCGCTGACGTCTACATCTACGTACTCGACCACCCGTATAGCGGGGCCAGCGCACCGGAGAAGGCAGGCTTCCACGTCTACAACGCGTGGCCCTCCAGCGTGGCCTACTCGGACCTGGATGCGGGCGCCAACCAGTTGTTCATTACGCAGCTCAGTCTGGCGCACGAGGGCTTCCTGGCAGAGGTGGCCACCTCTACTGGTCAGTCCGACATCAGCCCGTCCCTTGTGAGCACCTGATATATAGTTAACCGGAATACGAGGAATATGACATGGTGGAAAAGACTGAGGAAAAGGGTATATCGTCGCGCACCGACCCGGTAGCCGCCGCTGCCGCAGCGCAGCGTCTTATGGATGCGGGAAAAGAGCAGTTCCCGAAAGAGCCACCCGATACGGAACCGGATGAAGTAGACCTGCCGGGCGGATTAATCCAGGACGGCGAAGTTATCCGTACGGCGACCGTCCGTGAGCTGACCGGTGAGGACGAGGAAAAACTGTACCGGTCACTCGGCAGCAAAAACCGGTTCCAGTTCATGAACACGTTACTAGAGTGCGGCACCGAACGTATCGGCGGCGAGTCTGCGACTACGGACCTGCTGTCGAAGCTGCTCATCGGTGACCGCGAGCAGATTATCCTCGGTATCCGGCGGGTGACCTACGGCAATGAAGTTACTGTGGTCAACTATGTGTGCCCGGAGTGCGAGGTCACCACCGCAGAAATCACATTCGATATCTCCGAGGACGTGCCGGTCAGGAAACTGGGCAATCCGCGTGAGGACATTGAGTTTGAGGTTAAGCTCCGCAGGGGCGCGATGGCCCGCGTACGTCTCCCAAATGGTGCCGACCAGCGTGTGCTGCTGGAACACGCGGACGCTACGCTCGCAGAGCGGAATACATTTATGCTCCAGCAGGTGATGAGTAGTATCACCGAACCGAACGGCGTCATCCATTCACTGGCTGGTGAGCCATCGCTTGCTCTGAAGATGGGGATTGCGGATAGACGCACCATCTTGAATGAGATTGCCGAACGAGCACCGGGCCCGCGCTATAATGAAATTACCTTCGTGCATGAGGATTGCGGAAAAGAGGTAACGCTCGGGGTAGACCTGGGCGACCTGTTTCTCGTCTAGCTTTTCTCGGCGCGACATGTACTCACAATTCGGACTAATACTCATATCATTCCCGAGCTGGCCACCACGAACTTTGCTCGGACTAACTGTACATGAACGTGCTTACTGGGCCCAATGGTCCCTGGCACGTCACGAACATATGAACGGGGCAGAATAGGTGGCCGTTTCACAATCGACATCTTCGGTGGCGACTGATCCCCTCAGGGATTTCCACTTCAAGGTTGTCATCCAGCCGAATGACCCTACACAGAAAGCCATCAACTTAGGCTTCATGACGGTCACCGGGCTTGGGTTCACCACTGATGTTATCCCATACCGCCAGGGCGGCTGGAATGTGTCGGTCACCAACATGCCCGGCCAGGTCCTATTCAATCCGTTCGTGCTGACCCGGGGCGTCACACTGGGCGCGACCCAGCTTCAGATATCCTGGTTCCTGGAAATCTTCGGGCTGATTCAGGGTGCGGGGGCCAACGTCAGCGGTAAGACAAACATCACATCAACGTCCGACTTCCGCGCGCTCGTATTTATCTATGCCCTAGCCCACCCGAACTTCACCGGAACAGACGTGGAGCTGGCAGGCATCAAGTGCTACAACTGCTGGCCCTATCAGATGGCGTACTCCGACTTTGACGCCGGAAGTAATCAGTTGCTCGTCAACCAGATGACACTGGCCACTGAAGGTTTCGACCAGGTAGTGTCCACCGCACCGGGCAAGAACATCCCGGCTATGTGAAAGGGATTCATTATGGCATTCTTAGCAGCTCTTCCCGAAATTGTTGCAGCGGCTGGTGAGGCTGGCGCTGGTGAAGCAGCAACCGCTGGCGCAGGCGAGGCAGCATCCGGTGGTGGTGGTGGTCTTGGCCGGATAGCCAAAATGGGTATGCGTTTCGCTGGAGGTAATAAAAGCCAGCAGCATCCTTCCCCGCTGAGTGCCGGGCAATTTGGTGAAAGCGGTGGCGGCGGTGGCGAGGCAGCGACCGGTGGTGGCAGCACACCAGGAGATATCTACAATGAACAAGAACCAGGTGTGCAGGCTTCCGCTATGTCAGGCATGAAATAGGAGACGATGATGCCACCACCGCCCCGTCCATACACCGCAGGCGACCTGTACATGCAAGGACATGAGAACAGTATGGCTTTCCTCCAGGGTTTGAAGGATGCTAAGGCGGCGAGGAACAAGGCGCTGCTGGAGAACGCGGCACTAGTCGTTGGTGCCGTCGCTTACATGCGGTATCGCAATGCCAAGAAGGCGACACGTAAGTAAATGCCTCCTCGTGAACCAGACCCAATGGGCGGCCCGGCCGTAAGCTGGAATAAGATTCGGCCCGGTGGCGATACCAGCAACGGCAACACCACGTCTGTGCTCGGCACCGATCAGCTAACGAAAGCTCTCAGCAGCTTTGATGGTACGGTCACGAAGCTGGAAGCGGCAATCGAAAAGCTCAGCTCGTTGTCCGACAAAAGTGCAGGTCCCCATGGTGGGTTCGATGGTGGGAACGCTGGTGGTGCTCGTATCTCTGGGCAGCAGACCTCAGACGGCACCGGATACGTTTCAGGACTAGCCGCCCGGTTTGGTAGTACTAAGGGCGGTCAATTTGCGCAGGCTATGGGCGCTGGCGCGACCAGCACTCAGGCAGCATTCGGGAAACAGGGCGCACGGCACCAGGGCGGTAACGGCGAAGGCGTCGCGGCGTCAAACCAAGCGCAGTTCAGCGGCGGCCAGCAGCAGAACGGTGGCGGTGCCTCCTTCGGGGGGCGGGGCGGTTTCCTCGCTGGGATGGCCGCCAAGGGTGGTACAGCCGCTGGCACGACCGGTGGTGCGCTAGGGACTCCCAGCCCCGGTGGGGCAGCGATAGGGCTGGGCTCCAGCGTAGCTGGCGCGGTGATGAACCCCAGCTTGAATCCTCTGCAGACCGCAGGCACAATAGCGGGTGCAACAATAGGCGCGGTCGCCAGCTTCGGCGCGGCGAGCCTGCCTACGCAGGTTGATATCAGCAGCTATACCCGGTCGCAGTCCCTCTTCGGCATCAGTAACTTCACCGCGAGGAACCGGGCGTACGGAGCCAACGGCAACAACATCAACATGCTCGGCCAGAATGCGGCCGACGCCAGCGCGGGCCAGTCCACCATTAACTCCCTCGGCAACTACGGCAATGGCGCGAGGTACCAGACAGCCAATGCCGGGGCTGCTGGTATTGGCATAGCTAACCCCGGGCAGAGCTACGCCCAGGACGCCAACTTTATGGCAATAATGACGGACCCGCAGATGAGCCGCCAGCTCAATATGTCGGGCATTCAGAACACAATGCTGACCAGGGGTGGCGGCACCAACTCGCTAGCTACGATGCAATCCTCTATCATGAAGCGCCTCACTGGCAGTTCGAGTATGAGCCAGTCCGCATTCAACGCCAAGATTGGCGGACTGAACACCAGCGGGAACAAGTACTTGCAGCAGCAGTTCGGTGGTGACATTGCTGCCCAGATGACATCCAGCTTTGCCCTTCAGAACAGGCTGGAACAGGGCATGAACGCCCAGGGTAAATCCGGGGCGAACGCAAAGATGAGTGATGCGCAAGTCAGCTCGTTGCTGCAGAATGCGAGTAAGGGCAAGCAGGGGGCGCTCGACACATTGGGCAAGTATGGTGCCCCCGAGTCCGACATTCAGGCGCTGCAGAAGAAGAATGCCGTCAGCACTGCGACGCAAGGTGATATCTCCCAGAACTTTACCGCCGGTCTCACTGCCGCCACCACTGCCTTAGGTGGGTTCGACAAGGCTGTTGAGAAGATTATCAACCTGCCGGGAATCAAGCAGCTAGCGGGTGGCGGCGGCGGGTTCCTCGGCACCGTAAAGTCGTTCACCGGATTGTTCGCCGCTGGTGGTGTACTGCCCGGTTATGCACCAGGTAAGGACACCGTTCCCGCCATGCTGTCCCCCGGTGAGGGCGTGCTGACACCCGAGGCAACCAAGGCTGTTGGCGGCAAACCTACAATTGATGCACTGAATAAGAAGCATGCCGGGACCAGAATCAGTCAGGAGCGGGGCTCTTTTGGACCTTACGGTTTCGCGGACGGCGGGGTAACTGAGTACGACCACCTGACTCATAAGGGAAAGCATAAGAAGAAGCACAAGCATCACGCAATTACTAATCCATCACACGATGGGCACGCAACGGCTGACGGTCTCCCAGGAAAGTATGCAGACGGTGGACTGGTACAGTACTTCGGGGGCGGCGGGTACGCCAACCCGCTGCGTGATGTCAAGGGCATTACCCCGGAGCGTATTGACCAGGGCGTTGACTACTCGGGCAAGGGCCCTATTCATCCGATTGCCGCTGGTACGGTTAAGTCCACCACAAGCTCGGGCTGGGCTTTCTGCGGTGGCGACGCGTGGATCGTTGTTGACCACGCGGGCGGCCGGTCCAGCTACTACGCCGAGGGCATCACTCCAAAGTCGAAGGTCGGTGATCACGTCACCACCAGCACCGCCATTGGTGAGATGACAGGGTGTGTTGAATTCGGCTGGGCAGACCCTAACGGCGCTCAGGCGCTGGCACATTCTCAGTTTGATGGAAGCAGCCCGACCGCTTATGGGCAAGACTTCAGCAATCTGATTAAGGCAGCGGGCGGCCCGGCGGGGACTATCGCGGCTGGTCTG
>Ga0302324_100025708_pt1 | contig 11282 bp, 8 predicted proteins | sample Palsa_T0_1_FD_201949 | JGI IMG/M metagenome (GOLD analysis project Ga0302324, IMG submission 201949) | Peat permafrost microbial communities from Stordalen Mire near Abisko, Sweden - Palsa_T0_1 | ecosystem: Environmental > Terrestrial > Soil > Palsa > Peat permafrost | place: Sweden: Abisko... | reverse complement strand
CGGCTGATTGACGACATTGACGCTGTCGCCCCGGGCCTGGTCGAAGCCGACCGCGTCCTTGACCAGGCGCGTGATGTCGTCGATCTCCGCCTGGGTGAGCGCGCGTTCGACGGTCTTGCCGTCGGCGCCGGGCTGGCGCATGTTGTCCACCAGCACCGCCACCGTCACCCGCTTGACGCGGCCGGCGGGCTGGCGCGAGTAGCTGACGGTGCGATCGATCTCGTAATTGCGCGTCAGCTGCTTGGAGGTGTTTTCCGGCGTCGCCGCAGCGGCGGCCGCCGCGGCCGCGGCACTGGCGGCGGCGCTGGCAGCTGCGCCGTTGGCGCCGGCGGTCGCGCCAAGCGTTGCCGCCGGTTTGGAATTGCTGGCCGCACTGGCCACGCCGCCGGCCGGCGGCTGGTTCGTCAGCGCGCCCGGGATGCCGCCGGAAGCCGCGTTGCCGGAACGCGAGATCTCCTCCGCGCTCTGTTCGCTGCGCACGATGGCGCTCTCGGGCTTGTATTGCTCGTGCGCCTCCTCGCTCGCGCCACCGTCCAGGTCCACCGTGACCTGCGCGTGCACCCGGCCGTCGCCCACCAGCGGCGCAATCAACCGCTCGATGTGCTCGGTGTAGTTGTCTTCGATGCGATGCGCGGCCTCGAACTGCTCGGCGGTAATCGCGGCCTCGGAATTGCGCGGCGATGACAGCAGCCGCCCCTGCTGGTCGACCACGGTCACATTGTCGGAGTCCAGTTCCGGAATACTGGAGGCCACCAGGTGCACGATGGCCGAGACCTGTTCTGCCTGCAGCCGGTGTCCGGCGCGCAGCTGCAGCAGCACCGAGGCGCTGGCCGGCCGCCGGTCGTGCACGAACGCGGACTGCTGCGGCAGCGCCAGGTGAATGCGCGCCGCTTCCACCGCCTGCAGCGACGCGATGGTACGCGCCAGCTCGCCTTCCAGCGCGTACTGGTAGCGCGCGTTTTCCATGAACTGGCTGACGCCGAAACCCGGGTCCTTGCTCATCAGCTCGAGGCTTGCGCTCTTGCCCTGCGGCAGTCCCTGTCCGGCCAGCTGCAGGCGCGCTTCATGCACCCGTTCCGCGGGCACCATGATCGCGCCGCTGTTGCTGTCGAGCTTGTACTCGATCGCGGCGGTCTGCAGCGCCTGCACTACGCTGCTGGCATCGGAGTCGGACAGGTTGCCGTATAACAGGCTCCAGTTCGGCCCGCGCCACCACAGCACCACGGTGACGCCGACGGCCACCGCGGCGGCGATGCCCAGCAGCAGCAGCAGCGGCCGGGCATTGAGGCCGACGCGGCCGGCAAAGCTCGCGCTCTGGTTAGTCGCCATAAGCAGTTTCCATCACCCGGTCAGATCGACATGTTCATGATGTCCTGGTACACGCTGACCAGGCGGTTGCGCACTTCGGTGAGCGCACGAAACGAGACCGAGGCCTTCTGGCTCTCGATCATCACGCGCGCCAGGTCGACCCCGGATACGCCGCGCTCCCAGGCATCCGCCAGAGCACTGGCGCTCTGTTGGCTGCGGTTGACCGATTCGATGCCCTGCGCCAGCAGTTGGCCGAAGGCCGGTGTCTGCGCCGCGCCGGCGGCGCCGGCCGCGCCCGGTACCATCGATGTCCCGAGCGCGGCGGGCTGGATGCCCGCCCCCGCCTGTGCCGACATCGAGCGGATCTGTGCCAGCACCTGGTCGATGGCGATGTTGCTCATGCTGCACTCCCGGCCATCTGGATCTCATCCGACAGATCAACTCCGGCGGCTCGCAGCCGCGCGAGCTTGTAGCGCAGCGTTCGGGCGCTGATGCCGAGCTCTGCGGCCGCGCGCTCGCGGCTGGCGTGCGCGCGCAGCGCGCGCAGGATGAGCTGCCGTTCGGCCAGCGCCAGCGAGTCCGCCAGCGCGCCGCCGGGCGCCGCTGCCGGCGGCGGCAGGATGACGGCGGCATCCGTGGCCGCGGCAAGGGTGGGAATGACACGCACGTCGACCGGGATCGGGCTGGCCGCGCCGGCCGCTTCGAACACGATGTGCGCGGCGCGAATCAGGTCGCTCTCACACAGCACCAGCGCACGCTGCATCACGTTCTCCAGCTCGCGCACGTTGCCGGGCCAGTCATAGGTCAGCAGCAGCTGTGCGGCGTCCGGCAGCAGCGCCGGAATGCGCGCGCCGGGCTTGCAGTGCTCGGCCAGCAGGCGCATCGCCAGCGGCAGCACATCGTCGCGCCGCGCGCGCAGCGGCAGCGGCGTCAGCGGAAACACGTTCAGGCGGTAATACAGGTCCTCGCGGAAGCGGCCGCTGGCGACGTCGCTGCGAAGATGCCGGTTGGTGGTCGCGATCACGCGCACGTCGAGCTGGATCTGCTGCCTTGCGCCCAGGCGCTCGACCTCGCGCTCCTGCAGCACCCGCAGCAGCTTGGCCTGCAGCGCCAGCGGAATCTCGGAGATCTCATCCAGCAGCAGGCTGCCGCCCTGGGCCTGTTCGAACTTGCCCGGGTGCGCCGCCTGGGCGCCGGTGAAGGCGCCGCGCTCCCAGCCGAACAGCATCGCCTCGAGCATGTTCTCGGGGATCGCCGCGCAGTTGATCGCCACGAACGGCTCCCGGGCGCGCAGCGAATGACGATGGATATAGCGCGCCAGTACCTCCTTGCCGGTGCCCGACTCGCCGGCGATCAGCACCGTGCATTCACTGCGCGCGACGCGGCGCGCCAGCTCCATCAGCCGGGTGGAGACGTCGGCGCAGGCCACGGGCTCGTGGACGTACTGTGAATTAGTCATTGCCTCAATCGTCGTCGTACTGGTCTTAGTGGTACTGGCGAGGATAGGAGCAATTTGCGTGCCGCCTGCAATCTGTGACGCGGCTCACGCTGGCGGCCGATGGCCGCCGCCGCAACGTCAAGTTTCCGACGGCTCGCTGTCACTGCCCGCCAGGGAATATTTGCGCAGCTTCTCCACCAGCGTGGTGCGTCGCAGCCCCAGCAGGCGGGCGGCCTGGGCGACGGTGCCGCCGGCCGCGCGCATGGCGCGCACGATCAGTCGCTGCTCGAGCGACTCGAGGTAATTGCGCAGATCGAACTGGTGCGGGAACTGCTCAAGCAGCGCATCGGCCAGACCCGGGTCCATCGCCGCCGGCTCCTCATCCGCCGGCGCGGACGCCGCTGCGGTCGCGGCGCCTGGCAGCGCCTGCAGTGCCTGCAGCGCCGGTCCGAGCACACTGAGCGCCGGAGCGGTGGCTATCGGCTGGCCGGCAATCGGCCCGCCGGCAATCATATCGGCTTCCGCGCTCCAGTCGGCAGGCCGGTAGCGCGCCGGCAGGTCGGCAATGGTCACCGCCCGCGCACCGCATTGCACCGACATGCGCTCGATCAGGTTGCCGAGCTCGCGCACATTGCCCGGCCAGCGGTAGGCTTTCAAAGCCTCGATGGTCGCGCCGCTGAACTGCACCTGCGGTCGGCCGGCACGGCCGATGCGATGCGACAGATCCGCGATCAGCTGCGGCAGATCCTCGCCGCGCTCGCGCAGCGGCGGCATCTCGATCGGTACCACGTTGAGCCGGTAGTACAGATCGGCACGAAACGTGCCCGTGACGATCGACTGCTCCAGATTGTGATGAGTCGCGGCGATGATGCGCACGTCGCAGCGCTGCGAGACGCAGCTGCCGACGCGTTCGAACATCCGCTCCTGCAGCACCCGCAGCAGCTTCACCTGCATGGTGGGATTCATATCGCCAATTTCGTCCAGGAAGATGGTGCCGCTCTCGGCGATCTCGAACCGCCCCTTGCGCGCGGCCAGCGCGCCGGTGAAGGCGCCTTTCTCGTGACCGAACAACTCGCTCTCGAGCAGCTCGGCCGGAATCGCCCCGCAGTTGATCGGCACGAATGGACGCGCTCGCCGCGGCGAGGCCTCGTGAATCGCGCGCGCGACGACTTCCTTGCCGGTGCCGGATTCCCCGAGGATCAGCACGTTGCTGTCGAATGCAGCCACCTGGCCGATCAGATGATTGACATAACGAATGCGCGCCGAGTCGCCGGTCGGTAGCGTCGCCGTGGGGCTGGCCTGAGCCGGCTGCGAAGAGCGCGCGGCGGCAGTAACCAAGGCCCCCGTAAGGGCGGCTCTTTCGGCCATGGAGTAGCTGTTCCCTGAAGATACCGTCGGCAACAGACTAGTTATCGGGTTATGCAAACAAGAGGTAGCGCGTCACAGCGACTGTGAGTACGGCGTCGCATATTCCCTAATATCAGGAATTCAGCCGCGTGCTTTGCGCACCTCGGCAATGTGGCGCCGGTGGCGCACGAACGCGAGCCGCGCGATCAGCTCGGCCACGCCGGCCGACAATTCGGGAAATTTCACTTTCGCCACGCTGCCCTCGACCGCGACCACCTGCGCCGGCAATTCCAGCGGCTGCGGCAGCGAGCTGCGCAGCTGCACGCGCAGCAGGCCGTGGCCGCCAAGCGGCGGCGTCTGCCCGATGCAGGTCCAGGAGGCCCCCAGGCTGTTGAACAGGATCGGGGTGGCAGGCGGCATGCGATCCTTCGACACCAACTTGGCCAGCAGCTGCATCACCAGGTTGAGCTTGAAGTCGAGGCGCGCAATCTCGCCGGCCAGCGGGCCCAGATCCTCATTCGGATCGCGCACCGGATGCTCCTCGACCGCCAGACAGGTCTGCAGCAGCAACAGATTGGCCTCCTCCAGCCCAAGCAGATCGAAGCGATCCGGTGGCTCCCACATGGCCATCCACTGCACCGGCAGCACATCCTGAAAGGCCAGCTCGTTGTCGAGCACGAGCGTATCGACGCCTTCGGACATCGCAGGGCTCCTCGGTTGCCAGCGGCGCCATTCTACGCGCTCGGAGGCAGCACCCGAGTCATTTGCCGAACCTCCGGTCCGATCGCCACCCAGGCGGTGCGTATCTCCGCCAGCAGGCTCAGCACCTCGGCGATGAAGGCAGGATTGTTCTCGGCATTGGCACGCAGCAGCTGGCGCATCATGTAATCGTAAAGATCGCTCAGGTTCTGGGCTATGGCGCCGCCGCGCGCCATGTCGAGGCAGCCGCGCAATTCGGCGATCAGGCTGATGCAGCTGTGCAGCAGCTTCGCCTTGCGCACCACCTCGCCACGCTCCATGCAGCCGCGCGCGCTGGTCATGCGCTCCACGGCACCATCCATCAGCATCAGCACCAGGCCGTGCGGATCAGCGTTGGCGACGCCGCCGTGTACCGAGACGCTCTGGTAGGCCGCCAGCTTGGGATTGCGCGCAAAGGCGTTCACGCCGCCATACTCCATCGATCTTCGATGCTGGAGTTAACGGCCGCATCGGCGGCAACTTGAGCCCGCGGCGCGCGCGCCACTTCAGGCGTTGGGTGTGCCCTGCACCGTCGGCAGGCTGGCGAACTGCTGCGTCAGATACGCAGACGTCGTCTGCAGCGACGACAGCAGCGTGTTCAGCGCCGAATATTGCTGCGTCAGGCTGGCGCTGAGCGCGGTCATCTGCGCATTCAGCTGGTTTTCCTGGTCGGTCAGCGCATTTTCCTGCTGCACCAGCGTACTGCTGGTGGCAGCGATCGCGCCGCTGGATCCGAGCGCCGAGGTCAGCTCCGAGTTGAGTGTCGAGGCAACGCCGCCGCTGCCGCTGAACAGCTGGCTCACGGCGCTGAAATTGCTCGACAATGCATTCGACAGCGTGCTGCTGTTGAGACTCAGGGTGCCATCGGAATTGGTGGTGATGCCGATGCTCGCCAGCGAGTTGTAAGTCGTCGAGCCGGTGTTGACGACACTGTAGAGCGCCTGTTGAATCTGATTCGTCGTTCCCGACAGCAGCGCGCTGCCGAGCAGCGGTCCGGCGCTGTTGCTGGTCGCATCGTAGCTGCCGAGCGGCTGCAGTGCGCTCACCAGCGTGTTATAGGCGGTAACGAAACTGCTGATGTTGGATTCAATGCTGCTGCTGTCATTGCTGACGCTCAGCGTCGCGGTGCTGCCGCTGGCGGTGACGCCCAGCAGATTCAGCGTCACGCCGTCCAGCGCATCGCTGACGGTGTTGCTGGGGCTGGTATAGGCCACGCCCGAGATGCTGAAGGAGGCGTCCTGCGCGGCCGCCTCCTGGGTGTAGTGACTTAAGTTGCCGCTGCCGTAGGTCAGGGCCGCGAGCGCGTTGCCGGCGTCGGTCTCGCTCACCTGGATGGTATTGGCAGCGCCGGTGAGCGATGACGACAGCACCAGGTGTGCGCCATCGCTACCGGTGAGCACGGTCGCTGCGATGCCGGGATTGCCGGCGGCCGAATTGATCGCCGCCGCGATACCGCCGAGCGTATCGTCGCTGGCGTCGATGGTCACGCTGAAGCTGGCGCTGCCGAGGCTGAGCGACAGCGTGCCGGTGCCGAGCGTCGCCGCGGCGCCGCCGGCGAACGGTTTCGACAGCAGCTGCTGCGCGGCCGCCAGCGCGCCGACCGACACGTTATAGGTGCCGGCGGCCGCTGCCGACTGCGCCGTCGCGGTGAACGCGGTGGGTTCGGTGCTGTTGGCGCTCTGGATATCGAAGGCGCCCGGCGTGTCGAGCACGCCAAGGGATGACTGGAAGCTCGACAGCGCGCTCTTGAGTGTGCCGATCGCGGAGATCTGGGTGCTGACCGCCTGCGTCTGGGTCGAGATCTGCGAATCCTCGGGCGCGCGCGTTGCTGCCACCAGCTGCGATACCAGCGAGCTGACGTCGATCACCGAGCCGCCGGCGGCCTGGCTGCTCGAGCTGCCGGCGATCGACACCACCGGTGTCGCGGTGCTGGTGCTGCTGACGCTGCTCGTGGTCATCGCGTGCTATCCATGAGAACAACGCAGGCCAGAACGACGCAGGGTGGGCGCCTTGCAGCGTCCACCCCGCGTGTGTTGTTGAGAACTTTGGCCTCTCGATCCATCGTATCCCGTGAGTGCTCCGTTACGGCAGCTTCTGCAGCAGTGTCAGGATGTTCTGCGGAATCATATTGGCCTGCGCCACCATCGCGGTGCTGGCCTGCTGCAGGATCTGCGCCTTCGACAGGTTGGAAGTCGCCTGCGCGTAATCGGTGTCCTGGATCGAGCTGCGGGCGCTGGTCAGGTTGGTGGCATCGGTATTCAGGCCGGTGATCGCGGCCTGGAAGCGATCCTGGTAGGCACCCAGCTGCGCACCCGAGGTCGCCAGCTGCTGCAGCGCCGCGTCGATCTGCACCAACACCTTGTTGGAGTTGTCGACCGTGGTCACGTCGGCACTGTTCAGGTAGCTGCTCGGCGTCGCAATCGTGGCCGCCGTCAGGTCATAGGTGGCGTTGACGCCAAGCGTCGCCAGGCTTTCGTTGCCGACATTGACGGCGCCGGCGGTATAGGCGACCGTAACTGCCGCTTTGGTGTTGGACGTGCTGCTCAGGTCGATGCCGGCGGCCCCGACGGTCGCAATCAGTCCGCCATCCTGGCCCGACAGCTGGTTGATCGCCGCGGCGACAGTCGCCGCATCGGTCGCCGCCACGCCGGTGAAGGTCATCAGGCTGGTGGTGTGCGTGACGCCGTTGCCGTCGGTAATCGTCAGCGTGCCGGTGTCGTCCGCCGTGGCGCCGGTGCCGACAGCGGTGCCGGCGGAGGTATACAGACCGCCGATCTTGTTGCTGTTGGCGCTGGCTACCGACGATACCGCGATCGTCTGGCCGGCATTCGCGCCCACCTGGAAGGTGGCGCCCTCGAAAGTGCCGTCCAGCAGGTTCACGCCGTTGAACTGCGTGTTGGTGGCGACGTTGTTGATGTCGGCCATCAGCTGCTGGAACTGCGTGTTCAGGTCCGCGCGGTCCTGCGTGCCGTTGGTCGCGTTGAGCGACTGCACCGCCAGGTCGCGCATGGTCTGCAGGTCGCTGGTGACTTCCGACAGTGCACCCGAGGCCGTCTGGGTCAGCGACACGCCGTCACTGGCGTTGTTGGCGGCCTGGTTCAGGCCGTTGATCTGCGAGGTCATGCCCTGCGTGATCGCGTAGCCCGCGGCGTTGTCGGCGGCGGTGTTGATGCGCAGACCCGAGGACAGCTGCTGCAACGCGGTCGCCAGCTGGCTGCCCGACGAGGTCAGACTACCCTGCGCCACGAGTGAATCGATGTTCGTGTTAAGGACCAGTGACATTGCCTGTTGCTCCTGATGTTTATGTCCGACGCCGGACACCAGTCCGTCGCGCTACCCGCCGCAGGCCGACCGCTTCAGCGGCTGCCTGTTCAGCCCGGTTATCGGTCCCGGGGCGGCGAACTTGAATGTCGGAGCGCGCGATTGCGCAAAATGCGCCACAGTTCACAGTCTGGTTGCCTTTACAGAGTCAGGTACTTGAACAGCGATAGCTGCGCAATCGCGGCATACGACTGCTCCGCGGCCTGCAGTCCCACCATCTGCTGGCTGAGCGTGGAAACGGCGGACGCATAGTCCACGTCCTGCAGCTTCGATTGCTGCGTGGTCAGCGTCGTGCTGGTGGCCGTATTGGTGGTGCTCTGCGCCGCCAGCAGGTTGATGCGCTCGCCGACGCTGGCGGACACCGTGGACAGATGACTGATGCTCTGGTCGATGTTGGTGAGCGCGCTGCCGATACTGGTGGTGAGCTGCGCCTTGCTGGCCGGGCTGTCGGCCGGTTGGGACAACGCGGTAGCTAGCTGCGTCAGCGTGGCAAATAGGCTCTGCTCGCCGCTCGGTGCAATGCTGAAGGAATCGCCAGCCGCCGGTGTGCCGGTGACGGTGACCTGCACTCCCTGGAACTGGATCGCGCTGGCGCTGCTGTAGGCGCCGTTCGCGACCACCGTGTTGCCAGTGGTGTTGTCCACGATCTGGTAGCTGGTCGGTGAGTTAAACGTCAGCGTGTAGTTGTCGGCAACCCATTGCGTGCTGTCGAGCACCGAGCCGGTGTCGATGCTGGCGCTGCCGGTGTTGGCGGCATTGGCCGCGGTGGTGAAGGTGCCGTTGCCGGCCGGCACGTTCATGAACGCGTCGGCACCGGTGTCGCTGTCGGCCACGCTCTGGTTGGGGCTGATCTGGATCAGGCGCGTGCCGCTGTCGCCCTGGTAGCTGACATTGCCGCTGCTGTCGCTGGCAAACGGCTGGGTCTGAACGGCGTAGCCGGCGAACAGGTATTCGCCGTTGGCATCCTTGGTGTTGGCAGTGCCGAGCAGCGCCTGGATCTGGGTCTGGATCTGCGTGGCAATCTGCGCTCGGTCGCTGTCGCTGAGCGTCGCGTCGCCGGCCTGCACCGCCAGGTCACGTATGCTCTGCAGCGTCGTGGTGGCCGACGACAGCGAACTCTCCTCGAGCGACAGGCGCGTCTGGGCCGACGTCAGGTTGCTGCCGTACTGCGTCAGCTGCGCCTGCTGCTGCGACAACTGCACGATTTGCGCTGCCGCGACCGGATTGTCGGCCGCGGTCTGTACCGCCAGCCCGGTCGACACCTCGTTCTGCGTGACCTGCAGCGCGCTCGACTGGTTGTCGATCGCCAGGATCGCCTGCGAGCTGATTTCGGCGGTCGATACGCGCATGGGTTTAGCTCTGTACCGCGGTGATGATCGATTTGAACAGCGTCGAAGCCACGTTGATGACTTCGGCGGCGGCCTGGTAGGCCTGCTGGTACTGCACCAGGTTGGCCGCCTCTTCATCCAGATTGACGCCCGAGATGCTCTGCTGCGCATTGCTGGCGTCGGTCAGTACCGATTGCTGCGCCGTGGTGCCGCTTTGCGCCTGGCTGGTCTGGATGCCGATACCGGTGACCATCTGGCTGGCCGCATCGTTGATCGATGTGGTGCCGCCGATCAGGGCCTGGTCGAGCAGTCCCGCCATCACGGTCAGGTTGCGGTTGTCGCCGCTGCCGCTGCCGTTGTCATTGATCGAGAAGCTGTCGCCGCTGGCCGGCGCTCCGCTGACCGTCACCTGCACGCCGTTGAAGTCGATCGGGCTGCCGGAGGTATAGGCGCCGTTGCCGACCACCACACCGGCGGCGTTGGTCGCCTGCCAGGTCGTTGCAGTAGTGAACGTAAGCGTGTAGTTGCCGCGCACCCAGTCGGCGCTGTCGGGCACCGATCCGGCATCGATGCTGCCGCTGCCGGTATTGCTGCTGGCGGCGGAGGTCAGCAGCGGCGCTGCGGCCGCGAGCTGGCTCGGATCGCTCATCAGCACCTGCATGCCGGACACCGCGCCGCGGGTGGGTTCCACCATATAGCTGTCGCCGGCCTGCGCGCCTGCGCCCACCACGATCGACAGGCCGTCGGCAGTGAACGGACTGGCGTTGGTGCCATTGCCGGTAAGCTGAACGCTGGCGCCCGAGCTGGCGTCCGTCAGGCTCCAGCTGGCGCCGTCATAGCGCAGCAGGTAATCATCGCTGGTAATCGCGTTCGCATCGGCGACCGTGGCAGTCACCGTCGAATTGCCGGCGTTGCCGCTGTCGGGCAATACGCCGACCCCGCCGACGGCGAAGATCGCGCCTCCCGGATTGCCGGACTGGTCCAGTCCCGCCTGGTTCTGCGTGTTGATGGCATTGGACAGCACCACCGCGATCTGGCCCAGGCTGTTGCGCGCCGGATCGAGCATCTGGCTGCGAAACTGCAGCGTACCGCCGAGCGTGCCGCCGCTGATCTGCCCGGTCACGTCGGTGCTGCCGGCCGCACTGCTGAGCGCCAGGTCGTCCTGCGACGGGTCATAGGCATTGGCGATCGTGCTCAGGCCGGCGGCCGTGGTGCCGGTCACCAGCGTCTGGCCGGAACCGATGTAGACATTCACCGAGCCGTCCGACTGCTGCGTCGTGGTGAGGTTGGCATAGGTGGCGAGCTGATTGATCAGCTGGTCGCGCTGATCGAGCAGGCTGTTGGGCGCCTGCGTGCTGTTCGAGGTGTCGGCCATGATCTGCCGGTTCAGCGTCGCGATGCCCTGCGCCAGCGAGGTGACCTCGCTGGCGTCGCTCTGCAGCTGCGTATTGGCCTGGGAGCCGAGGCTCGTCAGGCCGCCATCGTCGTTCTGCAGGTTGCTCACCAGCTGCTGCGCCTGCGACAGGAACGCCTGGCGCGAGGCCGACGACGTCGGCGCGTTGGCGACCGTCTGCAATGCGCTCACCAGGCTCTGCAGCTGCGCGGACAGTCCATTGCTGGTGCTGCCGAGCAGATTGTCGACCGCAGCGGCCTGGGTCGAGAAGCTGTTGAGCTGGTTGTAGGCGCTGGTGGCGGCGACCACCTGCGAGGCGACGGTCTGGTTGTAGACGCGCTGCACGCTGCTGACCTGCACGCCGTTGCCTACCGACAGGTTGCCGATATACGGACCCGGCACGCTGACC
>Ga0302324_100025705_pt1 | contig 11283 bp, 8 predicted proteins | sample Palsa_T0_1_FD_201949 | JGI IMG/M metagenome (GOLD analysis project Ga0302324, IMG submission 201949) | Peat permafrost microbial communities from Stordalen Mire near Abisko, Sweden - Palsa_T0_1 | ecosystem: Environmental > Terrestrial > Soil > Palsa > Peat permafrost | place: Sweden: Abisko... | reverse complement strand
CGACCGGTTGTACAATGTGTACAATCGACCATGACCAGCATGCGCTCGCCTGGTCAGCGAGGGAAGAATTTAGCAGGGAAAAGCGAGTGTTGCATCTCGCCACTGTCTCAAAAAAGGGCGCAGTCCACGAATAGCGGTTCTACAAAATTCTACAAAATTCGACACTATTTTCAGTTTTTCGAATGCCGGCAGCCGTTACGCGAGATTCAATATCTGCCTGACCGTCCCGCTTTCATTCTCGATCTTGCTTTGCAGCATCATGATTGCGTGGATCAGTTGTTCGGGACGCGGCGGGCATCCCGGCACATACACGTCGATGGGAATCACCTGGTTCACCGGGATCAGCGCGTAGTTATGGAACACGCCGGTGGACGTGGCGCAGGCGCCCATGGAGATGGCCCACTTGGGCTCCGGCATCTGTTCATAGAGCCGCCGGATCACCGGAGCCATCTTGTTCGACACCCGGCCGGCGATGATGATGAGGTCCGATTGCCGCGGCGATCCGCGAAAAACTTCGGCGCCGAAGCGCGCAATATCGAACCGCGAGGCGCTCATCGACATCATCTCGATGGCACAGCATGCCAAGCCGAAAGACATGGGCCAGATGGAGTTCTTGCGCGCCCAGTTCAGCGCTTTATCCAGGGTGGTCAGGACCAGTCCTTCGGAAGCCGCGGCGGTAGCGTTCGCCACCGATTCGTTGTCCAGGCGCTCGAACAGATCGAGGGGGCCACTGGCCATGGGTGCGTCCATATTTTAATTCTCGCATGGTTTGGTCGCGCACTCGTCATCGCGGCGCGGGGTCCGGCTACACCTAAGGCCGAACAGGAATGGCTCAGTGCTCACGGCCATGAGTACCGAGGGCAGTGGGTCGCCCTGGACGGAGCTGTGCTTCTCGGCCACGGACCGAAGGCGTGTCTCGTGCGTGATCAGGCGCGGCAGAAAGGCATTCAACGGCCTCTTCTAGTGCACATCCTGGAGAATCCCGGCCAGCCGTCTCCTGATGGTCGCAGCAATCTGCCAAAGGTTACTGAGCCGCGAGCGTAAGCGACCGGGCGCATTTCCCAAAAACGTCTAAGCACCGCATCTTACCCTCATCTCCGCCTGACTGAGGGCCGTCCTGTACAATTAACACATACCCCCTCATGCAATCCGAAAATTACGGGCAATTACTCGATCTCGCAGCGCAGCTGTGGGGAATCGAGCCGGAATATTGGGATATTTGGGGCCGCCAGCATTTCACGTCGAATGAAACCAAGCAGGCCATCCTGAAAGGCATTGGGGTGCGCGCGGAGAGCGCCCAGAGCTTGCGCGAATCGATCGAGGCACGCCGCCGCAGAGAATGGACGCGGCTGGTTCCGCCCTGCCTGGTAGTCGGCCGGCAGGAAGGCGCGATCGGCCTGCCGCTGCACGCGCCCGCGGAGTTGGCGCTCGGAACAGCCCGGGTGGAGATTCACGAAGAGGGTGGCGCGGTGCGCTCGCTCGAAATCACGCTGGGCGATTTTCCCGAGTCGGGCATCGCCGAATTCGACGGGCGGCGCTACGTGCGGAAGCAGATCGCGCTGCCGGGCGGATTGCCGCTGGGCTACCACGAAGTGCGCGTCCGGCTGGCGGATTCGCAGCAGTCTACGCGGCTCATCGTCGCTCCGGAGCGGGCCTACGCGCATCCGGCGCTGTCGGGCGGAGGCAAAGCCGCGGGCGTGGCGCTGGCGCTTTACGGAGTGCGTTCCGCGCGCAATTGGGGGTGCGGCGACCTGCGCGATCTGCGCGGCATCATCGACTGGATCGCGGAGGACACGCGCGCGAGCTTCATTGCTTTGAATCCGCTGCACGCCATTTACAACCGCCGGCCGTACAACACCAGTCCGTATCTGCCGCAGTGCATCTTCTATCGGAATTTTCTGTATCTGGACGTGGAAGCCATCGCTGATTTTCAGAAGTCGCGGCGGGCGCAGCGTCTCTGGCAGCGCCCCGACACGCAACAGGCGATCTCGGCGCTGCGCGCTTCCGCGGTCGTCGAGTACGAGCAGGTGAGCGCCTGGAAACTGCGCTTCCTGAAGCTGGCGTTTGCGGAATTTCTGCCGCAATGGCGCGCGGGCTCGGAGCGTGCCGGCGAGTTTCGGCGGTATCTGGACGCCGAGGGAGAGCTGCTCGATCGCTTTGCGGCCTATTGCGCGCTCGACGAGCGCCTGCACTCCGGCAATCCCGATCTGTGGACCTGGCCGGACTGGCCCGCGCCCTACCAGGACCCGGATTCGCCCGAGACGAAAGCTTTTCGTAAAAAACATTGGCGGCTGGTTCTGTTTTATTGCTACGCGCAATGGCAGCTCGACACGCAGCTCGCGGCGGCCCAGGAGTACGCTCGCCAAAAGGGACTGTCCATCGGCCTCTATCACGACCTGGCCCTGGCCACCGACCATTTCGGCGCGGACCTCTGGGCCCACCGGCAGTTCTACGCGACCGGTTGCCGGGTGGGGTCGCCGCCGGACGATTTCGCTCCGAAGGGCCAGGATTGGGGCTTTCCGCCGCCGTGCGCGGAATCCCATCGCGACAACGGATACCGGCTGTTTACCGAATCCATACGGAAGAACTGCCGGCACGGCGGCGCGCTGCGCATCGATCATGTCATGCGCTTCTTCAGGCTCTTCTGGATCCCGGAGGGCGCCGACGCTACCGCGGGCGCCTATGTAACGGAGAACTACAACGACCTGATCCGCATACTGGCTCTCGAAAGCGTGCGCCAGCAGGTCGCCATCATCGGCGAAGACCTCGGGACTGTCGAGCCGTTCGTGCGCGAGACTCTGGAGCGCTTCGGGATTTTGAGCTACCGGCTCTTCTACTTCGAGAAGCGCGCCAATGGCGAGTTCAAGACCTACAGCGAATACCCGGCGCGCGCGCTGGTATCTTCGACGACGCACGATCTGCCCACCCTGGCGGGCTTTTGGGCAGGCGAGGACATCGAGGCGCGGCGGCGCGCCGGCATGTTCCCGGACGATGGCATGTACGCCCGGCAGGTGGAAGCCCGCACGCGCGAAAAGCAGAAGATGTTGGATCTGCTCTTCTCGCTCGAGCTGTTGCCGGCGCATTCTCCGCGCTCGGTTGTGCAAGTGCCGGAGCTCTCAGGCGAGCTGCACAACGCGGTGATCGGCTTTCTGGCACTGACGCCCTCGCAACTGCTGGCGGTAAATCAGGAGGATCTGACCAAGGAGATCGCGCAGCAAAATTTGCCAGGCACCACGTGGCAGTATCCCAACTGGAGCCGGAAAATGAAATACACTGTGGAGCAATTGCGCGCCGAGCCAGCCGCGCGGGACTTCGCCGTGATGTTTCGCAATTGGCTGGTCCGCACCGGACGGGTCAACGGGCAAAAGGGGTAAATAGATGAGCGCCGGCCGGCCCGTTTGGCTCGTCAATGTCAGGCAGGCAAGGCTTCGAAAGTAAGCCGCAAAAACGAGCGCGGCTGAAACTCAATTCGGACAGGCACGATCGAGTCGGAAGAGTCCTCAAGCCATAAGCGGAAAGCCGTTTGACGTCTCGTACGCTGATTCCGGACCCCGCCGCGGACCACCCTGAGGCGCTCATTGCCACCTTGCTGTGACGCTTCGATTTCCAGTAGGTACTCCTGCTCGTTATAAACATACCGGCCGATGGCGTGTCTGTCTCGTTGCTCCAATAGAGTTGCCAATTGAAAGAGAAACGTGGCTGGCGCCTGGTTCGCTGAGTCCGGCCAGGACGTCTCGTGCCACTCGACCTTGGGATGAAATGTGGACTCAGCCGCGGCGATCAGGCCATGGTCGGACCAGGTGGCGTCCGAATTGAATTCGAAATGGGTAACCGCGCTCCGGCTGTGGCCCACGCTATGGCGGCCATTTACCGCGCTGTACACGCTTTGGCCAGGCGGCGGATTGGCGATCGACCTCCGGGCGTGCTCCAGACTCTCTTCGGGCGATGACGTGAGCACTCCGAAGTAATCTGCTTCGGTTGGAGTGGCGCCGGACCCACGCACTACTTCCCGTATCCAGCCAAGCCTTCTCAACCCATGGGCGCGCTTGGGGTCTGAGCCCCCCGCGAAGAAGAAAATCCTCCGCATGGAAGCGCCTTCGCCGGTCTCCTCGATGGAGGCCTGTCCGCCTCCGACTCCGGCGCGGCGGTAGAACGCAATCCCGAGGAGCAGAATAACGGCGTCGGCCCGATACCGCCGGCTCTTCGCTCGCAAGGTGGACCCCACCGTACTCTCGCTGGCATTTCGCTGCGGCAAGCATATCGGCGTGGATGCCGTCGCGCGGCTGTCAACGCGTCCAGACCGAAACAGAAGCGCCAGAAGCAAACCCGTGAATCCCCGCCTGGAATGTTTCCGCATTTCGACCATCGGCTCACAACCCTCTTCAGCTTCAGTATGAGCCGTTCTGAGTCAGGCCGTCGGCCATTCACGGTCTGTTCATCTGCGATGTGGATAATGGTTTCAGAATGCTCCCGCTTTATGTGCGATCCGCGGTAGGAATCACCATCTTCGCGGCCATCGGGCTGGCTCAGCAGAACCCGGCGGCTGCTCCGTATAAGGTCATAAAGACCGTCAAGGTTGGCGGCGTGGGCGGTTTTGACTATGTCTATGCGGACGTCGACGGCCGGCGCTTGTACATCCCGCGCCCCGGCGCCAGCGGCGCCCGGATCACTGTCTTCGACCTGGATTCACTGGCCCCGGTGGGCGAAATCTCCGGCGTCAATGCCCGGGGAGTGGCTGTCGATCCCAAGTCGCATCACGGTTTCGCCACCAGCAAACCGGTGCTGATGTGGGATACCAATACACTGACTACCATCAAGAGCATCGATGTGGACGGCGCACCGGACGGCATCCTGTTCGATCCGTTCAACCAACGGGTCTACGTCTTCAGCCACCGCGCTCCCAACGCCACCGTGATCAATGCGACGGATGGTTCCGTAGTGGGCACGATCGACCTGGGCGGCGCACCGGAACAGGCTGTCACCGATCGTAGCGGCCATATCTACGTCGACATCGAAGATAAGGACAACATCGCTGTGGTAGACGCCAAGTCACTCAAGGTGACGACGCACTACGATCTCGCCGGCAAAGGAGGTGGGCCCGGCGGATTGGCGCTGGACGAGAAGAATCATGTTCTCTTTGCCGCGTGCCACGAACCTGCCACTATGGTGATTCTCAGTGCCGCGGATGGCAAGATCATCACCACGCTGCCAATCGGCAAAGGGGTGGACGGCGCCGGATTCAATCCGGGCACGATGGAAGCCTTCAGCACCCAGGGTGATGGGACGCTGACGGTCATCGGCGAAAATAGCTCGACCAGCTTCGTGGTCGAGCAGAATCTAGCAACGAAGGCGGGCGCCCGGACCATGACGGTGGACACCAGGACCAATCGGATCTTCACCGTCACTGGGGACTTTATGCCGCTACCGGCAGGGCAGCGCGGGCGGCCGCAGATGGCGCCCGATTCATTCTCCGTTATTGTCGTGGGGAAATGACACCCGCCGGCTTCGTCAGACCTGCAGATTGCGCAGGTACGGCACGCTGGCCTGCATCAGATCCAGGTTCATTTCAACGAAGTAATTCTTCAGCCCGCCCGTTTTCGCCGCGGTAAAGATCTTCTTCCAGTCGAGGGTGCCCTGTCCCACCGCCATGGTCTTCTTGGTTGCCGCCGACCAGTCCTGTACGTGCATCGAAAAGAAGCGGCCCGGATACTTCATAAAGTACTCGGCTGCGTCATAGCCTTTGCTGATTGTCGAAACCTGGAACTGGAAGTTGACCAGTTTCGGATCGAGAAGCTCGATCAGGATGTCATAGGTCCGCTTGCCGTCAACCGTGGTGAGCTCGAAGTTCTCATTGTGCAGACCCTGCCGGATACCGGCCTGGGCCGCCTTTTCGCCCATTTTGTTGTATTCGTCGGCTGCCCGCTTCACATCGTCCATGGTCGGGTTGCGCGGCCCGTCCAGGCTCGGCACCAGCATCTGCGTCAGCCCGACATCTTTTGCCCAGGCGATTCTGTCCGCTTGATCCTTCCGCAGTTCCTGAATGCCGAAGTGAGAGCTCTCGCATTTGACGCCCATATCGCTAATGATTTTCTGCAGCTCGGCCCCTTTGTATTTGGCGAGGCCGCCGAAGTCATCGGCGTACCCCACCGGCGAGCACAGTTCGATCCTCTGAAATCCGGCGTCGGCAAGCTTCTTGATCGTGCCGGGAAAGTCTTGGGCGATCATCTTCCTGACGGGATACGTCTGACATCCGATGGGCATTCCCAGCGGATTGGCGCGAAGCTCCCGTGCGCCCGCGTATAAGAGACCGGCCACACCGGCATCGGCCGCCGCATTCCTAAAAAACTCTCTTCTCGATGTCACTGACATTCCCGCCTCCTTTTTTGTGCTGAAGCGGTATTGTCGCACGATTCTACTGCGTCGCGATCCCCCGCTCCTCCAGCAGTTCCCCAGTGGTCCTCAGCAGGTTCATCAGGTTGCGCCTGTAGCTCACCGAATTCTGCACCACGCTCGACTCCGCCGCGACCAGGGCGCCCTGCGCCTGCAGCACGAAGAAGATGGTGCTGGTGCCCAGCTCGTACTTCTTCTGCTCGGCTTCCATATACTTCCTGCCGAAGCCCAGCGCCACCACCGATAGCTTCATGGCATCCTTGCTCGATTCCACCTGGCTCACCGCCGTGAGCACATCCAGGCGCACCTGCTGTTTCACCGTGCGCACGTTGAGCGCGTCGCGCTTCTTCGACACGAGGGCATCGGCCATATCCGCGGATGCCTGGTGGCTCTTAATCGGCAGAGTCAGTTGCAGGCCGAAGGAATAAACCGGAAAACCGAAACCGAACATCTGGCTCAGAGTATCGCCGAAGCCGCCTGGAACTGGGGCGCCGACGATCGGCGTGGGTATGCCCGTCAATGAGAAAGTCTCCGGATAGTAGATCCCTCCGACGCCTTGCGTAGTATAACTGCCGGTCAGTGACAGATCCGGGAGCAGCTCGTTGCGGTTGGACCTGATCTGCAAGTCGTCGATATCCAGGTTCTGCGCGGCCGACTGCAAGTCCGGCCGGCCGGCCAGGGCCTTCTGTACTTCTCTTTCCGCGTCAATGAGCGGAGCGTCCGCCGTCGGCTCCACGGTTTCGGTCAGCACAATGGGCAGCGTGCGGATGCGCGGATCCAGATCGGCGCCCATCTGCCTGCGCAGCGCATCCTCAGTCTGCTGCAGGGAATAGCGCGCCTGCGAAACGCCGATCTGGGAGGTGGCGTATTGCTGCTCCGGGTTGAAGATGTCGAGCGGCGAAAGTGCGCCCAGTTCGAGCTCGCGCTGGGAGCGTTTCAGGGCCTGGTCCGCCAGATCGCGCGCGCTCTCGGCAACGCGCAGATTCTCGCGCGCCAGGATCACATCCCAGTAGGCGTTCTCCGCGGCGCTGACCAATTGCAGCAGGCTGGCCTTCAAGTCGTACTGGGTCTTTCGCAGGCGGCTGCTAGCCATCATGATCGGCAGGCGGTTCACGTACACGCCCCGATTCTTGATCAGCGGCTGGATGAAGCTGACGCCCAGGCTGGCGCTGAGCGCCGGATTGTAGTTGTAGAAACCGCTGTTGGTGGAAACCTTTTCCGCCGAGAACTGCACGGTGTATTGCGTGCCGGTGGGTAGAGTCTGGCTATAGAAGAAGTTCGCGGGCTGGGTAAGCTGCACCAGCGTGGTCGCGCCTTGCAAAGTCTCGCTCGCCGGCGTTATTTGCCGCATGCTCATAAAATTGGCGGTCCCGAGCGGATCGAAGGGCGCGAAGGCGCGCGTGATGGCGTCCTCGGCCACGTCCACCGTCAGGCGCTGTATGGCGATATCGGTGTTGTTCGCCATCACCAGCTCCAGGTACGAGTGCAGCGACAACTCCAGCTTATCGCCGATGACGTAGTCCTCCAGGTGCACAGGCGCATTCAGTTCCACGTGCGTGATCGGGCGGGCGAAGGTCTGGCGGAAATACGAAGGCTTGGGAAATGAGGCAAGCTGCCCGAAGGCGGCCGCCGCCGGCAACAAGCTCGCAAGCAAGTAGCGGAGAGGCATAGTCGATTTTCTTAGACGGATCGCCAGAGAAGATGTTCCTGATTTTCGTGGAAGTTGACGCCCCTAAACGCGGCGGTGGGATCTGGTAGAGACTGCGGCATGAGATCGGCTACAATCAACCGGGGACCGCATGAGTCTTGCGCCGCTGCTTGATATTGTCCATGCTACGACCCAGAAGTTGTGGACAGAGGTTAACAAATCGGCCTTCGAGGCCCTTTTCGGCAGTCCGGACGGGCGCTATGCGAAGGCAGCCGCCAAGGAAGTAACTCTCCGAGCGCCGGAGATGAGCGCCGATTCCGGAGTACCGTTCGCCGCCTACATCCATCCGTCGAACCCATCATCTGGCCCTTATAGCGGACTCTCGTTTGTGATCTTCCCAGTTCCCGACCAACCCTGCCTGGTTGGAATGGTAGTGGGTACCCAAGGTCTCACTCCGGACGAAGCGATTCTTGGGCGGCCAGGTCACGCTCGGAAGATCCAGGCGATCAGTTCCTGGCTGAATCGAGACTACGGCCGCGGAAGGTTCGTGGCTTGGGCAAAACAGGACCCCACCCGGACTGATCTTCCCGTTCCGGAGAGTGTGGCACAGGGATGGCCGGCGTATAAGAGTATCTTCGACCGATACGGGAAGGAAATCTACGCGATCTATTGCCCAACTGCCGACCGCGCCGGAACTGAAGCAGCCTTGACAGCATTCCTCGACCTACTCTTCGAAGAACGCGGCTGCCGCCCGATCGCCAGTTGTCAGGCGAGCTACGAAGCGATTCGAGGCAACTGGTTCGAGCACCTGATGCCCGGAACAGAACGCCCCCAGGTAACTGATCTACTCAAGGTCCGACGATATGTCATCATCCAAGGGCCGCCGGGCACTGGCAAAACAATGATGGCCACTGAAATCCTTCGAGAAGAGTACGGGGGACGAGGGCGCAGCATCCAGTTTCATCCCAACACTACATACGAAAACTTCATCGGTGGCCTCGCGCCGGCGAGTGCAGCAGGCGATTTGGGGCTGCGATTCACGCCAGCGAGAGGCTTCCTTATGGAGGCCGCCGCTGAAGCACTTCGCGATCCAGCGCGCAGCTACCTGCTGCACATAGACGAGATCAACCGCTCGGATCTGGGCAAGATCCTCGGCGAAGCCATCTTCCTGCTAGAGCCAATGGCTAACTCGGACCGGAAGATCGACCTCCCATACGACTTCGGCGAGCCGTTTCACCGCACGTTTTTCTTGCCCAGGAACCTGCACATTCTGGGTACGATGAACAGTGCGGACCGCAGCATCGCTATCGTTGATGTCGCAGTTCGGAGGCGTTTCGCATTTGTGTCGTTGTGGCCGCGGATGAGCGTCGTCGAGCAGCACGGATGTGCGACGATGCAGAAAGCGTTCAAAGAATTGATCTCCATCTTCATCGAGCACGCGGCCGATGACGCGTTCCCGTTGGTGCCGGGACACTCGTACTTTCTGGAATCAGATGAGTCCCGCGCAAAACAAAGCCTCCAAGTGAACCTCGCTCCGTTGCTGGAAGAGTATCTGGCGCAAGGTTATGTTGGCGGTTTCGCCGGACCGATCCGCGGCTATTTGCAAAAACTGCGAAGTTTGTGACGCACGCACGTACGCGATACTACCGAAGGACAGCGCCATTAGTGGCGCCCTTACGTGCAAGTGAAGTCTGCATCGAACTGGACGATCACTCCTTTGCGCGGCGGTCGGCAATCGATTTCTTTCAACTGCGAAGGCTCGGCGACCGGCAAACCATCGCTGCCAGAGCGGCACGGTTGGCGGAGCAGTTCGTCACCCAAAACCGCTCGCTAATGTCCATGCTGGATGTGCGGGTCGAGCAGGACTTTGACGGCAGTGACGTGCGGTTGCTGATCCAGGCGGGAGATTCGGTCGGTGCAGTTCCGCTGATCTCTCCAACCACCGCCCGGCCGGACTACGGGCTGGTCGTCCAACCTAGGTTTCCGTGGGCGGGCATTGGGCCAATGCTAGCGGAGATGGGCTGGCGGGTAAGCCCCACACCGCTTCGGCTGCCGCTTCTTCGCCGGTCGGAGCGTCGCGTGCCTGCGTGGGTACTGTCTTTCATGATTTTGGCGAGACTGAAGACGCTGCTCGATTCTCTGGATCGCCGTTTTGAACTCACGAACGAAATGCTTCGTGCGCCGCGCGGTACGGTGCGCTGGGCCGAGTATGCTACGAGGAGCTTGCCTGGCGCACGCGTCCTGTCCATACCTTGCACATTCCCGGACCTTCGGGATGATCGACTCCTCAAGGGAGCAGTCCGGCACACAGTCGAGTGCCAACTGCGCGCGCTCGAGACTCAGAAGGAACACGGAGCGTTTGTTCACAGGCTGATCGAATTCGGACAACAATTACTAAGTCGAGTTCAGACGGTTCCGGTATATGTGCCGTCTCCTATGACGCTGGGAGCCTGGCTTGTCCGTCCGTTTCGGACTGAGCAGTTCATCGACGGCCTCCGGGCCATCGAATGGACTGTTGAGGAACGAGGCTTAGCTGGTTTGAGCGACCTGGAAGGTATACCGTGGAAGATGCCGATGGACCAGTTCTTCGAGGCCTGGGTCGAGACGGTATTTCGCATCGTCGCACAACGGACTGGCGGACAAATGAAGGTGGGCAGAAAACGCGAGACGACTCGTCCCATCAACTGGGAGCCGCCGTACATCGGCTCGCAGAAGTCACTTGTGCCAGACGTCTGGCTAGAGTGGGATTCTGTGACCCTCATTGTAGATGCGAAATACAAACGCCATTGGGAAGAGCTGCAGCACTCATGGTCTACCGCGGAAGAAGAATTCCGCGACCAGCACCGTAATGACTTGCTCCAGGTCCTGGCTTACGCCAATTTGGCGCGAACGTCGAAGGTTATCGTGTGCTTAGCCTATCCGTGCTCACCGCAGAGCTGGGCTTCATTGCGCGACAGAGGGCGGCTAATCCACCGGGCCGAGCTGACGGTCGGCTCTCGGTCGCTGCATTTATGGCTGACCGCCCTACCGATGGCGACCGCGATGGAGCGCATCGCAGTGCCCCTGGCGGATGAGGTTCGCCTGGCATTACGGGTTTCATCTTAGCGTTTCGCCAGACCTAGCGGGAGTTTACTCCGGGCCTGGGGCGCGCATGGGTAACGGTGTTTTCTTGTAAGAAGTTGCAGGCGCCAACTCGTATTACCCACGTGGGGTAATATGCAATTGATCCAGACCCAAGGTTTTGG
>Ga0302324_100025701_pt1 | contig 11285 bp, 4 predicted proteins | sample Palsa_T0_1_FD_201949 | JGI IMG/M metagenome (GOLD analysis project Ga0302324, IMG submission 201949) | Peat permafrost microbial communities from Stordalen Mire near Abisko, Sweden - Palsa_T0_1 | ecosystem: Environmental > Terrestrial > Soil > Palsa > Peat permafrost | place: Sweden: Abisko... | reverse complement strand
AACCATCGAGAACCCTATGATATGCCGTTCCGTGGGTTCGGCGATCCGATCAAGCGCGAAAAGTGGATCGGCTACATGGATAACGAGTACACCGAGGGCATTTGGGAACACGATATCGTCTTCACCAAAGCTCCCGGGACCGAATGGACCTGGCGGCGCTGTTTTGCGGTCGGCGGCAAGACCAATTTCTGGGGCCGATCGTCGGCCCGTTTCGGCGATATCGATTTCCGCGCCGCCAGCCGCGACGGGTATGACGTCGATTGGCCCATCGCTTATGACGAGATCGCGCCTTACTATAGCCGGGTGGAGCGCATGATCGGTGTCGCGAGCACAGTTCAGAAACGTCCGAGTAACCCGGACGGCGAGTATCTGCCGCCCATGAACTTCCGCTGTATCGATCGTATTCTGGAGAGCGGCGCCCACAAGATTGGCATTCCGTATCTGCCCGACCGCATTGCACAACTCACGGTCCCGCATGCCGGGCATCCCGCTTGTCACTACTGCGCGAATTGCACGGAAGGCTGCGACGTCGGTGCATTCTTCTCTACACCATGGTTCTTTCTGCCTGCCGCTGAAAAAAGCGGCAACCTCGATCTGCGAACCAATGCGCTCTGTAAGAATATCCTCGTCGATGAGAACGGCCGCGCGAAGGGTGTAGCTTATATCGATCGGAACACCAGGGAAGAGGTCGAGGTCTATGGTAAAACCGTGGTCCTGGCGGCATCCTGCGTCGAGTCTGCCCGCATAGTTTTGAATTCAAAGTCGCGCCATTGGCCGGACGGAATCGCTAATTCCAGCGGCCAGGCCGGCCGCAGCCTCTGCGATCATCTTTACGGCACCACTGCGCGGGGCTACTTTCCGCAATTACTCGGGCAGCCAAGTTTTCCTGATAACGTCTCTTCGAGCACGGTGGCCTGGATGCCGCGCTGGCAGAACCTCGACAACCCGCGCCAGGAGAAGTTCATTCGCGGCTACTCGGTTTACCCGGACGGCGGCTGTAGTGAGTTTCCCTGGTATTTCGATGAGATAGAAGGTTTCGGCCGCGACTTCAAGCGCCAGATCAAGCGGCGCTATCCTACGCCGGTCAGTTTTTACATTCAGGCTCCCACACAGCGAAGCGATGCCAACTATGTGGATATCGATCCCGAGGTGAAGGACGCTTACGGCATCCCGGCCGCGCGGCTGCACTTTGAATGGGACAAGAATTCTCTGCTCATGTGGGAGCACGGCAAGCATTCGTGCGAGCAATTGCTTCGGGCGAGCGGCTCGGAATACCTGGGATCCGGACCGGAACCCGACATGCCGGGAACCAGCCTGCATGAGACTGGAACTCTCCGGATGGGGAGCGACCCGAAGCGCTTTGTTACTAATCGTTTCGGACAGGCGCATAGCGTTCCGAATCTATATGTCTGCGATGCCAGCGTGTTCCCGAACTGCACAGACAAGACCACCACGATTTCAATCCTTGCGTTTACGTTGCGTACGGCGGAGTATCTGATAGAAAATCTGAAGAGGAGTTATTGAGGCTCGCATAATACAGGGACCAGCCGGACCACGCTTCAGCTTGCTGCCGGCTTTTGCCAACGGCCAGACGGCGAACTGGAAGATGGCGGGAATGCTCTCCCAGTTTGAGACAGAGAAAGCCGCCCGCTGCTCACCCTACCGACCGTTCGCGTAATAGCGGCGGAGGTGTTCCAGCATCTCGCGCTGGCTACGCCGCCGCCGTTCGCGCAGCCAACACGGCGTCAGCGGAATTGCTCTCAAGACCCTCAGAAACCAGCGCACCGATCCAGTCTGCGCTTGCCGAAGTTGGGTGTCAATCGTCCCGCGTACTACCGCGTACCCCCGGTACGCGTCAGCTTATTCAGGCCGATCAGGGAACTTCGAAGACCGGATCGCAGTCCAATCGGAGGTGGATTAACATGCTCGAACTGCGTGGTGTGACGAAACTGTACTCAGGTATCCCCGCCGTCAGTGACGTCAGCTTCGTAGCGCGCGCCGGTGAGGTCACCGGTTATCTTGGCCCGAACGGATCCGGGAAGTCCACTACGCTGAAGATGATTTGCGGGCTCAGCGAGCCGAGCAGCGGACAGATCCTGTATCGCGGCGAACCCATCTGGCGCGACCGGATCGCCCACAAACAGCGCATCGGCTACGTTCCCGAAGAACCGCAATTGTACCCGCACCTGACTGGCGCCGAATATCTGGAAATGGTGGGCCAATTGCGCGGTCTTCCGGAGCGGCGGCTGGCAGAAAAGATACCCGGCTTCCTGCGGCTATTCTGGCTTTACGAGGACCGCTACGCTCCCATTTCGTCCTACTCGAAAGGCATGCGGCAGAAAGTCCTCCTCGCGGCCGCGCTGCTCCACAATCCCGAAATCGTGTTACTGGACGAGCCATTCTCGGGTCTGGACGTCAATTCGGCCCTGGTCTTCCGCAACCTTATACGAGAACTCGCGGCGCGCGGAAAAGTGGTCCTGTTCAGCTCGCACGAACTCGAAACCGTCGAGCGGGTCTGTTCGCATGTCGTGATCCTGCATAAGGGGCGCGTGGTGGCCAATGATTCCATCGAGCAACTGCGCGATCTGATGTCGCTTCCCACACTCGAAGAGATCTTCTCCCAACTGGCGATCGAGCAGGACACCGAAGGCATCGCCCGGCAGCTGGTGCAGTTGATCGAGGCGTAATCATGCCCGATCAGCGTCGGCAATTCCGGATACTCTATCGGGATTTTCTCTTCCGTATGGTTGACCTCGAGCTGTTGTCGCCCTCCGGCGAGATCCGAAATCTGCTTGTTCAGTTGGCCGCCCTGCTGGCCGCGTTCAATTTCGTGGTAGCGGTCCTGTATGTCCCGCGGTACGCGACTTCGATCTTGCCCCCCGAACAGCTTCTCATGGCCGCCTGGGGCGACGAGGAGTTCCTGATAGCCACCACCATCGCTATCGCCGGGATGTTCGCGGTGCTCGCCTGGAACGCGCCTTTTCCCGACCGGCGAGACAGCTTCGTGCTTGGCCCTCTTCCGGTGCGCACAGGAATTATCTTTGCGGCCAAGATTACGGCCCTTGCTACCGCGCTCGGCGTCAGCGTCGCCGCCATCAACATTTTCACCGGGCTGTTCTATCCCTTCCTGGTCACACCACCCCAAGGGAGCGCCCTGCGATCGCTGAGCGCGTACTGGCTGACCATGACCGCCGCCGGCCTGTTGGTGCTCTGCACCCTGCTGGCGGTGCAAGGCCTGGCCGCGCTATTTCTGACCTATCGTCTGTTTCTGCGGCTTTCCAGCTTCCTTCAACTAGCGGCTCTCTGCCTGATTCTGGGCGCCTACTTCCTTACACCGGCGCTTGCGACTGTCCCGGGACTGACCGCGGCCGCCAACCATCGCCTCCTGGCATGGCTGCCCTCATTTTGGTTTCTCGCACTTTTTCAGGAACTCAATGGCGCTGCGCATCCGGTTTTCGGACCGCTCGCCGACCGGGCGCTGTGGAGTCTGTTCGTCTCTATCTCCGTGGCTTGCGCAACCTACCCTCTCGCTTACTATCGCAATTTCCGCCGCCTGATCGAGCAGCCGGACATCGTCCCCACCGACCGATCCCGCCGCGCGACCCGCATCGGACGGTTTTTCGCGGGCAGATATTTTCCGGGAGCTGTGGAAAGCGCCCTCTTTCTATTTATAGTGCGGACCATCGCGCGCAGCCGCCAGCATCGGCTTCTGCTCGCATCTTATGGAGGTGCGGGGCTTGCGATTGCACTCGCATATGCGAAAAGTCTCCTTTACGGCTACTCGGACGAGCCCTGGTACCAGCCCAACACCCCCTTGCTGATTGGCAGCCTCGTCCTGCTGTCCTTTATGGTAATTGCGGCGCGCGCGGCGTTCGCGCTTCCCATCGCGCTGCAAGCCAACTGGATCTTCCGGATCACCGCGGTGCACAGACCCGCGGCCTACTTCGCCGCGGTGCGGAAATCGGCATTCGCGCTCACTGTCATTCCTGTTGGGATACTCTCCGCGATTCTGTATCTTTCGATCTGGCCCAGCCGCGCCGCTCTGGAACATATGATCGTGCTGGTCGTGACGGGCTTCCTGCTGGTGGACAGGGCCCTCCATCGGTTCCGGAAAATTCCGTTTGCCTGCTCGTATCTGCCCGGTAAGGCGAATCTCAAAATGAAGTTTGGGATTTACGGAGTTCTGTTTTTGTTCCTTTCCGATATTGGGGTTCAAATCGAGTTCTGGGCCATGCAGAAGCCGGCGCGCTTCCTGGTGTTGTCGGCCGTCCTCCTGACAGCCGCCGTTTGGGCAAACCGCGATACGGCCGAGTTTGCCGCGGCGCCGGATAACCGGATTCAGTTCGAGGACCTCCCGCCTGCTGACATCTTCGCCCTCGACCTCCGGCGTGACGGCACATGGTCCGGCTGCTGATTGCGTCCGTCGGCGAGTCTCCGGACGACAGGTAACTGCCAGCCGTGATCGAATTGTTCCTCGCGGGATTCATCGACATAGCGAACGAAGCGGCGCCGGCCTGCCAGGGTTTCTGCCATGGAGCTATACCTTGCTCCAATAGACGGATAATGTCGTTGGTCACTTCTTGCCGACCACAGCCACCAGCAAAGTCGCTGCTCGGCCTAATGGCAAGTTTTGTGATTTCCGCATGTTGTCTCCTTGGATCCCCTAATGGTATGAAAAACAATCCTGTTGCACCCACGCAGAATCGTCGAGTGCGCCAGGCCCACACCCCGTTCGCTCATCATGGCGAACCAGATCTCGATAACTGAACTCAAAGCTCAAGTACCAGCGATCTCCGATCGAAGTGTCGACCTTCCATCAGGTCCTCAACCGTTACGAATCGCGGCCTTCGTTCATCATGGCCGACTGCGGCCGCGTTTGCACCAGAGCCCCACTTTCCAACCCACAGAGCAAAGACCCATCTGAATCTGACGCAATTTCGAATTCGCACCAGAGCCGGCGACCCGAAGGTATACTGTATACATTCCCAGGAAGAAAACAATGGCTAGATTCAATGTACCGTTAACAGCTTTATTCATATTAAGGATTTTCCCTCTGAGTGCTGAGGTCGTGCCGCCTCTGTCTGCCCGAGGCTATACCGTGCTTCCGGTTCCTCAGAAAGTTGTGCTGGGACCGCAAGACTTTGCGTTTACAGACGGCTGGCAGCTGGCGCTCGAACGCGGCGTCAAATCCGACGATGTTGCGGTGGAATCTTTGAGAGGGCAGTTGCGTGAACGATTCTACTTGAGTGTTGCCGATACGGCAGCTGCTGGCGGCCGAGGCGGAGTGATCCGGCTCGAGGTGGCCCCGAAGTCCGTTGCCATTGGCGAGGCCACCGATCGGATCAAAGAAGGGATTGAGGAACAGGCCTATCGGCTGGTCCTGAAGCCGCAGGAGATCCGTCTGATCGCTAATGCCGCGCCGGGGCTGCTGTACGGAGTGCAGACGCTGATTCAATTGTTGAAGCCGCGCAGTGGCCACTGGTTGTTGCCGGAGGGTGAGATTACCGATTGGCCGGATCTCCAGATGCGCATCATCTATTGGGACGACGCTCATCACCTGGAACCCCTGCCCGTTTTGAAGCAGGCCGTCCGGCAGGCGGTGTTTTACAAGATCAACGGATTCTCCATCAAACTCGAAGGCCATTTTGAATACAAGCATGCGCCGGCGCTTGTCGAACCTTATGCGCTCTCCCCCGCGGAGCTCCAGGAGCTGACCGATTACGGTCTGAAGTACTACATCCAAATCATCCCCTACTTGGATGGGCCCGCGCACATTGCTTTCATCCTGAAACATCCGGAATACGCGGCGCTCCGTGAGTATCCCGAGAGCAACTATGAAGCTTGCGTGACTAATCCGGAAACTTACAAGCTGTACTCGGCAATGTTCCAGGACTTACTGGATGCCAACAAGGGTGGAAAGTACTTCGTGCTTTCGACCGACGAGCCTTACTATGTCGGCCTTGCCAAGAACGACCAGTGCAACGAAGCGGATGCGGCCAAAGAAAAAGGCAGCGTGGGCAAACTGCTGGCGGAGTATGTGACCAAGACGGCGAATTACTTGCACGACCGGGGGCGCACCGTACTTTTCTGGGGTGAGTACCCAATGAAGCCCGACGACATTGCCTCATTACCGAGCCACCTGGTAAACAGCGAAGTGTACGGGCCGGAATTCGACCCGGTCTTCAAAGCGCACGGCATTCGACAAATGATCTTCACTTCCACGGTGGGCTGGAAGGAGTTTTTCTTTTCGAATTACTACATGCTTCCCCCCGCGGACCACATCCCCGGCGCGTCCGGTGGCGGGTATGGGACTGTCCTCCAGGGTCCTGGATACGTGGGCCAGATGCTGGACACCATCGAAAATACGCCAGCGCGAAAAAACGCCGACTTGATGGGCGCTTTCATTGCCGGTTGGGCCGACACCGGAATCCATCCCGAGGTGATGTGGCTGGGTTACGCCACGGGATCCGCGGCGGTCTGGCATCCCAAAGGCGCGAGCGAGCAGGAGCTCATGAATCTGTTCTACCCTATCTTCTACGGACACAGTGCCACAAATATGGGCCGCGTCTATCAGCTCATGAGTGAGCAGGGGCAGTTCTGGAAAGAGAGCTGGGAAACCGTGCCTTCAGACGCGCGCACACCCATCTGGGGCGACTGGGACCGCATCAACCATCCTCCGGAGCCGGCGAGAGACCAGACTCTGCCGCTGCCCCCAGCGCCTTCGGCGGGCCTTCTGACGGTGAACTACGACTGGGCTTCGATGAGTCAGAGGCGTCTGCAACTTGCGGGACGATTTCTCGCTGAGAATGACGAACTGCTGGACCTCCTGCACAGCAATCTCTATCAGGTCGAGTTCAACCGCTACAATCTGGAACTCTACATTGGAATTGCCCAACTCTACCGGCAGAATATCGGGATGCTCCTCGATCTTGGGAACATTAACACTGCGTTGCAGGCGGCACAGGCAGCGGCGGGGAAGGGCGATTCCAAGCGCGCGGTGGCGGCCATCGATCGGGCGCTGGACATCGCCGAGGCCATTCGAGAGCAAAGGAACGAGGCGTTTGCCGATGCCGTCGGCACCTGGTACAAGAGTTGGCTGCCCCGGGTGGCGGAGGCCAACGGCCGCAAATTTGTCGACAAGGTCGATGACGTCAAGGATCATCTTCCCGTTCGCACCGTGGACATGACCTACCTCATCTATCGCCAGTTGCTTTACCCGCTCGACGATTGGGCCGACAGAGTGGAGGCCGCTCGCAACCAGTACGCCGGCGCTCACAATCTGCCAACCCAGTCCCGCCAGTGGCGTTGGACCGACCTGTCGACGACCGTGCACACCCCGCACCCGGGCGATGACCAGTGATTCTTCCCGGCATGTTGTCCAGATGTTTAGGAGCACTCTTCCTGTCTGTTGCGGGTACCCTTGCCGCGGAGCCCGTATTCCTCACGATTCCATCGATTTCGGGCCCGCTCGCCGTCGACGGCAATTTGGATGAGGCGGCCTGGCAGGGCGCCCGTATTCTTCCCCTGGTTTCGTCCGGATTCGGTTCGCCTTTCCCCTCCGGCGGCGAAGCACACGTGGCCACTCGTGGCGCGTATCTCTGCCTTAGCGCCCGAATTCCGGAGCCGGACCGCATCGTCGCTCATTCCACGGGCCGCAACCCAAATTGGTGGTCCGAGGATATTATTACCTGGAACATTCGCGCGCAGGACACCGCTAATCGCGGCCACCTGAACCTGTCGCTTACCGTGAATCCGCTGGGCGCTTACAGCCTGCCGGGGACAGACGGGCTGTTGGTCGCTACTCATCTCGGCGCTGGTGAATGGACCGTCGAGGCCGCGATCCCGCTGGACCGCCTCGGGCAACTGGGATTTATCGACGTGCAACGAGTCCGGGCTCCCCGGCCCGACACTCCGGAATTGCGATGGTACTGGCCCGCTCCTAATGAGCGCGCGGCCTTCCAGCTTGGTGCCCACTCAAACGATGCCGCTCCGGAGTTTCATCCCGCGGACGTTTACGTCGCGCCCCCGCCGGTCAGTCACTCTGTCCCCGAGCTGGCATGGATTTCGAAGTACGCCTGGTCTGAGGAGGAGCGCGACCAACGGCACGTCTCCCGGATGTTCGAGGACTCGCTACGCTCGGCCATGTCCGCTACCGCGGAGGACGAGAAGCGAGCGTGGCGGAAGGTCGATTCGCGAGAGGCCTGGGAGCGTTTCCGGGATCAGCGCCTCGACGCATTGCGAAAATGGCTGGGGCCGATGCCTGAGCGAACGCCGCTGGGCGCCGTGGTGACGCGCCGGGTAAATTACGGCGACGGCTTCGTGATCGAAAATGTCATTTTTGAAAGCCGCCCGCATCTGCTGGTGACAGCCAATCTGTATCTTCCGGAGAATCCCTCGGACAAAATCCCGGCCATTGTCGTCGTTCACAGCCATCACGCTTCCAAGACGCAGTCCGAATTACAGGACCTTGGAATGACATGGGCGCGCTCTGGAACCGCCGTGCTCGTCATGGACCAACTGTGCGCGGGCGAGAGGTCGCAATCCCAGCCGTGGCCGCGCGAGAGTTACTACGGCCGTTACGCCCTCGGCAACCAGTTCTTGCTGGCCGGCGAAAGCCTGATGAAATGGATGGTTTGGGACTTGATGCGCGGCGTCGATCTACTGTTGGAGCGGCCCTACATCGATCCCCAGCGGATCATCATGCTCGGCGCCGTGGCTGGCGGAGGCGATCCAGCCGCGGTCACCGCCGCGCTCGATCCGCGGATCGCGGCTGTCATCCCGTTTAACTTCGGTGAAGCCGGCCCCGAGGAGCATTACACCGATGGCCCGCGCGGCTACGATTTTGAAACCGCCTGGCCCGGCTGGGGAGAATGGGAAACCACGCGCTGCCTTCCCCGCAGTAGTGTTGACCAGTTCTTCCCGTGGTTCCTGTGTGCGGCGGTAGCCCCGCGGCCTTTCGTCTATTCATTCGAAATCGGCTGGCCGGGGGATGTGGAGCAGGAGCCGGCCTGGGCCCGATACAAGAAAGTATTCGAGTTGTACGGAGCCCGCGGCCATCTGGATCAAGTGTATGGCTTCGGTCCGTTTCCAGGGCCTGGCGAGTGTACCAATATCGGCACAGTGCTTCGTCAGCGCATACATCCGATCTTGAAGCGCTGGTTCAATGTCTCGACGCCCGCCGCCGAATATCATAATCCCCGGCCGGATTCCGATCTGATGTGCTTGACCCCGGCGGCCTCCGTCGATCGAAGTCCCAAGCCTGCCAGTGCGATCGCGCTCGAGATGGCTCGCCGGCGGCTCTCGGCGGCTCGATCGGGACACTCCTCCTTGCGCGCGTTGCGTAACGCTCTCCAAGAAAAACTCGGCGATATCGAGCCGCTGCAAAACCCGTCCGTTCAGCCTCTATGGACAAAGTCGGAGTCGCAGCTAACAGTCGAGGCCCTGGCTATCGAAACGGATCGTGGAATCGCGCTTCCCGTTTACCTGCTGAAGCCCGTGAATCCCGCGGCGAAACCAATGCCCGTGGTTCTGGCCATCGCCCAGGGCGGAAAAAGGCAGTTCCTTTCGGAGGGTAACGAGGATGTGAGGACACTCATCCAAAGCGGTATCGCAGTTTGTCTGTCCGATGTTCGCGATACCGGCGAAGTTGCGGCAACGCCATCGCGCGGTCCTGGCGCCATGGGCTTGGCCGAGACCGAGCTCATGCTTGGGGGGACCATGGTGGGCGCCCGGCTGAAAGATGTTCGAACCCTATTTCATTATCTGCTTTCACGGCCGGATATCGATCATTCGCGCGTCGCGGTGTGGGGAGACTCCTTCGCTGAGACCAATGCGGACGACTTCACCTTCGACCAAAGCGAAATGCAGGATGCCGGTCCTTTCCCTCAGCATCGGGCCGAACCCCTGGGAGCGCTGCTGGCGCTTCTCAGCGGCTTGTACGAAGATCGCGTTGCCGCAATCGCCGCGGGAGGTGGCTTGGTTTCGTATCTTTCGGTTCTCGAAGACCGCTTTTGCCACATACCTCAGGATGTAATTGTGCCGGGGGTTCTCCAAGTGGCCGACGTAGCCGATATAGTAGCAGCGCTAGGTTCACGGCCCGTTCTGCTGGAGCGATTTGTGGACGGCCGAAACAGGGTGGTCCGGAGTGCGCGGCTTCAGTCCGAGTTTGGCGGGGCGATGAAAGCTTCCCAGCGGCTGCTCGTTCGGGAAGCCTCGGGAGAGCCGCTACTGGCACGCTGGATTGCCGGCCAATGTTTGCGTCAATAGAAATGCTTGCCTGGTCGGTCCTGAACATCCTGATCTGTCCCCTTTTGCTAGCGCCTCTGTTCGCTCAGGACACACTCTCGATTCTCCTGGAACGGCGCCGCGCGGATCCAACCAACCCCGATCTCTGCCAACAAATCGGGATCGCTTACACGCGGTTGGAGAATTTCGCTGAGGCGGAGAAATTCTATCGCGAGGCGGTCCGCCTGAATCCCCGCTTTTGGGCTGCCCGCAAAAATCTGGGCACCGTCCTTTGGTTCCTGGATCGCAAGGAAGAATCGGAGCGCGAGTTCCTGGCAGTCACTCAGGTTCTTCCAACCGATCCCGTGCCGCATCTGTATCTTGGTCTGGCAGCTTACGCGCGGCACGACTTCCCGCAAGCCAAGATGCAGTTTGAGAAGGCAGGCGCATTGGCGGCCGAAAACCCGGAAGTCCTTCCGGCCGTTCTGGAAGCGTACCTCGCTACTCATGACATGAGTTTTCCGGGAAAAGCGATGGAGCAGTTGACCCACGCTGCAGACCAGGATGCCTCGTTACTCGCGCATGTGGGCGCTCTCTTTTTGCAGTACGGTTACTTTGACCGCGCAGCCACCCTGCTGGAGACATTCGCCTCTACGCACAAAGCTTCCGCGGAAGTATTTCGCACGTTGGCCGAAGCCCATGACCGGCAGGGCAAACCGGAGCAAGCGTACCGTGACTATGCGCGGGCGACGGAGATCGATCCAAATTCGGAAGACGGCTACATCGATTTCGCCGAGTTCGCTTCGGCTCATGGGAATGCCGATTATGCCTTGCAGGTAGTGGCGCGCGGTCTGGGGCACGTGCCCGAATCCCCTGCGCTACTGTTCGAGCAGGGAATTCTCCGTGCGCTTCAAGGCGATCGCAGCCAGGCGGAGAACAGCTTTGTACAAGCCAGCAGGCTCAAACCGGCCTGGAACCTGCCGCTGCTGGGCCTGGGCGTCTCGCGGTTGGAGTCCGGTGATGCCACTCAGGCGGCGGTTATGTTTCAAAAGGTCTGCACC
>Ga0302324_100025697_pt1 | contig 11287 bp, 7 predicted proteins | sample Palsa_T0_1_FD_201949 | JGI IMG/M metagenome (GOLD analysis project Ga0302324, IMG submission 201949) | Peat permafrost microbial communities from Stordalen Mire near Abisko, Sweden - Palsa_T0_1 | ecosystem: Environmental > Terrestrial > Soil > Palsa > Peat permafrost | place: Sweden: Abisko... | reverse complement strand
GCTGGGCGGCGCCAAAGCGGGATCGTTGGCCGAGTTGGCACCCCTGTTGCCGGTGCAAATCATCGACCCAGAAATCCATCGTCTGATTGAGGAAGGCCCGAGCCGTCGCAGGCGATTTTTGGACTGGGGTGTGTTCCACGTGGAACCGCGATTCGTCGATGACTGGCAGAGATTCCAGCAAGCGCTGAGGCAGCGCAACGCGGCCCTGAAGTCCCGACAACCTCGAGAAGTAACCGCTGCCTGGGATGGGGAGCTGGTGCGTTACGGTGAGGCAGTATCGGCAGCGCGGTCGAGCTATGTACGCCGGCTGGCGGAGCACGCAGTCAGCGTGACCAGAAACCTGCTCGGGCTGGAACTCAGTCTCAGCTACCGGACTGGCTGGGCCCGCGATTTAAGTTTGTCGGAAGCCTTACGGCAAAGTTGGAACCATGATCAGGAGAGTGGGGCCACCCAGGCCGGCCCTCATCGCGCGGAGTTAGGCATCCGGTTGGACGAGATGGGAGTCAAGGACCGGATCTCGAGGGGACAGCAGAAGCTACTGGCGGCGGCTTTGCTGCTGGCGCAAGTCAGAATGTTCCCGGCGGATTCGCCGGTGCAGCCCAGCTTGCTTCTGGACGACCCGGCGGCGGAGCTGGATAACGAGCGCTTGGCGGGCCTGATCACCGAAGTCGGTTCTCAATCAGTGCAACTGATCGTGACTGCGTTGCATCCCGAGTTTTCCGCGCTGGGGGAGCCGGGGCTGCGGTATCGGATGGTGGGCGGAGGCGTGCAGCCGGCGTAGCGGTTACGTGGCCAGAGCTTGGCTCGTTGATACGCCGACTGGTCAGTGAAGGCCAGGAGGGTCGATTTATGAGACTACCCTAGAGGGAATGCGAGAATTCGTGTCGAGCACGAGCGCGATTTGTCTCGTCAGACGTTGGGCTGTGTTCCACGTGGAACTTGAAGCCGGCAAGGGCTGGGCTGACCATTCATCAACATGAAGATCGAATCAAGGAACGACTCTACCCGAACTTCCCGGATTCGAGGCTTAGCCGACATTAGGTGACTAATGCAGTCAAGGTGCTCCCCCAAAGGTCTGCGCTAAAGAGGGCCGCAGAGGCGGTCTGAGCGACGTGGATTTTGGGCGGCGGTTGGGCACCGATCCTCCGGGAACGGTGCATAGGTACGCGGCGCCGACCGTCCACGCTCCAGTGGGGGCTCGTTACCCTCATTCTTGCGAGTTTTGGCGCAAAAACGTACCGGTTTCGCATTGTCCGCAGACTTACGCCCCTGACCAGAGAGTAGGCCGGCACTACAGACGTTTCCGCGGAAACGTACCCCTGCAAACAAAAGGGGTCGCGCCTTCGGCGCAGTCTCAATCAGGGTCGATCCGCGAAGTTCGGCTAGTCGTCTTTCTCAGCAAGCGGCAGCAACTAGACTACGCGCGGAGACAAGCTGGACGACCGACGGGCGTGAGCCGATCGTCACGCGCCGGATCGACCCGAACCCGATCAAAAGCTCCTGCTCGTCAGGCTGGGCTGGATTCTGGCCGGGCAGGTGACCCACGGATAACGCCTTCAAAAGTAGCCTGTGGGCCGTACGTAGCGGCCGATTCAGCAGCGGTCCCACGTTCGCGTCACTGGACGATTGGTCGATAGCAGCGGTTGCGGCTGGTGTTAAATAATTCTTTTATTTGGATAAATGATAGGCACCTAACCCATAACAACGGACCGCCGATACGAGCGCTGCCGAGCGCTTCGGGTGTCACTAATGCCGAGCGCTGATCCATGCTGGCAACTCAATGATTTAAAAGGGATTTTTTGAGCAGGTATACTCGTTTTTGGGGCCAAGAAATGTTAAACTCGGCGGTCATCCAACAGGATCCATTATGGCCGATAAAGACGTCTACGATTCCAGCAAAATCAAAGTCTTAAAAGGACTCGACGCGGTTCGAAAACGACCGGGAATGTACATCGGTGATACCGATGATGGCAGCGGTTTGCATCACATGGTTTTCGAGGTGGTCGATAATGCCATCGACGAGGCGCTCGCCGGACACTGCGATCGGGTCGTGGTCACCATCCATGCTGACGAATCGGTGACGGTGTCTGACAACGGTCGCGGCATCCCTGTGGATATCCACGCCGAGGAGGGCCGCTCAGCGGCGGAAGTCATCATGACGGTGCTGCATTCCGGCGGCAAGTTCGATGACAGTTCCTACAAGGTCTCCGGCGGTTTGCATGGCGTCGGAATTTCCGTCGTCAATGCGCTTTCTGATTATCTGGAATTGAATATCCGGCGCGACGGCAAATTGCATCGCCAGGAATATCGGCTGGGTGAGCCGCAGGCCCCGATGGCCGCCATCGGCGACACCGACGAGAAGGGCACGACGCTGCGCTTCAAGCCCAGCGCAACGATATTCACGCACATCTCATTCAACTACGACACTCTCGCCAAACGCTTGCGCGAGCTGTCCTTTCTCAACTCAGGTGTGCGCATCGAGCTGATCGACGAGCGCGATGAGAAGTCCGAGGTGTTTCAGCACGAAGGCGGACTGAAAGCATTCGTCACACATTTGAATCGCAGCAAGACTGCGGTGCACCCGACTGTGCTGTGGTTTCAAACCCGCGAGGGCAACACGCAGGTGGAAGTCGCGATGCAGTGGAATGATTCGTACCAGGAAAGCATGTACTGCTATACGAACAACATTCCGCAGAAGGACGGCGGCACGCATCTCGCAGGCTATCGAGCGGCGCTGACCCGCACGCTCAACAATTACATCGAAAAGGAACTCGCGGCCAAAAAAGAGAAGGTACAGACCACGGGCGACGACTCGCGCGAGGGGCTCACTGCGATTTTGTCGGTGAAGCTGCCGGATCCCAAATTCTCATCGCAGACCAAGGACAAGCTGGTGTCCTCCGAGGTCAAGGGCGTCGTGGAATCCGTGGTCGCGGCAAGCTTGGAGGAATTCCTTCTGGAGCACCCACAGGAAGCACGGGCCATCGTCAATAAGATTCTCGAGGCTGCGTACGCTCGCGAAGCGGCGCGCAAGGCGCGCGAAATGACGCGCCGAAAGGGCGCGCTCGATATTGCCGGGTTGCCGGGCAAGCTGGCGGACTGCCAGGAAAAAGATCCCGCACTCTCGGAAATGTTCCTGGTGGAAGGCGACTCCGCCGGCGGCTCAGCCAAACAGGGGCGCGACCGGCGTACTCAAGCCATCCTGCCGCTGAAGGGAAAAATCCTCAATGTCGAGAAGGCGCGGTTCGACAAGATGCTGGGATCAGCGGAGGTGGGAACTCTCATCACCGCCCTGGGCTGCGGAATTGGCCGCGACGATTTCAACGTGGATAAGCTGCGCTATCACCGCATCATCATCATGACTGACGCAGATGTTGACGGAAGCCACATACGGACGCTGTTGCTGACATTTTTCTACCGCCAGATGCCCATACTCATCGAGCGAGGGCACATCTACATTGCACAGCCGCCGCTCTACAAGGTCAAGAAAGGCAAACAGGAAACCTACGTCAAAGACGATCTGGAATTGAATGCGTTGTTGCTGAACACCGCCATCGAGGGTGCGGCCCTGCACGTCAATGCCGATGCGCCGCCCTTGTCGGGGCTGGGCCTCGAGTCTCTTGCGAGGAAGTATGTCGAGGTGCAAGCCATCGTGCGGCGCTGGTCGCGCCGCTACGACGATCGCTTCCTCGAGCAGTTGCTGTATGCCCCTGTTTTGCGCACGGAGGTTTTCGACCGCATCGATGCCTTGCGGGATTGGTGCAGGAATTTGGAGCGGCGCCTCAACACTCTCGACGACGCGTCGCGTCGCTACAGCGTGACCGTGGAGGCCATGGCCGCCGGCGGCCAACGCGTCAACCTGCAACGCTTCGAACATGGCCTGTCTTCCGTGAAACACATACCGCGGGAGTTCTTCGAGTCGGCGGAATACCTGCAGATCGCGGACCTCGCCAATACCTTGAGCGACTTGGTCGGAGCGGGGGCCTTCGTTCAGCGCGGCGAGGATCGCCACGAAGTCGCCAGCTTCAAGGTCGCCATGAATTGGCTCTTCGAACAGGCCAAGAAGGGCCAGAGCATTCAGCGCTACAAGGGCTTGGGCGAGATGAACGCCAGTCAATTGTGGGACACGACCATCAACCCCGAGACGCGCCGGCTCATGCAAGTGCGCATCGAGGACGTGGTGGCGGCGGACGATATATTCACTACGCTAATGGGCGATGCCGTGGAGCCGCGCCGTGAGTTCATCGAGAAGAATGCGTTGCAGGTGTCCAACTTGGACGTGTAGGCGGAGATGTCGGGTGCCACATTACCTGGGATTTGTGCCACATAAAGTGAGAATCGGTGCCACAAATATTGGGAAATTCTGACGGCTCACGCTGGCGGAGCATCGTCGGTTAATGATCTCAACGCGACGCCCGACTCCGCGGCATCCGCCCGAATGGCGGGTGGGGGCATATAGATGTCCGGTTTGCCCTGCCTGTCTGTTCCCGTCGGGACCAGTGGATGGGTGTGCGGCGGACGCGGGTAGCCTATATGAGAAGAAGATAAAGACCGATAGGGCATGCCGGGCTCTGTAGCGTCCATAAAATTCAAATGAAAACAATATCTTATGGATATCTACTACAAGGTAATGTGGGGCGGGTGGCTTGGCCTAACCATCAATGCCCCGCAAAAGTCCGTCACAGTTAGGCTAGCGGACGGGTACTAAATGTCCATTTTTGTGTAAACTTCGTCAATGATATCGGCCGGTCCTGAGAGATGCTCAGGGTGGCTTAACATCGGGACTTAGGAGGACTTGTGGCAAAGTACAGCGGCCGGCTTGCGAGACCGCCGATCGTCTACGCAATTTGCCAAATTCGTTTTCCGACGGTGGGCACAATTGACGAGGACCGTGCGGGGGCGATCCACGGATCACTACGAGAAGAGTATCCGCACCGCTTGCCTCAGAACATTGTTGAATTACCGATGGTGACTGCGGGAACCACGCCTTCTCCTACGTTACGGCAGGCATGGTTTTTATACGATCGCCGAAAATCCGGCGGATACGTCATCGAGTCAACTAACTTCGCTTATCGAACATCCGCTTACGTCGATTTCGAGGCGTTCGTAACCGAAACTATGCGAGGTCTCCAAAGAACCATCGAGATTTTAAAGCCAGCTTTGATCGATCGAGTGGGGCTTCGATTCGTCGACTTGATCGAAGGGTCCGGTGAAGCGGGGTTGGATCGATTACTTGAGCCGCCGCTGCTTGGCTATAGACCTCAAATAGATGGCTTTAAGCTCCAAATTAACCAGCAGATCGTTGCCGGCAAGTCGGCTCACGGCGATATTCTTTTTCGGTATTCCCGCGCTCAGCATACGGCGAGCGTCCCTGCAGATTTAGTGGATCCGACCTTGATTGGCCTACGAGCGCCACAACCGAATCAAGAGAGCGCCATAATTGACATCGATCATTTCAAGGACAATGCGGATATGGATCCAAGTCCGAAGGCAATCGAAGCATTGGTCCGACAGTTACAGGGCTCAATGAGCACGCTGTTCAAGGATGCCGTGACGTCTTACGCATGTGACCTATGGAATACCAAGTGAACGACGCCGAACTTTTTTGCGTTACAAATCAGACCAATTGGATTGCAAGCGGAACTAGCGGAAGCATGCAAATTCCGGTGCTGTGGCGACCGCCGACGTCTCCGCAGAAGCCCACTACGACGTCACTCGCTAGTAGCGGGACTGTCGCTGGCCACGCATCATTGCGGGCGTACGCCAGCCTTTTCGATGTTGCGACTGCAGCAACAGGAGCAATGTATATTATTGCCTTCAATGCGGGCGAACAGTCGATGCAACATCAATGGGCTGCTGATAGCTTTCCGGCCCTGATTGAAAGTGCAGTTGTTGAGTCTCCATGGACCAAGCATATCATCGCTCTTCGCAATGACTTGGGACTTGCTGTAGGCGCGCTGGTTGAGGCGCTTGGAGTTTCCCGCCAGACGTACTACGACTGGCTACGTGGCGAGATCCCAAATCCAAACAACCAGAGGCGAATCGCCGCGCTGGCGGCCATAGGTACCGCCTGGGTAACTTTCGATCGTGGTCCGATGAACCGATATTGGCAACTACCGACACAGCCCGGAATAGTCGGATTGCGTGAATTTCTCATTAGCCAAACTATTTCGGTTGAACAGTTCCGAACGGTTCTCACCAACCTGGGATTAGGCCGGCGAGTACTGCCACCACGCACAACTAAGCCCCGCACTGTTACGAACGATGCCAATAGCCGCCGCTACGGCTCGCGGAAAGCATGGCACGTTGAGCCCAAAGAAAGCGATTGAAGGGGTCAGCGTATGGCCATCGATGTCGCCGCAATCAGAATTCGCGGGTGGCAACAAGGTTCGCTCTTTAGCATCGAATCCAGCCGATCCCTACTCGGGTCGGACTGTCCACCGGGCGAATTTCGTCTGATCCTTGCGACGCACGATTGCGACATTCTGCATCCCGGCTCCCATGAGCCGACGGTGGACGTCTTTGTTGCGACCCCCATTCCGAGGCCGTCATCTTTAGACATGAAGGCTCGAAATGCACGACGTCTGCACATTCCTATCGTGGTTGGCGCAACAGTGCAGGATCACGAGATAAAAGTCTCGTCGCGCTTGAGCTTGCCCCGGGAGTGTCTTTCGACTCATTCGCCTGCAGAGGACGCCGTCCTGCAAGACGTTGGCTTTATCTTCCGTGAGTGGCTCGGAAAGCGTTACGACAGAGCCGCGTGGCCAGACGCCTTCAATGAACGTCTGGGGTCTCGTAAAGCGAGCCAAGAACTACGAGCCATCCTGACCCCAAGCGAGCATTGCTTCCGGGATATCTATTTGTCGATCGACCCCGAAATGGAAGAGATCAGCGATGGTAAAATGCCATATGTCGTGCGCGTGGCAATGGTCATGACGGAGCCCGATGCCGGGCGACCGGATATTGTGCGGGACGCTGAGCGTTGCGCTCAGGCAGTTAATGCGTTCTTGAAAACTTGCCCTGGAATAGAGGTAAGCGCAGTCGAAGTAATAACGGACGTCGACTTTACCTTGGCCGATCTGGATTCCTATCGGCCTTGGGATTTCACCGATTTGAGTTTTCACGATTAGAACAGCCCATCTTGGGATGCTGTGGCTGGCCGGCCGATTGGCTACGCACAGAATTTCTCAGGACTTATGGCACCAAATCCCCCGCCCTCGGCCCGCATGGTTCGTTCGTCGCGCCCCAACAAAAACGCCGAGGCAGGGCCTCGGCGTAAAGGTGCAGCTACCCCGTGGTAGCTGCGTTCCTCATCTTTGACGCTACTTCAGGTAGAACGTCGCGCTGGCATATACGAATCTGCCGACCGGACTTCCGTAGCTCAAGTCATAGCCGCCGACAAAGTTATTGACGCCGGCGCCATAGTTTGTATACGGCGGGTTCTTGTCGAAAATGTTGCGTGCGCCCAGCGTGAACCTCCAGTGGTCCAAGCCTTTCCAGTTGAGCTGCGCATCGACCGTGTCATACGCCGACACCTCGCGGGTTACATCGGTGATCGAACTGGGTCCATCGTGATACTTCTTTTGAAAGTTCTGCGTGACCGAGAAGTTGAAATCATTGATGTCGTACATCGCGGTCGCCAGATAACGGAAGCGCGACACGAAGCCCACCGTGTCTATGCCTTGATCCAACTGGGTGGTCCAGCTGCCGTCCGCATTCTGAATGGCATACTTGTAATAGTAAGTGCCGTTGGCCAGCAAGCTGACGCGGCCCTCCGGCAGATCGAACGCGTAGCGCAGATCCATGTCGAGACCGCTGACGTTCGTCTTGAACAGGTTCGCGTTGGTTTGCTGAATCCCGGTGATCATGCCCTGGGCATTGCGGGTGATAAAGCTCGCGAACTCGGCCTCAGACGCGGCACTCGCCAGAATGGTTTGGTAGGGTAAACCGCCAACCTGGATCTCATCCTTTAGAAAGATCCAGAAAGAGTCGAGATCGATGGACAGATTCTTCACCGGCTGGAAGACGGTGCCGAAAGAGAAATTCTGGGACTTTTCCGGCTTCAGCTGCGGGTTACCCCCGGTGATGGTGGTGAACTGGAAGCTGCAGGCCGGATTGTTCGCACTGAAGGTCGCACACTGGACGAAATCGCGCGTGCCGTTGGCAGTCACGCTGGTGGCCTGCGACGCGAACAAGTCGGTGAGGGACGGTGCGCGGAAGCCGGTGCCGGCCGAAGTGCGTACCAGCACCCAATCTTCCGGCTGCCACTTGATCGAACCCTTCGGATTGACCGTGCTGCCGATGGCCTGGTAATGGTCCCAGCGAACGGCGGCATCCACATCCAAGCCTTGGGCCAGCGGCGCATTCGTCTCGAAGAACGCGGATTCCACGCTGCGAGCCGCGCTTTCGGGCAACTCGTTGCCGCCTTCACCTGAGATGTTGCCGGTTTGTATCTCCGCCGCCGGATTGAAGTCGAAGGTTTCGCGACGAAGTTCGACGCCGACGGCGCCCGTCACATTTCCGGCCGGCACCGCGAAAAACGTGCGGCTGGCAGTGCCGTTCAAGCTGGTGACCGATGTTTTGCTGTCGAAATCCTGACCGGTAAACGTGTCCGCATTGGCCTGCGCAAGCGCCGCAGCACTCGTGGTCGGACCGAACGGGTTGATCACGCCCGAGTCGAGCAGCGGCATGATCTCCGAATATTCCGCATAGCCCGCCAGCAAGTCCTCGTGGACCAGCGATTCGCTATAGAGGAAGCCGGTGTCGTAGTCCCAGCCGTAGGCATTGCCCTTGAAGCCCAGGACCGTGCGAAACGCGTCGGCTACGTCCTGAGTCACGCGCGGGCCGTTGGCGAAGTCGCGATAGATGAGATTCAGCGGCTGGCCGGCCTGCCCGTTCGCGGCAGCGAAGGCCGTCGGGTAGTAGGGACTTTTCGGGGACAGCAGGAAGGCGCCCGTGCCCGGCAACGCGCCCGTGGCCGCGGCGTTGTACCCCGGGTACGTCTTCAATAAATCGGTCAAGTACGCTATGTACGGATTGCCCGGCAACAGGGGGTTCCCGGACGACAGCGGAACCGGCTGTACCTGTGTAATGGTGCTCGTCACCGCGAAGGATTCCTGGAGATACAGCTGGCTGTTATCCCCGACGGCCAAGCGGGCGTCGAGATTCTGTCCGTACCTCTTCTGCTCGGGCTGCAGCGAAACGTCGCCGTCATTGTCGAAGCGGCACTGCTTGGGGAAGTTAATGTCAGTGATGGAGCCCGGTCCACAATTGCCGACCAGCGGATTCGCCGTGGTGGAGCCGGAGCCGGTGGCGTGGGTAGGCAATATCACGTTCGCCGGAAATGCGAACGAAGAGGTGTCATCGTTGCCGAATTGCGGGTTGTAGCGCGATGCAAAGGGGCGCGATGAACCCAGAATCGGGCTGTCATGGTCGAAGAAGGCACCCAACGTCACGTTGTAGCGATCGGTTTTCAAATCGCCGAATCCGCCAAGGATAGAGGAATTCTCGGAGGTACCGCCGCCGGCGCGGGTCGGAGTGCCCGCCAGGCCTGTGACCTCCAAACCTTGATAATCCGACTTGAGGATGAAATTGACCACGCCGGCGATGGCGTCGCTGCCATAAAGGGCCGAAGCGCCATCTTTCAATATTTCAACGCGCTCGATGGAGGCGAGGGGAATCGTGCTGATATCCACCGAATCGCCATTGGCTCCCGTGGAACCGCCGCCGTATACCGACGCGCGGCGACCGTTGATCAAAATCAGCGTGCGGCCGCTGCCAAGACCGCGCAACGAAATGGCAGAGAGCGCTCCGTTCTGGTTGCCGGTGTTTTGCGCAGTCTGAACGCTGCCGGCGGCGCTGGCTGCCGTGATCAAGCGGAACAGATCTTCGGTCGTCGTGACGCCGGTGCGTGCGATGTCCTCGGCCTTGATCACCTGTACGGGAAGCGACGTTTCGGCGTTGAGACCCTTGATCGCGGTACCGGTGACGACGACTTCCTGGAGTGCCGCCGTTTCATCCGACGTTGCCGGCTTCGCTGTCTGAGCCTGAGCGTGAACGCTGGCGACGGTTAGGCCTAAAGCCAAAGCTGTGAGAAATCTGCCTTTCGGCAGACCAAATCTACTGTGGTTCATTTGCATCCCTCGGATCCATGTCCGCTATTGAGTGAGTAAGGCGGGCAGCATTGTGAATAAGCCCGCTACGACTTTCAATTAGCAAATACCATATATCTGCCTAAGTTCGTCGCTTGGTTTTATTTATTTTTTAAGAGTAGGACTGACGGCACTTAAGCGTTGCGCCGATGCCACTGTGGATCGTCAAAGGCCGCACCAATGCAATCTCCTAAGCATCCACCAGTTGGATGTCCGGCAAGATGCGGACTCGTAAATTGCCGACTTTCGCTCGATCTCAACACACCCGTCGTAGCCGTCGAAAGCGATCGGCGCCGCTCACGAGCGAACAAATATCTCCGCTCAAGTTCAGCATTCGGTTTTATTTATTTTCTACGCTTGGAACTGATCGGCATCTCATCTCCAAACATCCAACTGGTGGATGTATGAAGAGCTGCGGCCGACCGAAAACCGAGTCCACCCGTATCGTGTGCCACTCACCACGCACCAGCCAGTAGATCATCGCGTCGATCCTACTTGGGTTTCGGATTTGCTAATCAGCGAAGCCGCCGCTCTCCTGCCTCTTCAGCCATTCGATTGCGTCCGCCAGCATGCGGATGGCCTGTTGCCCGTTGCGCTCGCGGATGGTGACCGTTGCTGCGGATGCTTCCCGCGGTCCCACCGTCACGAAGATCGGAATGCCTTTATCGTGTGCAGCAACTACTCGCCGCGACAGCGTCTCAGTCGCATCGTCGATCACGCATCGAATTCCGGCATCGTCGAATGCTGCGACGACCAAATTCGCGTATTCCGCTTGGCTGGCAGAGACCGGGGCTACCCCATAGGGACCTTGAGAGAAGTTGCGGAGTGCGTACTTCTTGAAAGCCAGCGCGGCGCATCTCGCGGCGAATGAAGCCCTCAATTAGACGGTAAGTAGTTGCGCCGCGCGGATGCCAGAATGCCGTTCCTGGCGCCTCATCTTGTTGATGAAAAAGGTCGAGCCGTGGCCCGAGTACCCGATGATCGTGACTATCCATACCATCCTCCAAAGCATTTAAATCCCGTGGAGGAGCCCAGAAATAAAAAGGCCCCGTCCATCGCTGGCGGGGCCTCATGAAAATCGTTGTGAATTAAGTTAGAACACGAACGACCGACACGGCCCGCCAATGCAGGTCGTCGTG
>Ga0302324_100025696_pt1 | contig 11289 bp, 5 predicted proteins | sample Palsa_T0_1_FD_201949 | JGI IMG/M metagenome (GOLD analysis project Ga0302324, IMG submission 201949) | Peat permafrost microbial communities from Stordalen Mire near Abisko, Sweden - Palsa_T0_1 | ecosystem: Environmental > Terrestrial > Soil > Palsa > Peat permafrost | place: Sweden: Abisko... | reverse complement strand
CCAATTTCCGCCGCCACGAATGTCAGCGCGGAAAGGTTGCGGGCGCGCGTTGCCGCGTAGCGTGCAATCAGTACCCGGGCGGCTGCCGCTTCGCGCGGATCGGGATCGACGGCGCGATGCGCGGTATAGGACTTGCGCGCCACAAGAAGCAGGTTTTCGCAGTCGGCAATGTCCGGCGCTGCAATCAGCTCGAAGCCTGTCGCCTCGACAAGCCGCATCAGAGTGCGCGCGGAGAAATGATAGAGATGCTTGTCGATGAACCATTCCTCGACGATGTCGTCGGCGTCCAGGATCGCGATATTGGGCGCGTCGAGCATCAGCAGACCGCCCGGCTTGAGCACGCGCCAGTGATCGGCAAGAACGCGCGCGGGCTCGGCCACATGCTCGATCGTGTGGCAGGAGTGGATGATGTCGAAGCGCCCGGCCGCCAGCGGAACGTCTTCGATGCGGCCGGTGATGAGCTCCACGCGGTCGAGCCCGGCACAGGCATCGGCGACTCGCTCGTCGGGCTCCACCGCGACGACGCTGGCGACAGGCGCCGCGTCGAGGAAGGCGTGCACGAAGCTGCCGCGGTTCGAGCCCACGTCGAGAATGGACAATTCTGCCGAGAGATCGGCATGGCGATCGAGCAGTGAGAGCGCCGCACCGGTGCGAAAAGCCTTGCCGTAGCGGATGTTGCCCCAATCCGCGCCGCCCGAGACCGCCGCCGGCGCGCGGGGCGCGCGGTCGATGCGCGGCAGGCTCTGGACGAGCCCGCAATGCGCGCACGCATAGATTTTCAATCCGCGCGTCGATGCTTCAGGCTCGTAGACAAGGTCAAGCGAATCACGACGACACAGTTCGCATAGTGCGCACATTCACGAGCCCCCGGGGAAACCATACGCTAACCAATCTTCCCCGAACGTCGTTAATAATTCACTACATATTCCGGCCGTCCGGCGTAAGCCAGAGTCTGCATCATGTGTCCTGCAATGCGCGCGAAGCTTCGGGATTGACTCGCGTCGAGCAGGTGGTCCGCCGGCCGGTTGACGTTGTGCGGCCGCGCGAACTGTGCGAAGTGCTCGCTGCGGAATTGCAATCCAAGAAAGGCGAAGAGCGACTTTACCTCTTCGGCGCTGGTCTCGAGATCCTCGAGCCTGGTGAACAGCTTGCGCTCCGCGGAAAGCGCGGCCAGCGATTCGAGAATGACACCGTTGATTTCGGCCCAGTGCCAGCAGATTCGCTCGAATTGATTGAAGCCGGTGAAAGCCTGCTCGAACGGATCGCCGGGACGCGCGAGAGGCCACCAGTATTTCTTTTCCGGGGGCGGCGCGGGATTGCCCTGAGGATCCCTGGCATGCGCTGCCAGGATCGCCGTCGAGCGGTCGTCGTAGCATTCGTCGCCGAGCTTGTGGAAATACGAGCTCGCCACCTTTCTGCCGTCGCGCGCCAGATGCACGAATTTCGCGTCCGGCATCAGCGCCGCAAGCTCCGGAACGAGCCAGGACAGCTTGTTCGAGGAATCCCCCCAATGGGCGGCCTCGCTGTAGCGCAGGGCGGCGGCATGCGTCTCGCGCAGAATGTTTGCGGCGTCCGCCGCACCGGTCCAGCCCATGTACCGCTTGACCGCCAGCGGCTGGACGACATGCACCATGTATTCGTGATGCATTTCGACATTGGCAGCCGCCGAGAGCACTTTGTGCAGCATCGCCGTGCCTGAGCGGCCGCTGGAAACGATGAAGAAAGCTCTCGTGCCTATGCTCACAATCCGGTTCTTTACAAATCGGTCCCGCTTGAGCGCGGTGTTAACGATCCCTTAGCCAAATCCACTTTAAAAATGGTTAAGGATAGGAAGGGATTCGCGCGCGTGCGACCTCTGTTTATCGCCGAAGCGTCCAGCAACCACGGCCGTGATCTCTCCCGCGCGCTCGCCTTTGTGGATGCGGCGGCGGATTGCGGCTGCGACGCCGTCAAATTCCAGCTTTTCAGGATCGACCGCATGTTTGCGCCGGAAATCCTGGCGCAGAGCGCCAGGCACCGGGCGCGGCGCGCGTGGGAGCTGCCGGCCGCGCATCTTGAGCCCCTCGCCGCGCAGTGCGCGGCGCGCGGGATTCAGTTTTCCTGCACACCATTTTATCTGGAAGCAGTCGAGGAGCTCCGTCCCTTTGTCGATTTCTACAAGATCGCGTCCTATGAGCTCCTGGTCACGCCCCTGCTGGAAGCCTGCGCGGAGACCGGCAAGCCCGTCGTGCTGTCGACCGGCATGGCGACGCTTGAGGAAATCGCAAATGCTGCCACGACGCTGAAGGATTCAGGTGCCGATGAGATCACCCTGCTGCATTGCGTGTCCGCGTATCCGACGCCGCCGGAGGAAGCCAATCTTGCGGCTATCGCCGCGATTCGGGACATGACGGGCTGTCCTGTCGGATGGTCGGATCACACGCGCAAGCCGTCGGTCATCGAGCGTGCGGTCCACCGCTGGGATGCGGCGGCCGTGGAATTTCATCTCGATCTTGACGGCGAGGGCGCCGAATACGCGGCCGGGCACTGCTGGCTGCCTGAAGAGATCGCGCCCGTCATCGCCCGTATCCGCGAAGCGCTGCTTGCCGATGGCGATGGCTTCAAAGGACCGCAACCGTCCGAGCTTGCCGACCGCGACTGGCGCGCCGACCCGGCGGACGGCATGCGGCCTCTGCGTCCCACACGAGCCGAGTGGAAGCCTGCGGCATGATGTTTTCACCCGAACCAAGCGATCATTTGCGCATTGTCGCCGTCATCCAGGCGCGCATGGGCTCCACGCGCCTGCCGGGCAAGGTGCTGAGACCCGTGGCCGGAAAACCGCTGCTCTGGCACATCGTACATCGCCTCAAGCGGTCACAATTCGTCGAACAGATCGCCATTACGACATCGACCCATCCGCGCGACGATGCGATCGTGGACTGGGCTCGCGAGAATGATGTCGTCGTGATCCGTGGACCGGAAGACGATGTGCTCGCCCGTTTTGCACGTTCCGCCGAAATGCTCGACGCCGACGTCATCGTGCGCGTGTCGGCGGATGCGCCTTTCATCGACGCGGGATTTGTCGACCATCTGGTCACTGCCCTGCTCGAACAGGACGGCGACTATGTGCTCCTCGAAGATGGCGCGGTGACGGCGCATGAGGGCGTCGATCCGTTCACACGCCGTGCGCTCGACAAGCTGATGATGGACGCGCATGACGATCCGGTCGCCCGCGAGCACGTGACGGGATATTTCAAGCTGCATCCGGAGTTCGTCCGTATTGCCCGGGCAGGATGCTATCCATCGCTTGCCCGCCAGGGCGGCCGGCTCACCATCGACACCCCCGACGATCTGGCCTTCGTCGAGGCGGTTCACGAGCGCATGGAGGCAAGCGCCGGCGAGGCGTCGCTCGCCGACTTGCTCGCGCTGCTCGAGCGCGAGCCTTCGCTCAGACGTCACAATGCGCATGTGAAACAGAAGCCGATCGCGTCGCGCGACAGGCTGGCCCTCATCCGCTGCGACGGCGGCGGAAAATTCGGATATGGCCATGTCAAGCGCATGGTTGCGCTGGCGCGCGCCATGCGCGACCGCGAAGGCATCGGCGTCATGTTTTTCGTCAACGGCTCCGGAGATGCGCTGGAGCCCGCGCGCGCCGCCGGATTCGAGGCGCGACTCCTGACCGGCAGTCCGGCTTCGATGCTCAAAAGTGCCATCGAATCGCACACACCGGATATTCTTATCTGCGATCTGCGAGAAGGGCTGTCCCGTCCGGAGCTCGAAGCGCTTCGCCCACTCGTTCCACTTGTCGCCGTGATCGACGATGCATCGAGCCTTCGCCTCGCCGCCGATGTGGGCTATTACCCGCAGGTGCCGCAGGCCGAGCGTCTCGACTGGTCTGATTCGCGTTGCGTGGCGCATACCGGCTGGCAATGGTCGCTGCTGGGACTGCCCCGAATTGCCGCGCCACTGCGCAATCCGCTGCCGCGCCCGACATTGCTCGTCGCCATGGGCGGCAGCGATCCGCTGGGGCTGACGCTGACTGCCGCACGTGCGCTCTCCAGGCTCGATCCCGTATTCCGTGCGCGCTTTGTCATCGGACCCGGCATGACCGACGGCGTTCGTCTTGCGAAGACGATTGTAGGGCTGGCGCCAAACTTTGAGACCATCGAAGGCGCGAGCGACCTCGCTACCGAATATGCGAGCTGCGACCTCGCGCTCGCTTCCTTCGGCGTGACGGCCTATGAGCTTGCCGCGTGCGGCGTGCCCGCGCTCTATCTTTGCCTGACAGAGGACCACGCAGAGTCCGCATCGGCCTTCGAGAGCGCCGGAATGGGCGTGTCGCTCGGCCTTGCGGAGCGCGCATTGCCGCGCGATATCGCCCGCGCCGTCTGGGCGCTTCTTTCCAGTCCCGCGCGCCGCCGGGAGATGCGCGCCGCCGGTCTCATGACCATCGACGGCGAAGGCGCGTCACGGATTGCGGACAGCATCGCGCAGGCGCTGAACGAGAAGCGTGCCGATTGTGCGCGCCGCGCGACGGGGTAGCGGCAATTGGCTCAGCCTCCGTTCAACACGGCCGTCGCCTGATCGAGCCGTGCGCTGTACGCATCGAGCACATCTGCCGTGAGCTTTGTGTAGCGCGCAACGTCAGCCCAGCGCTCCTGCTCGATCGCTTCACGCACGCCCGGCAATGTCTTGGTGCCGTAGCCGGTCAGCGTCCCAGGCGCATAGATGAGATTGCGAAACCATGGTCGTCCCGGCAGGCCGGTGTCCGATGCAAGTGTCTGGTCGATGTCACGCATCAACGCCTGCAGGCGCGCGAGGCGGTCCGGCGACAGGCCCGCACCGTTTTTCGCAAGGGCTTCGTCATAGGCCTTGGCGCTGGCTGTGAGCCGGGCCGCCGCCGAGTCCAGTGCAGTAAAGTCGAACGCCGGAACGGCAAGCAGCGCAGTCGGCGTGCCGCTCGGCTTTGTCGGATCGGCTGCCAGCCTATAGGCGCGATCCTGGAGAAGGCCGGCCTGTATTTCCGCCTTTTCGCGGCTGTCCTGCGCGAGTTTTTCGATCTCGGCCAAGTCTTGTGCCATCTCGCCGGCGAAATCGCCGGCGCGCTGCACGGGAAGGTCTGCATCGGCTACCCGCAGCACCAGCCGCCCGACGGTTTTCGCAAGCAGCGCGTCATACACGAATCCCGGGTCCACGAAGCGGCTGTGATGTTCGAACGTATCGTAACGCGAATGATAGACGCCGTTCGAATGGCCCTCGTCGCTGTATCCCAGATCGAGCGCGGCAAGCCCCAGATGCTCGAGATACGCCGAATAATCCGAGCCCGAGCCCAGCGCCTCGATGGGAACGTCGCGTGCCGGATCGGCTGCCATTTTCGCGACCGCCTTGAGGTGGTCCTTTTCCTTGGCGGCGGGATCAAGCGCATTGAGCCTTATCTTCGCCCGCATGCGTGCCAGCACAGGCGCGCCCGTTTCCGGATCAGTGAGGTCGGCCGCGACGCCGTTCACGAGATTTTCGAGATCCTGGCTGCCCCCGGCGCCGAGAATCCCGCGGCCGTTGCCGTCGGAATTTATGTAGAGGACGGCCTTCGCCTTGAGTTCGTCGGCATGGGTCTCGGCCCACTCGGTCGAGCCCAGAAGTCCCGGCTCTTCGCCGTCCCAGCTCGTGTAGACGATCGACCGTTTTGGCCGCCAGCCGCTCGCGGCGAGACTGCCGATGGCCTTGGCCTCCGCCAGCAGCGCTACCTGGCCCGATAGCGGGTCGCTCGCACCGAATACCCAGCCGTCATGATGATTGCCGCGAACGACCCACTGATCGGGCCAGGTGCTGCCCTTCATCGTTGCGACGACGTCATAAATCGTCTTCATGCTCCAGTCGGATTTCACCGCGAGATGTACCAAGGCGCTTCCAGGGCCGACGCGATAGGTGATCGGCAGCGAGCCGCGCCATGACGCCGGCGCAACCTGCCCACCGACCGCTTCGAGCAGCACCTGCGCATCGGCATAGGAAATCGGCAGCGCGGGAATTTTCAGAATCACCGGCGCTTCCGACACGCTTAGCCGTTTTGCATCCTTTGTCGCGCCGATACCCGGCGTCAGCGGATCGCCCGGATAGAGCGTCATGTCCTCGACGGAGCCGCGCTGCAGGCCATGTGGAGGACGCATCGGCCCCGCAGGATAGGTGGCATCCTGCGCATACCCATCGTCATGGGGATCGGAAAAGATGATGCAACCGATCGCGCCATGCTCCTGCGCGAGCTTGGGTTTCAGGCCACGCCAGCCTTCGCCATAGCGCGCGATGACGATCTTGCCTTTCACGCTCACGCCCAGTTTTTCGAGCGTGTCGTAGTCTTCTTTCATGCCGTAATTGACGTAGACGAGCTCGCCTTTCACATCGCCGTCACTCTGATAGGCGAGATAAGCCGGCAGTGCGGGCTGCGTCGCGGTTGCGCTCGAATCGCCCTTGATCGGCGGCTCCTGGAGCATGGCTTTGAAGTGCTTCGGCGAAACCAGTTCCACGGTTTCGCTGATGGGTGTCGGGTAGAGCACCTCGAAGGTCTCGATATGCGCGTCCCATCCCCATGACTTGAATTGCGCAAGGATCCACTTTGCGTTCGCTTTGTCGTGGGGAGAGCCTACGTGATTGGGCTGCGATGCGAGCCCCTTCATCCAGTCTCGAAGCTCATCGGGGTGGATGGAGGCGTCAAACCGCTGTTCGAGCGCGGCCTGGTCGTCGGAGGCGGCTTGCGAACGAACTACGCCAAGCACGGCGCCTGCACAAAGAGCTCCCGTCGCGGCCACCCGCGCAATGCGATTCATGGATGCCATCCCCCTGCTCGCGGACCGGGCGCCCGCTTTCGTGGAGACGATAACACCCATGACGAAAATGCGACAGGGATTGACGGCTCAGGCGACGGCGAGGCGCGCGGCCGCCTGGGCGAACACGTCGCTCCAATCGCCGCGCACCTTCGGCATGATGCAGGCGCAGGACGGTGCGAACGGCTCATGGGCCGCGCCGAAGCCGGTCCAGCTCGTGTCGTAGAGAATCTTGGAGGTCGGCACGCCTGCTGCCGCCGCAAGCCAGGAGACGGCGGTCGGCGCGCTCACGACATGATCCAGCGCCGAGAGCATGGCGCAAGTCCGATCGAGCTCCTGCTTCTGGTCAAGCGAAGGGGGAACAAGGATTTCGCGCCCGCTCAGCGCTGCAAGCTCGGCTATTTCGCCCGGCATCGCGTCGTACTGCACGCTCACGATCGTGCCCGGCAGGTGGCGGATGAATTGCGCCCACGCGGCAAGCGGCGCGAACTGCAGCGAGCGCAACCCGCCCGACTTGCCGCTGCGCCAGCAGATGCCGACATGCGGCGCCGAGCCCGATTGCGCGAACCTCGTCCGCCACTGCGTGGTCTCTTCTGCGTCCGGAACCAGATAAGAATGCGGCAGCGGGAACTGATCGATGGCACTGCGCAGGTGGCGCGGCAGGCTGCCCATTTCGATGGCCGCGTTGGCGCCGCCCACCTGCTTCAGCCAGGGATAGTGGGCGGTCGTGACGCCGCCTTTCGTTTCCATCTGTGCGGCATGGACGGTGACGGCCGGAAACGAACGGGCGAGCAGCGACACAAGCCGGGGCTCGCATTCCAGAACGACGGAGCCACCATCGTCGCGGGCGCGCGTCGCGAGCTCCGGGATCAGGCTGGCAAACATGATCTGGTCGCCGACACCCTGTTCGGCAGTGACCAGCAGCCGGGTTCTCTTGAGATGCGAGCCGTTCCAGGTCTTGAGCCCGTGATCGCAAGCGGGCGCCTTGCCCGGAATTTTCAGCCGCGCGGCATAGTCGCGCCAGCCTTCCTTCAGGTCGCCGCGCAACAGATGGAGCACGGCACGGTTGAGGCGCAGTTGCGCGTTCTTCGGCTCGCGTATCATGGCGCGGTCGTAGAGCACCATGGCACCGGCAACATCACCGTCATCCGCCAGGAGATCGGCCAGGTTGCCCAGGGCAGCCGCGGAGTCGGGATTGCGCGCGAGCGCCTCGCGATAAAGAGCCACGGCATGTGGCCGGTCACCCATCTCGCGATGGATCGATCCCAGCGTCAGCCAGAGCTCCGGAGCCTGCGGATGCGTGGCCATTGCGGGTTCGATCAGGCTCCGGGCCGCCGCGGGATCGCCTTCGGCCCGCAGCAGATTGGCGAGACTGACCAATGCCTCGAGGCGGGTTGGCTCCAGCGCCAGCACGCGTCGGAAGAACGACTCTGCGGGTCTGGAGAGCCCGAGCACACGCGCCGTGTTGCCAAGCGCGAACAGCACACGCACGTCGTCCGGCTGCCGGGCCAGCGCGCGCTCGAATTCGCCGATCGCTTCGGCATGCCGCGACTGCGCGGAAAGCGTCAGGCCGTATTCATAGGGATCGCGTTGCGCAGCTTGCATGGGCGTTGATCGCATGAGGGCTGTTAAGGCTGCGTAAAGCACATTCGCACCCGGTTTAGCTGCTTCTTAATCGAGAGGCGCGAAACTCCTGCCACGTTACGGAGCCGGGGCACATGGCCAGCATCAGCAGCCTGCCAAACATTGCGAGCCTGTTCACGCCGCTGAGCACCTCATCCAGCAGCGCCTCGACCTCCATCACGACGCTCTCGTCCTCGACGCTGCTCGATTATTTCGATGCGCAATCTCCTGCAGCCACGTCCGCCACGTCTTCGGCGTCCTCGACCGCTTCGTCCAGAACAAGCCCGGGCCAGCAGCCCCCGTGGAACAGCTCAACGCAGATCGACCCGCTAACGCTGGAAGCAAAAGTTCTTTCCACGACCGACTTCATCCAGCAGAGCACGACGCCGCTGGTAGGCGGAACGGGAACGAGCAAGGAGACGCAACAGGACAACCAGCAGCTCTTCACGCTCTACCAGGCGGTCAGCTCGCTCGGCACGCTTGCGGCCATCGCAAATCAGCCCGGCGTCACCTCCGGGGAACTGACGGGTTACAACGCGCAGTTTCAGACCGGGCTCAGCCAGGTCGAATCCTATGTCAATTCCACCAGCTTCAACAATTTCACGCTGCAGACGCAAAACCCGAGCTCGTCGGTGACGAGCAAGGCTTCGATCCCGCTGCCTTCCTTCGGTGTCACCGGCAACACGATCGTCAGCGATGCGAATCTCGACAATCCGCTTTCCGGCGTCAGCGCAAACGACAGCTTCAACGTCGCGGTCACCAAAGGCGGCACGACGACAAAAGTCCCGATCGATCTTTCGCAGGCGCAAGGCCCGCTCACACTCGGCAATATCGTCGACTACACGAATACCCAATTGAAGGCTGCGGGCTTCACAACGCAGTTTCAGCAGACGATGACGAGCGGGACGATCGAAAACGCGCAGGATTCGACCTGGGGCATCGCTGTCACACCAGGCGCGGGCGAGAGCGTCAGTCTGTCGTCCGCGCAGGCGACACCCTCGCTCTATCTCTCCGGCACCTCGGGCTCGACCACGGGCACCCCGGCCAATGCCGCGACGGGGGAGGCGGCCACGACCCCCAGCAATCAGGGCAGCATCACGATACTCGACAATCTTTCAGGCACGCCACAAAGCCTCGGCACCACGACCGTTGCCCCGAGCACCGGCAACACGACGGTGCAATCCTCCGTCGTCGATTCGCAAGGCAATGAATATGTGGTCGGCAACGCGACCGGCAATTTCGGCAACCAGCTCAACCAGGCATCGCAGGACGTCTATCTTTCGAAATACAACTCGGCAGGCACGCTCCAATGGTCCGAGCTGCTGGGCAGCAGCGGCACCTCGAACGCCTATTCGGTGGCGCTGAATCCGCAAGGCGGCGTCGTCGTGGCCGGCTCCAGCACGGCTCCCCTGACCACGTCGTCGATCGACGACGGCAACACGGACAGCTTCGTTGCCTCCTATGACGCCAGCGGCGATCAGAACTGGGTTCAGCAGATTCCTACGCTGACCAACAACCAGGCCAATGCCGTGGCCGTCGATCAGCAGGGTAATGTGTATATCGGCGGCTCCGTCACGGGCGTGCTCGGCTCGGGGCAGACGAGCTCGGGCGGCACCAATGCCTATCTTGCCAAGCTCAACAGCTCGGGACAGATCGTGTCGGAGAACGAGTTCGGGGCTTCCGGCAATGACTCTGTCGCGGCTGCGGCCATGACATCCGGTGGCGATCTGCTGGTCGCATCGCAGCAGAACGGCGAGGCCATCCTGTCGTCCTATGCAGGCGGCAACGTTGCGGGCACGCCGGCCTGGCAAATGGACCTCGGCAGTCTCAACGGCGGCTCCATCAGCGGCCTCGCGGTTTCGGGTAACCAGGTCTATGTCTCGGGGACGACCAGCAACACGGCCCTCGACGCAGGCGGACAGGCGACAATCGCCGCTCCCAGCACCGGCGGCACACAGGCATTCGTGTTCAACGCCACCGATTCCGGCGCGAGTGCGACCGCCAACGCGGTCAGTTATGTCGGCACGGCAACGGGCGCGACAACAGGCGGCGGCGTCACGGTGGGACCCGACGGCACTGTGTATCTCGCGGGAACAACGACAGGCACCTTCGCCGGACAGGACCGCAATGTCGCGGGTGCCAACAACGCCTTCGTCGCCTCGCTCTCGAGCAACGGGACCGTCAACTGGACGAATCAGTATGGCGGCGTGGACGGGCAATCAACCGGAGCAAGCGTCGCCGTCGATCCGACCGGTGCGAGCGTGCTCAACGCGCTTGGCCTTCCCAGCGGAACGATCAGCACCAACCAGTCCGTTGATCTCGCCTCGAATACGACATTGCAGGCGGGAGACTCGTTCGGGCTTCAGATCGAGGGCACGGGCGCGCGCACGGCGACAATCACGATCGGTCAGGGAGAAACGCTGCAGGGGCTGGTCGACCAGATCAACAGCGAGCTGCTGTCGAACGGCAAAGCGTCCATCACCTACAACTCCACCGGGGGGCAGGCCCTGGAGATAACGGCGAGTGCCGGCGCCACGATATCGCTCAACTCCGGACCCGCTGCGTCCGACGCGCTGGGCCGGCTCGGCATCACGCCTGGTGTCATCACAGCCCCCGCCAAGAAGGATTCGGCCTCGTCGTCGACGAGCAGCGGCGCGTCCAGCACGTCTTCCTCGGATAATTCATCAACCGCGGCCAAGAAAGTCTATGGTCTCGAGCTCGACACCGATATCGACCTTTCAAGCAGGGGCGACGCGGGCGTCGCCAAGATCTCGTTGCAAAACGTGCTGGATACGATCGAGAACATCTATCAGGAGACCAATGCGCCGCCTTCGACAGCGTCCACAAGAATCCAGCAGTCGACCGGCACGGC
>Ga0302324_100025694_pt1 | contig 11289 bp, 9 predicted proteins | sample Palsa_T0_1_FD_201949 | JGI IMG/M metagenome (GOLD analysis project Ga0302324, IMG submission 201949) | Peat permafrost microbial communities from Stordalen Mire near Abisko, Sweden - Palsa_T0_1 | ecosystem: Environmental > Terrestrial > Soil > Palsa > Peat permafrost | place: Sweden: Abisko... | reverse complement strand
CGACTCCATACGAGGCGATAAAACCTGTTCATCGAGACGTGCCGCTTCATGGTGTATTTCCTAGTCCGCGGCTGATCGCTCGAGTAGGATTCTGAAACTCCTATCCTCCACAGATCGGTGGGTTTTTGGAGTTGTCGTGCGCAGCAGTTAAAAGTGCATTTCTCAGTGCGAGTAGAGTCCGTGGAGTCCGCCGCGAGGTCTGTACGCTGACGAACCCAGAGAGAGTGACGTGAGTCTCAGCAATGGAAAGAACGCGTCTCCTGACACGGCCCGCGCCACAGAACGGCAGTCAGCCAACCTCAGGTGTCGGAGACGTCCGACAGGATTCTGCGTGAAGCGCCGCTAGAGAAGGGCGGCTGAATAGTCCAAAGTCTCTCGCACGTGGAGTGCTACCAATAATTGCTTCCGAGGTCGGCGGTTATGCTCTATTACGCAGTCGTCTTTTTTATCATCGCCATCATCGCGGCCATTCTGGGATTTGGCGGCATCGCGGCCGGCGCGGCGGGTATCGCGAAAGTTCTGTTCGTTGTATTTCTCATCCTGGCGATAGTGACCTTCCTGCGGCGAGCATAACGGGCCCGATCCTAAGATCCGGTAGCGGTTCCCTAAAGGGGCATTCGATCGCCAGGGATCGCACCGAAGGCATTTCTTGCCCGAGTTCGCTCTTACTCTTCCGTCACCTCATTACCTGCAAGGTCGCGCTACAATTCCATTAACTTGGGCAACTCGCATGCCGCGATCCCACCCGTAAGGGTGCGTCACAGCTGCGCTGCCTTCTTGCACTGATGGAGCTGTGTCGATTGAAGATTCCCGAGATCCTCCAGGTGGAGACCCCGCAGGTACCCGGTAGTCTGGCGAGCGTACTCAACGTAATTGCTGAAGCGGGCCTCGTGCTTGAGCATGTCACGACGCTGCGCCGTGAACAGGGACGTACGCTCTGGGAGATTACGCTCGAGATAGAAGAGGGCGCGCAGGAGGATCTGCTGCGCCGCTTAAGTTCGCTGACCGCCGCGCGCTTCGTGGGTTGGTCGGATCGGGTTTTTGAGCGGCACCGCGGCGGTAAAATCGAGATGCGTTCGCGGATCGCAATCTCGACTCAACAGATTCTGCGTGACATCTACACGCCCGGCGTGGCACGGGTGTGTCTCGCCATCAAGAACGACCCGGCGAAGGCTTTCGACTTCACCTACCTTGCCCGCTGCGTTGCGGTGATCACCGACGGCTCGGCGATACTCGGACTCGGCAACATTGGGCCGCGCGCCGGGCTTCCCGTCATCGAAGGCAAAGCGGCGCTGCTCGCCACGCTCGTCGGTTTGAGCGGCATCCCGATTCTCATCGAGAACACCTCAATCGATCAGTTTGTGGATGTTGTGCGCTCCATCGCACCGTCCTTCGGTGCAATCCTCCTCGAGGATATCGCCGCACCACGCTGTTTCGAAATCGAGCATAAATTGCGAGCAAGACTCTCCATGCCGGTGCTCCACGATGATCAGCACGCCACCGCCGTCGTCACTCTGGCGGCATTGCTCAATGCGACGCGTATGACGGGCGAGTCACTCGACGGCCTCGTCGTGGGGCTCGTCGGATTGGGTGCCGCGGGTCTGGGCATCGCGCAACTCCTACGTGCTTTTGGCGTGCAGCGCCTGGTCGGCACCGATCTGCGCCCCGAGGCGACGGGTAGACTGGCCCAGATGGGCGGTCAGGGACTCTCACTCGAGGAGACCCTGCGCCGCTCGCAGGTCGTGATCTCGCAGACCGGAGTCAAGGGGCTCATCCCGGCGCAGCTCATTCGCCGCGGCCAGATCATTCTCGCCCTCTCGAACCCCGACCCGGAAATCGAACCGGCCGATGCACTCGCAGCCGGTGCGGCAGTAGCGGCCGACGGCAAGAGCATTAATAATATTTTGGCATTTCCGGGTTTATTCGCGGGCGTGCTACGCGCTCGCGCGCCGCGGTTCACGGATGCCATGCTGCTCGCGGCGGCACGCACGATTGCCGCCGCCGTTCCGGAGGGACAACTGGTGCCCGATCCGCTCAATGGCACCGTGCATGAAGAAGTGGCCACCGCTGTCGCCGCTGCGGCCGACGCCGGCACTGACGTCAATTCTTAGGGGAGATCCAAACGGTGAGTACGAATCCGGCTATTGTCACGTTGGCGTTACCGCTGCAGCCGACCGATCATGTCCAAGGACCCGAACATGCGCGCGTGACGCTCATTGAATACGGCGACTTTGAGTGTCCTACCTGCAAGGTCGCGGCACCGACGGTTAAGATGCTGCTCGATCAGTTTCCCAATAAAATACGCTTTGCATACCGGCACTTTCCTCTCGAAGACGCGCACCCGCACGCGCTCTTGGCGGCTGAAGCGTCGGAAAGCGCGGCCGCGCAGGGCAAGTTCTGGCCGATGCATGACCTCCTATTCCGCAATCAGGCACATCTGAAGGACAAAGACCTGTATCGCTACGCGCTTGAAATCGGTGTTGATATGGTGCGCTACACGGCTGAGATGGATGATCACATTTATCTGCAGAGAGTCCGCGAGAATATCGAAAGCGGGCGCCGCAGCCATATCCGTGCCACACCCACTTTCTTCCTCAACGGCGTAGTGCAGGACATTTCATTTGGAATGCTCGCCCTCGAAGAGGGTATCAAGAAGGTATTACACCGCGAGATATAGTCTTTTAAGCTAGAGCGCTGCACTAGAGTCTCGTGGTAGCGCTAGTAGATTCACCCAACGGGGCTAGCGCACCGAGCCTAGCGCGCCGCACAGGGCGAGGTGCAAGCCCTTTCAATTAAGGGCCGTTTCAGTCAGACCAACCTCGCGAAGTGTGTGCGCGCGAAGAGAACAAAAAGTATCTGCAGGGAAAAATAAAGCCATCCACGGGTTGGTCAAGCACGAAGCGGATGGGTCGCTGGCAGTGCATGCGTTCGATTCGATAATATTGGCAAACGACAAAACTAGCGGGCCCCTGAAGCGTTCTATTAAGGAAGGCGGAAAGGCACTTTTATTATCGGCATATGACCGCAGGTCCATTTCTCCGCGGGACCATATATTGGCGGCGTTAAAGCAACTTTCGCACCGCACCCCTTCGCGACTCTTCGGCGCTCATGAAAGGTCAACGGCGAGGCGCGTTACCTTGAGCTTTGGGCATCCGTCTTGCTGGGTGCTCGTACGATGCGCATGTCAGAGTTCTTGCTGGAAAATATCGACGCGATCCTAGGCGAATGGGAGGAGTTCGCACGGACGATTACTGCCAAATCCGAGCGGAGTACGGTCCAGCTTCTTGACCATGCGAGGGAAATGATCGTCGTGATTGCGCGCGATATGGAAACAGAGCAATCCGCCGCCGAACAGCTCGCCAAATCCCGTGGTCTGCGGAGCCGCGCGGCGCTAACGAAGGATTCGCCTGCCCAGTCTCACGGCGGCGACCGCCTCGAACAGGGCTTTACGATCAACGAGATAGTATCCGAATACCGAGCGATTCGCGCGAGTGTGGTCCGATTGTGGACGGTGAAAATAGGCAGCCAAGGATCCAATCTTCTAGAGCTTATTCGATTCAACGAGGCCGTCGATGAGTCAATGACCGACTCTGTGGCCCATTACACGTCTCGCATCGAGCGTGAGCGTACTCTCCTCATTGGGGCGCTCGGGCATGACTTGCGAAATCCCCTTGGGGCTGCGATGCAATCGGCTCAACTTCTCACCGTAGAGAATGTCCCAGAGAGTGCTCGGGCGCGTGCAGTTACGAGAATTTTGTCAAGCAACAAGCGAATGGCGGAAATGATTTCCGACCTGCTCGAGTTCGCCAGCACCCAGCTCGGTGAACGCTTGCCTGTTTCTTGTGCGCCGATGAGCATGCGCGATGCCTGTCAATTGGCAATTGACGAGATCGCTGTCCTTCACCCGCAGCGCAGGTTCAATTTTGACGCGCAAGGCGTACTGCTCGGCAATTGGGACGGTGCGCGCATCGGCCAAATGCTTTCGAACTTGATCGGTAATGCCGCGGAACATAGTTTCGCCGACACGCCGATTCGAGTGAGCTGCCATGAATCGGACGGCCGAGTACTTATTGATGTGCAGAATCAAGGGCTGCAGATTCCGGAAAGTCAAAAACATCGCATTTTCGAGCCGCTGGCACGTGGCTCAAATGTTACAGGAGGGCCGCTCGACCGTGGTGGCCGCCATCTAGGTCTCGGGCTTTATATCGCGTGTGAGATCGCCAAGGCACATGGCGGAACGATCAAGCTCACCTCGTCAGAACAGACGGGCACGATATTCACGGTTTATTTACCTCGAAATCCGCACGACCAAACACACCGGTACGATTAACGACGACGGCGACATTGCAAACGGCAGACTGGCGGCGAAGGCGCGTATGCGCGCGGATGAGCCGAGCGCGGTGAGCTTGCGCGCCCAGAAATGCGCGCTCGCGCCCGCTTCCATCCCGATCAAACACGGCGGCAGGTTCGCTAAAAAACCCGATACCTGAGCGCGCTTGAGCTGCTTACGCAGCTTCGCGTTGCAGCGGTTGAGGCCGCTGTCGGCCGTGCTCACCACATGTGAACACGATCCTGCGGGGCTAAATACAACGCCTGACCGGGCTTGACGGCGAACGCGGGATACCAGGCATCGAGATTCCGGACCGTGTCGGCGCGATATTCATCCGGCGCGTGGCCATCCGCTATGATCCGCTGCCGCAGCGCGGGCTCGCGTACTTTCTGCCGCCAGCTCTGCGCAAAGCTCAGAAAAAACTGCTGATCGGGCGTGAATCCCTGAACAACCGACCCGGCTTTTCCTGCCATCGAGAGCCGATAAGCGTCGTAGGCTACGGTCAAGCCTGCAACGTCGGCGATGTTTTCGCTTAAGGTCTGTTTGCCGTTGACTGCAAGATCGGGGAAGGGGCGATAGGCGTTATATTGTGCGACCAGGCGCGCGGACGATGCCTTGAAGTGGGCGAGGTCCTCCTTCGTCCACCAGTTGTGCAAACGGCCGCTTGCGTCGAATAAGGCCCCCTGATCATCGAAACTGTGGCTGATCTCGTGTCCGATGGTCGCGCCCATGGCGCCGTAGTCCATCACCGCGGGCCGCTCGGGGTCGAAGAACGGCGGCTGCAGGATCGCGGCAGGAAAATTCAGCGCATTCATGACCGGCAGGTTGACCGCATTCACCAGCTGCGGCGTCATCGCCCATTCGGAGCGATCCACCGGTTTGCCGAGCTTGGAAAGATTACGCTGATATTCGAACTCCTCTGAGCGTTCGAAGTTGCCGAGTGCATCGTCGCGTACGATCTTGAGCTCCGAGTAGTCGCGCCATTTGTCCGGATAGCCGACTCCGACTTTCAAAGTGGCGAGCTTCTGCTTGGCCTGGGTCTTGGTTTGCGGCGCCATCCAGTCGAGATTATCGATGCGCCGGGCAAATGCGGCCACGAGGTTCTTGACCATCGCTTCAGCGCGCGTCTTCTCGGCGGGCGGGAAGTAACGCTGCACATAGATTTTGCCGACGGCTTCGCCGAGTGCGGCACTCGTTGCGTCGACGCCGCGCTTCCAGCGATCGCGCAGCGCCGGCGTGCCTGAGAGCACGTGTGCGTGAAAGGCGAAGTTCTCCTCGACGAACGCTTTGGGCAGGTAGCCGGCGGCGTGCTCTATGGCGTGAAAAGCGAGGTAGTCCTTCCAGGCGTCGAGCGGTTGGCTTGCGGCAAGGGCGGAAATCCCGGTCACAGCGCTTGGCTGCCAGACCGTGAAGTCGTTCTGTCCGCCCAGCTGCGCGGCTTTGAAAAACTGGTTCCAGTCGATGCCAGGGGCGCGGCTTGCAAAATCGCGCTGCACCCAATGATTGTTGCCCTTGAGAACGTCCTCGGAGTCCTCGCGGCTGCCGTGCACAGAGGCGATACGATGCTCAAGATCAAAGATCCGCGCCGCCTTTGCGTGGGCGTCGGCGATGTGCGCAAGGCCGAGGACACGCTCGATGTGCAACTTATACTGGTCGCGTATGGCCGCCATGGGCGCGGAGGTGTCGAGGTAGTAGTCGCGGTCCGGCATACCCAGGCCGCCCTGCAGTAGGAATGGGATGTAGCGGGTCGGATCGTTCAGATCGGCAGCGATCCACAGGCCAAAGAGGTTGCCGGTGTAAAAATTCGTGTTATTGAGAACATCCACATCGGCGCGCAGCGAGGCGCCCAGCACCCGGGACAGTGCCACGCGATCCGCGATAGCGTTGATGCGCTGCAAGGCAGGCGCGAGTGGCTGCAGTCCCCGCGATTCGATGCGTCCCTCGTCCATGAAGCCTGCGTAGTAATCGCCGACCTGACGACTCTCGGCCGACTGGGAAGCCGAGTGCACTTCAGCCTCCTGGATGAGGGCCGCGGTGCGCTTGTCCGTGGTCTCAACCAGCATGGCACCGACGCCATAGGAGCTGCGATCGGGCGGAATCTGCGCGGTCTTAAGCCAGTTTCCGTTGGCGTAGGCAAAGAAATCCGCCCCCGGCTGAACCGACCGGTCGATGCCGACAACGTCGAGTCCGTGCGCGCCAGCCGACGCGGGCGCTGGCGCGGAGCCTGCGTTTACCGCGACGGCGAGGCCGATCGCCGCGCCAATGGCGCGCCAGGTGACTGCTAGCTTTGAGGTGTTCATGCGGCGACATATTAAAGTTTTCTAATGAGTGCGGCAGCCATTTCTATGCGGCGTGGCTGCTGTGGTAGTCTCCGGCGTGATTCCACCGGGACCCCTGCGCTGTGATAAGCCGGATTCGCTCTGTTCTTGCACTTGCACTACTGCTGGTTTTTGCCCAGCAGGGGGCGATGCTGCATGAGCTGAGTCATGTCTATCGAACCGGCGCTGCCGCGCTCGAGAACGACGCAACCCTCCTCGACGGCAAGCTGTGCGAAACCTGTCTCGCCTTCGCACAGGCGGCAAATCCGGCGACTGGCACGATGTTGATGGCGCCCATCGTTGCAGTCATTCGCCACGTCAGCCCGGATCCACAATACTCAATCATTGCAGCCACTGCGCCCGCGCCGCGCAGCCGCGGACCACCCACTCTCCTCTGACTTCGTTGTATTAGGCATGCGGCAACCCTGAGCAATCAGGTGGCGCTGCAAGACTTGACGTTCAGGTTGTGAGGAGTCTTCCATGTTCGGCCCTCGATTTCGAGCCTCGGCGATTGCCGCGGCGGGCCCGTTTGCCATCCTCGGCCGCGCTGCAAACTCGCATTCTGTCGCTGCTGCCGGTGCCGCTGCTGCGGGGGCGGCGGTGCCGAGCAGTGCGAGCGCCTCCGAACAACTGAACGAGGCGCGGCGCGGATTCGTCAAGCTGACGTACAAATCCGGCTTGCCATCGTTCACCGCGGCTCTGGCATTGTTGCTTATGACCGGGTGCGCGGTGGGTCCGAACTTTAAGAAACCTGCTGCCCCGGATGTCAGCGATTATACGACTCCGGCGCTCTCGACCACGGCCGCGAGCGCGAACACCTCCGGTGGGGGAGCCCAGCGCTTTGTCAAAGGCACTGATATTTCCGGGGACTGGTGGACCCTGTTTCATTCCGAATCGCTCAACGACCTGATTGAACATTCGCTCGCAAACAATCCCGACCTCAAGGCAGCGCAGGCGGCATTGTTAGTGGCGCGCGAAAATGTCCTGGCTCAACGCGGCGCTTACTTTCCCAGCGTCACGGGAAACTTTTCGGCGAGCCGCCAGAGGCAATCTGGGCAAATCGCGCCCACGCCCAATTCGAATGCCTTTCTGTACAACCTCTTCACGCCGGAAGTCAGTGTTTCCTATGTGCCCGATGTATTCGGTCTGAACCGCCGGACCATGGAGTCATTGCAGGCGCAGGAGCAGGGAGTGCGCTTCCAAATGATCGCGGCGTATACCACGTTGACCTCTAATGTAGTGGTCGCGGCGATTCAGGATGCCTCGTTGCAGATGCAGATTGACGCGACCCGTCAACTCATCGACATCAACACCAACACACTGCAGATCCTGCAGTATCAATTTGCCAAAGGTTATGCCAGTGGGCTCGATGTTGCCGCACAGGAATCGCAGCTCGCGCAGGTCACCGCGACGCTGCCGCCGCTCCTCAAGCAAATGGCGCAGCAACGCGATCTTCTGGCAGTTCTGACCGGTCGCTTTCCGACCCAGGCGCCGGTTGAAAAATTCGAACTCTCGAGTCTGCAATTACCCGAGGAGCTGCCGGTAAGCCTGCCATCGGAGCTCGTTGCGCAGCGTCCGGACGTTCTGCAAGCCGAAGAAAACCTGCACGCCGCCAGCGCCAAGATTGGAATTGCCATAGCCAACCGGCTGCCAAGTATCACACTCACCGCAAACGCCGGCAGCACGGCGCTGGCCATGAATCAGTTGTTCACTTCGGGCACGGGCTTTTGGGGAGTGGGGGCGGCCGCTACCGCACCTCTTTTCCAAGGCGGGACGCTGCTGCACGAGGAGCGCTCCGCAAAGGCCGCTTACGTCCAAGCCGCGGAGCAATATCGCAGCACCGTTTTGACGGCCTTTCAGAACGTAGCTGACACATTGACGGCGCTTGAACAGGATGCCGAGGCCATGAAGTCAGCTACAGCCGCCGCGAACGCCGCCAAGGTGACACTGGATTTGGCCCAACGCCAATTGCAGGACGGCTACGCCGGCTATCTTGGGTTATTAAGCGCTGAGCAAGCCTATCAGCAAGACCTGATTAACTTGGTGCAGGCCGAGGCCAATCGTTATGCCGATACGGCGGCGTTGTTTCAGGCGCTCGGCGGCGGATGGTGGCACCGTGCGGATTTGAGCAGGGACAAAAATGAAAACTAAGTCATTTGGCGGGCGCGCGCCTGCGCAACCTCGGCGCAAGCTTCCCCGGACAGTTGCAGTTGCGCTCATGGCGTTGGCTAGCGTCATGTCACTGAGCGGCTGCGCGCCCAAAATCGACGACAACTCACAGGCAGCGTCGGTGGCGGCCAGCAATGTGACGCTGACGTCAGCGCAGCGACAAAACATTCACCTTTACACCGTTGCGGCGGCGCAGTTTCGCAAGGCGATTGACACCGCGGGGGTGGTTGACTTCGACAACGATCAGGCCACAAGCGTGCTCGCACCCTTCTCCGGTCCGGTGTCACGGTTGCTGGTTTCCCCGGGTGACCAGGTCAAGAAAGGAGCCGCGTTGGCGCTGGTCGATTCGCCGGACTTTGCGGCGGCCGTTAGCACCTATAGCAAGGCACTTGCCACCGCCCGGACCAATCGCCGCCTCGCCGACCTCGACAAAGACCTGCTTGAGCATCACGGCGTTGCTCAGCGCGAACAGGATCAGGCAGAAACCGACGCCATCAACGCCGAAGCTGACCGTGACGCCGCGCTGCAAGCGCTCGTCTCGCTGCAGGTTGATCCGCAGACCGTCAAGGAAATCCAGGAAAGCCGGCCGATTTCGCGTCCCGGGGCGGTGATTCGCGCGCCGATCGCGGGCACCGTGGTAGAAAAGCTGATCACTCCCGGAGAACTCCTGCAGGCGGGCACGACGCCGTGCTTTACGGTTGCGGACCTTTCGCGCGTCTGGGTCATGGCGCAGTTGTTTGGTTTGGACCTTGCCGCGATTAGCGTCGGCGATCCGGCGGAAGTGGCCAGCGGCATCAATGCCAAAAACTTCGCCGGAACCGTCGACAACATCTCGGCCCTGGTCGACCCCGACACCCGTTCGGTGCCGGTGCGCGTGGTCGTCGAAAATCCGGGAGATTTCCTCAAGAAGCAGATGTACGTCCGCGTGCGCATTCAGGCGCGTCAGGAGAGCGAGGGGCTGCTGGTCCCGGTATCGGCGATGTTGCGTGACAACGAGAATCTGTCGTTTGTTTATATCGCCAAGCCCGATGGCAGCTTCGCGCGGCAGCACGTGACATTGGGGCATCGCGCCGGGGACCAATATGACGTTACCGCTGGCCTGCAAACCGGCGACAAAATCGTAGTAGATGGCGGCATCTTTCTTCAGTTCATGCAAACCCAATGAGCACCGATCTGCCCCCGAGCGGATCTGCGCCGCGATCGCCTTCGATGATGAACCGGATCGTGGCCTCTTCGTTGCGGCAGGGCTTTCTACTCGTCCTCTTGACGATCGTGCTGATCGGTGCAGGGTCGCGCTCGCTCGAGCGACTGCCGGTGGATGCCTATCCCGATCTTTCGCCGCCCATAGTCGAGATCATTACTCAGTGGCCGGGGCACGCAGCGGAGGAAGTGGAGCGACTCATAACCGTGCCCGTTGAAATCGAGATGAACGGGATACCTCAGATGACGACGATCCGCTCAATCTCGCTCTACGGGTTGTCCGACGTCATCCTTACTTTTCAAATCAGCACGGACAATTATTTCGCCCGCCAGCAGGCCTACAATCGGATCGGCGATCTCAGTCTGCCGAGCGGTGTCAGCCCTTCGGTGGCGCCGTTGTCCTCGCCCTCGGGTCTGATCTATCGTTATGTGCTGCAAAGCCCCGACCGCTCGCCGATGGAGCTCAAGACCTTCGAGGACTGGACCGTCGAACCTCAGTACAAGTCCGTTCCCGGAGTGGCGGATGATTCTGGGTTCGGTGGCGGCACCATGCAATACCAGGTGCTGCTCGATCCCGTCAGGATTGCGGGGGTTGGTTTATCGGTGCAGCAGGTGGAGAGCGCCCTCACGGCCAACAACGCCAACGCCGGTGGCGGGTTCTATTCGCAAGGCGGCCAGTTCTATTACGTACGCGGCATGGGACGGCTGGTCACCGTAGAGGACATTGGCAACGTGGTGCTGGCGGTGCATAACGGCACTCCGGTCTTGGTCAAGGATGTCGGCCGCGTCGTCATCGGTATCGCCCCGCGTCTTGGTGAATTTGGATACCAGAAACAGGACGACGCCGTGGAAGGCGTCATCTTGCTGCGAACAGGCGAGAAGACTCAAGACGTCCTGAAGCGCGTAGAGGCGAAGACCAGGCAACTCAACGATGAGGTGCTGCCCAAGGATGTCAAAATTCTTCCGTTTTACGACCGCACCGATCTGATCGCGCTGACCACGCAGACCGTGGAGCGCAACCTGTTGCGAGGCATGTTGCTCGTCGTCGTGGTCCTCATATTTTTCCTCTACGACTTTCGCGCCGGTTTGATTGTCGCCACGACCATCCCGCTGGCACTGCTGTTCGCTTTCATATGCCTTGATTTGCAAAACGCCTCGGCAAACCTGCTCTCCATCGGCGCGGTGGATTTTGGAATCCTGGTAGACGGCGCGGTTGTGATGGTGGAGAACATCTTCCGTCAGATCTCGGCGCGCCGGGGGACACCCCTGAAT
>Ga0302324_100025693_pt1 | contig 11289 bp, 8 predicted proteins | sample Palsa_T0_1_FD_201949 | JGI IMG/M metagenome (GOLD analysis project Ga0302324, IMG submission 201949) | Peat permafrost microbial communities from Stordalen Mire near Abisko, Sweden - Palsa_T0_1 | ecosystem: Environmental > Terrestrial > Soil > Palsa > Peat permafrost | place: Sweden: Abisko... | reverse complement strand
GTGTGGTTTAAAGGGCCTCTGGCACGGCGCGAGCGCCGAGAAAACCTGCCGGTCTGTAAGGACCGACCAACGCCGCCAGAGGCAATTTACCCCACTCGCCCGGAGGGTTGCGCCGCTTTTGGCGCTGGCCGGCGTTGCTCGTCGGTTACAGAGCGCATCGGCTATGCGCCCTCCTCGCGCCTTGGCCAGCGCCAAAATCGGCTGCAACGCGGCCTCTCCTACTTATTTCACAGCCTCTTAGACTCTGCCGAGGATGATGCAGGCGTTGATCCCGCCGAATCCGAACGAATTGTTCAAGGCATAATTCACCGCGCGCCGCCGGCCCTTGTTCGGGACGATGTCCAGGTCGCAGGATGCGTCCGGGTTGTTCCAACTCAAGGTTGGGGGCACGAATCCCCGGTCGATGGCGAGCGCGCAAATCGCCGCTTCCATCGCCCCGGTCGCGCCAAGAGGGTGCGCGGTGTAAGGCTTGGTGCCGCTCATCGGAATTTCTCCCGCCCGTTCGCCGAAGACGGTCTTCACGCAGGCGGTCTCGTTCGAGTCGTTGAGCTGGGTCGAACTGCCGTGGGCGTTGATGTAGTCGATCTTCCCGGGGGAAAGTCCGGCGTCGGACAGCGCGTCGCGCATTGCCCGGACAACTGTTTCTCCGCCCGGATGCGGAGAGGTCATGTGATAAGCCTCGTTGTTCAAGCTGTACCCCAGGACTTCGGCATAGATGGCCGCTCCCCGCCCGAGGGCGTGCTCGTATTCCTCGACAACGAGGCTCGCCGCGCCTTCACCCATGACGAAGCCGTCCCGGAGCAGGTCGAAAGGCCTGCACGCGAGCCGCGGATCGCCTTCGAAGCGGCTCATGGTTTTGATCATGTCGAAAGCGCCGAAACTGAGGGGGCTCAACGGCGCTTCCGCCCCCCCGGCCACGATCACGTCCGCCATGTCGTCCCGGATGTAGCGCAGGGCTTCGCCGACCGCGATGGTGCCGCTCGCGCAACTGTTCGAGTTCGTGGTGCCAACCCCCTGGAACCCGCACTGGATCGCGATATTGGAATGGGCCGAGCCGCCAAAAACCTGGAGCGCAAGCGTCTGGTTGACCCCGCGCGGTCCCTTGTGAAGAAAATGCAGATGCTCGGCTTCCGCATTCGAGATTCCCCCGAGGGCAGTCCCGAAACTGACTCCGAACCGGCTCCGGGGTTTTTCCGGAGAAAACTCGATGCCCGCGTCTTCGAGGGCAAGGAGCGCGGAGGCGACCGCAAACTGCGCGTAGCGGTCCAGGCGCTTGAGCCGGTGCGGCGGAAAGAACCGGGCCGGATCCCAGTCCGGGATTTCGCCCGCGCAACGGGCGCGGAACGGGCTCGCATCGAAAGTCTCGATCCGGCGGATGCCGCTCTCCTCCCTCAAAATGCCGCTCCAGAATTCCTCGCGCCCCGTGCCGATGCAGGTGATCGGGCCGATGCCGGTGATCACCGCCCGCCGGCGTCCATTCTGATTCATTTTTCCAAATGCTTCTTCATGCCGGCCAAAGTCTGGTCGGCGATGTGTTTAACAAAAAAATCCCCAATGATCTTCTCGGCCACCACAGAGAGTATCGCAAACCGGAACTTGAGATCGTGTATGATTTCGACAAAAACACCATCCGGCGTTTCTTTAAACGTCCAGACGACGAGCATCCCCTTCGTCCACCCCTTGAGATGACGAAAACGAACTTCCCAGGCATCCCGGTCGATATCCTGCTCGGAAGTCCACGCGACCGGGATTCCGGAACGGGTTGCCGCCATTTTGACGGTATTGCGGCGTTCGCCCCTCCGATAGTAGCTGACGGAACGATAATGTGGCAAAATGTTCGGCCACGCCCTCAGGTTGGCGACCGCGTCGAAGATCGCCGCCCTTGGCGCTCGAATGAGGATGGAATTGGACGTATGCATGGAACGAGAATCGGGCGGGCATCCGGGAGGGGGAGCGGCCCGGCGCCAAGGGTGAACTGCTAAAGAACACAGCGCAAGAAGCATTCGTCGCCGATGACTTCCATGCTTGCGATGCGGCCCTGGATCGCATGCGGCAGGAAAGAGCCCGGCAGGCCGATCAAGGATGGCGCTCTCTTTCCGCCGAAGATTCTCGGGCACAAGGTGATGAAGACTTCATTGACGAGCCCGGCTTCGAGCAGGCTTCGGAAGACGGCGCCGCCGCCTTCGCAGACGAGGCGCTTTACCTTATAGCGCGCGCGGAGGTCCTCCAGCATCTTCCGCAGGTTCACCGCTTTGCCTCCGGTCAGATGCAGCGTCGCGTGTTTTTCCAGCTCCTTTTGCAAGGCTTTCGGCATCCGGGTCGTCGAGTAGATCAGGATCGGGGAAAAATCGTGCTGGAATACGCGCAGATTTGCGTGCATGCGGCCGGAGTTGCTCAGGATCACGCGGATAGGATAGGCGGCCTGTTTCCGCCGGAGACGTTCGGCGCGCAATTCCGCGTCCGGAAGTCCCATCCTCATATTCTCCTTTTCGAGCGTCCCCCTGCCCACCAGGAGCGCGTCGCCGCGCGCGCGAATTTCCAGCAGCCGGCGCTTGTCCCTCTTTGAAGAGAAGTCGGAGGGCGTCAGGCTTCGCGTCGATATTCGCCCGTCCCACGTCATCGCGAAGTTCGCCACGACGAGGGGAAGAGAGCGCCCACCCTCTTTCATCCCCGCAAGAAAACGCCGGCTTCCGGTTGCCCGTGCTTGAAAGAGAATGGGGCCTTTGCACAGTATCGGCAGTGAAGATCGCCCGGCTCGACCATCTGGTTCTTACCGTCGCCGATGTGGAGGCAACCTGCGCCTTTTACTCCCGTGTCCTCGGTATGGAACCTTTGACGTTTTCCGGCGGTCGCAGGGCGCTCCGGTTCGGTCAACAGAAGCTCAATCTTCATCCGGCGGATGCTCCTGTCGAACCCCACGCGCTGCACCCCACGCCCGGTTCCGCCGACCTTTGCTTCATAACGAAAAGCCCAATCGCGACCGTCGTTTCGTGGTTGGCCGAGATCGGCATTCCTCTTACGGAGGGACCGGTCGCGCGCACCGGGGCGCTTGGCCCGATGACGTCGGTATATTTTCGCGACCCGGATTCAAACCTCATCGAAGTCTCCGAATACGATCAAGGCGGCCGGGCTGAAGGCGAATAGCGCTACTTCTCCTCATGGTCGCGATTGTAATCCTCGGGATCGGCTTCGTGCGCGATTTCCTCTTCGAGGTGGGTGACTTCCAGTGAGATCTCCGCGAGCTTGGCGTGCTCCGAGGGCCGGTAAAGGATGTAGATGATCCCGCCAATCACCCCCCAGACCGCGATGACAAGAAATCCGCTCGTCGAGATGAGCACCGCGACGGCGTCGGGAACATTGCAAAGCTTGCCGAGGAGCTCCTCGAAGAGTTTTTCGCGCAGGCCGACTCCCGCGACGCTGATGGGCAGCGAGGTGAGCGTGTTCACAATCGGCATGATGGCGAAAAAGTCCAGGAGCGAGGCCGTGGCGCGAAATGCCCGCCCGGAAAAGTAGAACACCGAGAAGGAACCGACGTGGACGCCGATGGAGAAAACGAAGGCGAGCAGCGATGCTCTCCACGCCGAGGCGTAGAGGTTATAGGCGACGGAGAGCTCCACGAATTTATCCCTGAACGGCATGCGATGAGGCAGCCGCTGCACCAGGTTGAATCCCGTGACGGCGAATGAAAAGAGGATCGTGGCCAGGGCAGCGACAAGAATGACGAGGAGGATGTTGGTGAGGCTGGCCGTCACCGGGTAGGCGGAGAGCCATCTATAGCGCAGACCCATCATGATGATGGTGATAACCATCAGCGCGAGCAGGCCGACCACGCGGTCAATCAGCACCGCGAGCAGCGCGGGAGCCTTTTTGTCGGGTGTTTCCTTCAGCAGATAGAAGATTTTCACAACGTCTCCTCCCGTCCCTCCCGGAAGGAACATGCTGAAGAAAATCCCGATCATCAGAAGCATGCCGAGCCGGATCGAACTGAGATTGATTCCCTGGATGCGCAGAAGGACGTTCCAGCGGAGGGCCGCGAAGAGCTCGACGAACCCGTAAGCCAGAAATCCGCCTAAAAGCCATATTTTATCGGAGTTCCCGAGCGCGGCGGCCATTTGCGCCCGCTTCTTCGGATCGTGAAAAACCAGATATAAAATACCGACGGTGACGGCGATTTGGAGGACCGTGAAAGCGGTCTTTTTGTATTTCATTCTCCGAAACGCTCTTTCCAGAGCGCGAGTGATTGCATGATTTGTTCCTTGGTCCGGCGCGGTCCCATTTCCCACACGAATAAGCAATCCTTGTCAAGGAGCGGGACTATTTTGTCATACGCGACAGCGCCGGTGAACGGAGGGCGATGGTCGGTTCCGGGCCATTCCACATCGTGAAGATGACACCCGAAGAGCCGGGACCGGATTTTCTCTATCCACTCGACGTGATCGAGAAACCCGAGGTTTTCCTTGATTTGAATGTGGCCGAAATCATGCCAGTAACCGACATAAGGCGAATTGATTTCATCAAGCAAGCCGGGAAATTCCCGTTCGCTCGGAATTTCCTCATACCCATGGCGTCCCTCGATGCCGAGACGAATTTTCTTCTCCGCGGCATATTCGGCGATGCGGCGCAGGCAGTCCTTCGCATACCCGAGGTAGAGCGGGGCTTTGGCCTCGCGTGCCTTGACCGCCTCCAGCTTCATGCGGACATACTTCCTGGAGAGGTGCTCGCCTTCCACCGCCATCTTGACGAGTTGATCGGTTATGGGCGGCATCGGGACGCGGCCCATGTGCAAGACCACCAGGTGAGCGCGGAGCCGGACGGCAAAGTCGACGGTTTGCAGCGAAAGCTTCACAGCGCGTTCCCGTTCCGCGGCGCTATTCGAGGAGAACTGGTAGCAGTCGGGCGCGGAGCGGGTGATCTCGACCGGCAGCGGGCAAAAGTTATGCAGGCTGCTGAAGGTCACATCGCCCCTGTCGTAAACCTTCTGGATGCCGTCCATCAAGGAAAGCCGGATGCCGTGGCCCAATTCGATCCGCGCAAAGCCCATCTCCAGGATTTCCTCGAGCATCGCCTCCCCGTCGGTATGGCGGTCGGAATTCCAACAGGTCGAGCACGAAAGCATTCACCGGAGTCTAGCGTGGCATTGCAAGGCCGTCGAGTGCTCGCGATTAAAGGCGGATGAATACTCGTCTTGCCACGGCGGATGTCCTTCGGGTAAAATGGCAGCGGTATGCCGAATTTAACGAAGCGAGACCTCGTGGTAAAGATCAGCAACGAAACGGGAATGGTCCAGCACCAGGTCTTTGATGTGATACAGAGAACACTCGACGAGATCGTCGCGAGCCTGGCGAAGGGCGACGCCGTCGAGTTGCGCAGATTCGGGAGCTTCGAGGTCCGCCTCACGAAGCCGCGAGTGGGACGCAATCCCGCGAAAAAGGGGAGCGATTTTGTGATTCCGGCCCGGGTTGTGGTAAAGTTCAAGTCCGGCAAGGTACTTCGCCAGCGAATATCCGGTTTGACCCGGGCTCTCAAGAGGGAAGACAAAGGATAACGGCATTGGTTTCCTTCGGGAACCGTTGCTTCGCGGCGGGCGCCTCGCCGCAACCCATTATCCCGAAGTGCCAGAGCCGGGGGCTCTGGGGATTTGCGCCTTGTGCTATCCTACCGGGTGGCTGATTCGTCCTCCAATTCCCACGCCTGCGTCCAGATACGCGGCGCGCGCCAGAACAACCTCAAGGGGTTCGATCTTGATTTGCCCCTGGGCAAATTGAACGTCCTCTCCGGGCCGAGCGGCAGCGGCAAATCGAGCCTCGCCTTCGACACCATTTACGCCGAAGGCCAGCGGCGTTACGTCGAGACCTTCAGCCCGTACACGCGCCAGTTCCTCGAGCGGATGGACAAGCCGAAGGTCGATGAAATCCGCGGCATGCCGCCCGCCATCGCTATCGAGCAGTCGAACCCCGTCAAGAGCAGCCGTTCCACCGTGGGAACCATGACGGAGATCAATGATTATCTGAAGCTCCTCATGCCCCGGATCGCTTCCGGGTTCTGCCCGTCGTGCGGCCGCGAGGTCCGGCAGGAAAGCGCCCGCTCCATCGTCGAACAAGCGGTTTCCGAACTCGGCGGCTGTTCCGTGCTCGTGGCATTCGGAGTTCCCGTGCCTCCGAAGACCGGCCCGAAGGAGTTTTTCGACTTCCTCCAGCAGCAAGGCTACCTCCGGGTATGGGTGGATGGAGCCATCCACCGCACGGATGGCGAACCGTCCGTGAAACGGCTGCCGGGGCTGGTTCGCGTCATTCAGGATCGGGTGACGATTTCGGCGGAATCCCGCTCGCGGCTTACCGAGGCCGTCGAGACCGCCCTCCGCTACGGAAAGGGCCAGGTTTTCTTCATTCGTGAATCCGGGGAGTCTCCCTATTCGCTGGGCTGGCATTGCGCCCACTGCGATATCGAGATCGCCCCGCCCACGCCCGGTCTTTTCAGCTTCAACAATCCGCTGGGGGCGTGTCCCAGGTGCCGGGGATTCGGGCGCAGCATCGGCATCGATCTCGAACGCGCGATTCCCGACCGGAGCTTGAGCATTGCGCAGGGAGTGGTGCGGCCGTTTCAAACGGAAAATGGCCGCGAATGCCAGCGCGACCTGCTCCGCCACGCGGCCCGGCAGGAGATCGACATCCACCTCCCTTTTGAAGAATTGCCGAAGGCGGACCAGGAGTTCGTTCTCCGCGGCGAGCGAAAGAGCGCCGGCGCGACCGCTGAAGATCTCTGGGAAAACGATCGCTGGTATGGCGTCCAGGGATTTTTCGACTGGCTGCAAACCAAGGCCTACAAAATGCATGTCCGGGTCCTGCTCAGCCGCTACCGGTCCTATAATCTTTGCGAGGATTGCCATGGCGGGCGCTTCCAACCCGCGACCCTCAACTTCAAGGTGCGCGACGCCGCGGGCCGTTTCCTGACGTTGCCCGACCTCGCCGCGCTGCCCGTGCGGGAACTGGCCGGGGTGCTCGCGCAAACGAGCGCGGCCGGGGATCCGACGGAAATGCTCCGCAAGGAAGTAACGAACCGGTTGCGTTTCCTGGACGACGCGGGCGTAGGCTACCTGAGCCTCGACCGGCCCGTGCGCACCCTGTCGGGCGGAGAAGTCGAAAGGGTGAACCTCACGACCTGCCTGGGCGCTTCGCTCGTCAATACGCTTTTCGTTCTCGACGAGCCGAGCATCGGGCTCCATCCGCGCGACGTGGGAAGGCTCGTGCGCATCATGAAAGATTTGCGGGACAAGGGTAACACCCTGCTCGTTGTCGAGCATGACGAGGCGGTTATCCGCGCTGCGGATCACCTCATCGAACTCGGGCCGGGCCGGGGCGAAACGGGCGGAGACCTGGTCTTTCAAGGAAGCATCGAGGCCCTGGGCCGCTCCTCCGGATCGCTCACCGCGGATTACCTGAACGGAAGAAAATCGATTCCCGTGCCCGCCAGGCGGCGTTTGCCGGCCGCGTGGCTGAAGGTGCAAGGCGCTTCCGAGCATAATCTGCGGAACATCGACGCCGATTTTCCGCTTGGCGTCTTCGCGTGCGTTACCGGCGTCTCCGGTTCGGGAAAGAGCACCCTCGTCCATGACGTCCTCTACCAGAACCTCCTTCGCGGCAAAGGCGGGACGAGCGAAACGCCCGCCGGCAAATGCAAGCGGCTGCTCGGCGCGCATCGCATCGAACGGGTCGTGATGGTGGATCAATCGCCGCTCTCGAGGACGCCCCGTTCCAGTCCCGCCGTCTATCTCGGCGTTTTCGACCGCATCCGCGAGGCTTTCTCGTTCACACCCGAGGCGCTGGCGGAAGGGCTCACATCGAGTTCCTTTTCTTTCAACTCGGGAAACGGGCGTTGCGAGCGATGCTGCGGCAACGGCTTCGAGAAAATCGAGATGCAATTTCTCAGCGACCTCTATGTCCGCTGCCCGGAATGCGAGGGAACGCGCTACCAGCCGCACATCCTGCGGGTTCTGCTGCGCGGCAAATCGATCCGCGACGTTCTCGAGATGACCGTGACCCAGGCCGTCGAGTTTTTCATCGAACCCGGCGAGGAGCGGATTTCTCTCCCTCTTTCCGTGCTGAGAGAAGTCGGCCTCGGCTACCTGCGCCTCGGACAGCCGCTCAACGTCCTGTCGGGCGGGGAGTCGCAACGCCTGAAGCTGGTCTCCCATCTCACGGGCGATTCCGCAAAAAAGAGCCTCCTCATCTTCGACGAGCCAACGACCGGCCTGCATTTCGACGACGTGGCGCTCTTGATCGCGGTTTTCAATCGCCTGGTCGGGCAGGGGGGCAGCGTCCTGGTCATCGAGCATAACCTCGAAGTCATCAAATCCGCCGATTACGTCCTCGATCTCGGGCCTGAAGCCGGCGCGCAGGGTGGGACGGTCGTCGCCACGGGGACGCCGGAAGAGGTCGCCCTGGTGGAAGCCTCGCACACGGGCCAATACCTCCGCCGGCTTTTCTCGAAAAAAGGTTATTCCGTGGAAGACCCGGTGATTGTCGCCGAAGCCCCTCCCAGGTTTTCCACCGATAACGGCTCCATCAAAGTCCGGGGCGCGCGCGAGCATAACCTGAAGGACATCTCGGTCGCAATTCCCCGGGACCAGATGGTTGTCATCACCGGTCTCAGCGGTTCGGGAAAGAGCACGCTCGCCTTCGACATCCTCTTTGCGGAAGGGCAGCGCCGGTTTCTCGACAGCATGTCCCCTTACGCCCGCCAGTTCGTCGAGCAGCTCGAGAAACCCGACGTCGATGTCATCTCGGGCTTGCCGCCCACCGTGGCCATCGAACAGCGGGTGACTCGCGGCGGGGGGAAATCGACCGTGGCGACCGTCACGGAAGTCTATCATTTCCTGCGGCTGCTCTTCTCGAAACTGGGCACGCAGTATTGCCCGGATTGCAACCTGCCCGTCGAGCGGCAGAGTCTCGCGGCAGCCACCAAACAGGCCGAAACCGCGCTTCGCGGCGGCTCCGTGCGGGTTCTGGCTTCGCTCATCAAGGCCCGCAAGGGATTCCATACCGATGTCGCGAAATGGGCGCTGAAACACGGCTTCGAGACCCTCTTCGTCGATGGCAAATTCATCCCGGCCGCCGGCTTCGAAAAACTCGCCCGTTTCAAGGAACACTCCATCGACGTGCTGGTCGGTCAGACCGCATCCCGCCGCGAGCTTCCGGAAATCCTCGCCCGCGCGTTTGGAATTGGCCGGGGAGGCGCGCGGCTGCTCGATTCGAAGAATCGCTCCATCATCCTGAGCACGGAACGGAGTTGTCCGGGCTGCGGCCAGTCCTTCGAGGAACTCGATCCCCGGCTTTTCTCCTTCAATTCCCCCCACGGCTGGTGTCCGGATTGCCGCGGCTTTGGCGAAGTGGCGACCGCCGACGATGAACCCGAGGGCGATTCCATCCTGGAAGCCGAACTCGATGAAGAGAAACGGCACGAATGGCTCGAGGAAGGGAGCGAATGCCCGGCATGCCACGGCTCGCGCCTCAATGTCAACGCGCGGAATGTCCGCCTGAAGGGCCGGACGATCCAGGAGGTGACGGCCCTGCCGGTAAAGCAGGCGCTGACTCTGTTGAAGGGGTTCAAGTTCGAGCCGGCGCGGCATGTCATCGCCGAGGGGATTCTCTCCGAGATCGAGCAGCGCCTTCAGTTCATGGGGAAAGTCGGGCTGGATTACCTCTCGCTCAGCCGCTCCGCAAAGACCTTGAGCGGCGGGGAATCGCAGCGCATCCGGCTTGCCGCGCAGTTGGGCTCGAACCTGCGCGGCGTCCTCTACGTGCTGGACGAGCCGACCATCGGCCTTCATCCGAGGGACAACAGGAGACTGCTCGAAACGCTCGAAGCGTTGAAACAGAAGGGCAATTCGCTCGTCATCGTCGAGCACGATGAAGAAACGATGCGCGGCGCCGATGTCATCATCGATCTCGGCCCCGGCGCGGGCATCCACGGCGGCGAAGTCGTGGCCGTCGGCGACATCGAGTCCATCAAGAAAAACCCGCGCTCCGCGACTGGCCGCAGCCTCGCCCACCCTCTTTCCCATCCAACCAGGGGCGCGCGCCGCCCCCTGGAAACAGTGTCGCAATGGATCGAGATTTCAGACGCCGCGATCCATAATCTGAAAGGCGTTGACGTCCGTTTCCCCATCGGGCGGCTGAGTGTCATCACCGGCGTCTCGGGTTCCGGCAAGAGCACCCTCCTGCGTTCCGTCCTACTCGAAGGGCTCGCCCGCAAACCGGCAAACCGCGCGGATGCCCCCGTGATCCGGGGCGCGCAGTTCATCGAAGCCGTTTACGAGGTGGACCAGTCGCCCATCGGCAAAACTTCGCGGTCAACGCCCGCGACCTATATCAAGGCCTTCGATGAAATCCGCAAACAGTACGCGACCCTGGCCCTCTCGCGCATGCGCGGTTACAACGCCGGCCGCTTTTCTTTCAACAACGAAGGGGGCCGATGCGCCGCGTGCGGCGGCCAGGGCGTCATCAAAGTCGAAATGAATTTCCTGCCGGCCAGCTACATCCCTTGCGCCGATTGCCACGGCCTGCGTTACAACCCCCAAACGCTCGAAGTCTTGTATAACGAGAAAAGCATAGGCGATGTCATGGAAATGACCGCCGAGCAAGCCGCCGGCTTTTTCAAAACCAATCCGAAGATTTACCGCCCCCTTTCGCTCATGGTCGAAGCCGGCCTCGGTTATCTCAAGCTGGGCCAGCCGAGCCCCACCCTCAGCGGCGGCGAGGCCCAGCGGCTCAAGCTCGTCACGGAGCTGGCCCGCGGCGCCGGGCGTCTCCAGCACGCCCGCCTGCGGCAGGCGCGCGTCGCGAAATCGACGCTCTATCTTCTCGAGGAACCGACCATCGGGCTGCACATGGCCGACGTCCAGCAACTGCTCCGGGTCTTGCACCGCCTTGTGGACGAAGGGGGCACCGTCATAGTCATAGAGCACAACCTCAGTGTCATCGCCGACGCCGATTACCTGGTCGATATAGGCCCCGAAGCGGGCGAAAACGGAGGCCGCGTCGTCGCGAGCGGCACTCCCGAAAAAGTCTCCAAGAGTAAGACCAGCCGCACCGCCCCCTTCCTGCGCGAGATGGGGATCGGCGGAAACGGGCGCTGATGGGTGGATGCGTCCAGTGTGCAGAGTTGACCCCAGTTCCAGTGCCAGTTCCAGTGTGGGCGGCGATCCGGCACATCAGCCGCGCCATCCCTGGGGAGTAGCCGTCTATCAATCCCAAGGCGTCATCCAGGGGGAAGCGGCCCTCCGCCTCCAGA
>Ga0302324_100025692_pt1 | contig 11289 bp, 16 predicted proteins | sample Palsa_T0_1_FD_201949 | JGI IMG/M metagenome (GOLD analysis project Ga0302324, IMG submission 201949) | Peat permafrost microbial communities from Stordalen Mire near Abisko, Sweden - Palsa_T0_1 | ecosystem: Environmental > Terrestrial > Soil > Palsa > Peat permafrost | place: Sweden: Abisko... | reverse complement strand
TGGCGCTCCGTTACCAAAAATTATGGCTACTACCTTAGCAACCATCGAAGCGCGTGAGGTTCTACGGTGTGAACGCTGCACCCTGGTTCAGTTTCGCACTGCGAACTCTTTATGCAGGCGCTGCCACAAACCGCTCGAAGTCGAAGAACCGGAACGGCTCGTTCCGCAATTCGCCGGCGAGCCGGAAGAAGCCGTGGCCGAAGATAACGGCCTTCAGGTGGCGCGCGCGGTGCGTGATCTTCGCAAAGGCCGCAATCTGAGCCAACGGCAGTTGGCCGGCCGCATGCAAGTACCACGTACTTACATCTCTAAAATCGAAAACGGCAAGGCGATGCCGACCTTGTCTTCCCTGGCTCGGCTTGCGGCTGCGCTGGAGATCGATATTTGTAACCTGCTGCGGGACGCGCGCAGCCGCAAGCATGAAGAGACAGCATCGATTCTCGGCGATCCCTTTCTGGCCGAGCTTGCGCCCTACATTTCGCAGATGGATACGTTGCAGCGCTCGATGTTCCTCAATCAGGTGCGCGACCTGGCGATGGGCCGCCGCCGAACCGCATAAGCTGCGCGATTTCCCCCTTTTGAAGCGCCGGTGCTGACCCTGCTGTGGCTAGCGCCGAGCGGTTTTGCGGGGGAGCGGAGCATGTGCTACGGTCGTATGGAAAGGCAATCGTTTTGCGATTCCTGCCAACGAGCCGCGTAGCCGAATTATCTCCCGAAGAGCAGGCCATCTACCGCCAACTGGATCCGGCTCGCCTGCCGCAGCACGTCGCCATCATCATGGATGGCAACGGCCGCTGGGCAGGCAAGCGCAGTTTGAAACGCTTCCTGGGTCATCAGCAGGGTGCCGAATCGGTTCAGTTTGTGGTTGAGACGGCCTCGCGCATCAACTTGCCCTGGCTCACGCTTTACGCCTTCTCGCTCGAGAACAATCTGCGCCGTCCTAAAACCGAAGTTAATTTTCTGATGCGCTTGCTACGGTCCTATCTCGTAGACAACGTGGAACGCATGAACGATAACAATGTGCGCATCGCGTACATTGGCCGCACCCATGAGCTGCCTTCCGAAGTGCAGGAAAAAATGCAGTGGGCCGCCGAAGCGACGGCACCCAACAACGGCACGGTGTTGACGCTGGCGCTCAATTATGGGGCGCGTTCGGAGCTGGTGGACGCGGTGCAGGCGCTGGCCCGGGAGGCCGCGGGCAAAGGGACGACGCTCGAGAACATCAGCGAAGCGGATATCAGCCGCCATCTGTACACCGCACATATGCCTGATCCGGATTTGGTGGTGCGTACCAGCGGTGAATTTCGTGTGTCTAATTTTTTGCTGTGGCAAATGGCGTATTCCGAAATTTACGTGACGGAACGCTTCTGGCCAGATTTTCGCGGCATTCATCTGCTCGAGGCCATTGCCGATTATCAGCGGCGTGAGCGCCGTTACGGCGGGTTGAACAAGCGCCAGGAGTCGGATGAAGCGCCCATTCCGGATAGCTTTCTTGTGCCTCGGTAGTTGCTCCCTCTTGCTCCTGCAAAAAATATTTCCATGAGTGAAGCGCAGATCTCTCCACTGCGCGGCGCTCTGGTTCTAATGAACAAATGCTGTTGTGCGAGGTGGAACGGCGAGGTTTGTCGATCCCACCCTTCGCAAAGAACGCGTAGGATGGGGCACCCGTCGATTGTGTGTCAAAGGAAGAGAAACCGCAGGTCCCTACGCTACGCTCAGGTCGGGATGACAATTCTGTTGCAGGGGACAAGGATTTACCGCTGAAGCTCTTGCGGCCACAACAGAATTGTCATCTCGACCGAAGCGTACCCGGATTTCCTACTTCGCGGCACTCGCCAGGACCACGGGTGCGGTTTCCCTTCAAGGAAACCGCATGAAGACAATCAACGCCACGGACCTCGACAGGAAATCCGGGGAGCGCAGTGGAGAGATCTCTGTGTGGATGCTCTTTCTTGGAAATGTTTGGGAAGTTTTACTTTGATGTGATTAGTAAGGTGCGCGCGCAGTGCCTGCGGTAGCTACGGGCATTATGCTCGGAACATGAGCTCGCAAACATTGGCGCGTCCCAAGAGACCCGGCAACAGGAAACGAAAGACGCGCCGGGCTGGATGGATGGCGTGGTGGCCTCTGCTGGCTGGGATCGCAATCACACTAGCTGCCGTCAAAACGGCAGAGATCCTGCCCCTGATGGGCGCCGATGGGCTGCTGCGCCTGCAACTGCTTTATCCGTTTGCCATGCTGCTGAAGCAGCCCCAGCTGGGTCTGCCGGAGCAGACAAGCGATAGCTGGTCGCAAATAATGCTGTATGCGCAGTACCCGCTCTACGGCTTGTATGCTAGCGTGGCGACTCGGTGGAGGCCGCTTTGGGGAGTACTGATGCAGCTGATGGCCCTCCATCTCCTGGGCTTCGGCGTACTGTGGCTACTGGCGCGGAAATGACCACCAACGCAGTCAAGATGATCGAGTGTCCACGGGACGCCTGGCAAGGGATGCCGCAACAAATTCCTGCCGAGATCAAGGCGGATTACCTGCGCGCTCTCATCGGGGCGGGTTTCCGGCATTTGGATGCTGTCTCCTTCGTTTCTCCCACTGCCGTGCCGCAGATGAGCGATTCGGAACCAGTGCTGGCGATGCTGGACCCGGACACTGACGTGGAGGTCATCGGCATCGTGGTCAACCAGCAAGGTGCGGAGCGCGCCATCCGCAGCAGCGTGGTCGACACGCTGGGTTTTCCCTATTCCCTCTCTGCCACATTTCTGGAGCGGAACCAGAGACAGACGCGAGCGACGGCTCTGGAGACGCTGGGCGATATTTGCGCGCTGGCATCGAAGGCCGGCCTGGACGTGGTGGCTTATCTCTCTATGGCGTTTGGCAATCCTTATGGCGAACCCTGGCGGCAAGAGGATGTGATCGCTGCCTGCCAGACTTTGCAGGCGCTGGGACTCAAGCAAATTTCTCTAGCAGATACCGTGGGAGTAGCCGAGCCGGAGCAGATCGAATCGCTCTTGGGCGCGGTGCTGGCGGCAGTGCCAGGAGTGGAGCTAGGCGCTCACCTGCATGCTCGGCCACTGCATGCCGCAGAAAAGGTCGCTGCGGCCTACAGGGCGGGCTGCAGGCGCCTGGACAGTGCCCTGGGGGGCTACGGCGGTTGTCCCTTCGCCCAGGACGCGCTGGTGGGCAACCTGGCCACGGAAGCGGCGATCACCGAACTGAGAAGATTGGGGGCTGAGCTGCCTCCCCTGGGCCCGCTGGATGAGTTGCTTACCATGGGCCGCAACCTGGCTGATCGATTTGCTGCAGCCAAGGCGTGTTAGAACCACTTCAGGAGCATCAACCACCGTGGCCGTTAATTACGCAACCCTGCAAATCAAAGAAGCCGGCGGGATCCACACCATTACCTTGAACCGGCCGGAACGCCGGAATGCCTTGAACCCGCAGCTGATTGCCGAGCTGATCCACGCCTTGGGAGAGGCGGCGTTGTGTCCCTGCGGGGTGGTCGTGCTGACAGGCGCGGGAACTGCTTTCTGCTCTGGCATGGACCTGGAGAATCTGAAGTCACTCACCAGGCAGCGGCCCGAGGATCAGCGAGCAGATGCCGAATCGACAATGTGGATGATGCGCCGGCTGTACGAGCTGGTTAAGCCGACCATCGCGGCGGTGAACGGTCCAGCCATCGCGGGTGGAACAGGGTTGGCAACCTTATGTGATTTCACCTTGGCCGCGCCGCAGGCGAAGTTCGGCTACACGGAAGTGAAAATTGGTTTCATCCCGGCCATCGTCTCGGTGTTTTTGCTGGAGATGATCGGAGAAAAAAAAGCTAAGGATTTGTTGCTGTCGGGCAGAATTCTGGACGCGCAGCAAGCGCTGGCGATCGGCCTGGTGACCGAGGTAGTGGCGGAGGGCGAGTTGATGACCCGGGTGGAATCGCTGGCTGCTTCGTTGCTCAAGAACAGCCCGGAATCGATGAGTGCGGTGAAGAAGCTGCTGTGCTCCTTTGCCAAGGAGCGGCTGGATCGCGATCTGGCGCGGGCCATGCGATGGAATGAAAAAATCCGCAACAGTGCTGATTTCCGCGAAGGCTTGCAGGCCTTTCTGGACAAACGCGAACCGGTGTGGCCAAGCAGAAGTAGCCCCACCAGCTGAGTCTCCCACCCTGGGCAACAGCATCCGGCAAAGGTTGCGGCTATTATTTCCCTGTATGCGAAACAAAGTGCGCTGGGGAGTTCTAAGCACCGCCGGTATCGCGGTTAAGAAAGTAGTGCCGGCCATGCAAAAGGGGGAATGGGTGGATGTGACGGCAATCGCATCCCGCGACCTGCACCAGGCCGAGCAAGTTGCCCGAACCCTCGGCATTCCCAAAGCCTACGGTTCCTATGAAGAGCTGCTCGCCGATCCGCAGATTGAAGCGGTTTACAATCCGCTGCCGAATCAATTGCATGTTCCCTGGTCGATCAAGGCGGCCGAAGCGGGAAAACACGTGCTGTGCGAGAAGCCGATCAGTATGTCTGTGGCCGAAGCCAAACAACTACTGCATGTGCAACAGCGCACCGGAGTGACGATCGGCGAAGCCTTTATGGTGCGCACCCATCCGCAGTGGCTGCGTGCACGGGAGCTGGTTAAGTCCGGACACATTGGTCCTTTGCGTTCGATTCAGGGTTTCTTCAGCTACTTCAATACCGATCCCAAAAACATCCGCAACCAGCCCGAATGCGGAGGCGGGGCCCTGATGGACATAGGCTGCTATCCCATCCACACCTCCCGCTTCCTGTTTGGCGAAGAGCCTTTGCGGGTTTCGGGAGTGGTGGAGAGAGACCCCGGTTTCCAAGTGGACCGGTTGACCTCAGCCATACTCGAATTCCCTTCCGGGCAGGCGTCGTTTACCTGCAGCACTCAGCTGGCTCCCTACCAGCGAATGCAAGTGTTGGGAACCAAGGGCCGGATGGAGATTGAAATTCCCTTTAACGCGCCCAACGACCGGCCTTGCCGGATTTCCATCGACGATGGGCGCGACTTGTTTGGCAGCGGCATTACCCAGGAGATATTCCCCGTCTGCGACCAGTACACCATCCAGGGCGATGTCTTTTCCAGAGCCGTGCGGGAAGGTACCCCGGTGCCGGTTCCACTCCCCGATGCGATCAAAAATATGGCCGTGATCGAAGCCGTTTTTCGTTCCGCGCAATCGGGGGCATGGGAGACGCCGGAGGGGTGAGCTATCTGTAACAGTAATTGATCAGAACCACACTTTCAGTCATGGGGGTCGTCGCCGCTGTCTTCGGAGGCTTCGTCCCAGGGTTCGGAATCGCCTATTTCCCGCTCCAGGTCTTCGGCATTGAGCGGGGGCTTTTCGAGTTCCTCGCGGGCGGGGGCCGGCCATGCTTCTGGATCACTCACGACAAAGGTGAGCGTACCACAGCCCCTGAGGGCGATACTGGCTGATATGAAATTGCTGAATTTCCTGGTCGAGAGCTTTGTGAACGGCTTTGGGATCACCCGGCCGAAGCCGGAACAGCAGCGCGCGGTTGCGTTGGCCCTGGGCGGATTTCTGCTGGCGTTCTTTACCCTGGTGATCTGCCTCATGGTGTGGATGTTCTTTGGCGTCAAGCGGTAAGGCCCGGTATTTGGGCTCTATCCCCGCCACCAACCCCGATTTCCTGTGGAGTTTCGTGGGTTCCCTGCACTTCATGCGCCTTTCCTTAAAAGAAAGGCGCACACGTGGTCCTGTCCAGAGCTGCGTCAGGAAATCGGGGCAATCGACGGGTGCCCTATCCTTCGCGTTCTTTGCGAAGGATAGGATACCGCAGGCCTAACCCCTCAGCCTGTCGCGGGCTCACGGGTCCGCACGGGTGGTGGTCCAGGTCTCGCATTCGAGACCTGGATTTATACCGCAGCCTTATGCCTTGACGTTATTGACCAAGATCGGCTCGGAAGCCGAGGGAGTGCCCGCCGGCACCGTGCCGGCAGCCTTCTTGTGCAGCTGATGATGCAGGCAGTAGAGCGCTAGTTCCAGGCGATCGGAAACGCCGAGCTTGTCATAGACCTTGCGCAGATAATTCTTGATGACCTGCTCGGTGGTACCAAGCTGATAGGCAATTTCCTTGTTGCGCTTGCCCTGGGTGATGCAGGTAATGATGGCCAGCTCTTTGGGCGAAAGACGCGGCTGGGTTCGAGGGCTGGTCAGCGCAGTGGCCTGCGAACGGTAGGCCTCAATGACCCAGTTGATCGACTGGTTGTCGATCCAGGTTTCCCCGGCTGCGATCTTGCGCACGCATTTCACCAGCAGGTCAGGCGAAATGGAGCGAGGAATGATGCCCCGGACACCGCGGCGGTAAAGCTCGACGGTGTTGGACTCATCGTTCGAAGCTGACTGGACGATGATTTTCAGCTGCGGCGCGCGGCGCACCAGCTCGGGAATCGCATCGACCGTGCCCGCGATCAAATTGCCTTCGAGCAGGATCATATCGGTGGGAAACCGCTGGATAGCTCCGTGGAGACCGGCCAGAGTATCGACCTGGGCGATCACGCGGATATCGTCTTCGAGTGCAAAAATCTTCCGGATACCTACCCGGTAGATAGCCTGCGAATCAGCGAGAACGATTCTGATCGCAGCGTTGTCTGCACCCTCATCGGGTTCGTAAGCGCCGTCGGCGTTACCGGCTTCGGGAAATTCAGGTTTGGCAGATACCATAGGTTCAGAGACCAAAATAGATTCAATTAAAAAACAGCTTCAATGACTGAAATGATATTTGTCGATGACCGCTGCGACATGCGTCGTCTTTACATCTGGTCTTACATCTGGTGTGCAGCGTACCACGCGACCCGTACAGTGCAATACAACATCGGTGGGGGTGCCCATCGCCTCTGCGGGCATTTTGATGGTGAAGCTCACAATACTGCCGACCACTAAAGGTGTGGCTAGCTCGAACAGGACGCCGTTCGCAGAAATATTCTCCGTAACCGCCGGGAGGTCTCCTGTTTCCGTGCAAATGGTAATCGGTACGCACAGGGGAAAGCGAACCGCGGCGCGGAGCTCGATAGGACGTTCGGTTGCAACCGCGGTAGATATATCCATGTGCTGATCATAATCACAACCGGAAGGAACCGTAATCCCCTAAAATAGTCAGCTTTTCAGGTCAACAGTACCAAAGTTCTACGACCTAGTGCCTTCAGTTTTATCTGTTTACGGTCATTTCGCGCCACGAGGCCTTGCATACCCTGGCAGAACCCTGCATGCGACCCCTGTTCGCGTTACCTGTGTCCTGGCGTATATACTAAGTAATAATCACCTAAAAGTTGTAGCGACCAGGCATCTTCAAAGGTAACATCTGCTTACGCGCTACCTGCGCACAAGGAATTTGCTATGAAAATGAACCTCATTCGCGCCTTGACTGTGGCTGGTTTGGTCGCCATGTCCGCCTCTGCGCACGCGAGCGCCATATTCTGGAGCTATTTTCTCAAGTGGTAGTCATCAAGGGCGCCTGATTTGTGGGTTGCGGATTCTACGCAGTGATCCGCAGTGGCACACTGGTGCCTGAGGGTGCCTTTGCGTACTAAAAAGCCTTGATCCGGTGCGCACAAGGGAACTTTTTGCGCAAAATTACAAAAGTGGGCTTTGAGAAGTGTACGACCTGCGGCTATTCTGCATCTGGCAAGGTGCAAAATGCAAGCGTTGGTAGCGATCGTCAGTCTGCTGGGTGTTCTCGCAGAGATCGGCTTGTTTGTCGTCCTCGTTACCCGGCGCCAATGGAAAACCTTCCCCGTTTTTACCCTCTACATTGCATTCAATTTGCTCTATGACATAGGCTTGGGCGCTTTCATGGGTTACCAGCCGCATATGGGGCTCTCCATCGCTCTCGGTTTGCTGCCACTGCAATATCTGCTCGAGTTGGGCGTCCTTCTGGAAATTGCATGGAATGTCTTGCGCCCCGTTCATGTCTCTCTTCCGTCGGGCAGTCTTCGAGTCTTCAGCGGGTTGGTCGTGTTTGCCTTGCTGAGTGGCGCTCTGCTCGCATGGCATCTCGGTAACACGGGCAACAAGCTTAAGGATTTCAAGGCGGCGCTCGACCTGGTGGTTGGCTTGCTGCGCATGTTGATCTTCGTGGCCACGGCCGCCTTTGCCCAATTGCTGGGCATTGGGTGGAGAAATCGCGTGCTCCAATTGGCCACCGCCCTTTCGTTTTACTCGGCCGTGGACCTGGTTGTGAGTCTGGTGGAACGCTATTCTGGCGGCTCCGATAACCTGGAGCATATTCGGGCACTCGCTTACGTCCTGGAACTCGGCTTTTTATTGTGGGCATTTACAACTAAAGAGGTACGACGGCGCGAATTTAGTCCACAAATGGAGCAGTTTTTGGTTACACTTGCTGGACGGGCAAAGCTCGCCCGACGGCACTTGTCCGGATGAAGGTGAAATAAACACATGCTTTTGCCACTGATCCAGGTAATCCTTTCTGCCCTACTGATTGCCTATGCCGCATTCTGGCGAAGGCAACAGACCATGCGTCGCGCCAAGAGCTGGAATGGGATTATCAGCCAGTTGCGTTGCAACGACTGGGGTATTGAAGAGATCAGCGAGCGCTTTCTATACAAGAGCGAAGTTCAAGTCACCACCAAAGACGTTTGGCAGCGCATCCATGGCTGCCGGGGTCTGTGGGCGATGTATAAGAATTCCCCGGTCTTGGTTCAGTTGGCAGACTACGCCGCGGAGCACGGTGAAGGGGTTGATATGGAGATGCTGGAAGGGTTGCGCAGCGACGCGTTCCAGATCCGCCTGTGCGTTCTGCTGGCACTAGGACAATACCTGTTCTCCGCTTCCTCCGTTGGGGCCGCGGTGAATGCTCACCGCGCGGTCGCGACCTACAGCGCCATGATGGTACGGCTCACGGCCTTCATTCAGGAGTACTCAACCCCACTGTTTCCCAGTTACCTGGACGCGGTCGCTTAACACCCTCGCATGGGTTACCGACTTGCGCAATGTGCTCGATCCAGCGATACTTGATGGTTGGGATCGGTGCGCGATCGGGGTTTTTTGCCCGCGCTTTGCTATCCCCAAACCCCACCCGGATTTGACCCCTGTCAGGGAAGAAGATCTGAAAGGATTTACGCCTGTGTTGATGATTCGTCTGGCTCGCTTCGGTGCACGGAAGCAGCCGTATTATCGTGTGGTTGTTATTGAAAAGGACCGGGCCCGCAATGGCCGGTCGATTGAGGTCGTAGGCACGTACAATCCCCGCACCAATCCCGCCACCGTCGATCTGAAGCGGGAGCGGATCGACCACTGGACCAGTAAGGGAGCACAACTCTCAGAACGCGTGGCCAAGCTGGTGGCGGCTCATACCCCCGCGACAGCCGCCGCGTAGGACCTGCAAAAACACTCTGGACACAACCACAGGAAACGCGGTCTAATGCTCGGTCATGAAAGGACTCGAGCCATCGCCTGTTTCTGAATCGCATCAGGCTGGCAGCAGATTGCTGAGACAATCCTGCATTGGTTAGGTCTTTGAGGCAGTCTGATGATGCAAGAACCGAATCATGACGATATGCAACAGCTAGTTACAGAGATAGCCAAGGCCCTGGTGGACGATCCGCAAGCAGTCGAAGTGCAGGCTGTAGCCAGAGACGAGAACACTGTGCTGCGTCTGCGTGTCGCTTCTGCGGATGTGGGTAAGGTGATCGGCAAACAAGGCCGAACGGCGCGCTCCATGCGTACCATCCTGAGCGCGGTGAGCATGAAGCTTCACCATCGCTACACGCTGGATATTCTGGAAGAGGATGAGGCCGGAACACCGGCTGACTCCTGACGCCGGCCTGGTTTCCCTTCGTCCCCATCTTTTGTCTCCGGTGTGCTCAAGGTGACAGCGTCGCTCGAAGACTGGGTTCTTCTGGCTCACATCGTGCGCCCGCAGGGCCGTAACGGTGAAGTGCTGGCAGATCTCTTTACCGATTTCCCGCAGTATTTCGCTCAGCGCAAGCGACTCTGTCTTCGTCCTCCTGCGGCCAGTCCACGCCAAGCCATGCGGGAAGCCAAGGTGGATTCCCACTGGCTCCATAAGGGACGCGTGGTGCTGAAATTTTGCCAGGTGGATTCGATTGCCGATGCGGAAAAACTGCGCGGCTTCGATGTGGTGGTTCCGCGCCAGGAACGCATGCCGCTGGAGGGCGATGCCGTCTACGTGAGCGACCTGCTGGGAATGAAGGTAATCGACGTCAGCGGGGGTGGGGCGGTGGATGCAGGCAAGATCACCGATGTGGAGCCGGAAGGCACGGGTCCGGCATTGCTGGTGGTTCGCAGCCCGGCGGGGGAAGAACTACTGATTCCCTTTGTGCGCGCCTACCTGAGGAAGATGGATCTCGAAGGCAAGCGGCTGGAAATGGATCTGCCTCGCGGACTGCTGGACCTGCAGGCTCGCGGTCGAGAAGACACGGAATAGCGGCCATGCAATTCGACATCATTACCATCTTTCCCGGATTTTTTGCCGGCATCTTTGAGCATGGAGTGGTCAAGCGCGCCATCCAGGCCGGCTTGCTGCAGGTTGCCGTGCACGATCTGCGGGAATTCACCCATGATCGGCATCGCACGGTGGACGACCGGCCTTTTGGCGGCGGCGAGGGTATGGTGCTGAAGCCGGAACCATTGGCCGAGGCGGTGGAGCATCTTGGGCTTGCGCCCCGGGCGGAGCGGGCCGGGCGAGCCGGGCAAGGCGAAACAGTGATATTGCTCTCGGCGCAGGGGCGCCGATTCTCGCAGAACGTGGCCCGCGAACTGGCTCAGGCGCGGCGAGTGGTTCTGCTCTGCGGGCGCTACGAGGGAGTGGACGAGCGGGTGAACGAACTGGTGGCCGACCAGGAGCTGTCGATTGGTGACTACGTGTTGTCCGGGGGTGAATTAGGCGCCGCGGTGATCCTGGACGCCACCATGCGCCTGCTGCCCGGGGTGCTAGGCAACGACGCATCTTCCGACTACGAAAGCTTTGAGATGAGCTCGGTACAAAGAGTGGGTGGCGGGGCCGGGGGGTTGCTGGATCATCCCCAATACACTCGTCCAGCGGAGTTTCGCGGGCTGGCGGTGCCGGACGTGCTGAGCGGTGGCAACCACGAGCAAATCCGCAGGTGGCGGCGCGAGCAGGCTTTGCGGAAGACACTCCGCAACCGGCCTGATTTGCTGCAGGCTGCGGAACTGAGCCCGGAAGAGCGGAGCTTTCTGCGCGCGCTCGAGGTACAAAGCAAAGATTCCGTGTAAACTAAGAACTTCGACCTAAGGAAGCAATCATGTCTATTCATCCAGTTATGCAG
>Ga0302324_100025690_pt1 | contig 11289 bp, 12 predicted proteins | sample Palsa_T0_1_FD_201949 | JGI IMG/M metagenome (GOLD analysis project Ga0302324, IMG submission 201949) | Peat permafrost microbial communities from Stordalen Mire near Abisko, Sweden - Palsa_T0_1 | ecosystem: Environmental > Terrestrial > Soil > Palsa > Peat permafrost | place: Sweden: Abisko... | reverse complement strand
CCTTCAAGCCGAACAGGACCACTTTGCGCACGCCGTGGTCCATGAAATAGACGGGCCCGTCACAGCTGTAGCCCACCAACGTGCCGTCACCCAACGGGCTGTCGCCGACAATCCGCTCCGGGCAGTCGTTGAGCAGATACCGGTCCAGGATGTTGGCGTGGAAGGGATGGACCATGTAGCGCTGGTACGCCTCGGGTGATTCGTAGGCGTGTTCCCACACCATGTGCACGCCAACCTCGGAGAGGTTCTTTCCCACCACGGAGTGCAGCATCTCGGGGATGAAGTCCCCGCACCGGCGGAACGCTGTCTCGAGCGCGCCCTCCTTGTCGGGCGAGACCCCGTCGCGCATGGTGTAGATCTCGAAGCGTCTCAGCACCGTGGTGCCCCCTGCCCTTGTCGATTCTCCCGGATGTCCCGGCCCTCCGAATAGATCATCCGCCGACGCGCCCTACGCCAACGGCGAGAACGGCGCCGGGTAGAAGAACCGACGTGTCCCGCCCCTCCGGAGCCGGGCGGTCTTCTCCGAGTACTGGTACCAGCGGGGATCGAGCACCATGTTCTTGCGGATCTCGTTCCACTCGACGTGATCGGCGAAGGACCAGACGGTCTCGATCCACACCTCCTCGCCGAGCTCGGGCGACGTTCCCCAGCACGAGACGAATCCGGCTCCGGCGTCGGTCATGACCGGGACGGCCTCGGTCTCGACTATGCGCAGGTACGCGTCGGCATCGGCCGGATCGACGTGCGCCGTATCGACGACATATGCCATGGCAACCCCTCCGTGTCGTCCGTCTTGTTTCTCTACGTATTTACGTGGGCATCCCGGGGCGCCGCCCGAACGGGGCGGGGCGGGGCGGGGCGGCGGACCTAGGCCGGCGTGGGAACCACATCCGCCTGAATGTGCCACTGCAGCTCGAGATGTTGACCGAACGTCAGGATCCCCGAGGCCATGACGTCGGTCCAGACGAACCCCTGCGCCATGGTGTCGGTGATCGAAAGATCGTCACCCGGGAAGTAGACGCCGGTCACCTGCAGGCGACCCTCGAGCGGCTGACCCGGGGCGCTCGCCGTGCGCAGCCGATCGACGGTGGCTTCGAAGCTCTCGCGGGACTCGTACTGGAAGCCGAAGTGGACCGACCGCTGCGGGTCATCGCGGAAATCCTTCTCCCAGTTGTGCGTCGCCTCGCGGAACTCCTGCGACGAAGCCAGCGTCTCCTGCAGTGTCTTCTCGAATGCCTGCTGCATCGGGGTGAGCTCGGAGGCGTAGATGACGTTGGCCATGACGTCGAGTACATCGGGATCGACGTGGGCGATGATGTAGGGGTGCGGATCAACCTTCGTGACGGCAAATCCGAGGGCGACAAAGAGCTCCTTGACCAGATTCCCGTCGCCGGGTGCGTAAATGCATTCGCTGTGGGTGATGCGCTGCAACATGGCTCCTCCTCGGATGCCTCACGGCCGGCGGGCACTCCCCCTCGACCTCACATTTGCCTGCTGTACTCCGGCCCCCACCAGCCGCCTTCCCCCCGATCGGGCAGGAGACTGCCTGTAGCTCGCATGTGTCGCTTTAGTTACAATGAATCAGTACTTGCGAGGCCATAGTAGCGATCCCGTCGCGCGCCCACAAGGGATCCCCGGAGCGGCCGAAACGGCTTCAGGACCCGAAACTCTCCCGGTGCAAAACGTCCTCGAGCGGGCGGCGGAAAACGGGGCCCACGGGTCCGGCGGGCCAGCCGACCGGGATGGTGACGGTGATGGCCACGTCGTCGGGCAGCGCGAGAAGGCGCGGGAGATCGGGGCCAGCCAGCATGTGGGTGAACGTGAAGGCGGCGCCCAGACCGAGCGAGCGCGCCGCCACCAAGATGTTGGCGGCGGCCATGAATACGGCGCTGAAGCCGACCCCGACCCTGGCATATGCCTCGGGGTAGTCCACGACGTGATGGCACACGAAGATCATCACCGGCGTCTCGCCAAAGTTGCGCACCAGGTGCTTCGCCGATTCCTGCGAGCGCCGGACGCTCGGGTCATCGGTCACAGGGAGCGAGGCGGCGTGCATGTCCGCCGCCGCGCTGACCAGCCGGCCGACCTCGGCCCGGCGCTCGGGATCGGTCACGACGACGAACTCCCAGGGCTGGTCGTTCTCGGGGCTCGCGGCGCGCGTCGCCGCCCAGATCAGCTCGTCGACCATGTCGGGCGAGACAGGTTCGGGTGAGAATCGCCGCACCGCGCGCGTGGTCCCGAGCGCGCCCAGCACGGGGTTGCGGGACATCATCGACGCGGCATCCTCGGCCATGTGCTCCTCCTTGGGTCTCCCCCGAGCCGACCGATGAGCGGGCCGACAGTTCCCGGCTGGCCGGCCGATGGGACGGTATAGCCGTATTGATTGCAATGTAAGCCAAGTCGGTTACGGACACAACCGGGCCACTGGCCCTACCCTGACGGCCGCGCCACCGATGGCCCGCCCAGCTCCGGTGCAGCCGTCACCGTCGTGGGGCGCGCTGATGCACCATGGGGAGCCCGGGAATCGAACTCCGCCCCCGCACGATGTAGGGCGTCTCGAGTGAGCCGAAGTAGACATCACGCATGTCCGCACCGCCCCAGGCGATGCTGGTCGGCCCGCTGATGAGCCGACCGTCAGGATCCTCGACGATGGTCGTCACGGCGCGCTGCGGCGACACCGCCACGATCCGGTTGGCCCGGGCCAGCGTGACCCAGAGGTTGCCCGCGGCATCGAACGCGCACCCGTCGGCCATGCCCCAGCGCGACGTGACGGCGCGCTGACCCAGCAACGCTGCGGCATGGTCCCCATACTCATCGGGTCGCCGGTCCCCCAGCGCCGGACTGAACAATTCCTCGGGGCCGAGCCGGACCCCTTCGATGGGGAAGCGCACCACGTCGGCTGTGAGCGTCCGCACCACGTAGAGGTACTCCTCCTTGTCGTCGAGCGCCATGCAATTCGGGAAGGTGACGCCGTCGGCCACCACCTCGGGGTGCGAGGCGCCTGCCCCGAGCCGGAAGAGGTAGCCGTCTGGCGTCCCCTGGGCGATCGTGTGCACGAGATCCGAGCTCTCCGTGCACACGGACACCCACAGAGCGCCGGACGAGTCGACCAGCACGTAGTTGATCCACCGCAAGGGCCGGCCGGCGACGGTGTCGCGCACCACTGCCCGCACGGTTCCGGATACGGGGTCGAGCACCTGCAGCACACCGAGGCCAAAGTTGGCAATGAGGAAGTGGCCGTCGGCGTTCAGCGCGATGCCGTTGGGCTCACCACCGGCGTGCCCCATCCGGTGCAACGACCCGTCGGGGTCCACCTGCGCCACCGCCGATGCCTTGTCGGAGGCGAACACGCTGCCGTCGCGGCTCACCAGGACCTGTTCGGGCCGCTCGATGCCGTGCCCGAGCGCCTCCAGATCACTGACCTCGATTGCCGGCACGGCGCGCCCTCCTTGTGCCGCCCGCGACACGGCAGTGACGTCGCGTCTCTTTTGCAGCATCATGGCACCCGCAGTCGTGACGGGATCCGCCAGCACGACCACACGGAGGGGAAGACCAATGATCGGCTTCGGACTCGAAGGAAAGCGGGCCATCGTCTCTGGGGCCGGTTTCATACCCGAGCGGGCGGGCCACGGCCGGCAGTGTTCGCTGAAGCTGGCCGAGGCGGGCGCCGCGCTCGCCTGCATCGACATCGACGATGGGCGGGCGCGCGGGATCGTGGCAGAGATCGAATCGATCGGAGGCACGGCCTTCCCGGTCGTGGCCGACATGACCGATCGCGAGCAGGTCCAGCGGGCCGTCGACGAAGCCGCGGCCGGGCTCGGCGGCATCGACGTGTGCGTCGACATCATCGGGAAGGCCACCTGGAGCCTGGCCGAGGAGATCACCCCGCTCGAGTGGCATCGCGACCTCGAACAGAATGTGACGCAGGTGTTCAACCTCTGGCAGATCGTGAGCCGGCACATGATCGCCCAGGGCACGGGCGGCTCCCTGGTGGCGCTGGCGTCGGTGGACGGTTTCGTGGGCTCCAAGTACCACGCCACTTACGGCGTGGCCAAGGCCGGCGTGATCTCGCTCACCAAGACCTTCGCCGAAGAGCTCGGGCGCTACGGGATACGGGTGAACGCGGTAGCGCCGGGCAACGTCGGCACCGGAAACGAAGACCAGCCGGAGGGAAAGTACGCCGTCTCCCCCACCAACCCATTGGCCGCGCCGCGGGGAAGCGATATCGGCAACGCCGCGCTGTTTCTCTGTTCGCAGCTGGCAGCGCGCATCACCGGCCAGACCCTGGTCGTCGACGGGGGAGCCAGTATCCGTTCGCTCTGGGGGATGACACCCGAGGTGATCCCGCAATTCCGCGCCCTCTATTGAGCGCGGGCCGTCGCCTTAGGAGGAGCCGTCGCCCGCGGCGAAGGCGGGCCGGACCTCGCGAGCGAAGCGCTCGAGCTGGGAGATGTCGGTCGACCCGAAGCGCAGCGTGACGTGGTCGACTCCGGCGCGGGCGAGCAGTCCGAAGTCCTCCACGAGCTGGTCGGGAGTGCCGACGAATCGGGGACGATTCCCCTCGGCCACGATCGCAACCGGGGCGTAGGAGAACTCGGTGCCCACCGGGGCCCTACCCCTCGGCTCTGGCCAGTCCTGCGGGTCCGCGTCGAGCACCTTCGTGGCGCCACAGCTGTAGGAGAACGTGAAATCCGAGGACAGCCCGCATTCGGCCCGTATCCCGAGAATCGATTCCCGGGCGGCGGCATAGGTCTCGGCCGGCATCCACAACGGATGCCAGCCATCGCCGAGCAGCGCGGCGCGGCGGCGGGAGGCCGGGCTGTTCCCACCCACCCACAGCGGGACGTCGCCGCTCGGCATGACGGAGAAACCTTGCGGTGGTTGCCGGAAGACCCGCAGGAACTCTTCGGTCACCTCGGCCCGTTGCTCGTACGGGGGAGCGCCCAGCACCTCGAACTCACCACGCAGGTACCCGATGCCGACCCCGAGGACCAAGCGGCCCGGTTCGAGGTGGGCCCAGGTCCCCGCCATGGCGGCCACCTGGAGCGGGTGGCGGTAGGGAGCGACAAGGACGTCGGTGCCGAAGCGGATCCGGCGCGTGCGGCCCAGACCCCACCCGCACGCGGCCAGGGGCTCGAGGAAGGGTGGCGCCAGGAGGTAGTCCCTCCCGTAGTCCGGGACGGCGATGTGATCGGGCCACCACACCGACTCGTAACCCAGTTCCTCGCCGGCCTCAATCAGCCCCACCACCTGCGCGCGGTCGATCCACGATCCGTAAGCCGGGACTGCGAAACCGAACTTCACCGGCCGTGCTCCCCGCCGCGCCCGCTCAGTCCTGGACCATCGACGCCCGGGGTGCCGCTTGGGCCAACAGATCGTGCACCACGGGCCCGAGCTCGTTGGGATCCCAACGCCTCTGCACCTCGATCGTCGGACCGGGGTGCCATCCCTCGACCACCGCGATGCGCCCGCCCCAGGCCTCAATGACCCGTCCCGTGACGTCGGCCGCCTCGGGCGAAGCCAGCCAAGCCACCAGCGGGGCGACGTTGGCCGGGTCGAAAGAATCGAAGCCGCCTTCGACATCGGCCATCGTTCCGGCAAAGACCTGTTCTGTCATACGGGTCCGCCCGCCCGGCGCCACGGCGTTGACGGTCACCCCGTAACGCGACAATTCGAGGGAGGCGGCCAGGGTGAACCCCACGATCCCGGCCTTGGCGGCTGCGTAGTTGGTCTGACCCACGTTGCCGTAGAGGCCGGCCCCCGACGTCGTGGTGATCACGCGGGCGTCCACCGGCTCGCCCGCCTTGGATCGGGTGCGCCACCAGGTGGCCGCAGCCTGGGTCACGGCGAAGGTCGATCGCAGGTGGACGCGCAGCACGGTGTCCCAGTCGTCGGGCGCCAGGTTCACCAGCATTTTGTCGCGCAGCACGCCGGCATTGTTGACGACGATGTCGAGACCACCGAACGTCTCGAGTGCCGCTTGCACCATGCGGGCCGCCCCGTCGGTGTCCGAGGCGTCGTTGACGTCGGCGATCGCCGTGCCACCCGCCGCCGTGATCTCGGCGACGACCTGCTCGGCCAACGGGGAGTGCACCTCGGCACCATCGAGCGCCACACCCAGGTCGTTCACCACGACGCGCGCGCCCTGACGGGCCAGCTCGAGGGCGTGGCCGCGACCGATCCCCTGACCGGCGCCGGTGACGATGGCGATCCTGCCCTCACAACAGCGGGTCATGGCGTTTCCGGCTTGGACTCTTCGATCATGCCCGCCGTGGCACCGGTGCCGTGCCCGCGTCCGGCCTCACTCGCTTCGGCCCGCCTCGGTGCTGTGCAGGGGGAACAAGGTGGCAAAGCCGTGGGTCCCCAAGGCGCCGAAGACGATGTCGGACATGGCGTCGGAGTCGACGGGCAGGCGCAGCGCGGGCTGGACGTGGCGCACGAGCACCGAGATATCGTACTCAGTGGCCAGTCCGGCGGCCCCGTGGAGCTGCTGGGCCACGCGCAGCACGGGCTTGGTCACGTCCAAGGCGCCCAAGCGGGCGGCCAACGCGTCGGCCAGGGCCTCTTCTTTGGCCTGCGCCACCCGCCACAGCGTGAAGCGGACGAGCTCGCGCAATCCGTCGACGGCCACGGTGGCGTCGGCTATCTCGAAGCGGACCGACTGCAGCTCGGCTAAGGGCCGGCCGAACTGGACCCGGCCCTTTACGTGCGCCACGGCCAGTTCGAGGGCGTGCTCGGCCACCCCCAAGAGGTACGAGGCCCACAAGGTGCACAACAGCGCCACGTCGCCCTCGTGGCCCCCTTTTGGCGGGCCCACCGCTTCGAGGGGGGTGACGAAGGGGGCGAGCCGGCTGGAAAAGGGGGCCCCGGCGGGCCTCGCCTCGGTGCTCGTGCCCGAAAAGTCGCAGACGCTCCAGCGGGCGAACAGGTCGCCGTGGTCGACGCAGAGGGGCGGGGCCGAGGCCAAGGCCGCCGGGACGCCGCCCGGGCCGGCCATGACGTAGCCGACGACGGGGAAGGGCACCACGTAGCGCCCGGCGATGCGCACCAGCTCGGCCGCCGTGGCGGCCGACTCGAGGTCGGCTCTTGGGTCGAGGTCGGGCACCCCCAAGGCGTCGAGGGCGCCCAAGAGCACGTCGGCGCGCCGGGCCGGGTCGGCCTCGGCCCCCCGGGCCAGCTCGAGGCCGCCCAGAGCCACGATGGCCCGCTCGGCCGAGAGGGCGAACTGTTCGGCCACCTCTGGCAGGGCGAGGTCCATCAGGCCCCTGTGGCCCGGCGCGGCACCTCGGGGCGCCCGAGCACGGCCCGGGCCACCGTCTCGCGCTGGATCTCGATGGCCCCGGCGGCGACGGTCGAGGCCTGGGCGTAGCGCCAGTGGTCCTCCATGGCACCGAAGAAGGGGGCGTCGGGCCCTCTCGCTTGGAGCACGCCCGGCCCGAGCAGCTGGAACAGGGTCTCGGCCACCTCTTGGTCGCACTGGGTGACGGCGATGCGGGCCACGCTCGCCATGGTGGCCGAGGCCGACTTGTCGCCGCGCTCTTGGGCCGCCACGCAGCGATAGGCCAAGAGGCGGGCCGTGCGCACCTTGATGAGGGCCCGGGACCAGCGGGCCCGCAAGGCGGCGGGCACGGCGTCGGCGTCGTCTTCTAAGGCCCGGGCCACCAAGGACAACAAGCGGTCGCAGCGGGCGTAGCGGGCGATGCCCACGCGCTCATAGGCCAGGCTGCTGCGGATGATGGCCGAGCCCTGGCCGATCTCGCCCAGCACCTCGTCGGGCGAGGCCCAGACATTGTCGAAGAAGCACTCGTTTAGGTGGTGGGGCCCGAGCATCGACGAGATCGGGCGCACCTCTATGCCCTCGCGGTCCATCGGGAGCAAGAAGATGGAGATGGAGCCGGGGCCGTCGGCGCCGGGCACCTTGGCGGCCAAGAAGCAGTAGTCGGCCATCTCGGCATAGGAGGTCCAGATCTTTTGGCCCGAGATGCGCCAGCCGTCGGCGTGGGGGACGGCCCGGGTGGACAGGGCGAACAGGTCCGAGCCGGCGTCGGGCTCGGAGAAGCCCTGGCACCAGATGCGCTCCCCGGCGGCGAGGGGGGGCAGATGGGTGGCCTTTTGGTGCGCCGTGCCGAACTCCATGATGGCCGGGCCCACCCAGTTGAGCCCCATGTACTGGGCCCCCCGGGGCTCGTGATGGGCCCACATCTCCTCGCGCACAACAGTCTGGTCCCACAAGGTGCCGTCTTGGCCCCCGAACTCTTTGGGCCACGACAAGGTCAACAGGCCCTTGGCCGCCAGTTCCTTGCAGAAGCGCTGGGCGATGGCCAGGTCCTCGGGATCCTCGCTGAACGCGCCGAGGTAGCCCGCCGGGATGCGCTCCGCGATCAACTGGCGCAGCAAAGAGCGCAACTGGTCCCCCTGCTCGCCGAACTCGTAGTCCAAGGCCATTCCTCTTGCTCGGATTGTCTGTTTAATGATAGCATCCTTAACAACTGTCAGAGCAGCCTTGCCCCCTGGTCAGAGAAGCGCAAACGAGGCACCGCTGTGGCTTGTCGACCGAGAAGTGAGGAGAGCCAATGGCTGTGCAATCGGTGGAGACAATTCCTCTTCGTTTTCCCGAAATGGACCTCAGCCCCACGCAGGAGACGGCCCTGCTGGCGCGCACGCTCTTCAACGAGGGGTACGACGACCACCTGAGCGGGCACATCACCTACAAGCAGCCCGACGGTACGTTCCTCGTCAACCCGTGGGGTTTGGCCTGGGACGAGTTGTGCGCCGGCGACATCGCCCGCATGGACAAGCACGGTCAACAGCTCGACGGCCGCTGGCGCATCTCCCCCGCCATCACCCTGCACGTCGTGCTGCACGAGCAGCGCCACGATGCCGGGGTGGTCGTCCACAACCACCCACGATGGGGGACGATCTGGGCTGACGCTCACCGGGTACCGCCGATCTACGACCAGACCGGGGCCATGTACTCCGGGGAGATCGCCGTCTACAACGAGTACGACGGCCCGGTCAACGACCGGTCCAACGCCAGCGGCGTCATCCGGGCTCTCGGCACCGCCAACGCAGCCTTGCTGGCCAACCACGGTGTCCTGGTCATCGCCGATGACATTCAGCAGGCGTACATCCGGGCCATGGTGCTCGAATGGCGTTGTCGCCAAGCCTGGCACGTCGAGGCTCTGGGCGGCGGGGTGCCGATGAGCGACACCGTGGCCCGCGACTTCGGCGCGCTGGTGGACTCGGTGCCCGATGCCTTCGACGGTTTCTTCGAGGCCATGTGCCGACGGGTGATCCGCAACGATCCTGGGGTTCTGGACTGAGGCGAACGGTCTCGCCTCCCCCACAATCCGATGCGCGTGCGTGAGCTGGCCGGCCGCACGGCGGTCGTCACGGGCGCAGCGAGCGGGATCGGGCGGGCGTTGGCCGTCGCCCTGGGCGGGGCGGGCTGCCAGGTCGTGCTGGCCGACGTCGAGAAGGCCGCACTCGCAGAGACCGTCGACGCGCTGCGTGCGACGGGATCCCGCGCCATCGGCGTCGACTGCGACGTGCGCTCGAAGGAGGCGGTCGAGGCGTTGCGCGACCAGGCCTCGGCCCACTTCGGCCCGGTGCACATCGTCTGCCTCAACGCCGGCGTCTCACCCTCGGGACCGGTCCTCGCCACCAGTGACGCCACCTGGCGCTGGTTGATCGAGGTCAATCTCGTCGGTGTGCTCAACGGCATCGGCGCCTTCACCCCCGACCTCGTCGGGCGCGGCGAGGGCCACGTCGTCATCACCGGCTCGGTGGCGGGCCTCATCCCCACCCCGTCCCTGGGGCCCTACTCGGCCGTGAAGCATGCCGTCGGCGCCCTGGCCGATGTGCTGCACACCGAGCTTGCCGGCACCGGCGTGGGTGTGTCGTTACTCTGCCCGGGAGTGGTGCGCACGCGCATTGCGCAAAGCGAGCGCAACCGTCCGTTGGAGTTCCCGGGCGCATCGCACGCCGATCCGGCGTTGGCCGAGCGGTACCGCGATGCCGTGGGCTCCAGCGCCACATCGCCCGAAGACGTGGCGGCGGCGGCGCTCGACGCCATCGTGCATGAGCGCTTCTTGGTGTTCCCCAGCCCCGAGTCAGGGCCCATGATCGAACAACGGCTCGCCGAGCTGCACGCAGCCCTCCGCGCGTGAGCCAGATGCCGCACTATCCATCCGCCGACCTGGAGGACCGATGAGAGCAGCCGTCTTGTTCAGCAACGACGAGGAGCGACTCGAGCTCGTCGACGACATCACGATTTTGGACCCCGGCTCCCAAGAGGTCACGGTCCGGGTGATGGCGTCAGGCGTGTGCCACTCCGACCTGTCGATCCTCAACCGGACCATGCCGCAGACGCTCCCGGCGGTGCTGGGGCACGAGGGCGCCGGCGTGGTCACCGCGGTCGGTGACGGCGTCCAGCGGCTGGCCGAAGGTGACCACGTCATCATCGCCTGGACCGCGCCGTGCGGCTCCTGCGTCAACTGCACGGGTCGCAACAGGCCGGAGCTCTGCTCGACGATGTACACCACCGGCGCGCTCACGCCGCGCTTTCGCCGGGGCGACACCCCCATTCACGGCATGTCGGGTACCGGGACATTCTGCGAGAACATCACGATCCAAGAGCGGGCCGCCATAGCCATCGACAAGGACGTACCGTTCGACATTGCCGCCCTGATCGGCTGCGGCGTGACAACGGGGGTGGGAGCCGTCGTCAATTGCGCCAAGGTCACCCCGGGATCGTCGGTCGTCGTCTTCGGGTGCGGCGGCGTGGGGATCGCAGCCATTCAAGGGGCCCGGCTGTCGGGTGCCTCGACCATCGTCGCCGTCGACGTGGTTGAACAGAAACGCAGTCTGGCCCGCCAATTCGGGGCGACGCACAGTTGCTCGCCCGACGAGTTGGAGGAGGCGCGCCGCGAGCTCACCGGCGACGGGTTCGACTACGCCATCGAGGCGATCGGATTGGCCAAGACGATGCGCATGGCATGGGACAGCATCCGCCGCGGCGGTACGGCCTGCATTGTCGGGGCCGGACGCGAGGAGGACAGCCTCGTCTTCAGCGCCTTCGAGATCTTCTTCAACGAGAAGACACTTGTCGGGAGCTACTACGGCTCATCGGACGTCCGCTCGGACTTTCACCGCTTCCTTCGCTTGTGGAAGGCGGGCCAACTCGACCTCGAAGCAATGATCAGCCGGCGTATCGACCTCGAAGAGGTGAACGGGGCCTTTGACGCCATGGAGGCCGGCGAGGTCGTCCGGACGGTGATCACCTTCTGA
>Ga0302324_100025689_pt1 | contig 11289 bp, 10 predicted proteins | sample Palsa_T0_1_FD_201949 | JGI IMG/M metagenome (GOLD analysis project Ga0302324, IMG submission 201949) | Peat permafrost microbial communities from Stordalen Mire near Abisko, Sweden - Palsa_T0_1 | ecosystem: Environmental > Terrestrial > Soil > Palsa > Peat permafrost | place: Sweden: Abisko... | reverse complement strand
CTTCGCCTGGCTTGCACAGAAGCTTGCACAGAAGCTTGCGGAGATCGATCATGACAGCAACGGCAACGGCCAATGAAATACTCGAGCACCTGGAAATTGAACCGGTTAACTCAGGCGCATGCGACGGCGAATGGATCGCCAACCCCTCGGGCGGCGAGCTCGCTTCCATCAATCCCGCCGACGGCTCCGTGATCGCGCGCGTGCGCATGGCCGGCCGCGACGATTACGAGCGCGTGGCCGAAAGCGCCGCCCAGGCGTTTCTGCAATGGCGTACCATGCCGGCGCCCCAGCGCGGCGAAATCGTGCGCGAGCTGGGCAACGAGCTGCGCCGTTCGAAGGCCGACCTGGGCGCCCTGGTCTCGCTCGAAATGGGCAAAATCCTCGCCGAGGGCCAGGGCGAAGTCCAGGAGATGATCGACGTGGCCGATTTCGCCGTCGGCCTTTCGCGCCAGTTGTACGGGCTGACCATGCATAGCGAACGTCCCGGCCACCGCATGTACGAGCAATGGCATCCGCTGGGCATCGCCGGCGTCATCAGTGCCTTCAATTTCCCGGTCGCAGTGTGGGCCTGGAACGCTATGATCGCGGCGGTCTGCGGCGATTGCGTGATCTGGAAGCCGTCGTCCGATACGCCGCTCACCGCCATCGCCGTCCAGAAGATCTGCAACCGCGTGCTCGACCGCCATGGATTGCGAGGCATCCTCAACCTGGTGATCGGTCGCGGCGATCCGGTTGGCGAAGCCATGCTGAACGACCCCCGCGTCCCGCTCCTGAGCTTCACCGGCTCCACGCAGATCGGCCGCCGCGTAGCTGAAACGGTGGCTCGCAGACTGGGCCGCACCATCCTGGAGCTCGGTGGTAACAACGGCATCATCGTGATGGACGACGCCAATCCCGACCTGGTGCTGCGCGCCGTGCTGTTCGGCGCGGTGGGAACCGCCGGACAGCGCTGCACTACCACCCGCCGTCTGTTCCTTCAAAAAGGCATCGCCGACAAAATCACGGGCGCGCTCCTCAACGCGTACCGGCAGGTCTCCATCGGCAACCCGCTCGACGAGCGCACGCTGATGGGACCGCTGGTGAACAATCGCGCCGTACAGGATATGCTGGAGGGTCTACAAACGATCCGCCGGCAAGGCGGGGAAGTGCTTTATGGAGGCAAGCACCTGGGCGGCTGCTTCGTCGAGCCCACGCTGATAAGGGCTAAGCCGGATATGCCCATCCTCCGCGAAGAAATCTTCGCCCCCATCCTCTACCTGCTGGAATTCGACGATCTCGAAGACGCCGTTGCGTGGCATAACGACGTGCCTCAGGGCCTCTCCTCGGCGATGTTCACCACCAATCTGCTATCCGCCGAGCGCTTCCTCAGCCACGCCGGCAGCGATTGCGGCATCGCCAACATTAACATCGGGACCAGCGGCGCGGAAATCGGCGGCGCTTTCGGAGGCGAAAAGGACACCGGCGGCGGCCGCGAATCCGGCAGCGATTCCTGGAAAGCCTACATGCGCCGCCAGACCAACACCATCAACTGGTCATCGCGGCTGCCGCTCGCGCAGGGCATCACCTTTCAGTTGTAAGCGATCTATAAATGATCTATACCTGCTACGAAATGATCCGGGATTGCCGGGCGGATAAGCCCGAAGGCTGGTCCTATTTCCTGGCCCAGTACGTGCCCGCGATTCGCGGATTGGTGACGCACTATTTCCCCGATCGGGCCGGAGACGCGGCACTGGTCGAGCGCGTGCTGGTGGCCCTGCGCCAACCCCAGTCCAACCTTTTCGACTCGCTCGATCCAGCGCCCGAACGGGCGTTCGTGGCCGGATTACGGCAGCGCGTGCTGGCAGCCGTGGAGGCCGACCGCGCCGGCGCCGTGCCTGAGTTTATCATCGAGCTAGAAGGCCTAAGCCAGGCGCTCGAGCCGCTCACCCTCACCGAGAGACTGGCAGTCTGGTTTGAAACGATGGGCTACAGCACGGCGGACGCCGCACGCATGCTGCGGATGTCCCCGCAAACGGCCGACAAAATTCGCAGCCGCGCCGCCGAGCTGGTGCGCGGCAGCGTGGACGCCTGGAGCCGCACGCTGCTCGCCGAGAACGGCGCGTCGCTGGGCCGGGATGCGGCCGCGCTCTCCACCAAAGACTGCCTGCCCGCCAAGGCTTTCCTGGACATCATCGATGGCCGCACCAATTGGCGCGGGCGCGAGGAAATGGAGCGCCATGTCAAAACCTGCTGGCATTGTATCGATCACTTTTGCCGGCTTCTGGAAGTCGTGGATGCGATGCGCGGCTCGCAGCCGCTCGCGGACGCCGAACTCGAAAGTTATCAGCGGCTGCTGGGTATCCAGCTCCCCAAGCGCTCGTTCTGGAAGAGGCTGGCGGGCTAGATCGGCGAGCATAGTAGACTATTTTCTGAGGAGAAGAATCTACCATGCCGTTACCCGCGGACGAGAGGATAGTAGCGCTCAGTCAGGATCTGCTTCAAGTCTTCGACAGCATCTTCGGGCTGCAACCCGGCTTTCGACCGGCCCATGCCAAAGGCACCCTGCTCACCGGAACTTTTACACCTTCGCCCGGCGCAGCTTCGCTCACACGGGCGCCTCACTTGAATCGGCCATCCACTCCGGTAACCGTGCGCTTCGCCGACTCCACTGGCATCCCGGTCATACCCGATAACGACCCCAACGCCGATCCGCGCGGACTTGCCATTCGGTTTCATCTAGCCGAACGCGTTCATACCGACATCATCAGTCATTCGACGGATGGGTTTCCCACCAGGACGGGCCAGGAGTTTTTGGAATTTTTGCGCGCACTCGCCGCCAGCGACCCGTCCAAGCTATCGGGTTCCCCACTCGAGGCATTCCTGGGCGCTCATCCGAAGGCGCTCGCATATGTCCAGACACCTAAGCCGGCCCCATCCAGCTTCGCCAGAGAATCGTACTTCGGAGTGACGGCGATGCGCTTCAGCGACAAAGATGGTATCAGCCGCTACGGGCGCTACCGGATCGTCCCGGAAGCCGGCAACGACTATCTGGACAGTGCCGCGGTGAAGGCCAAGAGTGCGAACTTCCTGTTCGACGAGCTCGCCGAACGAATTGCCAAAGGCCCCATCAAATTCAGCATTCGGGTTCAATTGGCGAACGACGGAGATACCGTGGATGACGCGACCGCGCAGTGGCCGGAGGACCGGACCGTATTGAATCTCGGCACACTGGCATTAACTGAGCGGGTCGCAGACAGCGATCACGAGCAGAAACATATCATCTTCGATCCTATCCCGCGGGTCGATGGAATCGATCCTTCGAACGACCCCCTGCTGGAGCTCCGCGCGGCGATCTATTTACTCAGTGGACGCCGGCGCCGTGCGGCGTAAACCTACCGGGCTGTCCGCTCGGCCGCCATAAACCGCTTAATAAAATTCGTATCGAACCGGCCGGCCTGGAAGTCGGGATCGGCCAAAATGCGCTGGTGCAGCGGAATCGACGTGTGGATTCCTTCGACCACGAACATTTCGAGGGCACGCTGCATGCGATGGATAGCTTCGGTGCGGTCGCGCCCGTGTACGATCAGCTTGGCTACCAGCGAATCGTAGTATGGCGTGATCACGCAATCGGTGTGGGCCAGGGTATCCACGCGCACGCCGATCCCGCCAGGCACGTCAAAGCCTGTGATGCGGCCGGGCGATGGGGTGAAGGTCACCGGGTTCTCCGCGTTGATGCGGCACTCGATGGCGTGGCCGCTCAGCTTTACCGGCAGATCGATTACGTCCTCCAGGGCTTCGCCCGCCGCAATGCGGATCTGGCTCTTCACCAGGTCGATGCCCGTCACGAACTCCGTGACCGGGTGCTCCACCTGAATGCGGGCGTTGACCTCCATAAAATACAACTTGCCTTCCTCGTCCATCAGGAACTCGACCGTGCCGGCGTTGGTGTAGCCGGCACCCGATAAGGCCGCCTTTAAAGTCGCAGCCATGGACTCGCGCAGTTCGGAGCGCATCACCGGCGAAGGAGACTCTTCCAAAAGCTTCTGATGCCGGCGCTGGATGCTGCATTCGCGCTCGCCCAGGATCTCCACGCTGCCGCGCTCGTCGGCCAGCACTTGAAACTCGATGTGGCGGGGCGCCCGCACGTACTTCTCGACATAGACGTCCGCACAACCGAAGGCTGCGCCGGCTTCCTGCTGCGCCGAATTGAAGGACGGCGTCAGCTCGCTGGCCTCGTTCACGATGCGCATGCCCCGCCCACCGCCTCCGGCCGAAGCTTTGACGATCACCGGATAGCCGATTTCGCCGGCCACCTCGCGCGCCTCTTCCGGGGTCTTGAGGATGCCAGGCGAGCCTGCCAGTATGGGCACGCCCGCTTCGCGCATGAAGGCTCGCGCGCGCTCCTTGACGCCCATCAGCCGGATGACATCCGGGCGCGGTCCGATGAACTTCAACCCGGAAGCTTCGCAGACTTCCGCGAAGCCGGCGTTCTCGCTCAGAAATCCATAGCCGGGGTGGATGGCTTCCGCATCGGTAATCTCGGCCGCGCTGATGATGGACGGGATGTTCAGATAACTGCGCGCGCTCTTGGCCGGTCCGATGCAGACCGCCTCGTCGGCGAAACGCACGTGCAGGCTGTTGCGGTCGGGCTCCGAGTACACCGCCACCGTGCGTATGCCCAACTCCTTACAAGCACAGATGACGCGCAGCGCGATTTCGCCCCGGTTGGCGATCAGGATTTTTCTAATTGGGCCGGATGGCAAACAGCGCCTCCCCGTACTCCACGGGCTGGCCGTTCATTACCAGCTTGCTTTCGATGGCGCCGGAGACTTCCGCCTCGATCTCATTCATAAGCTTCATGGACTCGATGATGCAGAGGACCTTGCCGGGCTGCACGCGCTCGCCGACCCGCACAAAGGGAGGCGCGCCGGGCCCGGAACCTTCATAGAAAGTGCCGACGATGGGGGAACGGACCAGAATCAGGTTCGGATCGGAGCCGGATTCCTTTGGTTCACTCTGGGCGGGTGGGGGCGCGCCGCCCGTGGGGGTGGCCGCCGCGACGGGCGCCTCCGTCCTGGACTGGGCGACCTGGGGCGTCCACCCGAATTCCTGATAGCCGCCCAGGGAGCGCCGAATGCGGACGCGGTTGTCTCCGCGCTGGACCTCCAGCTCCGCAATGCCGGTTTCAATAGCCAGGTTTATCAACTCGCGGATCTCGTCTACGGTCATGGCAACTGCTAAGCTTAGCAGGAACCGCTCCCTGACTGTCACGGCTCAGTGACGATTGTCAGCCCCGTCCCACGAATGGCATCTTGGTGGCCATGACGGTCATGAACTGGACATTGGCCTCCAGGGGCAACTGCGCCATGTACAGCACCGCTTCGGCGACGTGGCGCACATCCATGCAGGGCTCCGGCAGGATATCGCCTCTGGCCTGGCGGACGCCCCCGGCCATGCGTGCGGTCATTTCGGTGCCAGCGTTTCCGATATCGATCTGGCCGCAGGCTATGTCGTACTTGCGCCCGTCCAGCGAAATGCACTTGGTCAGTCCCGTGATGGCGTGCTTGGTGGCGGTATAAGGCGCCGAGTTGGGCCGCGGCGCGTGCGCGGAAAGGGAGCCGTTGTTGATAATGCGGCCGCCGCGCGGATCCTGCGCCTTCATCACCTTGATGGCTTCCTGCGCGCAGAGGAACGCCCCCGTAAGATTGACCGCCACTACCGCGCTCCACTGTTCGTAAGACAAATCCTCCATGGGAATGGCGGGCGCGCCCATGCCTGCGTTGTTGAACAGCACGTCCAGGCGCCCGCAGGCTTCGCTGGCAGTGGCGAACAGGCGGCGGACATCGTCCGGATTGCCGACGTCGGCCGGCACGGACAGCATGGGGGGACCGGTGGGATCGGCCTGTTGAGCGGTCTCGGCAAGCGCCCCGGCGCGGCGGCCGGCCAGCACCACACGATACCCGGCGGATTGAAAGGCGAGGCTGACGGCGCGGCCTATGCCGCTACCGGCGCCGGTGACAATTGCAATCTTCGATGGCATTTTTCAGATGATCCGCAGCTCCTTGCTGGTGGGCGTCAGTACCCGGCAGCCGGTCTGGGTAACTACCAGGGTATCTTCGATGCGGATTCCGCCGAAGCCTTCCAGGTAGACGCCGGGCTCGACGGTGATCGCCATCCCCGCCTGCAAGGGTGTTTTGTCCTTTCTGCCGATACGCGGCATTTCGTGGATTTCGAGGCCCAACCCGTGACCTGTCGAATGGATGAAAGCGTGGTCCAACTTGTAGGCCTTCAGGACCTTGCGCGCCTGACGGTCCACGTGTGCGCTGGTGACACCCGGCCGTACCGCATCGATGGCAGAAAGCTGAGCCTCGAGCACCGCGGCATAAAGGCGCCTCACGCGCGCGCCCGGGACGCCCAGGAAGAGCATGCGGGTCATGTCGCTGGCGTAACCGTCGCGGAACGCGCCCATATCGACCAGCACAAGTTGATCGGCCTTCAGGGCGGCGCCGGTGGGATGCGCGTGCGGCAACGCCGAGCGCTCGCCGGCCGCCACGATGGTTTCGAAGGAGGGCTTTTGGGCGCCCAGGCGGCGCATGCGATACTCTATCTCGGCGGCCAGATCCTGCTCCCGAATGCCTGCGCGAACGCGCCGCGCGGCCTGCTCGAAAGCTTCGGAGTTGGTCGAGACGGAGCGCTCGATCAGCTCGATCTCACTTTCCGATTTCAGCATGCGGTGCGCTTCCACCCACCCGGCCACCGGCTCCAAGGCCGTATTAACCGGCAGGCGCGCGCGGAGCACGTCGAAGCCGTCATAACTCAGATACGCGCGCTCGAAACCGAGCCGCCGGATGCGCCGGCGCTGCAAAGAGGCTGCCACACCAGGCAGCAAAGGTCCCTTCGCGATTTTGGTCTTGCAGGAGACTTCGCGGCCGGACTGAACGGCGTAACGCGGATCGGTGAACAAGATCGCATCGTCGGGCAAAACCAGGAGGACCCCGCTGCTGCCGGTAAATCCGGTGAGATAGCGGACGCTGGCAGAGGAGCTAACCAGGAAAGCGTCCAGCTTGCGGATAGGCAGCTCCGCGGCAACAAGCTGGCGGCGCCGGGCGAATTCGTTATTCAACCTTGAGTTCCTGCGCCAGGACCAAGGCCCGCTGTGAGAGCGCGTCCGCCTGAGTATAATCGCTGTGTTTTTCCGCCTCGTCGGCTAGATTCAGAAAAGACCTGATGCGATCGACCAGCGTCTGATCGTTGCCCCCATGCTCAGCAGCCTTAGTCAACAGACTATTGATGTCGTGTCTCCGCGTCGTAATGGCGGTCTTCAGTTGGTTCTGTTGTTCGGTGGACAAGATGGGCTGGAAGGGCGCTGTTTCGCCGGCGGCCGGCGCGGCTGAGGCGGGCTGCTCTTCCGGCGTCGCTGCCGGATCCGTTGCATCCGGCGTGCCCGTCGCCTCCTGCGTCTTGATCGGTGGCCCGGGGGTCCGGTGCGCATTAGTTGTCGCGGGCGGCGCTTCCACTTTAGGGGGCGCGGCAGGTGCCGGCGGGGGCTCGCTGGGGATACCAGCGGCATTCCACTCTCTCGGAGTGTTCAGGCTCGCCGAAGTTTGCGGAATAGAAAGCGGGGGGTCCGCGGACGGTTTCACCAAATCCGGTTTGGGCGCCGGAGGGAGCGAGGCTTCCCGTTTGGCGTGCAGTGTACAACCCGCCAAGGTAATCGTCAGGCAGACGATTGCGCCTCGCATGCACAGGCACGCGCGCGAATGAAATGGCGGAGTTGAAGGCCTTGTAGGGATTATCCGCATTCAAACAAAAACCGCAAACCGCCGGGCTTGCTGGAGAACCCTGATTGTAGCATCCCGCGCGGCGTTGCTCGCGGCCAGGTCCCGGCTTCTTCAAAGAGAAATGGGTAGCCGCAATACGAAGGTAGTGCCGTTGCCCGGCTCGCTGGAAAAGTCGATGCCGCCGTCATGCAATTGCACGATCCGGAAGGTCATGGCCAATCCGATACCGGAGCCTTCGGGCTTGGTGGTGTAGTACAGCCTGAAAATCTTCTCGCGCAGCTCGGGCGGGATTCCCGTGCCGGTGTCACTAATACGAATCTCGACCTCGTCGCTGTGCATGGAGCATTCGATGCACAGCTCACCGCCGTTGGGCATCGCCTCAATAGCATTCACCACGACGTTGAGGATGGCCTGCTTCATCAGGTCCACGTCCACGCGGATGCTGGTACCTTCGATGTCCTCCCTGACCGCGACGCGGATTCCGGCCGCCGCGGCTTGCGGCGATGCCAGCTCCACGATTTCCTGGACGAAGGCGTCCAGCGCGACCTCGCTGAGATTCAGCTCCACGGGGCGGGTGAAGTCGAGAAAGGTTTTCACCACGCGATCGAGCCGCAGGATTTCGCGAGAGATGATCTCCATTTGCGGAGCGACGTCGGTATCGCCCTGGGCCAGCTTCATGCGCGCCAGTTCCACGTGCATGAGCATGGCGTTGAGCGGATTCTTCACTTCGTGCGCCACCCCGCCGGTAATGCGGCTGATGGCGGAAAGCCGGTCGGCGGTCTGTAATTGGCGGCCGATCTGCCGGGTGGCTTCCGGATCGCGCAGACGCACCAGCAGGGCCGTGCCGCGGCCCGCGTTAGAACCGGGGGCCAGCGATTCGAGAGTATCCACCGAAAGCAGCGCTACGAATGCGCCGGGAACCTCGCTGCGATCGATCGGCACGCGCCGATTGCGAATGGGGCGGCTGGTTTGGGCGGCCTGAGCCAATATTAATCCCACGGTAGTGCCCGGCGGGAACACCTCCGCCAGAGTGCTGCCGATCAGTTCCGACCGCGTGCGGCCCAGGAAGTTCTCGACAGCGCCGGCCGCCACTACCAGGCGCCTGTCACGGCCGAAAATCAGCACGGCGTCCTCGAGCTGATCGAGCAGCCTCTCGAAGTTGCCGCGCAAATCGGTGAAATCGAATTGAGCGCCACGGAGCGCCTGGCCGAGCAGGTTGACCTTGGAAGCCATGACCCCAAACTCGTCGGCCGCGGCTCGCGAGAACGGTAAAGCCTCCTTGGGATCGTCGCCCTGAGCTATCAGGTCGAGCAGGTGGCCCAGACGCCCCAGGGGGCGAAACGCAATGATGGAAAACAGCAGTATGATGCAGATGGCGCCGGCAATGGAGACCAGGGCTACTATCGAGCTCTTTTTGAGCGTGGGCATAACGTCCGCTTTCATGAGCGGTGGATAGACGATCACCCGCACATAAAGCTGCGCCTTGCCTGTGGCGCCCAGGGCCTGTTCGAGCTGATAGTACTTGGTCTCGTTGAGCATCCTGACCTTGTCCAGCCAGTTGGCCCTCTCCACCACGCCTTCGAAATTGGGATGCCCCGGATAGGGAGCCTTGAGGCTGCGGTCCGGTTCGCTGTCCAAAAGGATATTGCCTTCGGTATCGCAAACCGCGATCTCCCACACGGCGTTGGTTGTGGACATGATGGCGGTGAGGTCCTTTTGCAAGGTCGGCTCCTGGAGCGACACACGCCAGGGATTGTGCAGGCGGTCGCGGTTCAGAGTGTCTTGCACCATGTTCAAGGCCACCGTCTCCATCAGTTGCGCGCGCTTGAGGGTAGCCGCGAACTGCGAGTCCACCTGGTTTCCGAGATCGAGCGCCGAAATGATGGCGATAATAGCGGTCATCACCAGGACTGAAGAGAGCGTCAACCTGGTTTGAATGGTCATGCGCGATTATTTACGAGGCCAGCAGCAGGAGCTTGCCGGAGGTTTTGCGCGATTCCAGATCGCGATGGGCCTGGGCCGCTTCCGCCAGCGGGTAGGCATGTTCCACCCGCAGCTTCAAATCGCCGGAAGCCACCCAGCCCAACACGTCGCCCGCCCGCCAGAGCAGTTCGTCGCGCGTCAGGCAGTGATGCGCCAGGCTTGGCCGGGTAAGGAAGAGCGAGCCCTTACCGTTCAGGATGTTCGGATCGAAGGGCGGAACCGGGCCGCTGGATTGGCCGAACAAGGCTAACAGCCCGCGGGGGCGTAGACAGCCCAGGCTCTTGGCGAAGGTCGTGGCGCCCACAGAGTCGTAGACAACGTCCACTCCACGGCCGCCCGTAAGGCGCTTCACTTCGGCTTCAAAATCCTGTTTAGTGTAGAGGATGATCTCCTGGGCGCCGGCCCCTCGAGCAAGCTCGGCTTTAGCTTCGGTGGAAACCGTCCCGAAGACGCGCGCTCCGATGCGCCGGGCCATTTGCACCAGCAGCAGTCCGACTCCGCCCGCGGCGGCATGCACCAGGCAGGCATCGCCTTGCTTTAGCGGGAACGTGGAATGCGTCAGATAATGCGCGGTCATGCCTTGCAGCATGGCTGCGGCGGCCTGCTGGAAATCGATTCCGGCGGGGATTTTCACGAGTTGCGCCGCGGGCACGAGGGCATACTCCGCATACGAGCCGCGCGCCATGGCATAGGCTACCCGATCGCCCGGCGCGATTTCGGTAACGTCCGGGCTCACAGACTCTACCGTGCCGGCTCCTTCACTTCCGAGCGTAATGGGCAGCTCGGCTTTGTAGAATCCCGTACGGAAGTAAACGTCGATAAAGTTGACGCCAGAAGCGGCGATTTTCAGCAGCGCCTGCCCCGGGCCGGGCACCGGTTTGGGAACGTCCACAACTTCCATTTTCTCCGGACCGCCATGCTCTTTAACTTGAATGATCCTCATCGATAGCCTCGGCGCAGCACACCACGCAGGCGCACGGCGCGCTTGAAATGAACGACCGTTGCATAGAGTAGCAGAAAGGCCAAAGTGAACGGAAACAAGAGCAGCCGCCCCAATGTACGCACGGCTCCCGAACCGGAGAGGCCGGCGCGATACAGGACGAAATGCCGTATGAAGCGCCAGTGCCCCCAGTCCAGCCAGAAGTAGTCGCCGTTCTCGTTGATGACGAAGACCTTGGCGGGCAGGCGCGCAGCCAACACCCACTTCCACCTGGTCATGATGCGCTCGTCGGAACAGACGATTCCCAGGATGGCATAGCGGTTGGCCGCCAGTGAGCGATAAAGCCGCCCGCGCGCCGCCCCGCCACGATAATCCGAGACGCGGTAAACGGCCGACACGACCTCAGGCGCGCCCGGAAAGCACGTGACCAGATCGATGGGCACTCGCTCGCCATAGTTCGCGCGGAGACTGGGGAGCAGCCCTTCTATCAGGCGGCGGCTGCCGCTCTCGACCAGCAAGATGCGCGAAACCGGGGGATGCCTGCGGCGAAGAAAATAGCGCACAAGTCGAATATAGCGAAGAGCGGGGGAGGGTTGCTGGGTTCCG
>Ga0302324_100025687_pt1 | contig 11290 bp, 3 predicted proteins | sample Palsa_T0_1_FD_201949 | JGI IMG/M metagenome (GOLD analysis project Ga0302324, IMG submission 201949) | Peat permafrost microbial communities from Stordalen Mire near Abisko, Sweden - Palsa_T0_1 | ecosystem: Environmental > Terrestrial > Soil > Palsa > Peat permafrost | place: Sweden: Abisko... | reverse complement strand
GATCGTCGTCTTCGACAACGAGGATGATGGATTTTGGCATGGCTCAATTCGTGGCGCGGGTTCCGCTTTCGGGATGGACGGGGAGGTACAAACTGAAAACGCTGCCTTGGCCGACGGACGATTCCAAGGCCAGTCCCGCTTCCATTTTTTTAGCCAATTCATAAACAATGGAAAGGCCCAATCCGGTTCCGCGCCGTGTGGACAAGGCTTTGGTGGTGAAGAAAGGCTCGAACACCCGCGGCATGTGCTCGGGCGCAATACCGCAGCCAAAATCGCGCACCTCCACGGCTACATAGGCTGGCGCCGTGGCTGGTGACAGTGCCATCCGCGCAGGCAACAGGCCGGCCTGGGAAGTGGTGATGATGACGCGCTTGCGTCCGTTCATGGATTCAGCCGCGTTGAAAATAAAGTTGAGCAGAATCTGTTGCACCAGACTTTGCGAGGCGCGGACGCGCGGCAGAGTGGGTGTGCGATCAAAGCGCAGTTCCACCTCGCGCAAAAAGCGGTCCCCCAGCAGCTTGAGGGTGTTGTCCACCACGGGATTGATTTCGCAATCTTCCAATATTTCGTCGGATCCGCGGCTGAATCCAAGCATGGCCTGCACCACGGCCGAGCCTTGATTGACCACGGTCTTGATGCGGTCGGCGCGCGTGCGGATTTTTTCGGGGTCCCCAAGATTGTCCTCGATTATCTGGGCGGAGCCTTTGACGATGGAGAGGATGTTGTTGAAGTCGTGCGCAATGCCGGCGGCCAGCGTGCCGAGGGCGCGCATCTTCTGGCTTTGCAACAATTCCTGGTTGGCCATTTCCAGTTCCCGTGTGCGTTCGGCCACCTGTTTCTCAACCTGGGCGTAACTCAGGGCCAGTTCCCGATGGCGCCGATAGGCCAGAAAAGCGAAGAACCCCGCCGCCGCCGCACCGGCACAGGCGATCAAAACGAGCCGGCTTTCCTTGTACCACGGAAGAACCATGGCGAAGTCCAAATCAGCCGGGTCGGGATCGATGTTGCCGGCGCGGTCCATCGCGCGGACTTGAAAATAGTGTTTGCCCGCCGGCAAATCGCTGAAGCTCACGTTCTCAGTGTCGGCAAAGGGCGACCATTCGCCCGTGTCCAAACGATAGGAATAAAGCAAACGCCGTCGCGAAGTGCCGTTCCATTTGTCACGACCGCCGAATTTTATGGAGATCATGCCATCCTCTGGAATGCGCCTTTCCTTGTCGCTCATGGACGTAATGAATGTGCGGGGCGGGTCGGAATCGGCCTCGGGATGATAAAGCGACACGCTGTTGCTCGCCGCCGCCCAAATGTTCCCGAGCTGGTCCTCGCACAAGGCGCGAATGGACCCGTGGTCAAGACCTTCCTCGACGTCGTTCTCAATCCAATGGCCTTTGATGAACCGCGCGAGGCCGCTGTCCTCACCCACCCAAACACTGCCGTCGCGCGCGCAGAGCATCGCGTTGAGATGGTGGAAACCGGCGCGAACCAGCGACCAGTTTTTCCCGTCAAAACTCCAAATTTTCTCCCTTGAGGCGCCCCAGATTTGGCCCGCCGGCAATTCCACCAAATGGCAGACGCCCTCCGGCGCACCGCTCCCCGATGCCAGGAAGACCGTCCAGCGACCATGCAGACAGGCCGTGCCAAAATCGCCCGCCAGCCAAAGATCGCCCGATTGCGTCGCAAGGAGGCAGGAGAGCGTGGAGGCGGCGGCAGGCTCAGGCACAAATATGGGAAGCATCTGGAAATTGGTCCCGTCGAAAGATTCCAGGCGGTTTCGTTGATTCGAGTCTTTAGTTGGAAGGGTGGCGCAGCAAACACGGCCATCTTTCAACAAGCCGATCGGTTTCAGGAGAGTGACGCTTTGTGCTGGCGTTACGGCTGTGGTGCGAGTGGGATCCATGTCGAAGCGGGCGATTTGGCCGGGAAGCTCCGGCCAGAATCCGCAGTTCGCCAGAGATTGCAGCGCGACGCTGATGGCTCCGCCCGCCGGCCCTGGCCGCCAAAGGCCAGGGGTATAGCGGACCAATCCGACGGAAGTCGCCAGCCAGAAAGTCCCGCGCCAATCAACGCTTACGTCGTAGTATTGACGAGGTGACAATTCCGAATCGACTGCCAGGTCGGCGCCGTCGCCGTGGAAGAGCTGGTTGGATGAGGCAGCCCAACACGAGTTGTCGGGGCCGCGCCAGGCGAAGGAAAAATGGGCCGCGCGGAAAGCCTGCGCCCGCCACTGTTCACCATCGAAGCGAACCACAAGGCTTCTTCCGTCCTCGGAAGAATCCGCCACCAGGGTGATGCCGTTTTCATCTGGTTGCGGATGCTGCAAATGTTGAAGGTGAAGCGATTCGGGCGGAATAAATTCGCGCCATTCGCTGGAAGCGGACAGATTGCGCCTGGGGCCGGGGATGCGAGCCAGACCGCGCTCGCCCAGGACCCACAATTCATCCTCAAGGCCGATGACCATGGAGGAGAACCGGCCAATGTTCGCGCCTGCCGCGGTGCGCAGCGTCTGGACGCGTAAGCTGGCCGGATCTTCCGCGCTGCATTCGACCAAGCGGTCGGGCAACAGGCACAGGACCACATTGAGGCGGACAGGACACAAGGGGATTTGGCTTGCAGACGGGGCTGCCGCCAGATCTGGCAACGGATAAGGTTTCCATTCTTCGTCTTTCATCGTCCAAAAGCTTTGGGCCGTGAGGGTCCAAAGCTGGCCTGCCGGGCTTTGATAAACCCGGGCGGCTCCCTCCGGCAACGGAATGGATTTTGCCTCATAGCCGTCGAAGAGACAGAGGCGGGAAGAAGAGGAGCCGACCGCCAAAATGGCGCCGCTCTCCGCAATGGTCACTGAACGAAAGGAAGATTCAGGAAATCCTTCCGACACGTTGAATTCACGCCAGGACGCGGCCTGCTGGCAGTAGCCTCGCGCCAGCACAACGAAAACGAGGGCCGGAGACAAAACGCAATGTTTCATCGTCCTCTGGCACATGAGGGAGTATTATCCAACGTCATGCCAGACAGAGCAACGAAAAGCGCGGGTGTGCGTCCAAACGCACACTTCCATGCCAGCTCCCGGCATAGTATCAAAAGAAGCGACTCTGGCCGGAGCCACGATTGAATTGCCCGTGAAAACAGCCCGAAAAGACGGAAGCGGGGCCGCCAACAGCCCTCGACACGGATTGACGTTGGTCGAGTTGTTGGTGGTCATCGCCATTATTAGTCTGCTGGCCACCATGCTGTTGCCGGCCTTAACCAACACCAAAGCAAACGCTCGACAGGTTGCCTGCCTTGGCAACCTTCGGCAATTGGAGGTCGCCTTCCAAATGTACGCGGCCGATAACGGTGGCTATCTGGTGCAAAACGTTCCTATCGCGGAAGGGGCGGGTGTGAATAGTATCACCCTCGGCACGAACTCGTGGGTTTACGGCAATATGAAAAACCCGAGCGACGCCACCAATGCGATGCTGCTCAAGATCGGAAAACTCTATTCCTATGCTCCCCAGTCTGTGACCTTTCATTGTCCGGCTGATTCCACCGTGGGCCAGGGGCAGGCGCGGGTCCGCAGCTACTCGATGAATTCCTGGATCGGCAGCGCGGAGATGGAGGCGGAGGAGGAGCAGACTCCTTTCCGGATTTTTCTCAAGGACAGGGACCTTGCCGCCGGGATGCCCTCTGCGATTTGGGTCCACGTCGATGAACATGTTGAGACTTTGGACGACGGCTGGTTTCCGGTGACGATGGATAACAGCATGCCGTTCGCCAAATTGCTCGCCACCCGCCATCAAAATGCCTATAATTTAGACTTTGCCGACGGCCATGCCGAGACTTACCGCTTGCGCAGCGCTGTCACACACATACCCGAAACCCAGTCAGAGGCGTTCCTGCAGCCTTCCTTGCCGGAATTCTCCCCCGACAACACGGACTGGATAAAATTGAAGGGCGTCACTACCTCGCCGTAACCGTATCCTTGCCAGGCAAAGCCGGCGCAATTCCAATAATTTGATCTGTGCCCCGACAAGCACAGGGGTGTGCCCGGAAACGCTCATTGTTTCGATTCAAACGCAAGCTAAAACTTGCCCCAACGAACATTGGAGATTATCATGGCAAAACGCAACATTCGCATACTCACCGGCGTCCTTTCCCTGGCGCTCGCCAGCCAAACCCGCGCTGCGCTGTTCTTCACCGACACCAGGATCGGATCCACTGACACCAATTTTGACGGCCAGGATATTGTCGTGGTCGGCTGCACGGTGACGATCGACGGTCCGCATAGCTTTTCCGATCTGGTGATCATCCAAAACGGACAAGTCACTCACTCGCCGATCTCCACCAACTCCTCCGGCGGTCTTCATTTGTCCATCTCAAACAATCTTGTTATCGAAACGGGCAGTTCCATTGACGCTCAGGGATTGGGATTCGGGTCTGTGCTGGGCGCTGGGGCCGGCGCGAGTATTGAGGATACCAACAGCGAATATGGCTTCTACTTTCTCAGCGGAGGTGGAGGCGCGTACGGAGGGAATGGTGGTTCCAGCTTCGGAGGCGCGCCGGGTGGCGCGGCCTATGGCCTGCCAGCGGCGCCGGCGGACGCGGGCAGTGGCGGCGGCGAGGGCTTTGGCAGCGGTGGGGCTGGAGGCGGCTTGGTCAATCTTACCATCGGCGGCGCTCTGGTGGTGGATGGCGAGATCAACGCCGACGGCGGCAACGGCGTCAATCTGGCCTCCGGCGGCGGGTCCGGCGGCGCGATTATCATTTCGGCGCCCTCGGTTTCCGGCAACGGTTCTATTTCGGTCGGCGGCGGAATGGCCGAAGGATTGGACGGCGGGGGCGGCGGAGGTGGGCGAATCGCGCTTTTCTTCACGACCAATGATTTCACCGGAAGCATTAGCGCGGCGGGTGGTCAAGGCGCGGTGGCAGGAGGAGCCGGGACGTTGGATTTGCAGTCTGCCAGCGCTGGTGATCAAATCCTGGTGGATAATGCAGGCGCGACCGGAACCAACACGCCGCTCACCGTTCCCGCCGGCAGCATCGTAACTATTAGTGGAGGAGCTATCGCGTATTTTCCCATGGAGACAACGCTTTCGAGCATGGCCATTGATTCCAACAGTTGGCTGGTGGCAGGGCCGACGGCATCTGCCACAAATTATACCTTAAATTTGACGATAGAATCGAACGCGACCATTCAAACGGGCGGTGGAATCAGCTTCGACGGCGCTGGCGGTTTGAGCGAAACGGGGGCTGGGAGCGTCTCTCGGACTAATGGTTTGGTTTTCGGAGGAGGCGGCGGTTACGGCGGCAATGGCGGGGGCGGTTTCAGCGCCGGGGGCGGCACGCCGTTCGGAAGCTACTTAGCGCCCACTTCTGTGGGTGGCGCAGGAGGCGAGGGAGGCGTCGGCGCTGGTCCCTTCAATCCCGGCGGACCCGGTGGAGGGGCGCTAACGCTCAAGGTTTCGGGAACCCTCACCCTCAACGGCAGCATCAGCGCCAACGGCGGCGCGGGCGGGGGCGACGGGAGCGGCGGCGGCGCGGGCGGAAGTGTGTATTTGACTGTTGGGACGCTGGCTGGCAGTGGTATGATCGCCGCCGTGGGTGGCGCGGCGGGATCAAGCGAAGGCGGAGGCGGGGCGGGGGGACGCGTGGCCGTTTATGGCTCCGTCAAACAGTTCACCGGTTCGATCTCCGCGCATGGAGGAACTGGATTCGTCAATGGGGGGGCTGGAACCATCTTCTACCTGAGTTCGACATACGACGGCCAGTCGCAACTGCTGCTGGACAACGCCGGCTTGGCCGGGGCCACCACGCCTATTTCGGAATCCCAGGCACTGACGGATTTCACCGTGACCAATGCAGCGGTCGCCGCGATTCATCTCGAATTTATCGCCCAGAATCTCATGGTGGCTTCCAACAGCTTCATCCTGGCCTCGATTGATGGCCTTTCGCCGTTTTCTCTCATCAATGCAACGATTCAAGCGGGAGGGGGCATTCTCGTTGACGGAAACAGTCTTAATCTTAGTGAAACCCCTGGAAATGGTGGGGGAGGATTCGGTGGCGCTGGCGGAAGCGGCGCGACAGGCGTTGGTGGTCCGCCCCAGGACACGGTGGACTTCCAAGACCCCCTTCCCGGATGGTCGGGAGGTGGTGGGGCACAAAGAGGCGGAGGCGCAGGTGGCGGCGCCCTGTCCATCCATGTCACCGGTTCCTTGGTCGTGAATGGCCTTATCAGCGCCAACGGCGCATCCGGCGCTCAAGGAACCGGCGGAGGCGGCGGTTCGGGTGGCAGCATTCTTCTGGCCGCTGGCGACTTGTCCGGCAGCGGAAACATCTCCGCCAATGGCGGCGCCGGAGACTCAATCATCGGCGGAGGCGGGGGCGGCGGGAGAATCTCGATTTCATGCTCGAGTAACAGTTTTGCAGGCGCGATTACCGCGTACGGCGGGCCCGGCTTCGTGGCGGGCGGGGCCGGCACCATTTATGTCGCGGCGGCTGGCAATATTTATGGTCAAGTTATGGTGGACAATGGGGGATTAGTTGGCACAAATACGCCCATCTCGACGCTGCCCATTTGCGATTTCACGGTTGCCAACGGCGCGGAGGCTGCCTTCGACACAGCCATCGTCCCGATCCTCGGCCAGAGCATCAGAAATTTGTTGATCGCCTCCAATAGTTTCATCATCATCGATCAGAGTTCTCCCGAAGAAGCGACTGGCCTTCGATTGCAACTCTTGGGCAACGCAACGATCCAAGCCGGTGGCGGCATCGTCACTGATGGCGCCGGGTCCGCCGGAGGAGCCGGTCCCAACGCCGGTTCCAGTTCGGTTTACAATTCCCTTACGACCGGCGGCGGCGGCGGTTGCGGCGGCTATGGCGGCAACAGTGCTTTTGGCGCTAAAGGAGGAGGCGCCAGCGCGTTCCTTCCGCCGTCCGGTCTCTTATCGCTTGCCGCGGGAAGCGGCGGCGGCGCGGGCGGCGGTCAAGAACCGCACAACCTTGGCGGCGCGGGAGGTGGCAGCCTGTTCCTGGACGTAGAAGGTTCTCTGTCCCTGAACGGAATACTCAGCGCCAATGGCGCTCCGGGCGTTGGCGAAGGCAGTGGCGGTGGATCGGGTGGCGGCATCATCGTGAGGGCGCGGAGTTTCTCAGGCAACGGAACGATTTCGGCCAATGGAGGGGCCGGCCAACTTCCCTACGGCGGCGGCGGCGGCGGCGGCATCGTTGAAGTTCTGATCACTTCCTCGAATCTCTTTACCGGCAGCTTGTCTGCGCATGGAGGTATCGGAGCCACGGCGGGCGGGGCTGGGGTGGTCATTGAAAAGTCCTCTCAATTCGGTTTTGGCCTGCAAGTCATGGCCATGCAAGTCATTATTGACAACGGAGGCTTGTCCGGGACCAACACGCCGGCGCCGTCCCCTTTGGGACAGTATGACCTTGCGATTATCGGTGGCGCGATTATGAGCTTGAATGCCGATTCCACTCTTGAGGGAGAACCGCGTAACTTGCTTGTCGGCTCCAACAGTTTCATTACCGCGAGCGGAAGCGGGGCCATCACGCTCAACCTTTCAAGCAACTTGACCATCGCACCCATGGGTGGCGTGGTGGTCGATGGCCAAGGACTGCCCAGCGGCCAAGGCGAGGGGGGCGGCAAGACGGTCGAGAACAACGGCGGCGGGGGCGGTTATGGCGGTGCTGGAGGCGTGGGGGCAGGGGACGCCCTCGGTGGCTCCCCTTACGGTTCGGCCGCTGAACCGGATGGCTCCGGCAGTGGCGGAGGCGGTGAAATTGGTGTGGATGGCCGGGGAAACTCAGGCGGGGCCGGCGGCGGGGGAGTGCAAATCAGTGTCGGAGGGACCCTGTCCCTAGGCGGCATCATTAGCGCCAACGGCGCCGCGGGCCAGTCGCCGGGCGGCGGCGGTGGCGGCTCCGGCGGTAGTATATGGTTGACAATGGGAAGGTTGACGGGCGCCGGCAGCATCAGCGCCAACGGCGGCGCGGGCCAATTGCCGGATGGAGGAGGCGGCGGCGGCGGTCGCATCGCGGTCATTACCCCTTCCCTCCTGTTCACTGGCTTGATGTCGGCCCACGGCGGCGCGGGGTTCGCCAACGGCGGAGCCGGGACCGTTTACACCGCGCTCAACGCTCAAAGCCTCCACTCTCAAGTTATTGTGGACAATGGCGGTTTGAGCAACGCGTACACCTCGTTGGCATCGTTGCAGACCATTTCCAACTTGACCATTCGGGCCGGCGCCATCGTGACCTCACTTCCGAAGCTGACCGGAAATCTCTTGATTGCCCCGAATGGGATTCTGCTCCAGACCAATGCTCAACCCCTTCTCATCTCGGTCCAAGGAAGCGCCACCGTACAGGCAGGCGGGAGCATCCTGCTTGATGGGAGCGGAAATACTGCTGGCTCCGGCGCAGGGACGAACGCCTCTTCTTCCGGCGGTCATGTGGCCGGCAGCGGCGGCGGTCATGGCGGCTATGGCGGCGCTGGTGAGACCGGAGCGTTAGGCGGCAATTCTTACGATCAGTTCAACACGCCCACGGCCTTGGGCAGTGGCGGCGGACCTGGCGCCGGATCAGACACAGCCGGTGCGCGTGGGGGCGGAGCTTTGCAAATGATGGTCACGGGAACGTTGCAGGTGGACGGCCTTATTTCCGCCAATGGCGCCGCGCCCTCCGGCGAAGGCGGCGGCGGCGGTTCGGGAGGCAGCCTATTTTTAACTGCGGGCGTCATGGCTGGCGCGGGCGTTATCTCCGCCGATGGCGCCGCGGGCGGCTTGCCAAATGGCGGAGGCGGGGGCGGTGGGCGCGTCGCTTTGGTCTTCATGACCAACTTTTTCAAGGGTTTCTGCCAGGCGAGGGGCGGCCCGGGATTTGTCGGTGGCGGAGCCGGGACCGTTTATTTCGCGTCACAAAGCCAGGGCGCGCCGGGCGCTCCCAACCAATTGATTATTGACAATGGTGGTTTGATTGGAGCCGTCACCCCTATTGCGTCCACGCCGGCCTATGGACTGACGGCGTCCGGCGGGGCGGTGGTGATCCCGCAAAGTCCGGGAGTTGAAATTATACTTGATAGCTTGACGGTAAGTTCCAACGCGGTTATCACGGACTCAAGCGCCCTTGGCGAAGTTTCCATCTCCATTCTGGGCGACGCGCTGGTGGAGACCAATGCCGCCATTTCCGTCGATGGCCAGGGTTACAACGCCGGCAATCCCGGTCCCGGGGCTGGAGAGGCGGCCACCAACAGCGCAGGCAGCGGCGGCGGCTATGGCGGTGCGGGTGGGGAGAGTGCCGGTGGCGTTCCGGGAGGAGCCGCCTATGGATCGGTCCAACAGCCCGCCTTAAGCGGCAGTGAAGGCGGCGTTGCTTTCACTGGGAATCCGAAACTGTCGCAAGGCGGAGGCGTGGTTAATTTGGAGGTAGGCGGCACACTGACCATCAATGGAAAAGTCAGCGCCGACGGCAACGCAGGGCTTTTCCCCGGCGCAGGCGGCGGCTCCGGGGGCAGTGTGTGGCTCACCGTTGGGACCCTCGCCGGTCAAGGCGTGATCAGCGCCAACGGCGGCGCGGGCCAGGGCAACCTGGGCGGCGGCGGCGGTGGCGGGCGAATAGCCATCTACTCTGAGACCAATGCTTTCGCTGGAACGCAAACGGCGGCTGGCGGCGCGGGCTTTGCCAGCGGCCAATCTGGAACGCTTTACACCTCGACCAATGGAAGCTTCTTGGTATTCCCGCCGCCCGTCGCGCTCGCCTTGAGCGTTGGGCAAAATGGAGCCAGCCTGAATTTGCAATGGATCGGATTGGGCGGCATGTCCTACCAAGCGGAAATTTCCCGCGACCTTAGCCACTGGCAACTCTATGGATCCCCGATTATCAGCAGCAACGGCCCGAATTTTCTCGTTCTGCCAGTTGAGCATGATTCCGCCACGTTTTTCCGGTTGGTCTTGGCGAATTGAATACAACGTACTTCAGGACTGACAATCGGCGCGTTTACGGCACGATTGTCTGATAATATCGGTTGAGATAGTTTGTGGCTGCAGTGTCCGTAATAACGACGCTTCCGGTTGTGGCGACATTGGTGGCAATCGGCATCCAAGACTGCAAATCGGTCGAAGCTAGAATGACGTACGTGCATCCAGCCGGGACGGACAACTGGAAGGTGAATCCGTTGGGAGTCATCCCTGCACTACCGGAGAGCGATAGAGTGATGACGGGATTCGTCACCGTCAAGGTCGCCACCGCGCTGGTGATCGAGCCGGCGTTGTTGGTCACCACCACCATGTAACTGCCCGCTTGAGTCGTTAGAATATTGGTGAGCGTCAGAGTGGCATTGGTGGCGGCGGACACGGTCGTGTCGTTGAAATTCCACTGATAGCTGAATGGGGCCGAGCCGTTCGCCACGATTGAGAACGAGGCGTTCTGACTCTGGGCCACTACTTGGCTTTGGGGCTGGGTGGTGATTCCGGGCGGAATATTGACGGTCAAGGCTGCTACCTGGCTGGTTACGCTTCCGGCGGGATTCACCACCACCACCGTATAGCTGCCGGCTTGAGTCGTCTGCACATTGGTGAGCGTCAGCCACGCATTCGTGTCGCCGGACATGACCGTGCCGTTGAAATTCCACTGATAGCTGAACGGGGCCGAGCCGTTCGCTAAGACCGAAAACGAAGCATTCTGACTCTGGGCCACCACTTGGCTTTGGGGCTGGGTGGTGATTCCGGGCGGAATATTGACGGTCAAGCTTGCCACCTGGCTGGCTACGCTTCCGGCGGGATTCACCACCACCACCGTGTAGCTGCCGGCTTGAGCAGTCTGAACATTCGTGAGTGTCAGCCAAGCATTCGTGTCGCCGGACATGGCCGTGCCATCGAAATTCCACTGATAGCTGAACGGGGCCGAGCCGTTCGCCACAACCGAAAACGAAGCGTTCTGACCCAGTATCACCGTCTGGTTTTGGGGCTGGGTCGTGATACCGGGCGGAATATTGACGGTCAAAGCTGCTACCTGGCTGGTTACGCTTCCGGCGGGGTTCACCACCACTACCGTGTAGCTGCCAGACTGAGACGTCTGAACATTCGTGAGTGTCAGCCAGGCATTGGTGTCCCCGGACATGGCGGTGCCATCGAAATTCCACTGATAGCTGAACGGGGCCGAGCCGTTCGCCACGACTAAGAACGAAGCGTTCTGACCCTGTATCACCGTCTGGCTCTGCGGCTGCGTCGTGATCCCGGGCGGAATATTGACGGTCAAACTTGCCACCTGGCTGGTCACGCTTCCGGCTGGATTCACCACCACCACCGTATAG